>Ga0075645_101_pt1 | contig 53708 bp, 52 predicted proteins | sample RifGroA1_FD_68239 | JGI IMG/M metagenome (GOLD analysis project Ga0075645, IMG submission 68239) | Microgenomates (Collierbacteria) bacterium GW2011_GWA1_44_12
CTCCGTACACGATGAGCGATTACCCGATTACGGAAACAAACACCAGCGAACTCAAAACGACCCTGCTTGCGACCGCAGGAGCCTACAAACCAACCCGCGATTCGGCGGATCAGGCGATTATCGATGACGTGACGAACGGCACGGGGAATATAGCTGATATTGGAGATGGTGGACCCTGGCCGACATTAAGCGGCGGTTCTCCGCCAACCGATACAGATAGCGATGGAATGCCGGACGATTGGGAAAACGCGCACGGGCTGAATCCCGCCAGCGCCGCAGACGCCAACACCGCCGCATCGAACGGGTACTCAAACATCGAAAACTATTTGAATGAACTCGCCGGGGATACTGTTCCGGGATTTACAATTTCCCCCACCGTCTCTCTATCCGCTTCTCCTTCTTCATCTCCAAGCTTGGGGAGCTCAAGTGCTTCCCCATCAGTCTCACCCAGCCTCTCACCTTCTGCTTCTGTTTCCCCCTCTACTTCTCCTTCAGTCTCACCGTCGGTTTCTCCGTCAGAATCTCTTTCTGAGTCACCGAGCCAAAGCCCCAGCACCAGCCAGTCTGCTTCGCCCAGTGCAAGCCCCTCGCTTTCACCTTCTTTCTCGCCCTCAATCTCACCTTCCCTTTCACCTAGCCAATCACCTAGCACCAGTCCCTCCGCTACAGAGTCACCCAGTCTTTCGCCCTCTGCCTCGGTCTCACCCTCAGCCTCTCCCTCGGTCAGCCCGTCGATAAGCCCGTCAATCTCACCCAGTGAATCACCCTCACACTCACCGAGTGTCAGCCCTTCTGTATCACCAAGCTTCAGTCCGAGTGTTTCACCTTCAATCTCTGCCAGCCAAAGCTCTAGCCAAAGTGCTAGCGAGTCACCCTCACTATCTCCCAGTGTCAGCCCTTCAGGCTCGATTTCCCCCAGTGCCTCACCCAGCAGATCACCCTCAGCCTCAGTCTCCGCCTCGCCTAGTGTTTCACCGAGCCAAAGCCCCAGCGCTTCACCTTCCATCTCACCTAGTGCCTCACCATCGGAGTCAGCCTCACCTTCACCGTCACAATCACAGTCACCATCTCCCAGCCTCAGTCCCTCCGCATCGATAAGTCCCTCTGGTTCTGCTACTGCCAGCCCTTCAGCTTCAATCAGCCCCTCAAGCTCATACTCACCTAGCACCTCGGCTTCATTCAGTCCTTCCTCATCGGAATCACCCAGCCCTTCCACAAGTGAATCTCCGAGCCCCTCTCCCAGTCCTTCACCTAGTGAATCACCAACATATATCCGGCAGAAACTACATACAATTAATAGATCAGGACAGACGAGACAAAATTAACTACCAAAAATTAAAGGCCTGCTAGACATTTCATCAACAATCGTTTAACAATCAAGTATGCCCCTAGCACAAAACTCTCTACCGCCCCGAACATCCACTCCCGGACAAACCACAGCCTCCGAAATTCCACCAACATCAATCTCCCTATCAGCCAGTACCAGCCCATCGCCCAGCGAGCCACCGGAAGATGACACCATCTACCTCATAAACACGGGTAAGACAGCCATGAAAGTCGCCAGGGGAATTTACGTCATTATTCGCTGACTCTAGTCTATGGTCACTAGTATTTTTAGGCAGATAACAGTATCCTTAAATCAGGAAAGGAGGTGAATCAACTTGTTCAATAATATAGGCAAAACCGAACTCATTGTTGTAGCTGTTGTTCTGGTAGTTCTTATCGGCGGTAAAAAGCTACCCGATCTGACCAGAGGCATTGCTGCAGCTATCAAGGAGTTCAAAAGAGCATTCAGAAAAGAAAGCGATAAAAAAGATCAATCAGAATAATGAATTTCCGTCGGCTTGCCCCCACCATTTTGAATATTTTTATATTTTTGGGTCTATTGTGCTGGTTTATTAAGCCGGCCATGGCGGCTGAACAAACTCAAAACTATTACTCCGGACCGGTTTCGTCCATAGGCTCATTCGTATCTAATATCTGGAACTACAACTCTCAGTCTATCTCGTATATTAGAGAACTCATTGGCAGCGTCTTATCGAAAGGGGACCAAGCAACTTCTTCGTCCTCCGACCCCACCTCAATAGTCAAAGCTGATGAAATAAATGAAATACAAAAAATTATCACCACTACTCGCCCATCACTCGAACAACTAGCCTCCAAACCTATAGTTAAACAACTAAATAATCAGTCTTCAAGTGCGGATCTTTCGGACAAAATATCCAAAACTCAAAATATTGCCGACAGCCTTTACGGTAGTCTCCAAAACCTCAAAAGCCGTAGCTTGATCCTTGAGAAAAAATGGTCGACTCTCAACCAAAAAGAGATCCAGTCTGAGCTGACTACCCTCTCAAATATTTTTAAACAAGACGTCAGCGGGGGAGACACCAATATTATTGCCTACTCGGGCTGGCTAAAGACCTCATGGAATAATCCAATTCTATTAAATCTCTCCGACCAAGCACTGGCCGCCCAGAGCCAGATCAATAACCTCATTAATGACATTAGCCTATATAACTCTGCCAAGGTTGATACCTTCAAACCCGCTCTTGGTCACATCCAAAAACTTGATGGACTGGTCGGCTCCTCTCTGGCAACATCTTCGGATCTGAATCTTTTTGGTTTTATCAAAAAAACCACAGAACAAGTCGCCCTACTGGACAAACAAATCCAGGAAGCCGATAAAATCCTCGCCGAATATAAAAGCGATCCCTCCGTCGACCGAACTCAATCAATTGATAAACTTGCCGCGCAAGTTATATCGTCAAGTCTAGTCCCTCGAGTAGATCAATTCCCTTTCCCCACTACATCTTCCAAAATAATTACTCCGGTAAACAAGATTCTCAGCCTCAAAGCCTTGTCAGATGCCGGTAGACGGCTTCTGACGACCAATAACGGTCAAGTTATCACGACTATCTGGCTGGCAGAGGTGAACACTATCCATACTCTGGTTGTAAACCCCAATCAAACACCCCAAACAGCAAGCCTTAAATTCGCCCTGCCACCTGAACTGAAAATGGAGCAGATAAAAAATCACGACAGGGGACTCAACATTGTTTTCGACTCTACCGAGGATGCTCTGATTGTTTCCGGTGAAATCTCCTTAAATGCTTTGGAAACTCGCTCCCTGACGCTAGAAACAGATAACATTTGGAATTTAAATCAGGAAGATATCGACAATCTAAAAAATCAAGCGGATGAGTTGTTGGGATACCTCGGCAATACTTCATATTTTTCACAGGCCATCTCCATAAAAAATCAACTTGGCGCTTTGGATGAAGTCCTGCTTAAACAAAAACAGTCAGTTACACCGGAAGAGAAAATAGTGACATTCCGTGAGATTTCAATCGAAATAAATCAAGTCGAAGAAAAAATTAACTCATTGAGATCTCTCGCCTTAAACGCCCAAAACTCGGGAGACGTCCTTGGTTACGCCAGTGGAATCCATCCATTAACACTATGGGGTATTATAGCCGTCATAATCGCCTGTTTGATCTTCGGAGTTATCTATATCAGTGCTCTCAGATCTGAATTCAAACTTAACAGAGCCGGTGTCTTACCCCCACCTGAATCACCCACCCTTAATCACGCCCGCCCTAGATACCACCACCGTGAAAAATCTAATCATCGTGCCCGCAAATTTACCAAGATCATCACTTTCGCTCTCATATTTGGCGGTCTCGGATCCCTCGGGACCTCCCTGATACTAACTTACGGTAGCCAGGTTCCCCTCTCCCAGATCACTGCACCCAAACCCCAAAAAGTTCTCGGTTCTTCAACAGAAAAATCATATCCCTATGAATCGAGACTCCGCCTCCCCAATTCGGGATATATTACCGTCCACACCGCACCTCTCCTGACATCACCTCAAGTTACACTCCTAACAGATACTTCTACTGTCTTAGTCTTTAAGTCAATTGATCACTGGGTACAAATTGGACTCAGTAATGACGACCAGTCCAAGAACTGGTGGATAAGCGACATCTATCTCGAAAAATAATTTCCCCTTCCTCTCAAATATCCTGCGATTACAGTGAACCGCTTGCTGTTGCCTCTTGTGTCACTTCAGGTGTTGGGGTCGCCTCGGGTATTGGCTCGACTAATATAGGAGTTGTCTCAGGTGTTGGCGAAGGACTCAACTCCGGTGCAGGACTTGGTGTTGGATTTGGTGCAGGACTTGGTGTTACCTGAAGTTCGGGAGTGATCACCACCGTAGGTTGAGCAGTCGGCACAGATGCCGACCCGGCTCCCTCACTCGTATTCAAGTCCGCCACTGCCATCGCCGTCCAGGCAAATCTGATATCCATTGATGTATTGCGCGATAGTCTGATCTTAAATCCTTGCTTACTCAGATCTAAGATTGCATAGGTAGGCAAATTTCCTAAATCTGTCTCCCCTACTATATTCATGGAAACCGTCACTACCGGCTCGTCCTTGTATTCTTTCTCAAACTTCACCTCTACCTCATTACCACCGGACTTCACGATCGCAAATCCTGCCGTATCCTTGTTAAACGTCGGTCTGCCGGCAAAATACACATCCGAATGGAATATCACTTTGCCAAAGAACTCGACCACCTGTCTAAACAATCCGCTGATCAGGTCAGCCACCTGGACCGAAACCGGTTTTTCCTTTTCAAGCACCATCTCTGGTTCAGCTGATGCGGTAGCGATCCCCGCGACCTTATCTGTTAAAGTTGAAATACTGTCTGTGAGCAACTTAAATCCCTTTATTTCGTTCGCCTCTATCTTGTCGGCTTTAATTGTTCCCATGAATATTGCATTGCCGTCGGAGGTAATCTTAACGCTCTCGTTCCCCTCGCTGTCCTGCATCACGAACATTCCTGTGGCTAAGATATCCTGAGTGATCAATTTTGGAGTGATCATTTCCAGCCCTGCCACTACCCTATCTGTCATTATCTCCGACATATCTATTGACGATGTCTCGATCTGTGCCATATTTTGGATTAAGTTAGCCAAAACCTCCGAGTTAAACGTACTATTGGTTGTATCCAATCCGCTCATTACATCTGCTAACTTGGCTCCGGTACTATTGCCATTCTTCACGAAGACTACAACGGTACCGATTCCCTCTCCATCATATTCAGTCATTGCTGTACCGATAACAGCTCCTGCCTTAATCGCTTTCATAGCTACTCCCGGGGTAGAAGAAGTGGTTAGATAATCCCCTGATTTGATTTCTCCATTCTCGGTATTCACCTTTACAGGCACTCTTCCCGAAAGTGCCACCAGAACCGGACTTCCCGTAATATTAGCGTCGCCCAAAACCATTCCCGGTTGGGTAGACACGATTCCCAATACTGAGGAGTCATAAGGTCTGGCGGATTTCTTAACCCCATTCTGCATTAAATTATCAACTACCACTACATCTCCTGCTATGATTGTTGGATCACTAGTGCCATATGCTTCAGCCAAGTCGGCTCCACCTACTTTATAAGCAGTCAAAATACTTCCAGACTTAACAGTCAGATTGTTTGCGATTGAAGTCCCCTGAGCCCATTGCAACTTGACCGTCCCACCGGTAACTCCGGCAGTCACTATTCCCTGCATCTCGACATTAAATCCAAAACCATCATCGTCTTGCACGGCCAAGTTAATCATTTCCCCCGGAGTAGTGCAGTCGGTCGTGTTAGCCTGGGGGAAATTCTCACCCCTGCCCTCATGTCCGAATAGTATGACACTACATGTTGAACCAACCGGTGCCAACATGGCCGACTTCCAATCCGGCGTATTAAGACTACTATTTGAGACGATTAAACTAATATCAAAAACCCAAGACTCTCCTGCCCCAATACTGAACTGTAGTTGAGTATCGTCAACTAAAACTGTGCTACTAATCACCGACTGATCGGCTGTCTTTAAAACAGTAACCGTGTCCCCTCCAATGCAATTTGTCCACGAGCCATTTTGATAACATCTGAACTTGGATGTTGAGGTGTTGTAATACATCCCCCCATTCACTCCGGTTGGGTCGGCTGTTCCATTATCTAGTACCAACAGATCGGGAGTTGATGAGGCACTGTTCCCTATCCGAACGCTGCCACTCGATGACGTTGGTCCCACCAAGAAGTTGACATTCCCGGTCCCGGATTGGATTGTTGTTGTAGATGCGGTATCGGTCGATCCTAAGACCACCGTCTTCGCCGCTGCTCCGGTTCCTAAATTGATTGACTCGGCACTCGAATCGCCTCCTAAAGTTAACGTCCCGGTCGTTCCTGAGTCAATGGTGAGTGAGGTCGCGACCGGAGTTGTCAGATCCACCGGCAAACCTCCAAACAATGTCACCAGACCACCACTGGTCAAATCAAAATTCGTACCATCAATCGCTACCGTGGCCGTATTATTTCCCAGCGTCGTCAATCCTGTAGATGAAAGTGTTGTGAAAGCACCAGAGTTTGGAGTCGTGGATCCAATTGTTCCGGGAATAGCCCATGTGCCACCGAGTAAGGTAGAGGCATTGATGGTCCCGGAATTGGCAAAGGTCAGAGAGGCTCCGGTATCGACTACCATGGCCGCAGTTGTGTTGGTTCCTGACGTAATTCCCGAGAATGGAACGGATGTTGCGGTCACAGTACTCGTCCAAGACGGAGCAGCCGCTCCGTTCGAGACTAGGAATTGACCGGCGCTACCTGCAACAGTCACCTCCATCGAATCCGCATCCGTCCACACAACTCCACCATTGACCGCAGTCATGTTCTTGTTTGTTCCTCCATATGCTAGGCCGACCAAAGATCCATTCCAAGCACCAGTCGTGATCACACCGGTGTTGGCAGTGATCACTAACCCGTTAAATCCTGTAGCTCCTGTAATAGCTCCATCCATCGAGATTCCACCAATATTAGTCATATCTCCTGTCGCACTGATATCCCAATCAGAGGAGTTGATTGTCACAGTCGCAGAGTTGTCACCTAAAGTCGTCAATCCTGTAGATGAAAGTGTTGTGAAAGCACCAGAGTTTGGAGTCGTGGATCCAATTGTTCCGGGAATAGCCCATGTGCCACCGAGTAATTGGTTGACATTAATAACTCCTGAGGTTGCAGTTCCACCCGAATATGTAAGAGAAGCACCCGCCCCAACCGTCATGGCTGCTGTTGTGTTTGTACCGGTGGTAATAGCGTCAAAGGATGATCCGCTTCCGGTGCCATCTGCACCAGCCGGTCCCGTGACCCCATCTGCCCCTGCAGGCCCCTGAGCACCCGCAATTCCCTGATCCCCTTTGTCTCCCTTTGGTCCTTGAAGTCCCTGAGGACCAGCGGGTCCGATAGGACCGACTGTTATGGCGGTCGAGGGTAGACCTGTTGCCGGGAATCCCGGTCCTCCTGTTTGCGCAATAATGAAAGAGCCCTCGGTCGCATCTCTCACTACTTGATAGAAAGAACTAACCAATCCAATATTAAGAGGAATTGAGACCTGCTGTGTAGCCTCCGATATCTGCTCGACTCGTTTGTCGAGAACGCTCGTCCTTACTCCCAGCACTCTTTTGTCATCCGTTCCACCCTGCAAGAACAAAGAGAGTCTCAATAATTCTTTTGATATCAAAGTTAACGTTGCGTCGGGCTCTTTGAGAGACGGTTCGATACTCACATTCAACAGTTTTCCTCTGGTATCGAATCGTCCCTTGATCACTCGATTATCTGTCAGGGTGATTAAATCAAACTCTCCGATCAGCCTACCCCGGACTATCGACCCATTGATTATTTTCACCGGTAATATCTGCGTGTCGGTCAATTCCACTCCGATGAGGCCCCTCTCCACCACTTTTACCTCTTCTCGCTTCCCGCTTCTGGTCAAGAAAACGTTCACCACACCGTTCACTTCTTCCACTTGTCCTGAGTCACCGTTCTGATAGTTGAGCTCTACCGATCCTTCATACTTCTCCCCTCGGATCCTGGCGTTCTCAATAGTCGCAAAAGAAAAAGACTGATCGCTTCTCAGCACTCCCATTAGTACCGGCTTGTCAAAATTACTCTCACTGATAGTTTGCTCATCCACCTGTGTTATCAGTACTCGCTCTACTCCCTGTTCTGGAATATCCAGCAAAGGCATCCATCTCCAACCGACGAAGTACATCAACAACAAACCCAGACCAAAAATCATCACGGCTAATAATCGCCTGACACTTGGGTGATATTTCTTTCCGGTTACTAATACTCTCTCCATATTTAAAGCAATTCCTCTTCTTCTCTAACTAATGCATATGAGCTGGCCACCACAAGTGCAATAACGAACAATAGGAACATCACCGTCGTCAATCCACTGTTACTGATATCCAATACCGAAAATACCGGTTGGGCTAAAGTCACCGTCCAATCGACATTCTTGGGGCTGGAAATTACCACTACGGAATACCTTCCCGATCCGTTGTAACCCATGTTGATATTTTTTCCTCCTAACCATGACAAATAAGTAACATCGGTTTCGGTCACTTTTGTCCCCACCAGGTCGAAATTTGTATTGCTCAACCACCTACCGTCAATATCCAGTAATCCAAAATGTTGGCCCGTCTGCTCGGATGCTATCTCCTGTATTCTGTCTCCCAATACTTCCATGCTGTAAGAAGCGAAGACTCCACCGATCACCACACCATCTGCTTGTCTGACCGGGATGCCCAACACGACGGTTTTTTCATCCCCATATGGATATGCTTCTGGAGTATTAGAAAAATAATTCGCACTTCCCTTGACCACGTCGCTAAAATATCCGTATCTGCTTAAACTCACCCCTGTCTGAGAAGTTAATGGATACGCGGCGATCACCATGCCCTCCAAATTAACGATCGCAATGTTTTCAAAATCTTTGTAATTCTTGAATAAAGCTTTGGAAAAACTTGTTAAATCAGCCTCATTTTCTTTTGTCAAAGCCTCTCTGAATAATTCGTTCCCGGATAGACCGTCAAGTGCGGACAGGGAATTCTCAACCGCCCTGTCTACAATGATCTTCCCGTACTCCACCTTCTCTGTAAGATTAACTCTGGCGTTCCTCATCAATATCGACTGGACCACCCCGATCAAAACTATCGCCAAAGAAAATGACATCAGGATAGCTCCGAACATTCTGAATACCAATGTCCTATCGACATCGGTCCTTCGTTTAAACTCTTCCCAAAATGGCAGTAACATTCCAATCATCGCCGCGATTAAAATAAAGAATGATCTTGCCCAGTAACTCTCGGTCGCGTAGTGTATCGACAAGGCCACCAACAGCAACCCGCATAGTCCTAAAATTATCTTAAATAATTTCTTGTTTACCAAATAACCCCAGACCAGGGAGATTAGCAATATCAACGCCAGTCCACTTAACAACACACTATATCCATCTATAACTCTGTATATCGCAGTAGATATCGAGGACAGCCCGCTGGTCTCCGGATAATATCTGAAAGCTAGGACAATTCCGATCATTAAGCCGCCGATAAAAAAGGCGTAAGCCGCCGACGACACCACCCCAAAGACCGCCTCCAATAAAATGGTCAATGCAAATAATCCATTGATCAATAACCCATCCAGATCCCCACTCCTCATCTGTAAATAAGCCAATACGAAATAAACAATTACCAATATCACCCTGAAAACATTATTCAAGTGAGAATACATCGAGAATTCCTCCTGGATCATGTTGGCCAGTATCAATCCGATACCGGCGATTATAAGAGTCAATCTGATGGGCAAGAACCACTCGGCCAGATTACCTGCCACAAACACATCCAGTTGTCTGTTGTAGAGGAACATGGACAGTCCCAACACTATGGATGCCAGCGCCACCAACCAATCGAACAATCGTGGTAAGCCAACTCTCTCTTCCAGCCAAAGTTTAGTTATATGCCAAGGTGTCTCTCCACTTAAGGCCTCCAGACTTCTTCCCGGACGCGGTGTCGGTAATACCAATGGTCCTTTCACTACCTCACTGACGACCGCTTCCTTTTCGGAAGCCCCCTCTTCGGCTACTCCCTCGAATTTTTCCAACTCACTGGCAGGTATTCGTATCTTTCCTTTACCGACTCTCACCGATTTGATCTCTCCGGACTTTAAATACCCGTAAACGGTGTTGGTGGAATAACCCAGGAACTTGGCCGCCTCTTTGACTGTGTAGTCTTTTTCTTTCATTTGTAACTATTTTTACAAGTATCTACAAATAACTGTAAACTGTTTTAAAAGTCTTGTCAACTTAGAATTATGCCCAATTCACGCACGCACTTTTATAGAATATCCAATAAAATGATTTGTAAGAACCCAAACACTCTTTTTTTAATTGCCCAAGCTCAAACTCTTCCCGGATATTTGTTCACAATCTTTACCCCACACTAATAAATCAACTTTTGTGCTAAAATATCACCGCTATGGCTAAAAAAGGACCCAGACAACACGTAGGTTTGAAATGCACCAAATGTGGACATTTCAACTATATCTCCGAAAGGAATAAAACCAACACACCCGAGAAGCTTGCTATCTCTAAATATTGTCGTACCTGCAGAGACCACACCGAGCACAAGGAAGTTTCCAAGCTCAAATAATCTCTTTCATACCGATATTTTCCGGCAAACTAATTCCTCTTGGGACAAGTGCGAACATCAACTGCTTTGCATAAAAGTATTGCTTTGTGCCGTCTTCCGGATAATCCATTCTGTCGTCCCACCATCGCTGCTCGAATTCGCCCAGTGCGATAAAACGATCCTCCTCTGAATAGTGACCGTAAGGATCCATAATCCGCACATAGTTCATCGTCTTGTCGATATCCACTACCACCGAGTAATGCCCCTCCTCACCTTTACACTCCTCCTCATCTTCATACGCCTCCATTTGTGCCGGTGTTAATCTGTTCGCGTATTCATTTTTCTCGAATATCCCTTGCCAATTTACGGCCACAGGGTAGTTGTAGACCCTGACCATCTTTTCAATATCGTCCAATGAAGACTCCATCTTGATCCAGAGAGTATAGTCCGGCATCAAGACCCCAACTGCCTTAGCCATCTGCTCCACCGAAATCCCCCTGAGTTCTATCTTGTCTCTTACCCCGGCCGCATCCACTATCGCCTCCTGATCCAGTGCCACTCCAAAATGGGCCGCCAGTATCTGCACCACCGCCGGTCCGCAATACGCACCGGTAACCTGACGGACTCTACCGACCTTCCTCGGTCTGTACTCGAGCTTCCTGTCTTTGATGGTCAACACCCAGAGGGCATTGTTGCTTCGATCAAAATCAGTGACCTTTATAAAACCTGCCTTCTCGATCACCCTGATCGAAAGCAGATTCCCTCTCTCGATCTCGGCCATAAACTTCAATCTTTCACTCATCCATGGTCGATTCAAGGCAATATATGCCTGTACTATCTCCAAAGCCAAATGAATTCCATCTGCGGTCAAACCTGACACCCCATCAGGTCTCCTGGCGTAGCTGATCTCCAAAGCCTTGTCCGCCTGACGTGGGTAGATATAGACGAATCCGTGAACTCTACCTTCACCCTCCCTAGTCTCAATATCCGCTATGGCAAAAAGGAAGCGATTCCCTTGCCCCTTCTCCATCATCCATGACCTGAGCCCATTGACGCTGTCATCATCCACCTCGTCCATCCACCTTTGTGCTCCGGGGCTCCTGATGATGTCCGACAGATCCGACAGATCCTGAGCGCTGTTCTCATCAAAAAAACGCACCACGAACTTCCGATCATTGATATAAAAATATCGACGCATAGAGGTATTTTACTACCTACTTCTGTCCCCGGGCGTAGTTGGATAGCAAACTTGCCAGTACTTCGTCAAAGCTTATCCCGTGTAAAGCTAATACCTCGGTCATAGGCAGTCCGGCATCGGGACCGAAGGCGGTGTTGGGATTGGAATCCGTGAAATACGGGATACCGGTGTCATCTTGCACTCTAACGTCGAACTTAGCCCAGTCTTTGTGGTGAAGTCCGCGGAAAGCCCGGATAGCCAATTGTGAGATCTTGCTGGCCAGAGGCTCCTCTACATGCTTGTAAGTGTATGCACGGATGTCATCATATGACTCGAAACTGGTGAAATAGTGCTTGCCGTCCGGTTTCTTTCTGAAGATCTTCTGCCCCATGTATACGTGCTTCTTTGAACCGTCATCGAACACTACCACCGTTACCTCGGGACCGTCAATGAACTGTTCTACGATCACCGGGATCTTGTAGGTACTCACCATCTTGTTTACCTTCTTTTGGGCATCCTTGACAGTCTCTTTGACTGCATGATCATCAATTCCTACACTTCCACCACTTTCATTTAGTTTGACGATTAAAGGCAGTCCCAAGTCCTCCTGCACGGCTGTCTTTGCCCTGCGGATGAACTGGAAGGCCGGGGTCGGGATCCCATAAGCCAAAAGCAACCTCTTCGTTAAATTTCTGTTGTTTCCGATGACCAATCCTTCCATACCTGCTCCGGTGTAGGGAATATTGGACAACTCCAAAGCCGCGGGCACCGAAGTCTGAAGTTTATCCTTACCTTTGAGTGTATCCACTAAATTAAGCACCAGGTCCGGCTTGTCTACCAACAGGTTGGTAAGAAAGTACGGGTCTCCGGGCAAGGTCTTCACGTTCACACCCAATCCCTTGACTCTCTCAGCCACCTCTTTGGCTCTATCCTCGACTTCTACCTCGGCATAATATGATTCCTCGGTCGGGAACCACTCTCTCTCTACGTGCGAATAAGCTACAACGACCAAACCCAACTTCTTAAGTGCCTGTCTATCGATCCTCAGTTTGGCTTTTTTAACTACCTTAGGCGTAATGGACTCTTGTTTCTCCTCAGCTTTTATCTCGGCAGCCTGATCCTTCTTTTCTTCCGCTTTTTCAGTAACCTTTTTGTTTAGACCCAACAATTCCTTGATTCCCATTCTTTCAGCTTATCTTAAATTAGCTTCGCTGGCAAGCCAGTATTTCTCAAACCTGCATTGTTACATTGATTACTAAATAATGACCCTTGCTCAACCACAAAAATCAGCGAAGAGGAAAACTCTGCCCATTATCTAATGTAAAAAAGAAAGTATTGTAAAAAACCTCATCCTCCTGTGGCAAAGACCAGTACCCCCACCAGGAATAAAAACAGGAAAACGGCTGTGTAAAATACCACCTGAACAGCCTTTTTAGGCTTCTTGTCCATAAAAAGCTTCACCGGATAATAGAAAGTAATCAATCCGCACACCAGAGCCGAAAAAGCAAAAAGTGTCAAAAACAATACGGGGCCGATAAATTGGTCAATATTCCCTATCCATGACTCGGCGTTCTGCATGAATCCTGCGACGGCCAGAATATACAAGCCCAATCCCAACGCCTGAAGCAATCCCATCCACCATGACTCTTTCATGACTTTAGTATAACAAGATATAAAAAAAGCGCCCCTTTTGGGGGCGATGGGTTTAGCAGGGGTGGAGAGGATCGAACTCCCGTCTGCGGTTTTGGAGACCGCGGTCCTACCACTGAACGACACCCCTAGACACCCATATTTTACCAGCTTAAGTAGGAAATCGGCTACCACAAGGCTAAGATTGCGATATTAAAGCTTCTGAACAAAAAATACCCTCAGATTTTGCAAGCAATATGAGCGTAATTTACTTATGCCAACTCTCCCTTTTCCCTCATCTTTTTCATCAATCTTCTCCAGTTCAACTCCCAGACGTAACGCACATCTCTCCTGCCAATACGCTCACCGGTATTCTCGAAACCGGCCCCTCTGATAACTCTCTCCGAAGGTATGTTTTCGGGATCAATTTCAGCCACTATATGCAAACTTGTTTTGTAACCCAATCTCTTCCTTATCCTCCTAGCTTTCAGACTCGCCTGACGTAATGCCGAACCCATTAAACCCCTTTTACCAAAACGTTTTTTTGCATAACTTACCTCTAAGACACCCCTTTTTCCCTCTCTGGGATATAGGTAAATAAACCCCTGAGGTAGCGTCATTCCTGCTTCATTCCGGCTTGGCGCACACACGGCAAAAAGAAAATACCCCGTCTCACCTCGCTCGGCTGCCCAATCCTCAAAATCCATTTTTCTCATTCCCTTCAGATCCTCCATCCACCCTCTTACCCCCTTACTTCTGACAATAATCTTAAGACGTCTTATATCCTCGGCATTATCCTCGTCAAAAAATCTAATGATAGCTTTTCGCTTTATCTCGGGCAGGTCCATACTCATTTTTAATATACCAGACTTACCTTCGACAAGACATCAGAAAAGCCCATCTACTAATCAAAATCTATAAGCTGAAAAAGATATAATGTGGCCTTCGATTGCAGAATCTATCTCGAAAACTATCTGAGAAATCAAGTTCCGACCGGCCATCCTCAAAGGATCTGCCCTTTATTTGGTAAAATACCCTGTCAAAGCACCTTTCCAACTGGGTTCCGGTCAAACGGTATCCCCAACTATCTCACCCTTAGGAGGGCTTTATGTACAATGTGGTTTTTGAGTACACTCAAGAAGCTGGTGGCTTCGCAGGTATTCGCACCTGGACTACTTACAACGACAAGGGCCACTTTCACCGTGTTTGGGTCGCCGATCCGAAACAAAACGTCTTGATTGAAGGAGTGTCTGATGAAGAGGCAGTCATGCTCACGGCCAAGACCCCTGAGATCTCCCGCATTAAGGCTGCCATTGAAGAATCCTACCTTGGTGATACCTTGGACACGAATCTTCTTCTCCAAGCCCACCTGCCAAAGGCCGTCTTCGCAATACAAATGGACCGCCAAAAAACAGAAAGACCGTCATTTTATGTCACACATCTCTCCGAAACGAGTACCTCCCTCCAGGGAAAAGAGTCGCTCTTCGCCGCTATCGAAACCTGTGCCTCTCCTGACGGGCGCGTTGATCTAGGAATGATCTCGTCCGTAATTAAGATTCCTCTCCTGGTCATCATTTTTAACCAATGCAACCTGCCATGACAATTTGATGAGGTCGATTGAGGCTATTTTTGCCTAATATACTATCCGACTATTGACAATATAGGATAATATGGTATACTGCTCACATACTGAGAGATCAGTGTGCGCACACTCAAATCCCTACCATTCCTTCTAAGGAGACTCTCATGAAAAACTATTGGAAGCAGTTCAAGATTTGGCTGGCCTCGGCCGAGATTGAAGAGGCTATCAATGCCCGCCTTTCCGCCCTGAGCCACGTTTTCCCCGAATTCGCAAAGCTGATTTCCGAGCGCCAAGCTGCCAATGCCAAAGCCGCCGCGGCCAAAGCCGCAGAACGGGCTGCCCTGCTCGAGAAAGTCGCCGAATTGGACGTCGAAATCGCGGAACATGCCGACTTCCAAGCCGCCGTCGAAATGCTCGCCGGCAAATAACCTGCGCTACCTTAGCACCAAACCCTCCCCTAACCGGGAGGGTTATTTTTTGGCTTCAAATAGCCTCCTGATCCTCTGATACGCTTGCACCTTGTTATCCCTCACCCTTCCTGGATCAAATCTGTCCCTGACTACCCCCCTCAAAACCCTTAAAACGTCATCCTTAACTGAACCTGCATCACTGCCTGTCACTATCTCCAGCCACTTATCCAAATGATCATTCACCATGCCCTCCATCCTCTCCTCTGCCCTTGCCCTGTTTTTCGACTGTTCTCGCTCCTGGGTCTCTTCAAGCTTCATGCCTGTGGGCATGTGCTGCATTCTCACCGATGTCTGGACCTTGTTTACGTTCTGCCCTCCTGCTCCTGACCCTCGTCTGAAATTGATCATTTCGCTCTCGCTCGAGACAGTTCTGTCGGGGTCTTTTTCCTCCAATATATCCAATATCCAGCGGGAATATCGATCAAGGTTGGGCAGTCCGACTTCCTTATCATCTAACTTTATCAGCCTCTCAATCGTTTCCTCTATCCCGGTGTTAAGCTCGGCCTTTACCTCAGGGTGTTCCAATAAAGCCTTCCTGGCATTTTCCCTTGAACCTTCGATTGCCTCATGCATCTTCTGCTCAAGAGTCACCTTACCTTGCCTTTTCTGTTTCTTACCACCTGATCTCCCTGCCTTCGGCTCGAACTCTTCTTCTGCCTCCCGTGCAATCCTCTCAAGACCTGTTTCACTCACACTAATTTCCGGCTCCTCCGCTTCCTGAAAATCCAGATCATCAATGTCTAAACCTTGGAAAGTGATCCCGTCCTCTCGATTATGTTCCATGAATAAATCATACCAAATTAATTGACTTAAGAATCCTATAAGGTATAATTCGCCTAACTTAACCTTAACATTCGTTCTTTCTGGAGGAAATCATGAAACTCTCACTCGAGCAGCGTCTTAAGTTGCTTTATTACTTGAAGATCATCTCCATGGCCGCAACCGCACTTTTCCTCTCGATCGCCGCCTTCGAATACTTCGCGGTCGGGTCCGGAATCAACTGGCCTTTGCTTGGCTATGCTCTCGCTTCAGCGTTTATGTACTTTTGTATCCGCAGCCAAGAACAATTTCACCAAAGCTAATCGCCCACAGCTGTCCCCCTTCTGAGCCGCCTAAACCGCGGCTCTTTTTTTGTTTACCTGAAACTCCGGGCAGTGTTTCCGGTTTGACAGGCTTGGCCCGGACCGGTGAAAAGAAAGGATCTTTCCCCAATTATTTTAGGGTGGGTAGGCTGGCTCAAAAGCAGGCATGCCCTTAAGCACTCCGCCTCCCTTAACGAGACTTGTAGAGGAAAAACCTCCCTCCTCTAGCACCGATCTCTTGGGCCAATTACATTCTATTCTGGAATTCAAGAACCGTCAAATAGCCGACCGTACCAGGCTGAGTCCAGCACTACTTCTCTCTGCTCCCTCCATGTCTCCGCTGCCTCCGAATCTTCAAAAATATTTTCCAGTATATCCAAAAACTCCTCCTCACTCTTCACCATTCCAGACTGTCTGGCCAAGACGATCATCTGACCTACTATGTCGGTCAGGATCAGCATTTTCGAGTCTGTTCCGTTCAATGTGATCGTGTAACGGCCATTCCTGAATATTGGCCTTCCTTCTTTCGTCATTTTTTTCTTATTCAAAAAACTCTTTGCCTCCTTCAACGATGACTTGATCTGAATCGGGATTCCCAACCCTTCAACGCTCCAAATCCCCAACATCGCCAACATGTCCGTATTCTATTATCGGCATTCTCAATCTGCATTTTACCATTCGAGGCACCCTTGTGCTAAAATATCCCCATGCCTCGACTATTCGAGTTTATTCGTTCCGTGAAACTTGAGCTGGTGCAAGTAAAATGGCCCAGTCATCAAGAGACAGTCAGGATGACCGCTATGGTCGTCATCGTCTCGGCAGTCGTGGCAGCTTATGCAGGCGGACTTGATGTATTATTCACCCGTCTCCTGCAGTCAGTACTAAATAGATAAAATGAAAAAAATAGTCGACGAAAAAGAAATCAAACCGGTCAGCACCAAGTTGTCTGACCAAAACCACATCGTCATCACGGCCGAGGCCCCTGAGTCTGCCAAATGGTACGTCGTTCACACCCAGTCCGGCCACGAAAACCGTGTCGCCGTTACCCTCAGGACTCGTGTTGAAGCCATGGGGCTCACTCCTTGGATCTTCGAGGTACTCATCCCTACCCAAGAAAAGATCAAGATCACCAAAGGCAAGAAGACCACTGTCAAAGAAAAACTTTTCCCGGGATACATGCTTGTTAAGATGATCGTCACCGACGACTCCTGGTTGGCTGTCCGCACTACTCAAGGGGTCACCGGCTTTGTCGGCACCGCCGATCAACCCACTCCCCTTCCTGAAAACGAGGTCAAAGCCATCGCCGCTTTCGGTGAACAGTCCGCTCCCAAGTTCCAAGCCGCCTTCACCATTGGTGAAGCCGTCCGCATCATCGAAGGTCCCTTCACCGATCTTCTCGGTACGGTATCTGCCATCGATGAAGCCAAGGGAAAAGTCACGGTTCTCGTCTCCATCTTCGGCCGCGAGACACCCGTCGAACTTGACTTCCTCCAGATCTCCAAGATCTAATCTCTCCTCAAAAAGCTATAAGTTGTTCTTAGAGCTCTTCTGATGTAAAATCACGCTCATACGTTCGCACATTAAATAAGGAGGTGACGCCGTGAAAAAGCTGGTCATTTTATTGATAATCCTTTTAGTGTTGTTCATCGCCTGGATCTCACCGGCGTCAAATTCATCCGACTCCTTCGTCTCTTCTGTGACAACCTTGGAATTAGAGGACGAAGACAACTATGTCTTCGATCCACAGATCATCCAAGCCATACTTCCAATCAGTGAAGAATCATCTGCTTCGGTCGAGATACCTTCTGTGGTCAGTCTTCCCAACGTCGACCCGGCATCTCAGGGATTTTCGGTCTACGCTACCAGTCCAGGTATCACTATCTACTCTCAAGAAGCTACTTATCTCCTGGTAATTGATCTTAATCAAGCAGGCATCAGAGCTCTTCATAATGCGACCGGAGACGTTCTTGGTCCCGGAATCTGGGATGGAAACGATACTGCCTTCAAAAGCAAAGCCCTCGGCGACTACCTCAGCCAGGGTGGCAACGAAAATTTTGCCTGCGCCTTTAACGGTCAGTTCTTCAAAATGGTTAAATACCCCACCGGTTTGGCGGCCCCTCTCAAAGCTAACGGCGAGATCATTACCTACGGTTGGGAAACAAAGTTCCACAAAGGCGAAAAGCTTATGTTGGAAGTTTGGCCGGACAGAACGCGGATTACACCTTTGGATAAAAACCGTTTCGAGAACTCAGACGCCGTTGATATCATTACCGGCCTTACTGCGCTCGCAAATAAGAAGCCCAAGAGTGTCGTCGGCCGTACTTTTGTTGGTACACATGGTGAATCTACCCTGATGGTTCTTGTCTCTCCCTCTTCCAATCAACGTCAGATGGAATCTACTCTGAAGTCTCTGGGTGCCGAAGTCATCATGATGTTGGACGGTGGTGGATCCACTCAGCTGTCCTGCCGTATCAGTGGTTCCGAACAAGTTCTTAGATACAGCGAGAGATTGATCCCTCAGGCCGTCTACGTATATTCGCACTGAGTCAATGCTGCTTTTGGAAAACATGTCAAGTTTCTGGTCAATATGTGTTTCTTAAATCTCAAAAGTCAGGATTGGCACCACTACCCGCCTCAAAAAGGCGGGTTTTTCATGGTTTCTTGACTGTTACTTAAACCTCTGGCATACTGAAATCAAATGAAGGCTTTTTCGGCGGAAGAGTCACTTTGGCTTGCCCTACCAATTCTGATCGTTTTACTCGGCCTTGCGGCTGCCTTGGTCATCTTCCAGACCCGGGGGGGTGAGATTCGCACTCGGGCCGATCAACCCGCCCCCGTTGTCACCCCTGTCGTCCTTCAACGTCCGGAGGTAGTCTGTTCCGAGATTTACGAACCTGTCTGTGGCCGGGATAACATAACCTACATCAACTCATGTGAAGCCGGTCTCGCCGGAATGTTTGTCTACATCACAGGTGAATGTGCCCCCAATACTCTCCCCACTACCACTGAATGATCTCTCTGTGTTAAAATACTCCTACCTCGCTTTTACGTGAGGCAGCTTTCCGAAAAGGAACAGCGAACCGGTACGATCTACTCATTTCTACATCAAACCATCTCCGGTTTACTTCCACTTTTCGATCAGCCATTACAAAAAACAAAATAAAACATGGCAAAAAAAGTCAAAGCCATCCTGAAGCTTAACCTTCCGGCCGGCTCCGCCAATCCCGCTCCTCCTGTTGGACCTGCACTAGGTCAGCACGGTGTCAACATCATGGAGTTCATTACTCAATACAATGCAAAGACCGCCGAGATGCGCGGCCAGATCATCCCTGCTCTGGTTACCATCTTCGAAGACCGCTCATTCAAGTTCGAGCTTAAAACCCCTCCGGTATCCGCCCTTATTAAACAAGCCCTTAATCTCAAACTTGGCTCCGCAGAACCCCATAAACTAAAGGTTGGCACCATCACTCTTGATCAGGTCAGAGCCATTGCCGAAAAGAAAATGGCCGACATGAACACCACCAACGTCGAATCCGCTATGGAAATGATCAAGGGCACCGCCAAATCAATGGGTATTAACATCTCAGACAAATAAAGACTATGACAAAAATAATTTGGGAAAATCTTTACAACGACTTACCCGTCCATGTGGCAGAAGCTCTTCGCACCGCCCGTCTTCAACCTGAACAAGTCATCGCCAAGACCGATGGTGAACTCATGGCCATAGAAGGCATCAAAGAAGAGGACGTGAACTCCATCAGGACCATCTACAACACCGACAATATCGAACAGGTCAAGGAAGTTCTGGCAAAAGCCACTGTCGAGGAAAAAGAAGTTGCGCAAACAGAAAAGGTCAAAAAAGTAATCAAGCCCCGCACCCGCTCGAAAAAATATTCGATGATGGCCAAAGGACTCGATCGCGAAAATACTCATGAAATCAAAGAGGCAGTTGAAATCTTGAGCCGCCTTGCCAAATCCTCCAAACTCAAAACCGTCGAACTGACCATCAATACCCGCGAGGCTGGAGTCAGAGGTGAGATCAAACTTCCACACTCCACCGGTAAGGAACTCCGTATCGCCATCTTCGGTCCTGAAGTAGAGGCTAAGATCAATTCCGGATCTCTGGACTTTGATATGCTTCTTGCTACACCCGCAGACATGCCTAAACTCGCCCGTTTCGCCAAGGTCCTAGGCCCCAAAGGCATAATGCCCAACCCTAGAAATGGCACCATCACTGATAACCCTGAAAAACGTGCTAAAGATCTGGCTGCCGGAGGCACACTCCCTTACAAGACTGAATCCAAGTCCCCCATCATCCACCTTGCGCTTGGACCCATCACCCAGAACGAACAGGATCTCATTGACAATGTAAACGAGACTCTAAGAGCTATCGGTTCTACAAGGATTAAGTCCGCCTTCCTCTCTTGCACTCACACTCCTTCAGTCAGGCTCAATCTTAGTTCCATATAAAAGGAGAAATTATTTACCCTTTTTTTCAAAGATCCGCTTTAGGCGGATCTTTGTCTTATTAACCTACAACGCTCGCAACTTGCACCTTATCTTGGAGGTGATTTACATGAACACGGATCACATTGTCTTCGGTATCTACGCATCCAAACCATAATATTCTAACTAGCACTCCTATAGGAGGTGCTTTTTTATGATAAATAATTGCGGCTTTACATAATATGAGATAAAATATAGACATACCTAGTTCTTCAGGTCCCTCGTACCTAGGGCACCTTGAAAATTCAAGAAAGTTTACAAGGAGGCTACCATGCCCCGGTCAAAGTACCGCAGCATCTCTTTACTGCTTTTGTTGGGCGTGGTCCTATCGCTGTTCTTATCGGTAACCATTCCCATACCTGTTTCGGCCCAAGGTTCACAGATATCTGAGAACCCCACAGCTTGTGAATTTCAACCCCCGGCCGCTGATCGCCGCCCCACCATGGATGTGATTCGTCTCATCGAAGGTGGCACTGGCAACAGCAACATCACCTGGGACAATACCTATCTCGGCCTCCACCGCTGGAATGCAAAGCAGTGGCCGGCCGTGGATTACCTGGTTGATACTACCGTCGCCTTCAAAAATGGTGGCGTGGTGTCCTGGGTTGGGTACGATAGAGCCGGTGGCGGAAACAGCATCATTATTGACGGTCAGGGCCCTTGTCAGGGCTGGCGTCAATTTATGGGCCATCTTTCCTACAACCCGGTCAATGTCTATCAAGTCGGCCAAGAAATTGGGCCCGACGAGGTTGTTGGCAAGCCTGGCTGTTCCGGATTCGAAGGCAGTTGTACTCTTACTGCGAAGAACGGCACCATTCCACCCCATAACCATAGCACCTTGGGTTTCTGGTCCAACGTCTTCAGCTTTGAAGACGTCACCTCACCTGTGGCTGTTAGTGGTTATTGGTGGATCCACCCCAGTCGGGTGGAAGGTTCTGCTCCCGCTCAATCAGCTCAAGTTTGGACTGCTATAAGCACCGAGTCTCCGGAAAGCCTTAATACTCCTATGGAGGGATTTGTCACCGATGCTGATCTGCCAGATGTGGCTCCGGTCGTCAAGACCAGCCTGCTCGAAAAGATCATCGTCCAGATACTCCCCTTCAGAAACATTGCGATCATCCTCGCCGCAGCTCTCCTCATCGTTTTTATGGTCGGTGTCATCTACTCGGATGAATTCAGGAGCTCAACACTCCCCTTCGTCATCGCTCTCGTCATTGTCGGTGTGTTCTTCTTTGTCGGTCTCGAAAAAGTTAAGGCATCCTCGATCACTCGTCTGACTCCCCCAAGGGAGGCCAACTCATTCGTCACCTATACGAGCAACGAAGGTGGCGTCGGATTCGTGACCAGCTTAGAAACTACTTCCGTTACCAGTCAGGGATCGGTCCAGATGACCGTCTCAGCGGTACCGAGAGAATGTTCTCTACCACCCTCATATCCTGAAGAGATCAGGCGCTGGTGTGAGTACATAGAGAAATACGCTGTACTAAACGACCTGGAGCCGAGATTTGTCGCCGCCATCATGGTTCAAGAATCAGGCGGTGACCCGGTCATCATGTCTAAGGCCGGAGCTGTCGGACTTCTGCAGGTTATGCCACGAGATGGCATTTCTGCCGGTTTCCAATGCAAAAACGGCCCATGTTTCGCTAACAGACCTTCAATCGAAGAGCTCAAAGATCCGGAGTTCAACATCATGTATGCAACCGAAATGCTCCGCGGGCTCATCGACTACTGGGGTTCACAGCGTGACGGTCTTATGCACTACGGGCCATCAGATATCGGCTATTCATACGTCGACAAAGTCATGGCCATCTACGAAAATCACCGTTAGGAGGTGTGCAATGTCCGATAATAATGGTCTTTCTACTATGGAGCAGAATCTCCACAGAGCAGAATCACAACTCGCAAGATTAAGGGAAATTAAAAAGCAACAGAAGAAGATCAGGCAGGACAAGTTTATCAACCAAACCTTCTACGCCCTGCTTCTGGTTATCATTCTTCTCGTTGGTGGCTATTTCGGCTACAGCAATCAGACTGAAATCGTCGGCTTCATTCAGCAAAAGGCGAGCGGTGTAGCCGGAGTAGTTTCAAATGCTATTCCGGAACCATCCGCTCCTATTGTTACTTGCGATGGAATGATCGTCATCAAACCATCGACCAAACCGGGTGAAGAAGATAAGATCACTGTCTCGCCGGTATTCGTTGGTAAGTGTTACAACATTTCGGAAGGGTATCGCGATGAATGGAAAAAAATTGTTGAGCGGGACTACCAAGCCTTTGCCCAACATATATCCAACACAAGCGATGACAAAAGCCTACCGGTAGATGTAATTTCGGAACGTCTGACCCAAAGCACGACCACCTGGATCCTGGATCTGAGATCTTCTCAGGTCCAGGACCCTCCTAAGCCAACAGTAGCTGACCCCGCGACCACTCAGGTCGTAGAGGTACAAGCTCCAACTGAGGTCCCGGTTGAACCAACTCCCAAAGTCACTCCGACACCGGTAGCCACGTCCATCCCTCAGGTAGTCGCCGTTCCCTGGCCAGAGAAAGAAAGAGGATTTTCCCTTGAAGAGCTTGCTCTGGTTATGACCGAGCACAATATCACAACTGTGTCCGGTGAGAACAAAAGCACGACTCCTCAGGACCGAATCAAATGGGCACTATACTACCAGGTTTCCGAGGGTGTTGAGGACTACGTTGTTTACAATGCGATCAGCTCACCCCTTCCGGAATCCTGCAGCACCGGTACTAGTCTTACCATTTCACTTGCTCAGATAGACAACTCCGGTGCCATGAAAATGACTGTTGGTACGGGAACAAAGTATGACATCTACTTCGTTTGTAAGTAAAAAGGAGGCATAAAATGCCTAATTTTTTTAAAAAGACAATTGGTATTCTGATTCTGCTAGGATCGCTCGCAGTAATAGTAATTTTTGCACTCTCTTACCTTCAGCTCAAGAATCAGCCCCACCTTCCATCCGGCCCTGCGCCGACAGTTAACACCACGGCTCTTGCTCGGTACACACCTACACCCGGCCATAGCTCAGCTCAGAACGCCACAGCCGTCGTGCTGGCCAAGCCCACCCCTTATGTGGAGTGGACTCCTGCCGACGCCCAGGTTTTCATCGCTGCTATGCGCCCAAAAGCTTACACGGAGACCAGAAACCTGCTCATCAGCAGTGAACTTGGAGCTCCGGGAGCCGGCTGGGTTTGTGTTCAGGTTCAAAGCGACATCTTAGGCCTCTATACAATCATGGGTGATACCTTCTGCCGCATTAGCCTCACCTGGACTGACTGGCAAATCTTAGTCAATCCGGAAGATTTTGAGGTAAAGGTAGAGGAGGGTCAGCATGTTCAAATCCCTGCGGTCGACGCCTCCGGAAATGACTATTTCCAGGAGCTCGCCCTGGCCAAAGTGACAATCACCATCAAGGAGATTGGTCTCAATAGCCCGGGTACCAGGTTCGATCAGCGCTACGATTTCTACAAAGATCTTAAGGGTGGCTGGAATCTGGTCATCGACCTCAAACAGATCTTCTTCGGGGACAATCTCCGAGAGCAGGCTAATGAGCTCACCGCTGACGCTCCTGACCTGGCTCTCGCTGATAGCTTTGCCCCCTTAATGCCAGATGGCAGCCGAAGTTCGATCTACTCGGACCAACTCTATCAGACCTTTGTAGACAGCCTCACCACCCCTGGTGAGCAACACGTCTACAACTCCCTCATGGATACGGCGCAACTGGTTGCGGGATTTCGTTGTCCTGCTCAGGACGCAACCTGTGTTGATCATAACTACGCCGGGCTGGAAAGTCTGACTGTAGTAGTTCCCGCCAAACCGGGATCACCGTGCGATTATGTCTACGCCGATGATATGTCCACCAAGGTTCTGCCTCAGCAATACTGCAGCTACACTTTCGCAGCCACTGGGATTGGATCTGACGCACTCGCTAACATGGCCATCACCATCGACCCCGACAGCCTTGAATCCGGTGTCAACTACGCCACCCTTGTTCAGAAGCTGTTCTCAATCCCCTAAAGGAGGTCACTGTGAAAAAAATCATCATCCCTCTCCTTATCGGGCTAATCCTGCTTTCCTGCAGTTTCCTGGTTGTCGCATTCTACGTAATCGGCAATACAGGCTTCTAAACTTTCAAAGAATTTTCTCCTCCCCGGCCGCCAGCCGGGGATTTTTGTGACAAAAAAATCCCCGCATCACTGCGGGGAACGACCTACGTATATATGTGTCAGCCCGTACTCTTTCATCAAACGCTCATTCTCATCAACTGGATCGGGCAGATCCAATGCCAACCAATTTCTGTAACTGCTGTCGACTGTATGGCCTTTTGAGACCAATCTTTCGACTACTAGGCAGATTCTAGCCCTGTTATACCTCTGCAGCATCACGCAGTAAATGTTTATGACCGACAGGGCCAGAAAGAAAACGGTGGTGGCGCTCAGAGGACGACCATCGTTCCACCAGGTAATAAGATAGGGAAGATTGGTGGCAAGAAATGCGAACAGGTGCCAACCTTCATTGAACATTGTCTGACTGGTGGCAAAGGTAAGTAAATTCTTTAAATTGAGCTTACCAATATTGTAGTTGGTCTGGTGAGATGAATACTTGTCAATCCTTCCAACGGTATTCATCAAAACTCTTTTGAAGATACCAACACCCAGCAGAGTGTAGACAAGGATCTCCAAGCGGGGCATTCTGGGCATAATCCAAAACTTCAATAGTCTCTGGATTAAATTACCTTTATGTGTCCCAAAGATCACTTTATAGGAAGTTTCCATCAGATCCCTCCAACAAAAAGGAATGGGTTAAAGTGCCTCAAACTATCCCATATTATATCACATTAGCCTCTTTTTGTCAATAAAAAGCCGGCTGCGCTTGGCAACCGGCATGGTTAAATCGTCACTCTTACTTCTGCACCAGGCTGATATCGCCGTCATCATCAATTAGCTGAGGCAGAAGGAAATTGTTCTCAAAGTTCCCTGTCAACTTCTGGAAAGGCGCGATTTGCTCTTCGAAGAACGTCATGGCAGTTCGCTCGCCTACCAGCCGCAGCTGGTTACCCAGAACAGTCTGGATAGCCGCTGACCCGGAGAGAATATAAACCTGAAGCATGGCCAGATTGAGCTCGAATACGATGTAGCACTTGATGTAAAGATCAAGGGAACCGATGGCTTTATTGATCTTGGCCAAACGGGTCTTGTTCTTGGTCAGCAGATGCATGCTCGTAACAAACTCTTCCAAGAGTTTCAATTGTGACGCGACACTGGCTTCGGTGTGGGTATCCATTTCCTTCACCAGCATCTTATCGATATCGATACGGGATAGCATGTCGGCAGTCCGGTTTTCCATACCGGCAAGCATCTCTGCTACCTGTAGTGCGTGGTCAAGTTGCTCGGTCAGGTCAACCACGTTGACCGCACTCTGCAACCGGCGCATTTCTGCTTCGGTAAACTCAGACAGAATACCATCTAGTCGTGACACGAGGGTCTTATTTTCCTCGTTGTCCTTAAGCAAACTGGCTCGATTTTGCTGGAAGATTTCCCATGCCATGAGCATGATCTCTCCATAGCCTGAAGCCAAAACCAGCATTTGAGTAAACTGCGGAATCCGGGTCAACACCAACAAATCCTGCAAACCAGCATGCTCGACTCCGCGCATCTGGGAATGGTGATGAAGAAAACCCTGAAGCTTCGCCAAAGCCGGCGCATTCTTTTCAAAAGCAGGACGGGACAAAGCCGCCCAGTCGACCGCTGAAAAGGATCGCAGTAAATCAACTTGTTGCTGAGCACTGGCATTTGCCAGACGAAACTGAAAGTCCTCCAGCACACCGTCAAACTCGGGAGACAGCAGAGTATTGAGAATCATCATCCGGCTAACGGCCGTGTCTGCTGCATTGAGCGTGGTGATCTGAGGAAGCACTGCTCCCGGATTCTTCAGCAAGCCGGGTGCGACAGCATTCACTGTCCCACCAATTCGACCCGCTTCAGAAAACTTCTCGGTGGCTAGGTTCAGTTGACGCGCAACAGCCGCGGCGACTCTATTAGCCTCTCTAAAGAGCGCGGGGTTCCTTTTGGACATATCCCGCACGATCATCTCGCCAGTTTGAGCATGATTATTTTTAGCCATAACAAACCTCCTGTATGTGCAATAAGAATGGATTTTAATGTTCTACACAAGCAGAGCATAATTGCTCAGACTTGATCAAAACAACTACTCATCTGAGCAATTATCTTGAACAAATCCCGTAGTGGAGGGTTACTCCACTACGGTAAAGTAGTTCTAAGCATTTAAATAAATAGACGCAGCAACGTTGGAAGCAAGCTCATCCACGGCATGAGGAACCAGAGGATCATCACAAAAAGCGCCATCATATCGGCGTCTAGTGAGATCAGACCAAGGATGTTGCCATCGACCATTTTGCCGGTGCTCTTGGAGTTGGCCGGTCGAAGTGCTATAGCACCCCAGACCAGACCTGCACCTAAAGCGGCGAATGCGCCCAGTACGAGCGAAATCGGCATTTGGCCTTTGGTATAAAGGGCTACCTGTGTAGCTATCCTTGCTTGTCCCTCGATGTCAACAGGAATGGGCATATTACCGACAGCGCGATCGATAGTGATAAAGATAAATCCGAAGACAGCTACAAAAACTATAGCCATCAACAGAGTCCCCAACAAGGACTTCACCATCACCGTATCAGACTCGGCTTCGTTCGCATTCCTGCGAATCTCGATCAGCAGAAGGAACATTCCAACCACCATCAAGACCATCGCCACAGCAGCCAGCGTGGCATTAGCGGACAACCACCACTTGATCAACAAGCCGGTGGAGAATACGCCAACCGCCAAAACGCTGTAATCACGTTTCCCTGACGTCACCGCCGACCACTGGAAGATGACGGCACCAATAGCGCCGATCGCCAACACAGTGAAAACAGATGACGTGGGGTTCATTCCTTGAGCGATGAAGATCTTCGCGATGAATTCACTCAGTACGGTAGCCAGGAACATGAACCAGAATCCCCTATTGGCAAGCTTGATATCTGATAGTTCCTGTGCCTGACTCCGATCACGATAAACCATGAAGAGTAGGACGGGGGCTCCCAGGATATAAACCAACCAAAGCCAGGGGAAATTCGAAAAAGCAGCTGACCAACTGACCGGACGATTGAGCGCCGGATCGCCCAGAGTGCTCTTAAGCACACTGGCGGCCCATTCGCTCTTATCCTCAGCGGACAATCCAGTCAATCCTTGATCCGGCACCGCACTGGGAACTATCTCTGTAGGCAGTGCTGGTTCACCTTGAACAAAGTAACCTTCCATCGCCGGATAGGCTTCGTTACCCTCAACCTCGCCACCACCCATAAGTTTGGGCACCATCACGAACGCGAGGGCCAAGATGACCACAACAGCTACACCAATCAAGATCATTTTTCCGCCGGGCTTTTTACCACCGCCCTGCTTGGAAGCAGGGGCAGGCTTTTTACCACCGCCGGAAAACACGCTCAAACCGGGAAACCCCTTCTTTTTCTCTTCAACCTTAGCAATCACTGGTTTCTCGTGAGGAGCGGGTTCGAACTGAGGGGCCTGTTGGACTTTTGCAGCACTGGGCAGAGCTGCCCGCATGATTCTGGGCAGTGCATCCTTCATCGGCAAATTCTGACTTGAAATCTCATCAATTAAAGCATCGGCTTGATCCGGGGGGATCTTCCCAAGCGCATTCAAAAGAAGCGTCTTGTGTTGATCCGAAACACCCTGGCCAGCGGCCCATTCTCCAAACTTATCACCATTCTTCATAGTAACCTCCACTCAAAGGAAAATTTTAGATTAAAACTTAGAGCTTTTTAAGGTTCAACAGGCATTGCCTGTTCACACCCCATATTTTATTCCATTTGCACTTATTATGTCAATTCGCAATCCTAAGACTTGCAATTACCCCCTCCCGTGTTAGAATAACACTTGTTCCAAGACCTCGGGCGATCACTAAGCCCCGAGTAGAACACCCTAATAGGCACGTCTTGGATACGCGCCTTTTTATTGGGTAAAAAATATAAACTAATCAAATCCAGATGCCAAACCAAAAAAATATACATCAACTGGCCGAACTCATCAAAGGTCTCTCCGACTCTAAAGCCGTCATCCTTACCGAATACGCCGGTCTCTCCGTTTCGGAACAAAACCAGCTCAGGAATGAAGCTTCCAAGAACGATGCCGTCTTTGTAGTCACCAAAAACAACCTCCTCCGCCTAGCTCTTAAAGAGACCAATGCCGACCTCGTCGATACCCTTGACAGCTTCCTCAATGGCCCTACAGCAGTCCTCTTCTCCAAAAAAGACGCAGTTGCCGGTGCCAAGGTCGTCATGAACTTTGCCGATGATCATGACAAGCTTAAGATCAAATCCGGCATCATGGATGGCAAAGCCATCACCCCGGTCGAGATCACCTCTCTATCCAAGCTCCCCAGCCGCGAGCAGCTCCTCTCCAGTCTCTTGGCTCAACTCCAAGCTCCCGCCCAAGCTCTGGTCAGACAGCTCAGTGCTCCCATCCAAAATCTCGTCTACGGTCTGGATGCCCTCAGGAACAAATTATCCGCTTAATAGCTAATTAGTAATTAATAAATAAAAAAACATGTCCGACAAAGTCCAAAAACTCGTCGACCAAGTCAGTGAACTCTCCGTTTTGGAAGTTGCTGAATTAGTCAAAGCCCTCGAAGAGAAATTCGGTGTATCCGCCGCTCCCGTCGCCGTCGCCGGTGCCGCCGTAGCTGCAGCCGCCGCTCCCGCAGAGGAAAAGACCGAATTTGACGTCGTCATCGCTGATGCCGGTGCCAACAAAATCGGTGTTATCAAGGCCGTCCGTGAGATCAAAACCGACCTAGGTTTGGTCGAAGCCAAGAACCTTGTAGAGAAAGCTCCCGCAGTTGTTCTCGAAGGTGCTAAGAAAGAGGACGCCGAAGCCGCTAAGAAGAAACTCGAAGAGGCTGGTGCCAAAGTAGAATTGAAATAATTTCAACTTCTCTTGAAACCTACGAAACCCGCTGCAAGGCGGGTTTTTGTTGCACAAAAAAGGACCCACTTATAAAGCGGGTCCGGATATATTCATTGCCTCAAATACGAGAACATCCTCATTCCCAATCTGACCCTTTGGTCATTGTTGGCAATTCGGTATTCATCGACCATTTTTCGAAGCCGTGAATCCCTAAGTATGCCCACAGCATCGTCGATGTCATCGGGGATCTCTTTATCAAAGCCGCTTACCCATGTATTGACGACTCGGTATGCGAGGTCGACAAAGTCAAAAACGAGCAGGGAAACATAGAGATCACCATAACCCATTAGCCAAAGATCGGGAGAGTCCTTTGACTCAAGTAACCGACCGATCCCTACTTCCACCACTTCACCGCCGAAGACTGATTCGACCACACCGGAGAATTGTCTTCCGTACACGGCAGCCATCCAAGACGCAAAATCGACCAGGTCGACACCGTTCCCGGTAATTGCCAGATCCATACCCGACAGGTCCATCAGGGATAACAACGGTAGGGAATTCTCGCTCCCAAGATCGGCCCGAGCTGTGAACAGATCGTCGATAAATACCCTCGTTTGATGTCTTTCATCATCAACCGAGAGAGGTTGTGAGAATACCACCACGAACCTGTTCCCCTTGTTAAGAAGATCAACGATCTTCGAATAGGGTGAACCGGACTTAATATTAATATTATTGATATCAAATCGCATATGTGTCTCCTTAATTTTTACGGGCTTCAACATCTCTCAAAAAAACTAGGTTGATAACATTCAGTGTATTGCCGATAACGTTGATGACAAAAGGCATCGACACTCCCAGCACTCCAGGCAAGCTACCCGCAAGGACGGCTAGTATGGCTACGATCAGCATGGTCACAAATCCCAGCACAATCAGCCCCCACGAGAATCCCGCTAAACGCATGGATGTGATCAGGATCACTCCCAAGACCACACCGACCAATCCGGCAACAAGCAAAACTCCGATCGGCTCAAGGAAGGATGACAACAATGCCATTCCACCCACGCCTATCAGTGCTCCAACCAGAGCAGATACAAGCAAGGTTATGTGCTTCATTTAGGCTCCTATTTGAAAGTGCAACAGAATATGTACTCGCATAGTATACCTTCAATACTATGGGTTTTCAAGCAATGAAATTACCCCTTGACTCTCTACTACCTCACTGATAACTTATATATCAGACATGGACAACCAAAACCTAACACCAATTAACAAAATAGTTAAAAAGGAATTAGACCTCAATAACCTTCCCGATCTTCTCACTGTCTCCGAGGTTGCCCAACTTCTCCGTGTTTCTACCCTTACCATTAAACGCTGGGGCAAACGCGGCAAACTCCCCGCCATTCGTATCAACTCACGTGGCGATCGTCGCTACAAAAAAGAGTCAGTCCTCTGGATGCTAGGCATCAATCCCTCTTCTCAAAATAGCTAATCCACAGAAAAGAGCGTCCTCGTGAGGTCCCCAATTTTCAGGTCAACATCTCAACGATTAGATAACATTTTTCGCGACTTCTACATACAGTGTTAATGATTACCGAATCCCAAAAACCTCTGAGATAATCCAGAATGACTGTCCTTATCCAAAAAACCAATGTCAGTATTATTAGAAGCCACACCAACACTATCTGTCCTGATTTCATCATACAGTTCTCCCCTTTTTTAGTCAAAAAAAAAGGAGCCCCTTAGGGCTCCTCAATAACACTCAAACCTAGTATCAGACGGTTATATAAATAATCCTTCGTCCCGTCCGAAACCTGGTCACTATACTTTCCAACGCACGTCTGAAGCAATAATGTCTGCCCCGACGCGAGCTGGTCAAAACCAGATCCCTGGTCGTTCTCCAGTAACCAATCAATTACTTTTCCGGTGGCCGCCTCATAGGCATCTACGTTCTCTCTCTCGATCAATGCGGCTGCAGTTATATTTAACTGCAGTTGGTTGCCCGGGCATGGCTGGTTGTGGTCAAAATCATCAAACGGCTCGACTGAACCGTCAGTGGCTTGGCACAAGGTAACCCTTGCACCTAACAACTGAGACATCATATCTTGGCCTTCGGGAAAAGTCAGCGGTCCTCCCAGCTCATTCATGTAAACGAACTTCTCCAGTCCCCAAGCAAACAAGTCGGCTTTTTTGAGCCTTCCTGAATGTATCCAGGTGGCTAAGAAACCATTATCAATGTGAGAGTAAACTGTGCCTGCGTATGGGCTGAAGACGGTATCTTTATCATCCCCGTCTTGGTATCCGATAGCGCCGGCCCAGTTGCTTGAGATCTCCTTCCCGTCGACTGTCCGGATGGACATAGCCACCGGCAATCCTCCACCCATGTATACCTTTCCCAGGATGGAATAACTGACTATGGGCGCGGGTGGGGTCTGCGTGGGCATCTCAGTTGGCGTAGGAGTCATTGTGGGAACACTTGTTGCCGTTTGATCAATAGTCGGTTCCGGAAGGTCAAGGGTAGCCTGAGGTGAAGCCTCTGTTCCTGCATTTGCAAAAACAGCTTCTGTAGTAGCCTCATAAACCACTACCTCACCTATAGCTGCCTCTTCCGGTGCTGTGGTAAACCAAGCCAGCCCCAATGACAGAGTGAATCCGAGCGAAATCAGCAGCTTTAAGGATTTTTTCATTTGAACCTCCGGAAATAAAAAAATTGGGTGGGCGGCCTAAGCCGTCCACCCAAAACTAAACTAATCCTACTTGCGCCTAAGGAAAGCGAAAGCTACCATGCTTAAGACCATCAGGCCGAAACCGGGCAGACGCAGTCCTGCGAACGGAAGCGTGCTCGGCAAATCAGTGGCTTCCATGAACCCCGTCTTAGGAGGTTTTGGCGTTGAGGTCGTCTTCGGACCATTCAGCGAAAATTGGCAGTCATCACTCGTCCGGCCTGCAACGTAGACTTCAATGAGGCCAGAGGGCCATGGCTGAGTCAAATCAATAGTGAACTCACCGGTCGACCGTGTCTGACCGCTAGCCAGGACAACATGGTCCTGCTGTACAGTCACCTCTTTGAGTGACTCGGTTTTTCGGTTGGCTGACCCGGTGACGCGTAGAATATCACCGACAATTTCGTAGTCGGCATAAGCGCACCAGAACTTGACTTCTGTTGGAGGTTCGGTCGGTGTGGCCGTGATAGTTATCTCTCCTGTTGGGGTAGCCGTAATCACAACCGTAATGGTCGGGGTGGGCGTATCCTCAGTCACAGGAGTAGCAGTCGGCGTTACCGTGACCCCAGGGGTCTCGGTGATTTCAACCGTGGGCGTAGATGTTGGTGACACAGTGACCGTGGCTGTAGGAGTCTGACTGCCAACCGGAGTAGCCGTAACTGTCACTTCTCCCGTCGGGGTGGCCGTCACGGTGACGATCACCTCGGTAGGGGTGGGCGTTGGGTTATCCTCTGTGGGTGTAGCCGTCAGGGTGACGATTATCTCCGTTGGTGTCAAGGTCGGAATGACTTCAGTCAGGGTTGCCGTCGGGATTGACCCGCACGGTCCGTGGCTGAGATTGAATTGGCCACTCCACTCTTCATAGATTTGAGCTGTAGCACTTGTCACAACCGAATCAAGGTTGCTGGTAGTGACATAGTGAGCTGTTCCACCTGTGAATTTCCACAGGGGGACTGACTCGCTAGCACCATTGGCCCAAAAAACGTTTATTGAACCGGGGGCATGATCTTCATTGTCTATCTGAGTAATCACAAAATGCCACTCTGTTGAGTCACATTCATGATCGTCCAAAGCCTTAGCGCTGATATTTTTGAGCCCATTCGCACTTACAGGGTAGAAAGACGCAAAGACCAATGCCAAACCTACCAAGAATGACAGAGCTGGAAAGAGTCGACGCATGATAACCTCCTTGAAAAAACTGGATATAGGATTTGAATGTACGAAAAGCAATATATCACACTTTTATCTTATAGTCAACAAAAACCTACTCCGGAGAGCCGGTTTTAGGCACGAAACCTCAAAATACCCCTTCCGATGTTATTAGATAGCCACATCGGATTTCTGCCATGAATCAATCATATTCCCACCTCTGGCAGTTGACAAATTCAGCCCAAACTCTCTCTAAAAACCAACCAAGGAAAAACGATAACTGCGCTCAATATCCTCCCCAGCCTTTTAGGCTCCAACCATAACCTCCACAGCCACTTTAGTCCACTCTTGGCCATCCATTTAGGTGCCCCAAGCAAGTCACCCACGAACTCGTTGTACGTCCCACCCACCCCAATAGCCACAACAACCTTTAGTGATTTTCTGTGTTTGGCTATCCACTTCTCCTGCTTCACGGGGTTGTAGGATACGAACAAGACGTCGGGTCTGAACTTGTTTATCCTCTCGACAACCTCCCTATTTCGCTCCGGATCTGTACCCACTCTTTTTTCTCCCTCATCAAACTCAATCTTTATCCCCGGATACCGTTTTTGAGCCAGCCTGGCAGCTCGACCAGCAACCCCATCCCAGCCACCCAATAAGAATATTTTTAATCCTTTCTTGCCGGCAGCTTCACATAGTGCCTCAAATAGCCATACACCGGTAACCGTTTCTCCCACTCTTCCGCCAATAACCTCCGTGCCGGTCTTTAAGCCAGCTAGGATCTTTCCCGGTAGGGTCTTGGCTCCTTTTACCCTTCCTCCGTAATTAACAGCCGCCAAGACGGACACGCCGTCTGGCGTCACTAGGTCGGAAGAATTCAATACCTGTTTAAACTCAACATCGGTTTTTGCCTTAACAAAAAACTCACTGTACGCCGTCACCACATGCTTTAACCCCGAAGATCTGTCATTGACCCATGATAATATAATATTTAGTACTTCTTCTTTTCCAAGAACATCTACATTAACACCAAGCACTTTCTCTCTCATAGACTAATTTTACGCCCTTTACTACCTCGGGCCAAGTCGACTTCCAATTTTACGCACGAATCTATCACTAACATTGCCTGACTGCCAACAGGGTATTTATAATCATTTAATCGGTGTAGCGAGCTTTATCGTATGTTTTAGGGATCAAACACCGTCGTTTTAGTCACTTTTTTGGGCCATTTTTTCACTCAAACGCAAATTTTTATCATCTTTTTGCAGAATTTGCGCGTATTATAAGATTTACGGTAATATCACTCCCAAAGATTCTATATATATGCCCAGATGTATTTGCTATATATATAAAATACCATTAACAATACTAAAATATTTTAATACTTTTGAGTACATTATACCCTCAGTAAATAAACGCAAATATAATAAATATGCATAAATATGTCGGATATTTTGATATCATTATATATATGCTAGATATAAACTTATGGATAACGCTGATCAAAATAAAGACCTCGTTAAAAAGTCGCAATTGGTATCCTATACATCGAATATCACTGATATAGTCTGATAAATCTATTTTTGTCCTCATAATTTATAAACTGGGTAATCCCCTAATCACGCAAATAGTAGTAAAAATTGCCAACAATTATATTTTTTATCCCTGCCTTCTGTACAAAAAAATTGCCAATATTTATTACACTTAACTGACATATCTCATTAACCCTTAAGACACATCGACGGGACCTAAATATTACTAGCCAATCGTTTGATCACCGGTGAATGACTACAAATATTTTCAAAATACTAAGATTTATCTGAAATAGATCGATTTCTATAGTAGCGCTACAAAATAATCATAATCTAGGCACAAAAGCACCGTAAATAATCATGCCCATAACATAATTATCACTATAAGTAAATAATACTAATATTACAGGCAATAGGCATTAATCTGTATTTTAGATTACATACCCACTTCCAAGAAATCTAGTCTTATATTAGTAATGTCGACCTTCCACATGACCAACTAGATCGATAATCGACCTAATTAGACATCAATTTTTGAATAAAAATTGTCCTATCCCCTGACTTTACCCGGATACCATACCCTCAGTTAGGGTTAAGCATAAACAACCAAAAATATATATACCCCTACCCCTATCCACAGATACTAGAGATGAACAGGTCGGAGAGCACATGATAAGAACCGATACCCCCTATGTCATGTTTAAACTGAAATACCACAACCTATACCGGTATATCTAAAGATTATTATCTCCAAAAAATGAAAATCCGATAAAAATATCCACTAAAATCACCGGTTACTTTTAACTTCTCATCAACAACTACCAATCGGATTATAAATAATTAAGTACTATCGGATAAAAGAATAGTTTAAAAATATATGTATAAATTAATGATCAACTATCATGTCAAAATGCTTATATTTTCACAATAACCATTCAATATTTTCACAACTAACAAAAAACACTTCATCTTATATAGATATTTGGAAAATTATGAAATCAAACTTAATTTAATAATTAGCACTAAACACACTCTTCTGATATAACCACAATTATTGATTGATTCTAAGGGAATTATCTAGTTACTTACCTAAACTTCTACTGTAGACATCCAAGTTCTCTATCGCTATCCCAATTCCTTTTATTACACACTTATGAGGATCCTCTGCTACAAAAGCTGGAACACCTGTTTCTTGAGTGATCAGTCTATCAAATCCCCTCAACAGTGCTGTCCCCCCAGTCATTACTATACCTTTATCAATAATGTCAGAGCTTAATTCTGGAGGAACTTCTTCCATCACCGTCTTTAACATAGCGATGATTTTTCCCAGAGGCTCTCTAATGGCCTCAAAAACCTCGTAAGAGCTTATCTCTATCTGTCTAGGCAAACCGGTGATACTGTCACGTCCCGTGACCTCCATTCTCTCTTCTTTACTTGAAGCCATTGCCGACCCTATCTTTACCTTCACCCCCTCAGCCGTCGTTTCTCCAATGACCAAGTTATGTTTTCTTCTGACATATTTAGATATAGCCTCGTCAATCCTATTCCCTGCCACCCTGACGCTTTTAAATGTCACGACACCACCTAATGATATTACCGCTGCTTCACTGGCACCGCCACCCATGTCCAATATCATATTTCCACTTGCTTCGGCGATCGGCACCCCTGCCCCTATTGCCGCTGCCAGGGGTTCTTCGATAAGATAGGCATTCCTGGCTCCGGCTGCGATTGTCGCCCCCAATACGGCCCTTCTCTCCACTTGAGTTACTCCTGCGGGAACACAGATCATTACCTCCGGCTTGAAAATTCCCTGACCACCTACTCTTCTTAGAAAATACTTCAACATTGCCTCGGTCACCGCATAATCGGCGATTACCCCGTCTCTCATTGGTTTACTGGCTTTGATATTACCGGGGGTTCTTCCCAACATACTTTGTGCTTCTTTCCCGACTGCCAGCACTTTTCCGTCATTTACCGATACAGCCACCACAGTCGGTTCTTCCAATACGATTCCCTGACCCACCACATAAACCAAGCTGTTGGCGGTTCCTAAATCTATAGCTACTTTTTTTGAAAAACTGAATCCCATTTTGGTGTAATTGTACACTAACGCCAAACCCAATCCTAATATATCAAAGTATTACATTAGACCTCATTTATACAATTATGTATATGCCCAATAAAGGTAATATTATCAAAAAGACTATATAATAGTACCTGTGAATCCCAAAACAAAAAGGCTTGTCATCAATCTTCTAATAGTACTTGTTCTGGTCATCGGTACCGCCGTGGCCATCCAGTTCGCCAAAGGGTATAGACCCAACATCCAAGATCGAGCCATCCAGGGTACTGGCCTTCTTTCCCTCACATCCTACCCCAAAGACTCCAGAGTCATCATCAATGATCGGTTAACAACGGTCACCGACGACAAACTCTACCTTACTCCCGGAAATTACACCATTAAAATTGAGAAGGACGGCTTCCATCCATGGACAAAGTCAGTTCCCGTCAGATCCGAACTTGTCTCCTCTGTCGACACCCGCCTATTTCCTATCATTCCGGCCACATCACCAATCACTTTTTATCAAGCTGACAATGCCTCGGTTAATCCGGAGGGAACCAAGATCGCCTACGTCCTCAGTCACACACCCGTAAGTGCCGATAGTGGCCTTTACGTCTATTCTCTCACCGGCAATCTCCTCGGAAGCCAAAATCTTCAGATCACTGATTCCGAGCGTGATTATTCAAAAGCACTTCTCATCTGGTCACCTGATAGCTCCCAGATTCTGGCCGTTTTCTTTGAGACCACCAAAACCTCTGAAAGAATTATTTCTTCGCACCTCCTTTCCACCAGGTCGATGAATCAATCGAGAAATTTCACCGATGTTACCTATCGCCTACCTTTGATCATCTCCGAATGGCAGAACCAACTGGCCAAGATCAATCAATCTTCCCTCACTTTATATCCCAAGTTCATGACAGATATCTTTATCCAAAAGGCAGTCAACGTCTACTTCTCCCCCGACAAAGAGAGAGTCTTCTATAGCCCCCTCGAAGATATTTCGCTTCCTGAGAACACTGTCGGGAAAACCCTGCCTAATATCAACTCGACTCCGGAAACCAGAAATCTTACCAAGGACGCTTATTATGTCTACGACTTGAAGGAAGGCACCAACTATCAGTTCAGACTATCTCAAGATACAACTGAATCGGCTAAAGTAATTATCACTGCAAGTGATTCCACCCCATCTGCAAGTCTGCCCTTGATTAAACAACTGAAGGCCCAAACCGAGAGCCGCTACACTACCAACACTTCCTGGTACGGTAGTCGCCAGCTGATTACCACCTCTAATGAAGGGGTTCAAATCACCGATTATGATGCCATTAATCCTGTTACCGTCACTAATGCCCAGATCAGTTCCAACTTCATTGTCCCCTCTCCCGATGCCAGCAAACTCATACTTCTCACCAACATCAACCAAAGGATCGACACCTTTAACCTGATGTCTTTCGACCTGAAATAGCCCTTACCTGCTGCCAAACATTCATTACCTGGGAATAATCGTCAAAATAGAATATTCTCAACTGCCCCCGCTTGTACCCACATTCATGGTTAAAATCCAACTGCCTGTAGACCTGTTTTACTCCGTCCCACACCTCAATCGAGTCCATCTTCTGCGTCTCCATCATCTGTGATTTCTCACTTCGCCTGAATGTGTCAAATCTGCCATAGGACGCTCTGGCCAGTTCACAAATTTTTTCTACTCTATCATCACTCGGCTTTTTACCATAATACTCGGGCATCACCATCTTGATCTGATATCCACCTTCTACAAAGATCAAATCGTATTCCCAATCCAGCGTAGTCCTCCTATTTCCCTCCTCATACACTGCCACCTCATCGATAAAAACAACCGCAGAGGACCTTCTCTTGGCCTCATCGATCTTTTTTATTAGATCCTTCCCCGCCGCGATTACCCATGCAAACTCCTCGCTGTCGTACGGGATTTCCCTTATTAAACCGGCTAACACCGTTCCCTGCATGGCCAATTCAGGCTCATTTGCCAGACTGCCCAGTAAATATGCTTCTCCGGAAGCATTATCAAGCCAATTTCTTCTTCCCAGCTCCTTAGTTAGATCAAACTCCTTCTTCATGCGCCTATTTTAAACCTAAAAGTAGTAAAATATCCTCATGCTGATGTAGCTCAGATGGATAGAGCAGCTCACTCCTAACGAGCAGGTCCCCAGTTCGACTCTGGGCATCAGCACTCTCTGATATAATATGGGTCAAGAACCTTTACACAGGAGTTGAATATGACAACCATACTTGCCCGAGATGAAGATGATGTAGAGATTTTAGTTGAACGACTCCTAGAAACTAGAGACCGGACTAAGAAAGCAGCCACCGGCGAAATTACCGTAGGCGAAGAAGTCTGTACCCTAAATTGCACGCCAAAAAGCACTCGAGATTCGTTATTACGTGAGTACTATTCCTGGTTACGAACTCACTCACAGAATAGCCACAGATAGATTTATAATTTTTTTACGACAGCGGAGCTATATGCTCCGCTTTTTTTACGCTAAAAAACCGGGGTGTTAACCCCGGCAACTATCCTAATTTTCGATCGACTCAGGTTGTATCTGATTGGCATCTCGAACAAGAAACACTAATCCGATAATTGAGATCATGGCGTACGCTATACCCTCTAAATGTCCCCAAACTAACCAGGCAGCCACAGGTGCCCCGACATAGAAAACAACCATCAACAAGATCGTCACCAAGCCAACAATATAAAATGCTCCACTGCCTTCTCTTACTTGTTTGGTTAGAATACCAAAAAAGTTCATACCCCCAAAGACCGCCAATGCGGATATCCATCCCCAGGCTGTGAACCATAGCACTGCACCAACTGCCATCAAGGTCGCGGAAAACACTGTCCTCATACCATATCCTCCTGATTCGAAAATTCAAAGAACTACGATCCCAGCAATATACCACAATGCATTATATAGGTCAATGTCGGGGTGGGCGGAATTGGACCGCCTGTCTCTTCGTCCCGAACGAAGCGTGATACCGATTCACTACACCCCGGTCCTCAATATTTTACCTTATCTGAATACCCCACCGATCTCATCCTCACTGTAGATAAGCTGTTCGGTCAAAGAGTTGTACTTATGCATCTCATTCTTCTTAAATAGGATTCCAATCTCTCTTGCAGCATTCTCTAATGAATCGGACGCATGCACCAAGTTGTTCCCCCCACTCATTCCCAAGTCTCCCCTGATAGATCCTGCCTCGGCTTCATAGCCTTTACGTGTTCCAATAATTCGCCTGATCAGGTCGACAGCCATATACCCTTCCCAAACCATAGCAATTACCGGGGTCCATTTCATATAAGAAGCGATTTTCGGGAAAAAAGGAGCATCTTTATACTGGTGATACCACTCCTTCAGAGTTTCATCATCCAACTGCATCATCTTCATTCCTACTAACTTAAAACCTTTCTTCTCAAATCTGGAAATTATCTCCCCTACCAGAGACCTTTGTACAGCATCGGGTTTAATCAGTACTAACGATCGTTGAAGTGGACTTTCATTTTCTTTCATAGCTGTATTTTAACCCAACGACCACCTTTCTGATAACCACAAAAAAGGAGAGGGGTTACCTCTCCTTAAGAAAAACTACTCTACGTCGCTTGCGTCCGACAACTCTTCTGAAGGTATCAGACCAACCGCGATCGGCAATATATGTCCTTGACGGACCAGAGCGAAGTAAAGATCGTGATCGGCAACGTAATCATCCGGCTCAGGATCATGTCGCGGATCAACAGCTCGTTTGGCCGAAAAGGCAAAGGCAGCTTCGAACTTGACCTCTTTACGAGTCAACCCGAACTTGGCGGCCATCAATGCTTCCTGTATCATCCATTCTCCACCTGTCATACCAACGAGCGCCTTAACATCCACCTTCGCTTCGTCGATCTGTGCACTCGGGAGAATCACGCCGTTTCCTTCTACTTCTTTCATAAAGAAGGTCATTTGCGACCAGTCGATCAACATATCCCAACCGGTTACCCCTGTCGGCCTGGCGACCAATAATGAAAAACCTGCCATGGTCGGCACTTCCACTATCCTGAAAGATTCACCGATCTGCGGCCTGAACATATAATGCTTTATCCCTGAGTCACGTCCTAGACGGAACGCTTTTTTACCGATTTTGCTCAGGTAATAACCGCTTGTGCCTGGAACCAAAAATTTTCCCAATAGCTTCATCACTGCAGCGCAGTACAGCATATTCAAAGAACCGGCGTTGGTCAGTTGGATCGTGAATTTTTCGTCTCTCAGGAACTTATTGACCACAGCGGCGCTATTCGAAGCGCAGGCCCGCAAGACAGAATTATCCATCGTCGAGGCCAAAGCCAGAGATGGATCCTTCAATGTGATCATTAGTCTCTGCAGGGAATTGTTGGGGTCGGCTCCCCAAGGAATTTCTGACCCTAAATACTGGGTGGAGGTAGGCCAAAGAGCGTATGCGACAGGCACGGAAGTAGCAAAAGTTGCCATATTGACTCCTTAAACGTAGGTTTGGAAAGTACAACCCATATTATATATCAAACTAGATCAACCCAAACTCAACTGACCCGGAACCAAACCCAACACCTCGAAGAGATCTCCAACCCCCGTTACCATTTCTGCTCTTCCTTCCCATCTTTATCAGTCCATTCACACCCTCGGCCACATTCACTCCCACCCTTCCCGGCAAAGCCAATAGTGGCTTCCCCTGTGCTGTCGCTTGATTAGCAGTGATCATACTTCCCGATTTAAGCGCACCCTCAACTACCCAAACTGCGTCGGAAATACCCACTACGATCCTATCTCTTTGAGGAAAAGTCCAAATTCTGGCAGGTGTCACTCCCGGGTATTCTGACACTATCAATCCATCACTTTCTAATATTTTCTGATACAGATTCTCGTCCAGTCTCGCCACTTTTCTGTCTATACCCCATCCCAAGACCGCAATAGTGCTTCCGCCTTCTTCTATACAAACACGATGAGCTTCCTGATCGACGCCATACATAAAACCGGACACTATCACCACTCCACGCCTGACCAGTGATGGTACCCAGCGGTCGATTATTTCCCTTCCATAGTCGGTCATTTTTCTACTCCCCACCACCGCCAACCTCGGACGCCCGTCACTCAATAATCCGATATTCCCTTTATAAAAAATGTTTTTTATACCCGGTTTTACTTTCTCCAATCCCTTCGGCCATTCACTTACTTCCAATTCCATAAGAACTATTATGACAATATCTATTATAATAAGAAACTAGTGGTAATCGAATTTTCAAACCTCGATAATTCTCGTGGATCCGCCCCCGTCGGAAAGATAGTTTTTGCCTTCACTGCTTTTATCTTCATCCTTATCCCCATCACCCTCATCGGTATCGGCTACTACTCCTCCGACAAACCTACCGGCAGCCTCCTCTCGCCCTCGCCTCAGACAGTCATCAGTGAAGATGTCACTCCCACTCCCACCACCGAGGTCAATCTCCCCATTATCGCCGCAGACAACACCTCTACTCCATCAGCTATCGACACTGTCCAGGAGTCAAACAGCACTGACCATACTGCTACTATCTCGGCCGGTCTTACCGAAATCATGATCGAAGACAAGCAGATAGACAGTAACAGTCAGATACTCATTATTCCTCAGCAGGGCGACAGTTCCATTTACTTTGTCAAGTCGAAAGGCAACGGTTTCTTCATTCTCAGCACAGACACGGCCTCCACGGAAAATCGAACAGTTGACTATCAAGTTGTCGGTCTCTAGAATTGCCCTATGCGTAAACTGATTGATAAATTGTCGACCAACATCCTTCGCTACTTACCTGCATTTCTAATTCTCCTCATTCCACTTATCTTTGTCCCCCTTACACCGGAATTTTTTCACGTCAACAAACAATTTTTGGTCTTTATTGTCTCCTCAGTTGCTCTTCTTTTCTTCTGCCTTAGACTGGTAGCCAGAGGACACATCCAAATTTCCCTCTCCCCCGCACTTCTCCCGCTGGCAGGCCTGTCAGTCGTCTATATTTTGTCCTCTCTGATCAAGCATCCCAATCCTCCTGGTTGTAAGAAGCATCATCATCGGGACCATCAGCTCCGTAGTTCTCCTGAGTGTTTTTTCTATTTTTTCCCATCTGGGGATCATCGCCCAGATACCCGGACCTGAGTGGCTTCAATCAAAAGTATTCAATCCTGCTGGCAGTCCCTACAACTATCTGACTCTGGCTGTACCCGTCTTGTTAGCCACGATAAGTTATGGAGTTACTACTCGCAATTGGATGATCAAGCCTCTCATGCTTGCCGCTGCCATCATCATCGCTTCCGGATCCGCCTTCTCCCTTAAGCTCCTTCTTCCCACTTCCGACAATCGGGGTGTGCTCCTCCTTCCGTATTCTGCCGGCTGGTCGATCGCCGTCGATACTCTAAAAACCCCCAAAACAGCCATTTTAGGCACCGGACCAGATACTTTTACCCAAGTATATAGCCGACTCAAACCCTCATCCCTCAACCTTGACAACAATATCTGGACAATTAGATTCCCCAGCTCAAGTAGCGAGCTGCTAAACATTTTGACCACAACAGGTGTTCTTGGATTACTTTTCTTCGCCCTTTCTTATCTCAAGACCATCAGGGCCCTCTTGAAAGAAAAATATTTATCCGACCCGGAAACCGCTTTTCTGATGGCGGGGGTCCTCTCCACCTTCCTTCTTTTTATACTTGTCCCTTCAAGTCTCCCTGCTCAGGTTATGGGTATTATTCTTCTGATTGCCTCTGCAGTTAAACTTAAACTGGAAAACAGTCATTCTGTCAAAGATGTCCAGCTAAATCTTTCCACCAAACAAGTCACCTCCGCATATTCGGAAACACCCGCCAAGGATCGCCCCGGCCTTCCGGTATTACCTTGGCTGTTAACGGTAGCCTCAGTCGTCCTTTTGGCTGTCTTCTGGAACATTGCCTCGAGAACTTATGCTGCCAACTTGGCCATCTTCGAAGCCTCTCAAACCGTCAAAGACAACCAAATAAAGTCATACAACAAACAAATCGAGGCTTCCAAACTTGATCCCACCGACCCGTATCTGAAAATTAACCTGTCTCAAACATATCTTGCGGTGACCAAGTCCTTACTCACCACCGGACAAGAAGGCAAAACTGTCACTGATGAGGATAAACAAAAAGCCCTGGAATTTGCCAATCAAGCCCTTAACGAAGCCAAGGCAGCAGCCGACCTTACTCCTAATGACGTCGTCGTCTGGGAAAACCTTGCCGGTATTTCCCGCACTCTCGCAGGATACGGCATTGAAGGATCCGTAGACTGGACCCTGGCCACATATACCCGGGCTATCTCGCTGGACCCCACCAACCCAACACTTAGAGTTCAACTAGGTACCTTCTATTTCCAAATGGAAGATGCTGAGATGGCAGTAAGAGTCCTTTCTCAAGCCATCGAGCTCAAACCCAACTGGAACATTCCCTATTACAACCTCGGGCTGGTTTACAAAAGCGTCAAGAATTATCCCCGTGCCCTTGCGTACATGGAGGAAGCCAAAAAATACACCCAGACTGATAGTGACGAGATGAAACAGCTGGACGAGGTGATCGGTGAACTAAAGGCACTGGTTCCAAAAGAAACCGCTCCAACCCCCACAGAGACAAAGTAATCAATACATTAAAAGACCGGCTACCAAGCCGGTCAACTTTGTGGACCCTATCGGACTCGAACCGACCACCTCTTCTATGCCATAGAAGCGCTCTACCAGATGAGCTAAGGGCCCAAAATACTCATATATTTTAACATAACCATGAAAAATCCCCGCCCTTTTAAGGCGGGGAAAAAATCTTACTGAGGAGGTACATCCAGATCTTCAAACGCCTGAATCTGTACCTCCGCTGAGAGGTTGGTATCCAAATAAGTTACCAATACATGATGATCGGAAGCTGTTAGCGGCAGTTCAATCGTCTGCGTCGGGCTGTAAAGTCCGACAAAGTACCGTGTCTGTTCTGCCCCATTGTCATCAGTGTAGGTCACTGGCTTTGCATCCATGTCATTCATAGTAAAGACATGATATGTATTTCCCTGAACGGTAGTAGTTCCGACACTGGCGACGTAACCTTCAAGAATCACCGTCACGGATTCCTGGGTCGGATCGGCTTCACTTGTATCCCTGTGAGTTGCCAACCACATCTCATAGTTTCGCAGTGCGATCTTGGGATCCTTATCAAACTGCACATCATCGGACACCGTCGTTTTGTTAGCCCGGGCGAAGGCCGTGTACTGGTATTGTGTACCATTGGCTGCCGGAGTCACCATCGTCGCTACCCAAGTGTTTTCACCGAAGATATTGACCAAGATCATCTGATCCACCGTAGTCGACGACTGTTTCAGGGTTTTGTTGTTCTCAAAAGTGGAGCGTACCTGACCGCCGACAGGGAATGGACTATTGAAAGTGTAGTAGGTGCCCACTCTCTCTCGTGCGTCATACAGGATCAGACCAACACCGCTATTATCTTTCATGTTGCGGCTCGTCATGATGTATTGCCAGGCTACATGTTCCCCGTTGTAAATTGGAACCGCCTTGTCGTCCGCACCCATCAGAGTGTTGACCTTACCAAGGTTCCACCAGCCTGCATCATTGTAGAGTCCGTACCAGTCAACATACGTATCCGTAGCGTCATCTGGCAGTACTCTGTCGATCCAGGCGGGGCAATTGCTTATCTGACATACATCGACCGCACCGGTCGTTACATCGACCATGGCCATGGCCTGGATCTCGATACCCGACCACCCCATGACATACTTTCCCAGACCCACAGTCTCGTATACTTTTAAGTCATCCGAGACCTCAATCGTCGGATCGACCAACAGGTAGCTTGAGTAACCATGGGTATATAGGTAGCGTAAGACGTCATTACCGAAATAGGCCCCGGTAAAATATTTGATGGTGTATGGGGTTGGAGCACTCTCAACCAGAGGGTTCTCCGCATCGATCATGATGAACTGAGGTGTGGTCTTGGTAGGGTTCCTTTTCCATGCCCAGAAATCCTTGAACTCCATTAGAGAGACTCTGTACAGATGTCCATTGATCGACTGAACCACCTGCTTACCCCAACTGTAGTTAGAACCCAATGTTCCGGTCAAAGACCCTCCTGCCCTGTTAAGGGCATTTCCGTCGGTGACGATCGGCAAATGCTTTTCGTCTGACCCGGGAATAGAGGCGTCTCTTACTTTGGTGGTCCCGTCGCCCATGATCTCGGTCACCGGGGTTGCAGGCACAACATTGGAAAAGGCAAGCTTTCTTGAATCTTGTTTCCAGGAAGAGAAAGATATTACCACCCAGATTATGACCAATACCAGCAAGGCGCTTCCCATGCTCAAAAAGGCCGCAACGTGATTTCTTGAATCATCTTCGTCGGATCTGTAGTCCTCACTCTTGAACATGGTCATTGCACCGGCTGCAAAAACGTTGATTAATATTGGTAGCCACAAGAATCCATAACCACCCAGGGGTCCAGTCATCGCCGGAAGGGCAAAGTATACATAGATCCACAGGAAGATGAAGTTGAAGATCGCCCCGATCAATAGCCATCCGAGAGCGTATTTAATGCCTCCTTTGACCAAGAACTGAGGCAGACCAAGAATCGCAGTCAAAATCAACGTGCCGACCAACACTGTTCCAAGCATATGCACTCCTTTTTAAAATTTGGAAATGTGCCGTTGCCTCTAACGAAGCAAACTTTTGTATTATATCAACCATTACCCGAGATTACCCACCCTAAGGCTGATAAAATATAGGTTGAGGGCCTGTAGCTCATCTGGTAGAGCGCTGCATTCGCATTGCAGAGGTGGTCGGTTCGAGTCCGATCAGGTCCACTAAATACAAAAAATATGCCTGACAAAATCCTTAACTGCCAAAACTGCCACAATTCCTTTGTTTACTCTGAATATGAGCAGAAATTGAACGCCCAAAAAGACCTTCCCGAACCTGTCTACTGCCCAATATGCTCCGCCATCAAAAACTCGGAGGCTCTCCACCCATCCAAGCCAAAAACTAAATAGGTAATTCCAACTTCCGATAGTTACCCACTACCGCAATTGACATTTTTTCCTTCTTAAATACCATCTGTGAGAGTTCCTTCACTTCATCCAAGGTTACTTTTTCAATGTTTTTGAATATCTCATCGGGAGTGTAGATCTTCCCCTCGAACATCAGGTCTTCTAGGGCAGACCCGAGCACCTCCTCAGGGATATCATGCTGCAGAGAGAATCTCCCTCTGAAAGTATCCTTGGCAGACTTTAATTCTTCATCCCTGATCATCCATCGATTCTGTCCGGAAAGACCCATGCAGATGTCTACGATCAATCCCACCGCTTCATTCAACTTGTCTTTAGGCAACCCGGCACCGATCATCACATCACCAACGTCTGGGAACTGATCCGTACCGGATCTGATCGAATATGCCCACCCTCTTTCCTCACGTACCTCTTTCAATAATCTGGACAACCAGCCATCACCCAAGATGATGTTGGTCAGGTCTAGCGCATATCTCAACCTATGTGTTAACTCAATTCCCCTAAATCCGACGAACACGGCCGCCTGATCCAGTTTTCTGGAAATCAATTTTGCCCTCAATGCCTTCTGCGTATCCCATTCATACAAATCCTTCTTGGGCACCTTCCTTTCGTCTGCAATGAGGTTGGCCATCTCTTCTTTAATCATCGCCAAAACCTTCTCATCACTCCCGTAATCTCCCACTACTCCCACAATGATATTCCCTGCCACGAACCACTTCTCAAGGTAAGCTCTCAGATGTTCAACTGTCATCCCATTCAAACTCTCAACGGTGCCGATGATTGGTCTTCCCAGGTTTGTTTTTCCGTATAGCAACTTCACCATCTCCTCGGCCGCCTTACTCGAAGGCCTGTCCTCATACATATGCAGTTCCTCCAAGATTGTCCCCCTTTCTTTATCAAAATGTTCTTTTGGCAATAAAGGCTCCGTGATTACCTGACCAACTATCTGTACCGCTCTACCAAGGTGTGTCTTATCCATTTTTACCCAAAATCCCATTTCATTCTGACCGGTATATGCATTAAATGCTCCTCCCACTTCTTCTACAGCCGTATTTATGTCATACATCCCGGGATATTTTTTGGTTCCCTTAAAAACAAAGTGTTCCAAGAAATGAGCGCTCCCAGCCTCTTTGTCACTTTCTTCTCTTGACCCTGTCCCCACCATCGCTCGTACCGTCACGCTTTCCCTGGCTTCTTTCACCAGCACTACTCTTAATTTTCCTAATTTAAATACTTTTGGTTCGAATCTCATATCGTCTATTGTAACTTAACATCTTCTTGTAGGCACTGGTTTAATATTATAAGTCATGGTACAATCCCATCAGATAACCCGTACTTTCAAAAAAAGGAGCCCCAATGAACGACAACCCTTTAATCGTGATCGCCTTCTTTGCCCTTATGATCGCACTTTTGTTCGGAATACTGTTTCCAGTGAGCCTGTTGGACGCACCCACCAACATCGAACCTGGTGACGGCATAGTCGTATTATCCGGCCAAACTATACTTGCAGACGGCCAGCCCTGCCAAGAGAACCGTGCCGGCTTTGTCAGCCTGACAAGTCCCGAAGGCAAACAATCATGGTACAAACTCCCCACCTGGTTCTTTCCTACTCATAGAATGATCAGTGTCATCTATACCGATGGCACTATCGAGTGGGTAAGGGATTCCTTGGTCGTTATACCCTCTGCCGAGTACCAACTCTGTCCATCCCGGTAAGTTTATCTGACCCGCCCACCAGGCGGGTCATTTTTTTACCACCCAGGACTGTTCACCGTCTGTCACTACCTCTATAGTTCCCCTTTCGTCGGTTCTCATCACCTTTGCCCCGACTGCATCCAACCGACTCAAAGTATCACTTGTCGGATGACCATACCTGTTTTTCGCTCCCACTGATATCACGGCCAATTCTGGGCGTAGTGTCTCCAAAAACTCAATTGTTGAACTGAATTTTGACCCATGATGGGCAACTTTTAAAACATCCGATTCTTTAATCACTCCCCGACCCAAGAGTGCCAATTCTTCCTTTTCTCCCATATCACCGGTGAACAACCCCGAAAATTTTTTATAGACTACCCTGATTACCATTGAACACTCATTAGTGGTTTCACAACCATCATCACCGGTTTGACTACCCAAACTCCCCCTACTTAATACTTCAAACTGTAAATCTCTGATACGGACGATATCACCAAGACCGGCACTTCTTATCACCCGACCCACTTCATAACTCCGCTCAATCTCTGGTAACGCCCCGGCATGGTCACTGTCCGGATGCGACAAAAACACGACCTCCAGTCTCTTATCCCAATACGGCATATGATCAGACAAACAGTCAAGTATCTTTTCTCCACTCTCACCCGTATCTATCATCGCTTGGAAATAACCCAAGGAAATCACCGCACCGTCACCCTGGCCGACATCGCAAAAGATGAGCCTCAATTTCCCGTCCGGAAACTGTTGCCAAGTCCAAACTCCAAGCATCAACAAGATTAGCCCAATCCATAATATGTTCTTCACTTATCTAGTTTACCCTCTGGCAAAAAACTCGATTACCATCACTACCCAGTGAGAAGCTGCGTAAAGAAACGGCGCGGTCAAACCACCAAGTACCAAAGTCATCACCCCCAGGATCATGATCACACTCACAAAAGGCAGTATCAAAACATTGCTCAACAAAGCCACCGCACTAAATCGTCCAAAATGCCACCAGATGATCGGAGCGGTAGTCATCATTGTGGAGACAGTCGTCATTATCCCAAGCTTATCGGATAACTCTATCAATCTATTACTTTTCATAACAGACATACTCATTATCATTGGGTAAACGATCATCAACCCCACACTTGCTCCCATGGATAACTGGAAACTTGCGTTCGTCAATATCTCCGGTTCTATCATTACCATCACCCACCCCGCCAACAATAACGACCACCAGCTGACACTCTTTCTTCCCAGCACTCCTCCTATGAGTAACACTCCGGCCATTATCGCCGCTCTTACAACTGGTGGATCACCTCCTGCCAGTAAGGTATAGAGAACTACACTGACCAAGGTGAATATCATCGCTCTGGACCTCTTAAGCAGCCAGAAAAGGCCACTCATCAAAGTTCCGGCCACCAGCATCACGTTATATCCACTTGCCACTATAATGTGGATTGTTCCGCTATCAATCATTAATTGATAAGCGCTCCTTGATAATCCTTCTTTATCACCGGTAATCATTCCTGATACTAGACCCGCCTCAAAAACCGGCAAAACACGAATAAATCTATGCCTAATTTTTTCACGCAAAACCTGAAAAACCCCTGGTTTTTTGTCATCCTCTTGGGTCACCACAACCTCAATATTCGAATCGTCTATTAGCGCGCTGGTTAGCCTCATTTGCCCGAAAAACATGTCTGTCACACTCCTATCAATAGTGCCAATTACACTAATTACGCTCCCTTGTGAAAATCTACACCAACCCTCAATTTCAAACCAAAAATCCCCGACGTCGATTTTACAGTTTGATACATTACGAGATATTTTGTCTATATTACCTGTAACTCTCACCTTTCTACCTTTTACCATCGACAGTCCTTCTACTTGAGAATTAAACAGCCTCAGCTCCAAAATAAATAACAACACAGCAATCCTAATAAACCAAAACATTTTTAGGTTCAATAAACGATTATCTTAAGTCTAATTTTCTCTAAAATAGAGCTCGACAACACTCCTTTTCCAACTAATTCATCTACCTCGGAATAAGGCCTTCCCTGAATAATTGCCATTGCCCTTGCCGGTCCTATACCCTCGAGGGTATCTAACTCTTGCTCACTTGCCTCGTTAATATTAATTACCCTATCTGCATTTTTGTGCTCATCATACCCTACCCCAGTATTACTTTCTGAAGCTAAAGGCACGTATATTTTCTGCCCGTCCTTCAAAAGTTGGGCTAAATTAAATAATTTAACAAAGGTCTCTCGGTTTGCATCTGAAGATATTCCCCCTGCCGCCACTATGGCATCTTTAATTCTTGATCCGGAAGATAACTCATAAACGCCGGGATTAATTACCCCTCCTTCAACATCAACAATAATTTTATCCTCAAATATTTCCTCATCATTTTCAATGTACTCGACTTGAACCTGACGACTCTCTAAAATACCTCTAAAAAGGCCAGTAATAACTAGAAAGCCACCAAATAACATGATTGCGATAAGGAGCCATCTCCGTGACATCATTTCATCTCTAATTTTTATAATGTCCATGAATATATATTTTACTCCGTTTTCTATATACCTCTATTTAAGTATGTTTTCACTCATATATTTGTCTTTCTAAATATTGTCGGTATATTTATATTTCCGTAAACCAGTTCGTAATCAACACCATAAGACACATAACTTTCACGGAATAATATTATCTTATCCTTGCATAGAACATCAAGCACTCTAATAAGATAACTGATAATTATAGAACATAATATATCAGCGTATTCCGCACCCCCTCATATCATTTCCGCAAATCACCGCAACACCAACCATTCTCTCTGGCATATACTTTTGTTATATTTTTCACAATCATCTATAAGTTATTCCCATTCGGAATGACGGGTATTTTTTTGACTAAAACAATCAAGTTATATTTTGGATCTTAATTTTTCTAGTATTATTAAGGTATGAATCGCTTGAATCTTCTTCATACAATCACTCTCTTCTTTGCGGTTATTTTTAGCTTTCTTTGGTCAAGCACACCAACACTGGCTCAATACAACTTACAGCTCACCGGTGCCCTTACATTCGTCTATTTCGTCACCAGAATGATCCAATCGAGAAAGGCATCATTAACCCAGTCCAATTTGTCATCTACGATCATTCTGACAATTATCACCCTTCTACTGGTGTTTTCTACCGGTTCAGCCACCTCACCACTCTTTTTCATCCTTGACTTCCTCCTCTTCGCACTGGCTCTACTTTTCCAACCATTCCAAGCCGGAGCCGTCTCTGTCCTTCTCATTGGCCTCTTCCTTTGGCAGAATCAAGCTCATCTCACTCCTGAAATACTCATCAACATTCTTAGTCTTGGCTTCGTCACTCCTCTTGCCATCCTCTTTGGCCGCAACTACCTCTCAAGCCAGGCTCAAAAGGGACGAATTCACATCCTTTCAAACGTGATACAGGAAGAAGAGACCGATTCGCTCCTTTGGATCTCGACTTCGGCCAAACCATCCCTTTCTTCTGTCTTGAACTCGGTCTCCGACCTGGTCATTTTCTTTAACTCCAAAGGAGACAACATCACCTCAGTTCCTTCCGGCTTCGTAGACAAGTTAAGGGTGATCCAACAGGACCTTATTACCCTTTACACATCCACGAACGCTTTTGAAAACTCAATTAAAGAAACATCCGATAAGATTGATTTAGAATGATAATATATGCCTAATTCATTCGGGTTATATCAGTCCTCTTCCGCACAAAGCTCAACTATATCACCCTTACTTTACAGACCATATCAAAACTACACAGACAAGCCGATCGCATGCATAAAGATTACCTCACAAAACCCAAAGACATCCTCAAAAACCCCCTGAAATGAAACTCCAATACCTTATATTATTCCCTATCCTCGTATTCATTTTCACGATTTTTGCTCCGAATACCTCCGATGCGGATTTTCTCTTTTCCCCCTCTTTCAACATCAATTTCAGTACAGTAAACATCGGTGGAGGACAGCTATCATCCCCCTCTTTCGGACTGGGAGTCACCATCGGTCAAACTGCCCAAGGACAATTCGGAGAGACCGGTTTTATCGTCAAAGCCGGTTTCCAATACATCCATCCGCTTGACTCTTTTACCTTCACCATCTCGAATCTTGACATTAACTTTGGCAGCCTTGTACCCGGAACACCTTCTACCGGCACTACCATATTAAGTGTCACCACAGGTTCTGCTTTTGGCTACGCCGTCAAAACCATTGCCGATCACCCACTCAGAATAATAAATGGTGTGACTACGATCCCCAATACTACTTGTGACCTCGCCACCCCTTGTACCATTACCGATGCTGCGGCCTGGGCAGACAATGCCCGATATGGATTCGGCTACAACATGGCTGGTGATGATGTCGACACTACCGATTTTGTTAACTCCACCTATTTCCGCCCCTTCCCCATGCAAGGAGTAGACACACCTGCCATTGTCATGTCCCGTCCGGGGGTCGCTACCGACTCCAGTGCCACCT
>Ga0075645_103_pt1 | contig 47159 bp, 45 predicted proteins | sample RifGroA1_FD_68239 | JGI IMG/M metagenome (GOLD analysis project Ga0075645, IMG submission 68239) | Microgenomates (Collierbacteria) bacterium GW2011_GWA1_44_12
TGTCTTTGAGTTCTTTGCTATCCAAAAGAGAAAGTCTGTCTTCGGCGCGATAAAGAGTGAGAATGCCAGCCAGTGCTTTGAGCTTCATTTTTTGATTGAAAGACTTAAGGGGTGTAGCAAGACCGGTGGGGCCGAAGACAACACCACCACCGACAAAGATGGGGGCAGACTTGGCTCCGTGACGAGCGTTACCAGTACCTTTCTGTTTGTAGATCTTACGGGTGGAAGCAGTGACTTCTCCACGAGTTTTTGCCTTGGCAACTCCACGATGGGAGTTAGCTTGGTAAACATAAATGGCTTGAGAAATCAAAGAGGGAGAGACTTCGACATTGAAGACACTAAAATCAGGAGCGATTGAAGTAGTAGTGGTGGTTTTTTTGGTAGGCATGATTATTAGGCTTTTTTGGTAACAGTTAAACGCACGAGTGTACCTCTGGAACCAGGAAGGGGACCGGTGACGGCCAGTTTTCCAGTGGCGGCATCAAATGAGTGAATGGTCAAGTTACTGATATAGATATTTTCTGAACCCATGTGGCCGGCCATTTTTTTACCTTTAAGAACGCGGCCAGGAGTGGTGCCTCTGCCGATAGAACCTGGGGCACGAGCTCTGTCTGACTGACCGTGAGTGCGGGGACCACCGTGGAAACCGTAGCGTTTCATAACACCGGCAGTGCCTTTTCCTTTGGAAACAGAAGTGACTGAAACGGTCGATCCGACGGTTAAAACCTCGGCCAAGTTAATTTCTGATTTGGCTTCGGCTGTTTCTTCGGTGCGAACTTCACGAATATTCTTAGGGGTAAAGTCTAGACCAACCTTTTTAAGGAAGTTGGCTAAGGGCTTGTTAGCAGTCTTTTTACGGGAATCAACACCAAGTATTTGGGCGGTGTAACCGTCTTTTTCTTGTGTTTTATTGCCAAGAACCACATGACGACCTACCGTAAGCACGGTAAGAGGAACTCTTTTACCTTCGGCGAAGGTTTGAGTCATGTCTGTCTTGACTGCGTATATTTTATTAATCATGTTTTTTCAGAAAAACGTCCCCGGATTTCCGGGGGACCCGAAAATCAGAATTGGAGTTTTGTTTTAGTAATTTAATGTTTGCATAGCGCGACCTACATTTTGATCTCAATGCCGACACCGGCAGGTAGATCCAAATGCTGGAGGGAGTCAATGGTTTTATTAGTAGGAGAAACTATATCGATGAGTCTCTTGTGAGTGAGAACAGCGTACTGTTCACGGGAGTCCTTGTCGGTGTGAGGTGAAGCGAGAACGACAATGGTCTTTTTTTTGGTGGGCAGAGGTACAGGACCAACCACGTTGGCTCCAGAGACTAGCGCGGCTTGAATGATTTTCTTGGCCGCCTCGTCAATGACGCGGTGATCAAATGACTTTAATTTAACACGAATACGTGGTTGGTCCTGCATATGAAGTTTTTACAAAGTGCTAATTTTTTGAGACTTGGTTAGTCTTAGGCGATGATCTTGGTAATTACACCGGCACCGACGGTCAGACCACCTTCGCGGATAGCGAAGCGTTGGCCATCTTCCATGGCGATGGGGGCGATAAGTTCGACAGACATCTTGGCGTTGTCACCAGGCATGATCATCTCTACACCTTCGGGGAGTTTTACCTCACCGGTAACATCAGTGGTGCGGATAAAGAACTGAGGTTTGTATCCTGTGAAAAGAGGAGTGTGGCGACCACCTTCATCTTTACCGAGGATGTAACCTTCAGCTTCGAATTTGGTGTGAGGAGTGATCGAGTTGGCCTTGGCTAATACCTGTCCTCTTTGAACATCGTCTTTTTCAATACCACGAAGGAGAAGACCGACGTTGTCACCAGCCTGACCCTGTTCGAGCTGTTGGTGGAACATTTCTACACCGGTAACAACTGATTTGGCGGTAGCTTTAAGACCAACGATCTCAATTTCGTCACCGATCTTGACTACACCTCTCTCGATACGACCAGTTACGACTGTTCCACGACCCTTGATCGAGAAAACGTCTTCAACGGGCATGAGGAAGGGTTTGTCGAGGTCACGGACCGGATCTGGGATCCATTCGTCAACTGTGTCCATGAGCTTCATAATGCCTTCTTGAGCGGCTTTGTCGCCTTCAAGGGCCTTAAGAGCGGAAACACGGATGATAGGAGTATCTTCTTCGAACTTGTATTTCTTGAGAAGTTCACGGATTTCCATTTCGACCAACTCGAGAAGTTCGGGGTCGGAAACGGCATCGACTTTGTTCAAGGCAACTACGATACGAGGAACGTTGACCTGGTGAGCAAGAAGAAGATGCTCTTTGGTCTGGGGCATAGGACCGTCAGTGGCAGCAACGACCAAGATAGCACCGTCCATCTGAGCGGCACCGGTAATCATGTTCTTGATGTAGTCACGGTGACCAGGACAGTCAATGTGAGCGTAGTGGCGTTTTTTGGTCTCGTAAGGGACGTGAGAGATTTGAATCGTAACACCACGAGCTCTCTCTTCGGGAGAGGAGTCGATTTTGTCGAATGCGAGGGCCTCGGCTAATCCTTGAGATGCAAGGGTGGTGGTAATAGCGGCAGTAAGAGTGGTCTTACCGTGGTCGACGTGACCAATGGTACCGATATTTACGTGAGGCTTTGTGCGAGAAAATGTAGCCATATTTGTTTAATTATTATTTAATTACTAATTTTATTTTTAGCGTTTGCGATTATATCAGATTTTAAGCTAGTTGGCAGGAGTTTTCAACAACTTGGCAGCAAAACTCTGGGGAAGCTCTTGATAATGTGAGGGCTCCATGTAATAGCTGGCGCGTCCGGCGGTAAGCGATCTGATTGCGGTAGCGTAAGCGGAAAGCTCAGATAGAGGAACCTGGGCGGTGATAACACGGGCATTACCTCTTTGAGCGGTACCGGCGATTTGAGCGCGTCTGGCGGAAAGATCTCCGATAATGTCACCCATGTTGCCTTCAGGAGTGGTGACTTCCACTTTCATGATAGGCTCGAGGATCACGGGACCGGCTTTCTTGACAGCATCCTGGAGAGCCATTGAACCGGCAATTTTAAATGACATTTCTGAAGAGTCAACTTCATGGAAAGAACCGTCGACGACTGCAACATCGAGATCAACCATTTGGAAACCGGCGATGATACCGTTGTCGAGAGCTTCTCGAACACCCTTTTCGATAGGACCAATGAATTCACGAGGAATGGAACCACCGACGATCTTGTTGGTGAAGGTAAATCCTTCGCCGCGGGCTTTGGGGGTAACGATGAGAATAGCGTGTCCGTATTGACCGCGACCTCCGGACTGGCGGATATATTTACCTTCTCCGCGAGCTTCTTTGGTAACAGTTTCACGATAAGCGACCTGGGGAGCACCAGTGGTGGCTTCGACCTTAAATTCTCGTTTCAGACGATCAACTAAGATTTCGAGGTGGAGTTCTCCCATACCGGCGATGACTGTCTGGCCGGTTTCGTGATCAGTTTTGATTTTAAAGGTTGGATCTTCTTCAGCAAGGCGACCAAGGGCGATGTCTAGTTTTTCCTGGTCGGCTTTTGTTTTAGGCTCGATAGCAAGGGAGATAACCGGGTCCGGGAAGTTGATCGACTCGAGAATGATGGGCTTAGTCTCTTCACAAAGGGTGTCACCGGTCTTGGTGGCTTTCAGTCCAACTACACCGACGATTTCTCCGGCACCTGCTTGAGGGATTTCTTCTCTGGAGTTGGCATGCATGAGCATCAGGCGACCAACGCGCTCACGTTCATCTTTGCCCGGGTTGTAGATATATGAACCGGAAACGATCTTTCCCGAGTAGATGCGAACATAGGTAAGCTTACCAACATGAGGATCGGCTTGGATTTTGAAAGCCAGTCCTGCAAAAGGTTCTGCCGGATCGGGTTTTCTGATCTCTTCTTCCTGAGTCTTGGGATTGAGGCCGCGAGTAACGTCTTTGTCGAGAGGTGAGGGAAGGAAATCGACAACAGCATCGAGGAGTGGCTGGACACCTTTGTTCCTAAGTGAGGATCCGGGAAAGACGGGAACAATTTCATTCTTGATGGTGGCCTGACGGAGAGCATCTTTCAGCTCTTTCATGGTCGGCTCTTCACCGGCAAAGAATTTGTCCATCAATTTTTCTTCGGTCTCAACGATAGCTTCAATGAGCTGGGCTCTTTCGGCTTCACACAAATCTTTCATGTCTTCAGGAAAACCTTCCAAAACATCATAGTGAGCACCGGTCTCATCACCTCTCCAGATCAGTTGCTTGCGTTCCAGTAACAGGACGATACCTTTGAATGTGTTTTCAACTCCGATAGGCAAGGCCATGGTAGCGGTTTTAGCTCCGAGTTTATTGTGGACATCATCGAGGGTGGCTTGGAAATCGGCTCCCAAAACGTCCATTTTGTTTACAAGGGCGATGCGGGGAACTTTATATTTGTCTGCTTGGCGCCAAACAGTTTCGGTTTGTGATTGAACGCCTGATCCTGCATCGAGAACGATGATGCCACCGTCGAGCACACGGAGGGAGCGCTCAACTTCGGCAGTAAAATCAACGTGTCCGGGAGTGTCAATGATGTTGAAACGGCAAGTTTCTTTGATGTTTGTATCTTCAAGGGCGGGTGTCCAGAAAGTGGTGGTAGCAGCAGAGACGATAGTGATACCACGCTCTCTTTCCTGGTCCATCCAGTCCATCTGAGTGTCACCTTCATCGATGTCACCAATTTTGTAGGTCTTACCGGTATAGAACAGAATTCGTTCAGTGGTGGTGGTTTTCCCTGCATCAATGTGCGCAATGACACCGATGTTTCTTACCTTGTCCAAGGGAACGGTTTTTTGTGCTGCAGCCATGTTTTTTTATGTTTTATGTCTTTGTAACTCTTTGGCGAAAGAAACCTGCCCAGTGAAGGACAGAGTTCAAACAGAGCTAATTTTATCACAGATGTGCCTATTTTTGTTAGACGGATGGAAGTTGCCGAGGAACGGTTGTTGGGATATAAAGAAAGCTCCCCGGATAAAGGGAGCTTAACGGCTCAGGAAGATGATTTTAATATTCGGTCGCCTGAGATAGAGAAAGTGCCGATGATCAAGATGCGGATCAACCAGGCAAGAACAGCCACTACGATGGGGATGATTCTGAGCATATCGGGGCCAGCCCCCAGACTGGGGTGGTTCAAAATGGCGATGGAAATTCCCCACCAGGTAATCATGGCGTTCATAGTGGCAGCCAATAGCCATGCGCCGAGCAGGTACCAGATTGCATCCGAATCATCAGTGCCTGTCTGAGGAATAAATAACCGAGCGAGGCCGGCAAAATCAATTCCACAGAAGGCAATCGCGAGAATAGTTGCCCAGCGGAGGTCAAAAAAGCTTAAATTGCCAAGCAGGTCGGTTAAGGCATAATCAGTAACGGAGTAATTGAAGACTTCAAAAGCCAGAAGAGAGAAAATGAGGACAAACCCGAAGAGAAGTGGTGAATTTAGTTTCACTAAAACCTCCAATGTTATGGTGCACACCAAAAGGTGTTTTGTATAGGATATATTTTACGCTCCATCCAAAGGCATGTCAATGATATAGGATGAATCACGGCCGGTAAACTTCGTCATGGGTACCAATATGGATGAGGACAATCTCGTCACCTTTGATGTCAAAGATGATTCTGGTGGCCATGTCTATAGAGATGGACCACTCGGAATTGTTTCCCAGCTTGTGAGTACGCAAAGAGGGGTGATCGGGGTCGGAGAGTAATTCCTTTAGGGATTTTATAAGCTTTTCTTTTAGCTCTGGATGAGACGAAACAAAATTCTTTATATCATCTTCAAAGTTGGGGGTTATCACCAAGCGGTACATGTTAAAAAGTGGTGAAGTATTGGTCAATTTGTTCCGGGGTAGAGATGACCTTATTTTCAATTTTAGCTTGTGAAAAAATTTCTTTCAGGTTTGCATCGGATACACCCGGGGAGTAATGCAAGGTCTGGAGTCCAAAATCCCTGGCCGATTCGATAATATCCGACCGGTCATCGATGAGCAGAACTTCATTTATTTGGAGACCAGTAGTGATTGATCGTGCCTGAGAAAAGGCCTCATTCCAAAATTCCGGGGATGGTTTGGGGGTGGAGGAAGTCGAGTTAACGATCAGGTCGGCAAGGGAAGAGACGCCATGAGGATCATTGTCCTGGCTTAGGGAAGTGTTGGTAGTAATGATTATTTTAAGATGATGGATTTGTTTAATCTCCTCCAGATTAGCGATGAGAGAGGCATTCCGAGACCCACCAAGATCAAGGACACCCTGCACATCAAGGAAAATCGTTTTGATTGGCACAGCCTAAGTGTAACAAAAACCCCTCCGTAAGGAGGGGGAATTTCTTTAGCTATTATAGGTGAAATACATTGCGAAAGCCCATAAAAGTAACAATAGGATCCCAAGACCAAAATAGGACAGCATGTGGTAGTAAATACCCCTATCTACCACCACTTTCAGAGCAGTTTCTGAATGAATTTTTAGGTCAACGAAGCTTCCTTCGACAATCTGCCATTCGCCGAGTGTGGCCTGACCTTCATGGGAGAAGCCATCGGTGGTCTGGAGGGCAACTATTTCAGAGTTACCGGTGAATAAGAAAATATCATCACTGGTAGCTGAAACCTCATAGTTTGCCGACTTTACCGACGGGGAAAGAGCAGCTACCGCGTAGGATTCGCCTTCATTAAGATCATATAACTGCAAATCGTAACCGGAAATCTCCTGGGGAGTGCCACCGATGAGAACGACAAGAACAATATATCCAACCAGGAATACCACAGAAACGAATAGAGCAATAATACTTCGACCTTCCATATGAGCACCTTCCTTTTGGGTTAATGTGCAAGATGCCCATATTATATAGGCTCTAGCAATATTAAGTCAATTGAGATTAGTCTACGAAGGTGAGGGCGAAGCCAGTTTTTCCGGCTCTGCCTGTACGGCCGATACGGTGAACGTAGTCATCGTAAGAACCGGGTTGATCGAAGTTGATGACGTGGGTGATGTCTTTAACATCAATTCCGCGAGCAGCGACGTCGGTGGCTACCAAGACTTTAAGCTGATCTGTCTTGAACTTTCTGAGCACATTTTCGCGTTGGTTCTGGCGTTTATTGCCGTGGATGGCATCGGCGCTAAAACCTCTTTTTTGGAGAGAGACAGAAATTTCTTCGACTCCATACTTGGTACGACCAAAAATGAGGACTTTCTTAAATTCCTCTTTGGACAGGAGGTCAGTTAAGACATCCATTTTTTGGTCCTTGTAACCGGAAGTACGAATGATGTTTTGTTCAACATTATGTGAAGAAGGACCGGTTTTAACCGAAATCTTGACCGGATTGTTCATGAACTGCATGGCAATGCCCTCGACACGATTGTCGATGGTGGCAGAGAAGAGAAGGGTTTGTCTAACTTTTGGAACAAAAGACAGAAGAGTGGTGATGTCATTGATGAAACCCATGTCAAGCATTCTATCGACCTCGTCGAGGACCACAGTCGCGGTACTGCCAAGATTAAGAGCTCTGCGGTTGTAGAGGTCTTTAAGACGGCCAGGGGTACCAATATAGATATGGGGCCTGCGTCTTAAATCTTCAATCTGGCGACGAATGTCGGAACCACCGATGAGGATACAGGTATAGATAGGAAGACCGGTGGAAAGTGAGCGAATTTCGTCACGAATTTGGACCGCCAACTCGCGGGTAGGAGCAATAATAAGGGCAGTTTGATTATCATTGGCAATCATCTTTTGGAGGATGGGAAGAACGAAGGCGGCGGTTTTCCCGGTACCAGTGTCAGCTAAACCCAGCACATCAGACCCGTTTAAGGCGGGAATTAAAGCTTTATCCTGAATAGGAGTAGGCTGGGTAAAACCTTTTTGGATGAGGTTCTCAAGTAGCTTGCCGTGAAGCCCAAGGTCCTGAAATGAATTTTCGATGTTGACCTCGGCAGCCTCTGCGGGAGTAGCCGGCTTGATGAATAACCTAGGATCCAGGTTTTTTGGTTGGAATCTGTTCCTTCTGGGGGCAAAAGATCCATGCTGACGGTTGCCGGGGCGAGCGCCACGACCACCAAAACGAGTTGGTTTAAACATATTTTTTGTTGGGGGAAGAAAAAACTTCCCGGATTGTCCTAAAGGAAAACTCAAGATAGACAACCGGAAAGGGGGGTCTACGCGAGCCAGACTAACTGCCTGGCCTAAGAACAATATGGGGTATTATAACACACCATTTACCAGACTGTACAACCCACAAAAACCCCTCCTGGTAGGAGGGGGGGTAACGAGTTCACTCAGAAGGTGGGGTCTGGGTGGCATACGGGTTGTAATGGACCGGAGTTGGTGTCAGACGAGGCTCTCTATAGAGGCCAGGAGTGTTTCCTTTCACCGAGGCAGGAATATTCCATTCGTAACGGCCCTGCATGTAAAGCTGGCCACAGTTTAAGGAAATGTAGGCACACCCGTAAAGTTGTCCTACAAACTTTGCATCGTCAGAAACATAGCTTAAGACCACATCTCCATCGCTTTCAGTGCTGGCATTTGCCTGGGGAACACCGTCGACATATAACATGTCCTCAGGTAAATCTCCGAGATTGATCACACCTTCGAAACGAGCCTGATCTCGGGTAGAACAGCCGTAAACGAGTAAGGCGAACAAAATGAAAAGAAGAACAAAAAAACCAGTTTTATAGTTCACGGTCCCTCCAGCAAGTTAGGGTGAAAAAATCAAGAAATATTATCACATCTTAATAGTATTTCTTAACAGTGAAAGAGTAAACAAAAACCTCCCTCCGTAGAGGGAGGAAACGTTATTACTCCGATCTTGACTGTTCGTAACGATGGTCTTCTCTAAGGACGATGTACTTTGCCTCAATTAACTTTCCGTTTTCAATGATAAATTCAAGATTGATCTCACCGAAGATGGTAATAGTATCGTCTTTGTCGACCCAAAACCCAGTGTCATAATCGTGATCCCATGATCCATCATGTTCGATCACAAGACCCGGTCCCGTGATGGAAAACTGACACAGTGCTCCTTTGGTTTCCTCTATCTTGGTAATAACTGCCTCGATCACCGAGAGTTTAGATCTATGTAAAAATGTGACAGAGGTAGATTTCTCAATTCCTGACAAGAAATCAGAGACACTAGTACCCCATCTTACCGAGTAAGTGCCATCATCCTCATGCATGATATGGCAGAATGTTTGACCTTTATCTTTGGCATACAGAATCTGAGACATGGGAGACTCCTTTTTTGCCTATTTAACGTGCTATTGACTTCTGTGGGACTGATGGTATCCCTTTGGGATATAGAATGTCAATTGAGGATAATCTTTGTGCCTGTTTTTACCAAAAATCCCGCTTCGACGCGGGATTTCTTGGTGAATTAATAATTCAATTTACCATCTAAAGTGAGCAAAGGCTTTGTTGGCTTCGGCCATCTTGTGGGTGTCCAGCTTCTTCTTGACGGCTGCACCCTGATTCTCGTGAGCTTCGGTGATCTCAGCGGCGAGTTTGTCGGCGAAAGTCCTGTAGGGGTTGTTCGATCTGGCTTTAGCACCGTTGAGGATCCAGCGAATTGCAAGAGAGTCACGGCGTTCCGGGCGTATAGGGGTAGGAACCTGATAGGAAGCACCACCGACACGTCTGGAGCGAACTTCAATAGTAGGCTTGACGTTGTCGACAGCTTCGGCAAGATATTCAATGCCGCTCTTACCCGATTGTTCAGCGACGATATCAATAGCCCGATAAACGATCTTTTCGGCGACACTCTTTCTACCGTCCTGCATGACACCATTAACGATCTTGGCGACCAAAGGACTGCCGTAGACCGGGTCGAGAACGACGGGTTTAATAGGGGTTTTTCTTGATCTCATATTCTTTATTTAGCTGAAGGGCGTTTTTGACCGTATTTACTTCTGCTGGTGCGGCGTTTGTCGACACCACCGGCATCCAATTTACCTCTGATAATGTGGTATTTAACACCAGGGAGATCTCTAACGCGTCCGGCTCTGACAAGAACGATAGAGTGCTCAGCCAAGTTGTGACCTTCACCCATAATATAGGCAGTGACTTCCTGTTTGTTACTGAGCCTGACTCTGGCGACCTTACGAAGAGCAGAGTTAGGTTTTTTAGGAGTCATGGTCTTGACCTGCAAGCAGACACCCGCTTTTTGAGGGTTCATAGTAGACACCATTCTGCGCTTAATCGAATTAAAACTTTTGCGAAGAGCAGTGGCTTTAATTTTTTTAGGAACAGGCTTGCGTCCTTTTTTGATTAGCTGATTAATTGTAGGCATATTTCAGATGTGTATTTTATCAGATATTTTCGATCTTGGCACGCTCTTTGCTGGTCGGGACCAAACGGCCGATAATAACGTTCTCTTTCATACCGATCAGATGATCGATTCTTCCCTGGACGGCAGAGTCGGTCAAGACGCTGGTGGTGTCCTGGAAGGAAGCGGCTGACAGCCATGAATCAGTGTGAAGAGCAGCCCTTATAGTACCCAGAATGAGGCTGGTGGCAGTGGCAGGTTCTCCACCTTGAGCGATGGCGGCCTCATTGGCCATTTCGTACGAACCACGGGAGATAACATCTCCTGCGACCAGTGATGTATCGCCGACATTATCGATGCGGACGTAATCACACATCTTGCGGACGATGACCTCAAAGTGTTTGTCATGGATACCGATGCCCTGAGATTCATAGATACCCTGGATCTCGTGAATTAGGTATATCTGAGAGGCTCTGAGGCCCTTGATTCTGAGGAGGGACTTAATATCAACGCCACCTGTAGCAAGTTGGGTTCCAACTGCGACCAAGCCACCATCTTCAACCTTAAGAGGCATGGCGAGGGGGATGAGATATTCTTTGCGATCTTCTTTGCCACTCTTGCCTGTTGGGGTAATGGTAACCAGATTGCCGTTGTCGGTTTCGGTAACTTTAACCTTACCGGAGACCTCAGCGAGAGGAGCTACCAGCTTGGGAGTACGAACCTCGAACAGTTCTGTAACACGGGGAAGACCTTGGGTAACGTCGACACCGGCGACACCTCCAGAGTGCTTGGTACGCATTGTTAGCTGAGTACCAGGTTCACCGATGGATTGCGCAGCGAGGACACCGGCAGGATCACCGATTTTGGCCAGATCGTTGGTAGCCAGGTTGTGGCCGTAACACTTGGCACAAAGACCGAATCTGAGTTTACAGGTGAGTGGGGATCTAACTTCGACCTCTTTTACTCCGGCGGCTTCAATGGCAACTGCGAGTTCTTCGGAAATCATGTCACCAGCATCAACCATGACTTTTTTGGTCTCAGGGTTGATGACCTTTTTGACGGTGAAACGGTGAGCAATACGTTTTCCAAAGGCCTTGCTTCTTTCGGCTTCAGAACTGATGGTGATGAAATCATCGGTACCACAGTCTTCGGCTCTAACGATGGCGTCATGGCTAACGTCGACCAAGCGGCGGGTTAGATAACCTGCATCGGCGGTACGAAGAGCGGTATCTGTCAGACCTTTTCTTGAACCACGAACAGAGGTGACGTATTCGAAGATCGAAAGACCTTCACGGAAGTTACCTTTAGTCGGAAGCTCAACGAAGTTACCTAGAGGATCAACGTTGATACCACGCATGGCGGAGAGCTGCTTGACGGTGTTCTTGGTAATACGTCCCATGCCAGTGTCGATGATAAGACGAATAGGATTGGTGGGGGCGAAAGTATTCCAAGTTTTCTCAGCCAAGTCGTCGGCAGTGTCCATCCACATTTGGATAGTAAGTTTTCTGCGTTCTTCGTCGGTTATAAGTCCAAGTCTGAAGTTTTCTTCGATCTCTTTAGCTTTTTGGTTTCCTTCTTCAATGACAACATCTTTATCGGGATACATTTCGTTATCGGAGATAGCAAACGAGAGACCGGAGACGGTAGCGTAGTCAAAACCGATGTCCTTAACAGCGTCGATGAGTTTAACAACTCGCTTAACCTCGAGCTCTTTGATGGCTCTGTGGAAAAGAGCAGAAATCTCTTTTCTGGGAAGATTCTTGTTGATGAACTCCCATTCTGCAGGAAGGATATTGTTGAAAAGAATGCGGCCCACTGTGGTCCTGGTGAGCTCTTTGGAGTCAGTGTCCAAGCGGACATCGACAGCCTGGCGAACCTTTACATTACCGGTCTGGTAAGCAGTAATTGCTTCTGCAGGAGTGCCAAAAGGCATGTTGTAGGGAGCAAGGTTTTCGTCAAGTGAGGTGAGGTAGTAAACACCAATAGCCATTTCTTTGGAGTCAGGAATTGAAGCAGGGCTTCCCTGAGAAGGCTTAAGAAGGTTGTACTGGGGAAGCATGTGTTTCTTGGCTTCACGGATGGACTTTTTTGTAAGAGGTACATGGACAGCCATTTGGTCACCATCGAAGTCAGCGTTGAAACCACCACAGACTACCGGGTGAAGACGAATAGCAGCACCGTCGATCAGTTTTGGCCAGAATGCCTGGATGGAGAGTTTATGGAGCGTAGGAGCACGGTTTAGGAGAACCGGATGCTTTTTGGTGATATTTTCCAAGATATCGTAGACCTCAGGTTGACGTTTTTCGATAATGGCTTTAGCAGCTTTGACGTTAGGGGCCATATCCTGTTTGATGAGCTCGTGAAGAACGAAGGGTTTGAACATCTCAAGAGCCATGTCTTTAGGAAGACCACACTGATTGAGTTTTAGTTCAGGACCGACGACGATAACGGAACGACCGGAGTAGTCAACACGTTTTCCAAGAAGGTTCTGGCGGAAACGACCTTGTTTTCCCCTGAGCATATCAGAAAGGGATTTAAGAGTCTTGCCTGCGCGGGATCTGCGACTAGAGCGGGCTTGTGAGGAGTCAATAAGTGAGTCTACAGCCTCCTGAAGCATGCGTTTTTCGTTTCTCAAGATGATCTCGGGGGCTCCGAGGTCGATGAGATGCTTCAAACGGTTGTTGCGGTTGATGACTCTTCTGTAGAGATCATTGAGGTCCGATGCAGCGAAACGTCCACCAGAAAGCTGAACCATGGGACGGAGATCAGGAGGAATAACAGGAAGGACACGAAGGATCATCCATTCAGGACGGATCTTGGCGTCGAGTAGTCCACGGGCAACCTGCAATCTCTTGGTAGCCTTGATTCTCTTGGCTTCAGAGTTGGAATTCATGTCTTCTTTCAGAGTTGCGACCAAGTCGTCGAGATTAATCTGCTGAAGAGCTGTGAGTAAAGATTCCGAACCCATGCCTGCGTCAACCCAGTCAGCGATGTTGTATTCCTGAAGTTTGCCGTATTCGGCATCAGCTAGAAGGGAGTTGACTCTTACACGATCGACAAGGGACTCTAGTTTGTTGTAGATTTCTTCGGTAACGGCAAGCTCGAGAACCATCTGCTCTCTCAGCTGGGCGATCTTTTGTTTAGTATCGACCTTGAGATTTTCGGCTTTCATTTCAAACTCATCTTTGACCTTTATTTTCTTTTTGAGGTCCTTGAGTTCGACAAGGCCTTTGTCCTTGAGTTCTTCGATCTGTTTGTCAAAGCTGGCTCTGACCTCAACAAGCTTGGCTTCTCTTTGTTCGAGAATGTTTTGCTTGGCGGCTTCTCTACCCTCTTCGTTAATCCTCATGACGAGGTATTTGGAGAAGTAGATAACGGAAGTGAGGGCCTTGGGAGAAATATCTAGTAAAAGACTTAGTTTGCTGGGGGCGCCTTTGAAGAACCAAACGTGAGAGACGGGAGCAGCCAGGTCGATATGACCCATGCGTTCACGTCTGACACGGCTAAGGGTAACTTCAACACCACATTTGTCACAAACAATGCCCTTAAATCTAACTCTTTTATATTTTCCGCAGTAACATTCCCAGTCTTTGGTAGGGCCGAAGATGCGCTCGCAGAAAAGTCCGTCCTTTTCAGGTTTTTGAGTACGATAGTTAATTGTTTCCGGTTTGGTTATCTGTCCGTGAGACCATTTCTTGATCTCGTCTGGTGAGGCGAGTCTTATCTGGAGTCCGGTAAAGTCGACGATGTTATTCATTTTTTCAGTTAGTTTGTTTTAATTACTGATATCAGCTTCAACTTCTTCTTGCTGTTTGAAGCCGCCGGCTTCGGCACCTTCTTCTTCAAGATCCTCTTCTTCATATTCGTCGGCAGGAACCATTTTCTCTTCTTCAGGAGCCAGAGGAATGGTTTCTTCAGAGATGACGGCGGCAATTTCCGGTTTGACCGGAGCCTCGACAACCTCCTCTGAAACTATATTTCCAGTAGGAATGACGGCTAATGAAAGCGAGTTTAGTTCCTTGACCAAGACCTTGAAGGACTCGGGGACAGAAGACATGGGGATCTCTTCACCCTTGACGATGGCTTCGAAGGCTTTGGAGCGACCAACCACGTCGTCGGACTTGAGGGTAAGCATTTCCTGGAGGGTGTAGGCAGCCTTGTGAGCTTCGAGAGCCCAGACTTCCATTTCTCCCAAACGCTGGCCACCCATTTGAGCTTTACCACCTAGAGGCTGTTGAGTCACTAGGGAGTAAGGTCCAATTGAACGTGCATGGGTCTTGTCCTCAACCATGTGGTTGAGTTTGATGATGTAGCCGACACCAACGGCAGTTTCTTGTTCAAACGGAAGACCGGTGCGACCATCGTAGAGCTGAGTCTTGCCGGTGATGGGAAGGCCTGCTTCTGCGAGAAGTTTCTCGATTCTTTCTTCTTCAACGTTCTCGAAGACAGGGACGGCAATTTTCTTACCGAGTTTGGTGGCAGCGTAACCAAGCTGTGCTTCAATGAGCTGACCAAGGTTCATACGAGCAAGAACTGAAAGAGGAGAAATAATGATGTCAACCGGGCTACCGTCAGGGAGGTAAGGCATATCAGCGACCGAAACTATCTTAGAAATGACACCTTTGTTTCCATGACGACCGGAAACTTTGTCACCGACAGTAATCTTTCTCAACTGAGCAACCCTGATTTTGATCTGTTTAATGACACCGGAATCGAGTTCATCTCCTCCCTCACGATCAAGGATTTGAACCGAAATGACGGTTCCTTGTTCACCATGAGGCATTCTGAGAGAAGTGTCTCTGACTTCACGAGCTTTCTCACCGAAGATAGCTCTTAAGAGACGTTCCTCTGCAGTCAGCTCTGTCTCACCTTTAGGAGCGATTTTACCGACTAGGATGTCGTTGGGGCCGACGGCAGAACCAATGGCGATGACTCCATCGGGACCAAGGTTCCTGAGATCGGTTTCGGCGACGTTGGGGATATCACGGGTGAGTTCTTCTGCACCAAGCTTAGTATCCATGACGTCACAGACGTGCTCGTGGATGGAGATACTGGAGAGCAGATCTTCTTTGACACAACGATCGGAGATGACAACGGCGTCTTCATAACCCAAGCCTTCAAAAGCAGCGTAAGCAATGGTAAGGTTTTGACCAAGAGCCAATTCACCGTTTTCTGCAGCCGGACCATTGATATAATCAAGTCACCTTTTTTGATTTTGTCTCCTACGTTGACCATGGGGGTCTGGTTGTAGCAGGTATCTTGTGAGGTACCGTAGTATTTTCTGAGGTTGTAGGTTTCGATGCCTTTGTTGACCTCAACAAATCCATAATCGAAAGGTGAGATCTCGGAGGCAGCGGTTTTGGCTTCCTCCGCACTCAGTTTGATATCGATGTGAGCGGCGTCTGAGGCGACAACTTCCCCGGAATGGCGGGCACGGACGACCCAACCCATGGATTCGGCAACGGTGTCTTCCATACCTGTACCAACTACGGGAGATGAGGGTTTTACTAAGGGCAGCGCCTGAGTAAGATGGTGAGTACCCATGAGGGCACGAGTACCTTCATCCTGTTGAATGAAAGGAATGAGGGCAGCACTGGTACCGATCACCTGACGGGGAACAACATCGATATATTGAACTAGCGTAGAGTCGGCTTCGATGAATTTGCCCTGGTAGCGGACGGGGACCCATTTCTGAGTGATAATATCACCTTCACGGTCGACACCTGCATGAGTGATGTAGGCATCTTCTTCGTCGTCAGCGGCAAGGTAAACAACCTCGTCGGAGATACGCATGACGGTCTCATTGCCTTTAACCTCTTTAGTGACCTTAAGGTAGGGAGCTTCGAGAAAGCCGTAAGGATTAACACGGGTATAAAGGGCAAGGTAGGTGACCAAACCGATGTTCGGTCCTTCAGGGGAACGAACCGGACAGGTACGGGAGTATTGAGAGGAGTGAATATCACGCATGGAGAAGGAAGCGCGTTCGCGGGTGATACCACCTGGACCCATAACGGAGATACGTCTAAGATTGTCAATTTCAGAAAGAGGATTGACCTGGTCAAGGATTGAGGAAAGTCTATTTCTGCGGAAGAATTCGGTAATCGAGGAAATGATCGGGCGAGGATTGACGAAGGCGGCGGGGGTAGGAAGTTCGTCCGGCTTGGCCAGAGACATTTTCTCTTTGATGGAGCGCTCGAGACGGAGAAGACCTACTTTGAAAGCAGTCTGGTTGACGAGCTCACCGACACAACGAATACGACGATTGGCGAGATGATCAATATCATCGACCTTACCCTTGCCGTTTTGGAGGCTGATGAGATATTTTATGGAACCGATGACATCATCGATAGAAAGAGTGACGTGCTGTTTATCAATAGGGGTATTAGTACCGAGCTTGCGGTTAAGTTTATAGCGGCCTACCAGCCCAAGGTTGTAGCGGCGGGAATCAAAGAACATTTGGTGGAGAAGGGCTTTGGCATTATCCAAAACAGCAGGTTCACCGGGGCGGATCTTTTGGTAGAACTCGAGGAGAGCCTCTTCGGTGTTGGTGGTGGTGTCTTTTAGAAGGGTGGTGGCGACGTATTGGTGATCTTTATTGGTGTCAACGTCGGAGAAAAGCTCCTGAATTTGAGCATTTTCCGAGAAACCAAGAGCTCTGACGAGCGTGGTGGCAGAAACTTTGCGATGACGATCAATCCTAACCGAGAGATGGTCGTTGCGGGAGACGATAACTTCAAGCCAGGAACCGCGCATAGGACGGATCTCAGCCTGGTGAAGGGCACGGCCGGAGTGTGGGTCGACTTCACGAGTGAAGTAAACACCTGGAGAGCGGACTACCTGATTAACAACTACGCGCTCGACGCCGTTGATGATAAAGGTACCGGTATTAGTCATCATGGGGATGTCCCCGAGGAAAATTTCTTGCTGTTGAGTAGCTTTTGAGTGGAGATTGGTGAGTTTTACGGTAGCCCAAAGGGGAGCTTCGAAAGTAACACCTTTTTCGATGGCAACTTTAGGAGTAATTTTGGGCAAGCCGACACGAGAGGAAAGGAATTCGAATTCGAAAACTTTACCGGTGAAGTCCTTTATGGGATTAAGCTCTGTTAGAGATTCACTGATGCCCTCTTCGAGGAATTGTTTGTACGAGTCGATCTGTATTTTTGTAAGATCTGATTGTTCTAATTTTGGGGTGATCTTTCCCCAGTTTTCGCGATTGATTGGTTTAATCATCCTTATTTTTTTGTGTTTATGGGCAGAAATTATAACAATGCGCAAACGTACAAAAACCTGACCAGAAATGGCCAAGTTATATAGCAGTGTTGATAGTATAACTTAGGATGCCTGATTATGTCAACAGGGTGGAGGCTGGGAGAATAATTGACTTTTGAAAGATTATAAGATAATATCCAAAGATCAAAGTAAATCAAACCTTATTTCATTTGGAGAAAAAGGTATGAAGCACATTTTAAAGAAAGCCGTACTCCGTTTTGTCTTCCTTCTTTTCTTTTCCCTACTGGCAGAACTGGTCATACTCCCCTTATTGCTGACCACATTGTTTAGCTCGCTGTTCCCGTCCTACGTCAGCTTTTTTACCGATTGGAGTCCAGTTTGGATCGCAATGGTGGCCGGTAGCTTAGCTACTTCTCTCGTTCTTAGTTTTTCGGCAGTTGTTGGTGCAGTCTGGAGAGGGAAAGCTATCGTCAACGCCATGTCCACCTCCGGTGTTAATTTCGATGAAGCCCTCATCATCATTAATATGAATTATCGATATGGTGAAGATCCCAAAGACTGGAATGTTTCACATTTCACTAAAGATCTGTGGACATATAGAGCAAGAGGGCATTTTAACTAACTCGGTTTTACCGGCCTAACAAGGCCGGTTTTTTATTGGCAGTCTTTTTTGAGATAGACACAAACGTTTTCATTGTGGTCTTCGACGGTTTTGGCGAAGTGGATCTTGCCGGAAAGATCGTGGATATAAAACCAATTGGGTGTGATTAGAGGAGAGGAGGCGGCTGACAAACTGTCCCTACCGGGGTTGGAAATCGGTGCGGGAGGTAGCCCGGGGTTCTCGTAGGTATTGTAGGGAGACTTAAACTGAATATCTGCTCGGGAAAGATTTTTAGGCCACCAATCACAATCAACCTTTTTACACCGGGCGGTACCTAGAGCATACTGGACCGTGGCGTCTACTTGGAGGGGCCACCCAGCCTTGAGTCGATTATTGAGCACTCCGGCGACTTCAGGCATTTCGCCGGCATTAGCAGCCTCTCTTTCAAGAAGTGAGGCAAGAATTAATATCTCAGGTTCTTTATCGGAGCCGATCTTAAGATCGGAAATCACTCTTTTATAATTATCGTTGAGACGAGAGACAACAGTTTGGGTATCAGCCTTGGGGTCGAAATCATAGGTATCAGGGAACAGTTTTCCCTCAAGGGTAGCAGTGAGGCTTAAAAATGTATTGGTGTCAAATCTTGATTCAGGATTATTCTCTTTGAGGGATTTTTGGACAATGAGGGCAATTTCCTGGCGACGCAGCCCTTCGGGAATGGTCACGCGGACCTGACGAGCATAGGCTCTGGTGAGTTTTTGAGCAATGGTTGGAGCGTCCATCGAAGGTGAGAGCCTAAAAAAACCAGCTTGAATCTTACTGGCTATGCCAAGACGGACAACCGTTAGTTTAAAGGCTGCCCTTGAACGAATAAGCTTATTCCGACTAAGGTTGTTGATTATTTGATCCAAATTCTCACCCGAGACCACTTCAAAGTCCTGCTCAGGAGTGGAGTGAACTGTAACAGGTCGAATAGAGTTGAAGTACCAACCAAGAAAGCCGACGAGAAGTATGGAAAGGACAATAAATAAACGTTTGAACACGGTTTGAATTTAAACTTCGCTTAGAAGAGCTCTTCTGTAAGTGTTTTTTCCGGGATCGTAGATGAAGATGCGGCCGCACTTACAGGTGACCTGTTCTGAACCATTAACCTTGGATGACGGCTGGTGTTGGCCGTTGCTTAAGGCTGTCCCACAACCGACGCAGGAACCTCTTGAGAGAAGCCAAGCTTGGACTGGGGCAATGATGTTTTTGAACATATGGTTATTGTCACTCAGAGGGTCGGTAATTGCAACCCGTTAAACTGAATCTAAATAGTCCTGAAGGATGAGGGCGGCGGCGGTCTGGTGTTCGAGAGTTTTTATCTCATGACCGCGCTTGCCACTTTCCTTCATTTTCGAGCGGGCTTCTTTGGAACTGAGATCCTCATTAAAAAGAATAATTTGACCGGAAAAAATCCGAGGTAGCTTTTCCGCCAAGTCCTGGGCTGTCTTTACCAAAGGACCATAATCGGGAGTACCAATGACTATAGTTTGAGGATTCAAACGGGCAATAAATGGTGCCAGGCGACCAATAAGAATGTTTAGATCCCTTTCAAAAATAGTGTCGAGAGGTTCGGCGAGAATTCCCTCGTGAGAAATGGCAATACCGGTGTGAGCTGTTCCCGGATCAAGGCATAGAATAACTGGCATAGTGGTTTAATTTTTGACTAATTCGGCTTCAACAATCAACCGTCTGAGGGTTGTGCCCGGAGGAACACAAGTAACGACTTTAATTGTCTTTTGTGAATAATCCTGACGCAATACCCAAAGCTCGTTGGGCTTTACTTCGAAAGTTTTCGAAACACGGTAAGTATATTCTATGCCGTCATAGGCAACGAAGATGTCCGAGCCCACCTTAAGCTTAGGTAAAGTGGAAAAAATCGATTTGTAGTTTTTGGGGTCGAAAAATTGAGGTAGAGTTGAGTGACCGAAGATCACCGGAGATCCAATCTGGCCGGGAAGGGCGGTCTGGGGATAATGGACGAGAGCTTTGGTGAGGTCCTCGCTTTTCAAACTGACTGAGGCACTTTCGATGCCGAGAGAAGGAATGGAGAGTGAGTATGATTTGGGGGCGGCAGACGGGTCTGTGGTGACATTTTCTTGAGAGACGAAAAGGTCATTCTGAATACTCCCCGGGAACCAATTACTGGCCTTTGTAAAGTCGGCAGATCCCGAGACCAGGGATGGACCGGAGTTTTCTTCTGCTTGGGAGACATATGAAGCAGGAGAGAGTAAACCAGAATCCGTAAATGACCCTAGGATATTTACTCCCTGGAAATCAAAGCTGACGATGGGATAGATGACAAAGGCCACAAGAGCCAAGCCGAGAGCGGAAATTAGCGTAGGTAGCGCTTTCACATATCGAGGGATGAATTTCCCTGGATGGGGATCCTGCGGTGTGGCCTTGCGGTAACCGTAAAGCATGGCTATTGCGGAATGACTTCTACTTCGATATTGTTGAGGGGCAAGAATTTGGTGGACAAGAAAGGTATGTAGGGTGATGTAATTGCCTTGGATTCTGAAAACCCACTAATGTTTTGGAGGAGTACTTTTGCGTTGGGGAGAGTCTTGCCCTTGATCATATCCGAGTACTGCTTTTGATCAATTTGCTGATAGAGAGTGGCGTTGACGGTGGCTTTGGCGATGTAAGAATCCCCTTTTTGAGTGGGATTCTCTATTTTGATATCGGTAGAAGCCTGATCAAAGGTTAATCCCGAGGGAGTTTGCGATTGAAGCTCATTTTTAACCAATTCGAAAAGTGCCTGCTTAGAATACACAAGTAGGTCAACCGATCCGGCCAGGTCGAGACCGACGGTGCCGGCCTCTTCACCAACATCTTTGGTAAATTTCTTTTGGGTGAAGTGAAGATCGTTCAGCGGAAGGGCACCGTTGTTGGGGTCTTGTGAGCTGAGCTGTTGACTGGTTTGTTCTTTAATTTTGTCAGTGGCTACTCCGAGAACTTTTTCCTGATCTTTTTTGTCTACGGCCTTAACGGTACGGGAAGTCCCACCGGTAAAGTCTGCTTCGGCGACTGCATAAATGATGGTCTTTGAGTAGTTATCCACTATAAAGGTCGTGCTCTTTGAAAGGTTGTGTTCTGCCCCGATCTTGGAAGCACTAACCGATACGGCTTCTTTTTTACCAAACTCTTCTTTTCCGCTGATCAAATCGGCGCTTTTTGACGCAATGGTGACAGCTTCACTGATAACAAAATTTGATTTTCCCGTTTCTGCGGCGAGAACAGCGCCTGATTTCAGGGAAATCGGAGCGCTGGAACGATTGAAAATGGTGACCTTGCCAGAAGCACTTTCTCCGACGGTGGTTTCTCCTGTGGTAGCGACCTCTTCCTTGGCACTACCGCTGACAGTTTCTTTTTGGGCAATGAGAGTCGGCAGATCAGGTTGAGCCACTTGGGCGATGGCAATTTCAATTTCTCGAGTAAATTTTTCCGGATTAACAAAGACCTTTATCTTGGCCGAACCGAGGAAAAAGTAATATGCAGGAATGCCGATGAGGGCAAATAGAGCCAATGCTGCAAGAGCAAGCGGCATCTTCTTGGAAGAGGAGGGAAATTTATTCGCCAAACTATGAGTAAAACTAGGAATCAATTTTTTGAGGTTTAGTTTTGGTCGAGGTTTGGAGGGCATTGAGGAGTCGTCTCCGACGGCGAAACGGGCTTCGTCATCGACTACAGAGGGCATCTCATTGATCTGAATATCCGAATCGGTCTCTTGGACAGGAATAATCTCCTTTTCTTCCGGAATTTCATCCGGGGGTGGGGTTTCTTCAAAAGTGAATCCCAGATTTTCAAGGTCAGCGACCGGTTTGTTGTCAGGAATATAGATATTGGCAGTATCCGACTTGATTTTTTCAGATCTTTCTTCTGTTTCAACCGGGGGTGTTTTAACTTCCAGCCCCAGATGTTGGGCGGCTTCGGTGCCGCCGGCCAGAGCAACTGCTCTGACACTTAAATCTACCGGCAATATTTCTACCTTGGGCATGTGGATAAAAGGAAGCCGTTCCTGCCAGGGATAGGAAAGAATTTGCTGCTGTTCATCTTCGAGAGCACCACCATCGGTAAGAAGGAAGCGAGCAGGAAGAGATTCAAACTCCATACGAGCGAGGCCCTCTTCGACATCCCTGGCCAAATCACCGGAAACTCCCACCTCTTCAGTGGCTTCAACTTTCCCCAATTTAACGACTGAAACGACAACTTTTGTGTTGTAGATCTCCAGGAGAATGGCAGTTGGAGGAATGCCTTCTTTTTGTTTAAGGAAGTGGGCGATGGCTTGAGTGGTGGGGACAACTCCGATGGGAGTGAGTTTTAACTCATTGACTATTTTGCTGATTAAATTGCGTTTGGTTGGATGAATTCCCTCATCTCCCAACCATGACTCAGGTAAACCAAAGATAATGCGATGAGGTTCAGGCTTAATGTTCTTGACTGCTTCGGTAATTGACGCATCGACACCGTTAATGAGAGATTCCTCGTCTTCCCACATCTCAAACGATCCCTGTCCGATGACCTGAGGTTCTCCGTCCAGAAGTTCCCAACAAACAGATTTAATGAGTGATTCGTGAATTTCGACAGCAAGGAAGTATTCAGCAGGGGGTTCTTTTTTATTACTTCCAAATATATTTTTTAGATTCATGTCGGGCGGCCCCTAATTAGGAGCAGGTTATTCAAACTGCAAGTAGAGACGTCGGAGCGACGCCCCCAGCGATTCTTGCTTGACTATTTTTATCTTAGCAAGTTCCCCGGTATTAGTCACGTGCGGTCCACCACAGAATTCTTTAGAAAAGAAGTTAGGAGGAGAGCCGATGGTGTAAACGCTGACGATGTCAGGATATTTTTGACCGAAGAACGCCAATGCCCCTTCGGATAAAGCTTCTTCCCGAGGTTTTTCTTCGCGAGTGACGGAAAGTTTTTCCGAAATTTTTTGGTTTATTAAATCCTGAACTGCGGCGATTTGTTCGTCGGTAAGTTTTTCGGGGTGAGAAAAATCAAATCTCAGCCTCTCCGAGGTAATGTTGCTGCCCTTTTGCTGAACGTGGGTCCCCAGTATTTGTCTTAGGGACGTGTGAAGAAGGTGGGTAGCGGTGTGATAGGCAGTGACTGTTTCCGATTTATCCGCGAGACCACCTTTAAACATGCCAGCTGAGGTAGAACGCGACAGATCCCTATGTTTCTCGAACTCTTCTTTGAATTGGTCGATGTTGATAGTTCTGCCCATCTGAGAAAGAATTTCAACTGTTATTTCCAGAGGAAAGCCCAGGTTTTGATAAAGGTCGAAGGCTCCCTTTCCATCAATATCGGGATTTTTTTCCAATTCACGAAGACCTTTTTCCAGGGATTGGGAAAATTTGCCGATCTCAGTGTTGACAGTATCTTTTATGAACCGGGTATCTTCTTCCGGCTCAAAATAGACTCCTGTGTAGATACCAATAATGACATCGATCAGATCGGAAAGTCTGTCAAGACCGGAGCGAGAACCGGTGAGATAGTAAAACTTGACTGCGGCGCGACGTAATAGTCGACGGAGTACATAACCCTGAGTCTTGTTACCAGGGATAACTCCATCTTTTATCAGGAAAGTTGCTGCAGTGAGATGGTCGGCCAACACTCTCATCGCAGGACGATTGTTTTCTTCGGAATATTTCTTGTCGGTAATAAGTTCCAATTTCGAGATGATAGGTGAGAGAATCGAGGTTTTAAATACATCGGGGTCCATAAGTGTAGCTGCCGATAGACGGACCAGACCACCACCGAAGTCAATATTTTTCGCCGGAAGTTCTTTGAGAGAGCCGTCATCCTGTTTGAGATACTGCATGAAAACGGAGTTGCCTATCTCGATGAAGCGCCCGCAATCACAGTTGGGATGGCAGGGCTCATCCTTCCATTTAGAATTCTCATGGAACTTGAAATCCGTTCCAAAATCGTAGAATACCTCACTGTCAGGACCACCAGGTTCACCTGAGGGCATTTGTTCAGGAGTACCTGAGCGTGACCACCAATTCTTATTGGCGGGATATGGAAAAATTCTTTCCCCTTCTTTGGCCTCTATTCCGTTTCGAGAAAAAAGTTCCTGCCAGAGAGTGATAGCTTCTGTATCTTTATCGACTCCTGATCCGCCAGCAAAGACAGAGACATAAAGTCTGGAAGGGTCAAGGCTCAAGCCTTCATTTTTATCGGTGAGAAATGTGTAAAACCATTCAAGTTGATCTTTTTTGAAATAGTCTCCCAGAGACCAGTTACCAAGCATTTCAAAAAAAGTGGTGTGGCGGTTATCACCCACTTCCTCAATATCCTGGGAACGGAAACATTTTTGACTGTCGACAAGACGGGTCCCAAGAGGGTGTTTTTCACCGAGGAGGTAGGGCATCATTGGTTGCATGCCGGCACTGGTGAAAAGTGTAGTTGCATCTCCTTCGGGAACGAGTGAGGTTGATGGCACAACGACATGACCTCTGTTAACAAAAAAGTCGAGATATTTTTTTCTAATGTCGTTGATGTCCATTTGAATACAAATTATATCCTAGTGACAGAGTAATAAGTGTAAGCGCGTGGAGTTATTTTGAGGGGTAAAAATATTCCGGTCGACGAGAAGTATCCGGGGGTGGAGGTGGTGGAGCTTCGTCCTTGGAATAAGCGTGGTGAGGAGTCTCTTCAGGGGTGCTTAAAGGAGGTGAAAAATCGGGTACATTTTCTTTGGAGTCCGTTTGACCAAGATGTCTGATATTTTCCGGCAGTGAATCCATGATCTCCTTCATTAATTTTTTCCCTTCGTCTGTGCCAAGCAGCAGAGCCCCAAGAACGCCAACGGTAAGTCCAAACAGAAACGAGTTGTCGTGATGGTCCGGGTTAGAGGCCTTCGGATTCATAAGGTTCAACGTCAACTGGAGGTGTGGGTCTCCTCTTGCCTAATAACTGTGAGACAGATTCAACTATCTTTCCCGATTGTTTGATCCCTTCAATGATGGCAATAAGACCGGCGGCAGGTTGGGATAATTTTTGAAGAGTTGTCTCAACCGTGTCGAGAGTATTGTTGAGTTTGGTAAGAGTATATTTGACTTCTTTGAGAATGGAAATTAGTTGGATACCGATGATGGTGGCCAGGACGGTGAGAAGGGCGGTAGAAATAAGAGAAACTATTTGTGCCAGTGTCATATATTCAATAATAGCAGTTCTTACTGACTAACGACGGTTATGGGGATGCGAACGATGGAAGTCCTGCCAAAACGATTGGTAGCTTGAATGGAAAGTGTGGTCTCCCCGACAGGCAGAGTATATCGAACCAAGAAGTGTCCTGAAGTGTCTGGTTTTGCCCGAGTGTCATCATCAATTCTTACTACCGAATCAACTGTAGTAAGACCTTCTATTTCCAGTGGAGAGATGAGGACGCTATTGGGTGATGGTCTTTGGATTTGTAGCATTGGCGGGGTAAGTATCGCCCGAAACTGAAAACCTAAATAGATTAAAAACACCAATAGAGCGATGCCAAAGAGGGTGATCTGTGAGTTAAGAAAAGAAAAAGATAATGGCCGATGGCGTTTGTTCTGCTTGATCTTTCCCGACTGTGGTTGTCGATAGTCTCTTCTAAAAACAGCTACCAGTTCGTCTGGGTTTTTATCAAGTCTGATGGCTAGATTCCTTATAAAGCCCTTGGCAAAAGTCTCCGATGGGAGTTTATCAAAGGCATCCTCCTCGAGGGCGGAAATATATTTGATGTCTATTTTGGTGAGGGAAGAAAGCTGTTCGAGGGAAAAGCTTTTAGCTTCACGAGCGGTTTTGAGGATCTGCCCGACTGTCTTCATATAATTTATTCCGACTGAGTTTGGGCAAGGTATTCTTCAAAACTATTAATAAGGATCTCGTGGGGTTTGTTGCCCACAGATTGGGAGATAATACCCCGCTCTTGAAGCTGATCAATAATGCGTGCCGCACGAGCGTAACCAATTTCCAGACGTCGCTGGAGAAGTGAGGCAGAGGCTTTTTGGGCCGAGACACATAGTCTGGCGGCTTCTTCGAATTTTTCGTCGACATCTCCCATATCCTGTCCGGTGGAGCTAAAGCTGCCAGGGGTAGCGACTGTCTTGGTGACTGTTTCGTCATGCACTGCAGGGACACCTGTTTGTCGAATAAAGTGGATGAGAGTGGTAATTTCTTTGTCCGAAACGAAAGCTCCCTGAATACGTTTAGGCTTGGCAAAGTCAGGGGGAATAAAAAGCATATCACCCTTGCCCAGGAGTTTTTCTGCACCGGGGCTGTCGATGATGACACGGCTATCGATCATAGAAGTAACCTGGAAAGCAATACGGGCGGGAATGTTTGCCTTGATGAGACCGGTAAGGACATTCACCGAAGGTCTCTGGGTGGCGAGAACCAAGTGAACACCTGTAGCACGGGCCATTTGGGCAAGACGGACAATTTTTTCTTCGACTTCATTGGCATTTCTACTCATCATAATATCGGCCATTTCGTCAATGATGATGATGATATAGGGCATCGAACTAAACCCGCTCATCTCGTGATAGCCGGCAATATTTTTGACACCAACCTCCTGGAAGATGCGGTAGCGTTTTTCCATCTCCGCCACTGCCCAGCCAAGTGCATTAACAACCTTCTCAACGTCGGTGATCACGGGAGTGAGTAGATGAGGAATGTCTTGGTAGGGTGTAAGCTCGACACGTTTCGGATCAACCATAATGAATTTCACTTCCTCGGGGGAGGCGCGGAAAAGAATCGAGGAGATGAAACTATTAATGAGGACTGATTTACCCGAACCAGTGGTACCGGCGATGAGTACGTGAGGCATTTTGGAGAGTTCGATAACACAAGGTGCACCGGAAACATCAAGACCGAGAGAGCATAGAGTCTTGGATTTGTTTTTCTGCATGGCGTCGGAGGCAAGCATTTGTCTGAGTGAAACAAATTCCAAAGAACGATTGGGGATTTCGATACCAACAAGGTCTCGGCCGGGGATGGGGGCTTCGATACGGATCTGACCTTGGGGTGCGGAGAGAGCAAGGGCGAGATCCGACTGAAGAGCATTGATCTTGCTGACCTTGGTACCCATAGCGATACGGAGTGCATATTGGGTAACTGCCGGGCCGTAGTTAACTTCAATCACTTTGGCAGCGATGCTGAAGGAGCTGAGAGTGTCCTGAATAATTTCAACATTCTTATTGATATCTCCCCTGTCCGCTTTACCAAGTTTTTGATCGGAAAGAAGATTAAGAGGTGGATATTGCCAAACTACATCTGAAGCGCCTTCAGGTCGGTTGGAGGTAATGGTGGAAAGAGAGGCTGATTCTTTTAGGGCAGGTTTAACAGGTTCCGGCGTTGAGGGTGGTGGATTAATGGATAGCTGTTCGTCGTGTGTGTTGATCTTTATTCCGGCCGTTTTTCCCTGGAAAACAACTTCCTGTCTTTTACCTAGCGAGACACCTTTGAATTTACCCGAGGCGGATTGCAGCTTGTCCATAAAACTTTGGAAAAGAACTATCAGGTCCTCGATCGAGGTTTCAAAAAGAATGAAGAGGCCAATGAGGGTTCCTATTAGATAGAAAAGGATCCCTCCGGCAGTGGAGATGAGTGTGGAAACAGAGACAAAAATTTGTTCACCAACTTGTCCCGATTTAGTCAACCCGGCGAGAGAAATAAGGGTGATGACGGATCCCAGTAATACATGGGGGGAAGCGATGGCAAGTTTTGCACTGGTCAACATTAGCCCACCAACAACAAAAACAAAGGGGAGTAGCATAAAAGTCCAGCCTAAAAAGAGGGAACCAGTCTCATAAATTTTAGTAAGATAAATCCCCTGTTGAGAAAATGAAACAGCAATCAAACCTCCAATCCCGATGACCAGTATGGCCAGGATTGAGTTCATGGTATCTTTTTTGATGTTTACCTTAAATGGTTTATTACGACGACCTTTCTTGCGAGCCATAAGCACTTAACATTATAGATTATTTCTCCTACGTTCGGCACGGAGTAAATAAATCAAAACCCGACTTTAACTAATGCAGGACATGACTATACTTCCACGATGATAGCGATGACCATGGGGCGTCGCTGGGTTTGGTCAAAGGCGAATTTTTCCAGATGAGCTTCGATCTTTTTTCTAATGAATCCCCAGTCGGTAGCGATACCTTTTTGATCTTTAAGGCATTTATAGACTTCTTTCCGGGCATCGTTTATCAGGTCTTTTGATTCTTTCTGATAGACAAAGCCGCGGGAGATTATGTCGATATCTCCAGTAACTTGCGAATTGTCTTTTCTAAGAGGTACGATGGCGATCAGAATACCGTCTTCGGCCATGACCTGGCGGTCGCGAAGAACAACAGTACCAACGTCACCAATACCTAAACCGTCAACATAGATGTTTTTGGTTTCAAATTTCGGTCCTTCTTTGACGACGTGGTTTTCCAGAAGCACGGATTGTCCTTCTGAAAGAACGAATACCTTACCGGGGTCGTAGTTCATATCTTTGGCCAGATCCTTGTAAAGCATCATATGGCGCAAGTCTCCACCGATGGGGATAATGCTTTTTGGCCTTGTAAGTCTTGCGAGAAGAGCGATATCTCCACGATAGCCATGTCCGGAAACATGAAGATTTTCTGAAGTGCCTGAATAGATAACATCGATACTGTTTTTGTACAAAGTATCCATTAGATCAAAAATGTCGGCGTCGTTACCCGTACCGGGAATAGCATTGGAGCTAATGATAACCTTGTCACCTTTTTTCAGTCGAACCATCCGGTGCTCGTCGTTTGCTAACCTATGCATTGCTGAACCGGCCTGTCCCTGGGAACCGGAAACAATCAAGGTCACTTGTCCAGGAGGAAGGGCGGCTACCTGTTGAGGTTTAATGAGAACACCTGGAGGAATTTTCAAAAATCCAGTCTTCAGGGCAGCTTCAATGTTTTGCTCTACGGAACGACCAATCACTGCAACACGACGGTGATATTTAACCGAGGCGTCAATGGCAATTTTAAACCTGGAAATTGAAGAAGACATGCCGGTAAAAACAAATTTACCGACTGTGTTTCTAACTTCATTATCAATGGCGTTTACCAAGGTCCTTTCCGAGGGACAATAGCCGGATTTCTCGATACCAAGACAGTCAGTGAGTAGCAGATCGACGCCGGTAGTTCCAGCAGCGGCCATACCACCAAGGTCCGGTGGCAAATTATCTATTGGGGTTAGATCAAACTTATAGTCGGATCCGTGATAGACAGTGCCCGCCGGGGTAGTGATATATAGATGATAGGAGTTGGGAACTGAGTGAGTCGAGTGAATTAGCTGAATATGGAAAGGTCCCAGATTCAGCGAACCTTCAACCGGGGTCAGACGATTGGTTATACCAAACTCGCGGACTCTAATTTCGGCCATTGCTATGGCGAGTTTTCCTCCAAAAACTTGAACGTCTTTAAGGCGTGGCAGAATATATGGCAGACCTCCGATATGGTCCATGTGAGGATGAGTAAGGACTATGCCTAACAAGTTTTTGCCTGCTTTCTCGAGATAACTGATATCGGGGATGACCGAGTCAACGCCTAAGGCGCTGTCTTCGGGAAAGCCCATGCCGCAATCGACAACGAGCTGGTCGTCGCCGTATTCATAGACGTACATGTTTTTTGTAGCCGAACCGACGCCTCCGAGGGGGATGATTTTTAGTGGAATCATAAAATTTAGATAATAAATGTCTACTGTGATTGTAATCCAATTTGGGAAATTGTAGACTTTCTGATAATAAATGTCTCCCAAAAGCGTTCTCGTTTTATAGTCGTTTTTAGATCCCTCATTTAGCGACTAATTTGTCTACTGAAACAGGATGATGCATGGAAAACACATTTATCGGTGAATCGACCCAGGAACAAGAAGTAACTGAACCATGAACTTGAGGGTGATTATACACGACGGAGGTCAATCAAGCCAATTATTGTTCGAATTAGGCACAAAGATAAATCAAAGAGTGTGAATTGCTGAGCCTCGTTTATACTATAAAGGATGGAAAAAGAGAGGGCGGTCAGAATTTTTAATTTGTCAGAAGATGTCTGGCCTTTTATTGAATCAATGGGAGACGAGAGGGCAAAAAGACTGGAAATAGAAGAGAATGCCGACTTGTCCGACCGTGATCTGTATTCAATGGCCGAGGAATTTGAATTTACCTTTATCTCACCCAGAGAGATCAGCGCCGAATTCATCGATTATTTCAAGAAATTGTGCATGGTCAGAGAGCTGGAGATCTTGGTACCGAAGACACATAGCGGTCAACTGTGCGAGGACGCTCTAAATGATAAACGGGTGATGAAAAGATTGGTTGAGCTAGGAAAAACCCACAAAAGATTGAGCTTGTCCTCATATTCAACAACGGCAAGTTTTTTGAAATTAGTGGAGAAATTAATAGAGAAGGGAGTGGAAGTAGTCACCCCCGCAGCACCGGAAGAAGAAAACGCCTGGACAGTCAATTTCTATGGAAGTAAGTCAGGAATCAGACAGCTGACGCAAATAAACGGGGCGATACGGTCTGACCTCAAAATGCCCAATGGAGTGATCAGTTCAGGGGTCACCGACACAGCAAGGATTGCTGCGAATAAGTATGTTAAAGAAGGCGGAGTGGTAATCAAGGCAAACAAAGGTCATTCAGGGATGGGAGTATTGATCTTCCGCAAAGGAGATCTGCCAAAAAAGTACGAGGTATGTGAAAAAAAGATCTTCGATATATTAAAGATGGATGCATATTGGGAAAAGTTCCCTGTGGTGGTAGAGTCGCTGGTTGCACCAAATCCCAGAATTGGTGGAGGATTCCCAAACGCAGAATTTTTAATCAAAAAAAACGGAGAGGTGAAGTTTTTGTATAGCTGTGGAATGAGAGTAGACAGACAGGGTGTTTTTGGAGGAGTTGAAATCAGTGAAGATGTTTTGCCGAAGAGAGTGGCATCTAGAATAACCGACATTGGTTATTTAATCGGTGAGCAGTATGCCAAGGATGGTTACCGGGGTTTTTATGACGTCGATTTTATTGCCGAGCGGGGCGGAGAGGTATATGTCAGTGAGTCGAATGTGAGAGTAACCGGAGGAACCCATGTATATCAGGCCGCGATTGAGTTAGCCGGGCGGAATTTTACCAAAAAATCCTGTGTACTTTCCGACAATATGTATAAGATCCCGAGAAAGAAAAAATATGCTTTCGGAGAATTGAAAAAATTGATGTCGCCGATCCTATATTCCAGAAAAACCAAGGAGGGAGTGGTGATCGCGTCGGAAAGTCTGCTTTCCAAGGGAAAATTGGCTTACATCATTATTGGAAAAAACAAACGAAGGGCAGAAATGATCGAGGAAGAGATGAAAAAGATATTACTCAAGTGATCACCACTTAGGTAAGAATTGTTTGATGTTTTCCTGAGTGAGATGAACAGTGAAAGTCTGGTCGGTAACTACAAGGAAGGCTACTTTCCTGACAATACCTTCAATAGTGCGGCCAAGGGTACGGATACCTGAGTCATAACCTAAGGGACGGATTATCTGTGGCCAGAGAGCAGGGTCGATGGTGATGACCGATGGGTCCATACCAGCCTCCCTGAGTGCTTTGGGGAGAAGAAATTCCTGAGCAATGTGGGTTTTCTCGTCGTCGGTGTATGAGGGCATTTGAATCGGTTCAAGACGGTCCATAACGGCTGTGGCCAGGTTGCCGGTGTTGTTAGCAGTGGCAATGAACAGGACTTCAGACAGATCAACCGGGTAATCAATGAAGTGGTCCAAGAAACGATTGTTTTGAGTCGGGTCCAATAGCTCGACTAATACTCCCATAATGTCCATACGAGCTTCTTCGGTAACACGGTCAATTTCATCCAGAAGGATGATCGGGTTTTTAACTCCAGAATCACAGAGGGCACGAACAACATAACCAGGTTCAGCTTCAATATGAAGTCGGGACTGACCACGAAGATCTCTGGCGGATCCAAGACCACCGAAAGGAATACGGGCGATAGGCCGACCAAGAGCATCTGAAAGAGCATAGGCAAAGGTAGTTTTTCCGGTACCAACCAAACCGACGAGACAAATGATAGGTGCTCGAGCGACTCCGAGATTCTTTGAAGATCTAAGCTTCAAGACAGACATGTATTCAATAATGCGGTCCTTGACCATGTCCATACCATAATGACTCTTGTCCATTGAGGCGCGAATGGCGGTCAGATCGATGGGTCGCTCCACTCTTTTCGTCCAAGGAACTTTAATAATCCAGTCCAGATAATGACCAATCTTCTCGAATTCTTCCGAATAGAACCCTTGAGAGAACATGCGCTCGAGACGAGCTATCTGATTCTGAATATCTTCTTTCAATTCAGGAGGAATCTCAACCGAGTTGAGCTTGCTGTTTAAGACCTCGAGGTCTCTGGCTGCGGCCGTAGTTGAGGATTTGGCAGGATCGTCCATTAGATTCATTATAAACAAAAAAACGGGTAGCTGGGCTACCCGTTCAAGGTCTTACTTGGAGACCGAGGATTCAGAGAAGATCAAGGATAATTAGCGATCATATACCCGAATCCAAAGAGCAAGATGCCGAAGATTGAGACAAAGATGATACACAAAAACCAATCAGAGGCACTTTGGTGGATTGTGATACTGACTGGGTTCTCAGAAACAATGTTGTAGTCTGTTCCGAAACCATCTTGAACAGTCCATCGGTTTCCATCCAAACTTCCCTTTCCGGAAAAGTTATCTCCCGTGATAGGCTGCCCATCTACATAGGTATTGCCTGAAGAAATTCGAAAATAACCTACTCCGGAGGCAGAGATTTGGTAGGAGTCAGCGCCGGAAACTTCAACCCAATCACCCTCTCCGGCCGTAAAATTCAAAAATGTGCCTGCTTGAGTATGCGGATTGAGAGTTAAATAGCAAACAAAGACTGCAGTAAGAACAAGCAGGAAACCCCAAATGAACAAACCTTTATTCATAATCTCTCCTTGTTACTGTGTTACTGTTGGTAAAGTACGATGAGGAATTATACTACAGGATTAATTACGTACTGGTGTGCATGAATAAGGACCTCAAAACCTGCCTAACCAGGTTTCGATAGCTGTTCACGGGAAATACACACCAGTAAAGTCTGTTAAGTTTGGGAACAGTCCGATTCAAATTGTCTTAGCGATTGTCGCGGAAGCGTTTGAAGGGAGGTCTACCTCCACCTCCACCGCCTTGGAATCGACGTTCACCGCCGCCTTCACCTTCTCTGCGTGGTTGAGGAGGAACAGGTCTTTCACCCTCTTTGAGAGTGGTGAGGTTAACCCTGCCCAGGTCATCGACATCGCGAACGCGGACTTCAAGTTTGTCTCCAACCTTGAGAGCTTTAAAAGCTTCAGGATAGATTTGAGAGATGTGAACCAGACCATCTTTACCAGGAAGGATGTTGACGAAGGCTCCAAAAGCTTCAATACGGGCAACCGAACCTTGGTAAGTAGCTCCGATTTCAGCTTCGGCTACGAGGCTGTCAATGTAAGCCCTGGCTCCATCCACCTTGGCTTGGTCGATACCGGCTACAGTAATAGTGCCGTCTTCCTCAACATTGACTTCTACTTCGAAATCTTCCTGAATACCACGGATGACCTTGCCACCCGAACCAATAACATCTCCAATGCGATCTTCGGGAACTTTGGTGCTGACTATTTTGGGTGCGTATTGAGACAGAGCAGAGCGAGGCTCCTTGATGACAGCAATCATCTTTTCCAAGATGGTCAGTCTGCCACTTTTTGCTTGGGTAATAGCTTCACCCAAGACTTCAGCGTTGATACCAGTGACTTTAACATCCATTTGGAGAGCGGTGATACCATCGGCCGTTCCAGAAACTTTGAAATCCATATCACCCAAATGATCCTCCAGACCACAAATGTCGGTTAGGGTAATATTTTTTTCACCTTCACTGATAAGGCCCATGGCCACACCAGCAACAGGTTTCTTGATGGGGACACCGGCGTCCATAAGAGCCAATGTTGATCCACAAACAGAACCTTGGGAGGTTGAGCCGTTTGAACTGAGAACTTCGGATACAACACGGATAGCGTAGGGGAATTCTTGCTGATCAGGAAGAACTGGGATAAGGGCTTTCTCTGCGAGAGCACCGTGACCGATTTCTCTTCTGCCTGTACCAGGTCTACCAACTTCACCCGAGGCGTAACCCGGCATATTGTAGTGATGCATATAGCGTTTGGTGGCTTCACCTTTCATACCATCAATGGTCTGTTCTCTGGCGGGAGAGGCTAGGGTGACGACCGAGAGTACGTGAGTGAGACCTCTTTGGAAGAAACCTGAACCGTGGGTGCGGGGAAGAAGTCCGACTTCAACGTTTATCTGGCGAACCTCATCCAATTTACGGCCATCCGGACGGTCCGATTTGTCCAAAATTTGCCTGCGGGCAAGGTTACGAAGAAGCTCGTCGGCAATGGCATAAATATCATTAGGATTGAATTCGGGGTGAGCTAGGGCAATATCCGCGACAAGTTGTGACATTTGAGTGCCGGTTTTGAGAGCCTCATTTTTGAGGATCTCGGAGAGATCACCGAGTTCTTTTTCCACAATTTCACGGACTTCACCGGGAATCTCTTTGGGAGTAAGGGAGATTTTTTCCTTACCATGTTCTTTAGCGAAATCTGCGATGGCTTGGGCAACCTGATCGGAGAAACCCTGAGCAAATTTTAGAGCTTCGATCATTTTTTCTTCGGAAACTTCTTTTGCACCAGATTCGACCATGGCGATGCCACCCTTGGGACCGGAAACTACCAGGTCTAGAGCAGACAGAGCTTTTTGTTCGTTGGTGGGGTTAACAATAAATTCTCCTTCAGGAGTCATACCTACACGGACGGCACCGACGGGGCCGAGCCATGGGTAGTGAGAAATAGATGCAGCTGCGGAAGCGGCGATGACGGCCAAGATCTCCGGCTCTTCGACTCCATCAATGGAGAGAGGAGAGATCATGATCTGGACATCATTCCTTGAGGATTGATCGAAAAGAGGGCGAAGGGATCTGTCGACCAAACGACCGGTGAGAACTTCATTCTCAGAGGGTCGACCTTCTCTTTTTACGAATCTGCTGGAGCTGATTACGCCTCCGGCGTAAAGCTTCTCCTGATATTCGATGGAAAGAGGAAAGTAATCGATACCTTCTCTAACTTTGCTGGCGGTAAACGCTGCCAGAACCATGGTATCGCCACAGCGGACTGTGACTGCTCCTGATGCCTGGGCGCCAAAACGGCCAGTTTCTATAGTAATGTTTTTACCATTAAGGTTAATGGTGGTGGTGGGATAGGTCATGCCTTTTCCTTTCGTTGTGCGGCGCGAAGCTTGGATCTTGAGAAGAAAACAGAAAATACCCTCGCCTCTCCTGAGACGGATATGCTCTATTTACTCCTCAAGCTTATTTAGCCGAGTCGCGCAGTTGACTGCTGATTTTTAATGTTTTTGTAATATCTAAATAGTCGGTAGGATTGGATTTTCCAAGGTAGTTTAGGAGGCGGCGTCTCTTAGAGATGATCTTGAGAAGGCCACGGCGTGAGTGGTTGTCCTTTTTGTGGACCTTGAGATGGTTGGTCAATTCGTCGATCTGAGAAGTAAGAAGGGCGATCTGGACGCGAGGAGAACCAGTGTCTTTTTCACTGGCGGCGAATTTTTTAATGATGTCGATTTTTGTATCTGATTTTAGAGCCATATTCAGGTGGTATTGTAACAGAAGTGGGTAAATTTTACCACAAGATATCAAAAAAGCCCCGGGTATTAGCCGGGGCCGGGTGGTTACGTTTTAGAGAGGTTGGACCGAAGCGATGACGTTATCCAGCACCATGCGTAAATGCGCCTCGATACTCGCTTCCATTTTCAGCCATTGAGCCATTGTCGAAAGGATGACAATATCCAGCTCCTGCTCCATCACCAGCTGAGGCAGTGCCTTAAAAGGCTCGCCGCAGATGATGACAAAGAAGCCTCCGAGTACGATCTGGAAACCGCGTTCCTGTTTGTAAACGATTAGTATCTTGGAGGGCTTGCCGTTTTTCAAAGGGTCAGAACTGAAGTAAACATAGGGGTACCAAATTCCAGACTGTTCGTTTTGAGAGAAGCCAACCGAATACTCAGCGCTTTTGTGGAGTCGCGGAGTCATTTCCTCGAACCGGATGGCGGCTTCCTCGAGCTCGTAGTCGAATATTTTGCTCATGACAACCTCCTTAAGTTATCAATAAAATAATTTAAGGTTCAATCGGGATATTATGGGCTATTGGAGGCTAATAGTCAAGATTACTGCTGAAGTAGGTTAAGGTAGGCCGACTTACTTCCACCTAGAGTAAAGTTCTTTTCATCGACTGTTTTTATACCTGAGAATGACATCGCCGTTTTTTCTATTGAAGATAAGAACTGAGCATGACCACAACTGCTATTGGCGCCTGATTTGACGGCTTCGAGGGCAGCGGGTCGGTTGAAGTCGAGATAGACGATACCATTTTTGACGTTCACCGATTTCAGAAGATCGGTGGTGGTTGAGGAAAAAACCGATCTATATCCGAATGCCTGCTCTTGTTCGGTTGGACCTTGGAACAGGAGATCGAGGGCGGTTCTAAGAGGAACGTTGGTGACAGAAATTTGTCTTTTTACAGGAAAAACCGCGGAGCAGCTGGCAGCATTGGAGTTGAAAAGGATATTGTCGAAGTAAAGCGTAAGGATGACTTTTCCATCTGTTGGAGTAGGGTCCGGTATCCCTGAGGGAGTGGGTGTGGGAGTAACTGTGACAACAGGTCGTGTGGTAACAGGCTTGGGAGAAAATCTTCCAAGGGTAAACCCTAAACCGAAACCCAAAATTAGAGTTGCCAAACAAGCAAGAAAACAGTGAAAAAGAGGGAGGCGATAAACGGCCATGACTTAATAATACTATTTCGCAGACGGGTCTTCACCGACACGAAAGATCTTGGGCTTTTTCCAGTCAGAAGGAACTGGTCCCGTTTCTTCTTCAGAAGTATCATCGGAAGCGACAGGTAGGGCGAGAGGAGATTCGAAGAAAGGTGGTTGAGAGAATTTCGGGAAGTGAGCCTGTTGATTTGGAAGGTGACCACCAGATTTCATCAAGAAGGAGAGGCTGGAGAATGTATCAGCCGTAATTTTGCTTGAAGAAAGACTTTGGGTGCTTTCAAAAATTCCGAAAATCAGGTTATTGGCTGCGTCTTGGGAGGGAGTGATACCAGCTTTCTCGAGAAGCATGGAGACGAGCTCGGCATATGAGGGGATAAATAAATGGAGTTGGTTATCGGTAAAGGACGATGGCCTGGGAGAAATGTTAAGACTGAGAATATTTGCCTCGTCAAGAAAGGTTTTTTCTTCAGAGTAGATGGCACCCAACTCTTCCAGAGAGTTGACACCGATAACAACGACAAGGTCAGCTTCGGCACCTGAATAGGAAAATTTGGCGCAAGAGACGTCGGGGATGGGTGCACTCTCTTTGGGTTTGATGACAAGATAAAACTTGCCGTCCTCCCGGACGTCGTAGTCGACCTTATCGAGATAATCTTCTTTATAGTCAAAGGAAATTATAAGATTACGGCTACCTACAGTATCGCTGATTTTTTCTACACCCTGGATCTTTGAATTGACATGAATCTGACTGGGACAGCCAATCTGGGATTCTTTATTTGCATGCTCCAGAGATTGATGAAGACTGAGGGCACCAACAACCTGATCTTCCGTGGGTTCGGGTGGAAGGAGGACCAGAATTTTTTTGGCCTCTGTTAAGTTTTTTTGGGCAGTGGCGAATTGGTTTTGGTCATTCATACTTTAGCTTCCAGGCTTTGGAAAATGATTATATCACCAGGTTTGAAATCCAAAAGAGGGTCAATAACGACTCCAAATTCCTGATCTTTTTTTACCTCTTCGACATCTTTTCCTCCGGCTTTGACTGATGTAGCAACCGAACCATTAATTAAATCCCCTTTGTTGATCTTCCCCGAAGTACAAATGCACCCATAGACGATGGTGCCAGCGAAGTTAAAGACTTTCATTACTTTAGCCTGCCCAGTTTCAATCAATTTTGGAGCTTGTGACTCGGTAAGGGTTTGTTTTAGTTCCTTTAGATAATCAAAGAGTTGGTAGATGATGCGGAAGTTTGAAAACTTGACGTGCTCAACTTCGGCAAGTTTGGCTACCGAAGAAGGGATTTTGGTATTGAAACCAATAATTTCTGCCTTACCGGCGACGGCATTCTGAACATCGGTTTCCGAAACCATACCAACTGCTGCCTGAAGAACATTGGCTTCATCTTTTATAGAAGCGATGATGGCCTCCAGAGATCCTTGAACATCTGCTTTGAGGATGATGTTAGGGCGCTCGACGCTTACTTCCAAAGCGGAAACCCCGGCGACTGCACCGGGAGTCTGTTGTAGAGGAGTGGAGGTAATAATGTCACCAACGTTAGGGACTTGACTAAAGCCGATGATCTGAATAGGGGTGGAGGGAGGGGCAACTTCCAGAGAGCGACCGGCGTAATCAATCATGGAACGGATTTTCCCGTAGTTTTCGATGCCATCGAAAAGATTGTCGTTTTTGTGATAGGTCCCCTGTTTGACAAGCAGGGTTGCCAGAGGTCCTTTTTGGGAATGAAGAGAAGATTCGATGACCAAGGCCGTCGCCGGAGTGGCTTGTGCATTGTCGGTGAGTTCTTCCAGCTCGGATAATAGCAGAATCACTTCAAGCAGATCTTCGATACCCTGTCCGGTCTTGGCGGAGATTTGAACCATGGGAACATTCCCACCATAACCTTCGACATAGACACCGTTATTGGCAAGATCAGCCTTTATTCTCTCGGGATTAGCATCTGGCAGATCGATTTTGTTCATGGCAACCACGAAGGGAATACCCGCCTTGCGGATATGATCAATACTCTCTCTGGTTTGAGGCATGACAGAGTCATCGGCGGCGACGATTAAGATGGCCACATCGGCGGCGTGACCTCCACGGGCCCTCATGGCAGAAAAGGCTGCGTGACCGGGAGTGTCGATAAAGGTGATCTTTTTGCCCTGATGTTCGATTTGGTAAGCACCGATAATACCACCGATTTCTCCGGCAGCCACTTCAGCATGGCGGATACGGTCAAGTAGAGAAGTCTTACCGTGGTCAACGTGTCCAAGAATGGTCACGACAGGAGGGCGCGTGCGCGTAGCATCGGACATATGTTGTTGAGTTAATTTTTATTTCGCCTCAGGTGCTCTGAAGGCGGCGAGCTGAGCAAGGATCTTCTCAAGAGTCTTGGGTCCAATACCTTTGACTCCTTCAAGTTGGCCAGAAAGATCTTCAATCTTAGTTAGGTTGGCTTCTACGAGAAGATTGCGGGTTTTAGTGTCCAGACCGAGCTGATCAATCTCAAATTCCTCTTCACCGGTAGCGACGATGGCTGTGTCGGGTGAGGCCTGATCGGCAACGATTCTGAGTTTGGTGTTGGTCAATCTGGCAGCGAGCTTTACGTTCTGACCCCCACGACCGATGGCGAGAGACAATTGATCGGAAGGAACAGTAACGGTGGTTTCACCGGAGTTCTGATCAAACTGGATAGTGAGTCCTTCTGCCGGAGCGAGAGCGGATTTAATGAATTTTTCTTTATCTTCGGCATATTGGATAATGTCGATCTTTTCGTTGTTAAGTTCGTTGATGACAGCCTGAACACGAACACCTTTTTGACCGACACAGGATCCTACAGGGTCTACACCTGGTTGAGTCGATTCGACTGCAACCTTGGAGCGACTTCCTGCCTCCCTGGCGATGGCACGGATGACGACGGAGCCGGCACTAACTTCAGGAACTTCACGAGAGAAGAGACCTTCAAGCAGTTTGGGGTCGGTGCGAGAGACAATTATCTGACGACCTTTTAAGCCTTCGGCAATCTCTTTTAGGTAGACGGATAAACGGGAATTAAGTCTGTAGAATTCGGTTTTTACCTGCTCTTCTGGAGGCATGACAGCGAGACCGCGGCCAAGATCAATAACCACTGCGCGACCATCCATTCTCTGGACCATACCGGTCATGACTTCACCTAGATGCTCTTCGTAGTCGGCGAGAACTGCGTCGCGCTCGGCTTCACGAATGGTTTGCATAATGACTTGTTTGGCTGCTTGAGCTGCGATGCGACCAAATCCGGGAGGAGTAATTTCTTTGCGTTCTTTTTTGGTGGAACCTTCTTCGCCAACGAAAACTCGAAAAGCACCGTTGTCCTGATCAACTTCTGCAGTAATGACTTTTCCTTCTTCCTCTTCAAATTTTAAGGCTTGTTCAGGAAAATCTTTTTTAAATGAAGTGACAAGGGCATTATTTATGGCATCAAGCACTACCTGAACGGGTATACCTCTCTCAGAGCAAATCTGATTGATGGCGGCGGCAAACTCAGTACGGGCCGTAAGGGTTTGGTTATCCATTTTTAATATAATTTATGTTTTTTTAATAAAATGGGCGGAACCTAGCCCGCCACAAAATCTCTAACTCAGTCGTATTATAGCATGATACAATTCGCTCGTGAAATACGTTGAATCCAGGCTCTGTGAAAAATGCCCCGTCGGGGCAGAATCCCCTAACTGGGGAATTGAGGGTGAAAATGGGATCCGATTTGTGGCTGTTTTGGAGTCCTCTGACTGGAGAGCCCTGAGAACTGACTACATGACCGAGTTGTTTAAAACCAGGAGCGGAAGGGCAGTGGCGGAGGTTTTAGGAAAGAATCTGGAATATACACTAATAACTAATTCCGCCAAATGTTTATATCAGGGAGGGTTCAAGAAACCTACCAGACAAATGTATGAGCAATGTTCCGAAAACGTGAGAGCACAGATAGATGAGATTCAACCGGAATTGGTGATCTGTTTCGGGGAAAAGGCTGCTGAAGCAGTGACTGGACAGAGATTTGCCGATGTAGTCGGACAAGTGGTGGGGAATGTGGTGATTGTCCATCACCCAAGGGTCATGACAAGAGTAGAAAAGACTTTAATTAAAGAAATATTAGGGATCAATCCTGCTCAAACTTCTTAAGCAGCTCTTTTTGTTTTCCCGAGAGATGAGTAGGTAGTTTGATAACGAACCGGATATAGAAATCACCGTGGCGGTTCGATTGAAGATGTTTAACGCCTTTCCCCGTAAGGCGAAGGGCCGTCTCAGGTTGAGTGCCAGGACGGACTTTTACTTTTAAATTTCCATCAAGCGTGGGTACTTCGGTATCACCACCCAAAATGGCGAGAGTAAAGGAAATTTCGTGATTGACGATAACGTCGTAGCCTTCTCTTTTGAAAGTTTTATCCGTTCCAATATCGAAGCTGACATCAAAATCCGAATATCTGATCCTGGTCCCGTTATCAGTACCGGCCGGAACATTGACCTCGTGTTGCTTCCCCTGGTGGATGATGGTTTTTTTAGTTCCCTTGACGGCTTCCATGAAAGTTATTTTCAGAGAGTAGTGAGGCTTGGCCTGGCGGCGCTGACCACCATAGGCAGAACCACCAAAGAAAGTGGAAAAGATGTCGAAAGGGTCGGAAAATCCCCCGCCTCCGCCAAAGAGATCTTCAAAATTGATATTGCCGCCGGAGGAGTAAAAACCGCCAAAGGGATTGCCCGATGCTTGTTGCCCAAAAGGATTAAAGCCGGTGCCGCCTCCAAAGGCAGCGTGACCAAACTGATCGTACTTGGCACGTTTGTTGGTGTCAGAGAGGACTTCATAAGCCTCATTGATCTCTTTGAATTTTTCCCCGGCTTCTTTGGATTTGTTCCTGTCAGGATGCCATTCGAGTGCCAGTTTTCGATAGGCCGACTTAAGCTCTGCCGCGGTAGCGGATTTTTTGACGCCTAAAATATCGTAGTAGTCTCGGGTGGTGGCCATTGGGTTGTGGACAGGTCTTGATTATATTTAGCTTACAACTTCGCCTTCCTCTGCTTTGGATTTGTCATCGGGATCGGCAGATTTTTCTTCCGCCTGAGGAGCTTCTTCACTTTTTTGGCCTTCTTGAGCAGCTTTGTAAAGTGCTTCAGCGTGTTTCTGCATGATCTCGGTGGCTTTCTTTAGCTCAGTATCGAGGGCTTCTATAGTAGAGTCGTCCTTTTTGACTTCGGCTTCCAGGGCTTCAAGGGCCTTCTCCATTTCTTCCTTGGCCTCGCCAGTCATCTTTTCCACTTCTTCATCAGAAAGATTGGTGGCATTCTTGATGGTGATCTTTTGCTCTTTACCGGTAGCCTTGTCTTTGGCAGAGACATTGAGAATTCCATTGGCATCAATATCAAAGGTAACTTCGATCTGAGGGACGCCACGAGGAGCGGCGGGAATACCATCGAGGATGAAAGATCCAAGAGTCTTGTTGTCTGCGGCCATCGGACGCTCACCTTGAAGAATGTGGATCTCTACCTGAGGTTGGTTATCGGAGGCGGTGGAGAAGGTCTGAGATTTGCTGGAAGGAACGGTAGTGTTGCGTTCTATCAGAGGAGTCATGACGGAGCCCATGGTTTCGATACCAAGAGTGAGTGGGGTGACATCAAGAAGAAGGACATCTTTGACGTCGCCGGAAATGACTCCGCCCTGAATAGCTGCACCGAGGGCAACTGCTTCATCCGGATTAACCGATTTGTTGGGTTCTTTTGCCGAAGAATTCTTTGACAACCTGCTGAACCTTGGGCATGCGGGTCATTCCACCAACGAGGATTACTTCTGCCAATTGAGATTTTTCAATCTTGGCGTCGGAAAGTGCCTTCTTGCAAGGTTCTATTGTTTTTTGGATAAGATCAGCTACCAATTCCTCAAGCTTGGCTCTGGTCAATTTCATGGTGAGGTGAAGGGGTTGGCCATCGGCTTGGGTGATGAAAGGTTGATTGATCTCTGTTTCGGTCGCGGATGAGAGTTCTATCTTGGCTTTTTCAGCAGAGTCTTTGATACGTTGAAGCGCTTGTTTGTCTTTGGAAAGATCCACTCCGGATTCTTTTTTGAATTCGGCGACGATGTAATCAATGATGCGGTGATCAAAGTCATCTCCACCGAGGAAAGTATCACCATTGGTAGATTTAACTTCGAAAACACCGTCACCCAGCTCGAGGATGGAGACATCGAAGGTCCCACCACCCAAGTCATAAACAACAATGGTTTCATTTTTTCCTTTATCCAGACCGTATGCCAGCGCGGCGGCAGTGGGTTCATTGACGATCCTTTGGACGTTGAGTCCGGCTATTTCCCCTGCTTGTTTGGTAGCCTGGCGTTGAGAGTCGTCGAAGTACGCCGGAACGGTGATGACCGCGAACCATCTTTGTTTTCAACAATTTCATACGAGACCATTTCCTTAGTCTTTTGAGATTGTTTGCCGGAATATTTTTGGCCCATTAAACGCTTGACGGAGTGGATGGTGTTGGACGCATTGAGGATCATCTGGCGCTTGGCAACATCACCAACCAGATTTTTTACAGGTTCTACGATCGAAGGGAAGATATTCCTTCCTTCAGCCGTAGGAATTATTTTGGCAGAGCCACCTTCCATAACTGCGATGGCGCTGTTGGTGGTGCCGAGATCGATACCGATTATTTTTCCCATATTATTTTTTGTGTTAAATAATTATTAAATCCGTAAAATATTATTTTCCCTCGCCGGAGCCGACTTTAACTTTAGCAGGGCGAAGAACATTGTCATAAAGGTAATAACCTTTAGTTATAGTTTCAACAACTTGGTCTTTTTTTCCGGGGACCACTTCGGTGCAGTCCATGAGGAGAGGATCAAACTGTCCATGATCCGTCTCGATCTCTTTTAACCCCTCTTGTGAGAGAGTGGTGAAGAATTGATCGATGACCATCGACAGACCTTTGTCCTGGAGGTGTTTTTGGGCCAGCTCAAGAGAGTCCAGATCGGCGAGAAGTTTTTCTATGAGTATGGCATTGGCCATTTTTACCAACTGGCTTTGGCCTTCTTTGTGGCGACGCTCCTGGTTTTGGTAGTCCGCCAAGACGCGCTTGTATTTTTCTTCAAGCTCGATGATCTTCTCTTCGTGCTTTTTTTGAGTTTTTTTTACCATTCTTGAGCAATCTGATTAATTAAATTGGCGACAAATCTGACCATGGGGATGTTCCGGTCATACTCCTGACGAGAGGGACCGATTATACCCAAGCTACCGCGACGATCACCAATATGGAGATCGGCGAAAACACAGCTTATGGGACGGTAGACCGAGAAACCCATTTCATCACCGATGAGAATGTGAATGGGAGAGTTACCCCCCGCGCGGCCAAAGATGTCCTGAAGACCCTGTTGTTGATCGAGCAGAAAGAGAACTTCTTTAGCAACGTCAAGGTCAGCAAATTCAGAGGCGTTAAAAATATTAGCATAACCGGAGTGGAAAGACCTGCCCTGGTCGGTAGCGGCAACACAAAGGGACTTTGTGCGCTCTGCCAGAACACGAGTGGCTTCACGAAGAAGATCATCGGGGTTAAAGCGATGATCCCAAACACGAGATTTGACGTTCACTTCTTCGGCAACGGAGAGGTCCTTCTCTTTCATTAGTTCCTGGACATAGAACTTGAGAGCCATGGGAGTGGGAATACGACCGGCAGAGGTGTGGGGTTGGGAAAGAAAGCCTTTTTCCTCAAGAGCGGCCATTTCATTTCTGAGGGTGGCAGGAGATACACCAAGTCGATATTTGTTTTCCAAAGTTACAGAGCCAACCGGTTCGGCTGTCTGAGTAAATTCCTCGACAATCGTCTTAATTATTTGTATCTGGCGCTCGGTTATGTCCATAGATTAGCAGAATAATAGCATGAGTGATAACAAGAGGTCAAGTTGCTATGTTAAAGTGAATATATGCGAGCTATGTGGAGGAGACAATTGCGTGGATTAGCCCCGGTGATTATTGGATTGGTGGTGATCATGGTAGTGGTCGTGGTGATACCTCAGGCAGTCGAATATATAGGAAGAGCGGCCGGATCTCCGGCTAGCCTGGTAATTAACTATGAAGGGGTCCTGGGGAAGATGCCACAACCATGGAGAAACCTAGGTCAAGGTGGTGAAGAACCAAAGGATATGCTGTCACCGGTGGTAAATGAGATCAAGACATTGCGACCAGAATACATCAGACTGGATCATATATATGATGCTTTTAATGTTGTTTCCGGTGAAGGAGGGAGTTTGCAGTACAACTGGTCCGGTTTAGATGCCGCCGTTAATACAATCCTGGCTACCGGAGCAAAACCGATGCTTTCTCTTTCTTACATGCCACTTTCCATTTCCAGCGGGGACATCATTTCTCCGCCAAAAAATTGGAACGACTGGGGGAGCGTAGTTCAAGCAACTATTGAGCATTACAGCGGGAGGAATCAAAAAAATATCGATGGAGTAATTTATGAAGTCTGGAACGAACCGGATCTGTTCGGAGGGTATAAGACTTATGGGGAGAAAAATTATCTTGATATGTACGCCGCGTCTGCCAAAGCAGCTGCGCGAGTGAGGAATGTGAATCTTTTCGAGATCGGTGGTCCTGCGACCACTGGGCTATACCAAAACTGGGAAGAACGATTGATAAAGTTTGTTGACACACAAAATCTCAGACTCGATTTTATGAGTTGGCACAGATATTCGCTCAACCTGGAACAGTACGAAAAAGACGTTCAACAAGTAAGAGCTTGGGCAGCGAACATCCCGGCGTTAGTGAATTTGAAATTTTATGTGACCGAGTGGGGGCATAATAGCGAGATAGACCGAGGTTACGACGAAAAATTCGGGGCGATACACACAATCGCAGGAGCGAGAGCAATGATGGGATCGGTAGATAGAGCATTCCTCTTTGAAATCAAAGATGGACCCGGAGCGGAAAAAAACTGGGGAAGGTGGGGTATTTTGACGCACGAAAAGTGGGGAACGCCGGAGAAGAAACCTCGTTATCACGCAATTGATTTCCTTAATGGACTAGGACCTTTTAGAATTAGTGTCTCTGGTGAGGGATCTTGGGTGAAAAGTATTGCATCGACCGATGAGGCCGGTGACCTGAAGGTCTTGGTCGTTAACTATGATCCGAACGGGACACACGGAGAGGCAGTGCCCATCACAGTTGAAAATTTACCCAGTGGTAATTTTGGATACAACAAAAAAAGTTTCCTGGGCGATACCAGAAGCTTGCGGGTGGCAACAACCAGTGCACCAGTGCGACCTGGAAGACAACAGAATATATGGAACCGAACAGTGCGATCATGATCACTTTGGATTTTTGATAAAAAAAGAGACCCGCGGTGAAGCGGGTCAGCTGAGGCTCAAGGATTTCCGTAGATTCTTTTAAGGAACTTGTATAGTTCGCGATATTTTTCTCTGCATTCGGAAACGTACATAACAAAAACATATTCTCCCGGATGACGGAGTTCCCGGGGAAGAATGACAGCTGATTCCGGCAGCTGAACCCGGTTGACTTCCTTATAACCCAAGACGCGCAGATAGCAGGAAATAACTTCTTCCATGTAGTCGGTAACTTTGGATGAATTTCCTCGGATAAAGTTTGACTTGGCGTAAGGACGGTATTGAAGCTCGTTACCAAAGACCGAAACGTTCCAGATAACCGTAATGCCGTTGTCGAGACCATGACTCCCATCAGAGTGATAGATAGTAAACTGACCATCAGGTTTGTCCACGAGATTGTATCCGGCCAAGGAAGAAAGCAAAATAATCTGCTCAAGGCTAAGGGAAGTTGAAAGAGGGCGATGCTCCTGGGCAAATTTGGCCAACTTCGGAGAGAATCCGTAATCAAAGTTTTTCATGCGGCCTCCTTATTTTTAAAGGTCTGTTGGGAAGGATTATACAGATTTCTTTTTTCTTTAGGCTTTGACTGCGGCGAGGAAAGCTTCCTGGGGGAGTTGGACTTTGCCGAATTGCTTCATCCTTGCCTTACCTTTTTTCTGTTTTTGGAGAAGCTTGAGATTTCGGGTGAAGTCACCACCGTGAAGTTTAGCGTCAACGTCTTTGCGGAAAGCTTTAATGGTCTCCCTGGAAATTACCTGACCTCCGATGGA
>Ga0075645_102_pt1 | contig 33978 bp, 33 predicted proteins | sample RifGroA1_FD_68239 | JGI IMG/M metagenome (GOLD analysis project Ga0075645, IMG submission 68239) | Microgenomates (Collierbacteria) bacterium GW2011_GWA1_44_12
GTCCTACCCAACGTTAATCTGTCAACACAAGAACCCAACAAGCTACTTACCACCGAGCTGAAGATCAAAAAGTATCTGGCTGCTCTTGGCTACTCGGAAGTATTCAATAATTCTCTAATTTCCAAAGACCTAATAGACAAAACGTCACAACTTGAAAAGGACCACTTCAAGCTTACCAATGCTCTTTCCGCAGACTTCGAATACCTCAGAGTCAGCCTTTTACCCTCTCTTCTCCAAAATCTTAAAAACAACATTGGGAAAACTGACCTGCCAATCAGCATCTTTGAACTGTCAAATATATATCTCAAACAAAAGGAGAGCTCTCTCCCGGACGAAAGATCTACCCTTTCTCTCGTCACCACTGATAACTTCCTCAGGGCAAAAGGGTCTATCGAAGCCCTTTTTCACCATCTCAATGCTCCAAATATTAAGATCTCTCCCCTCAGCAAAGAAAATATTTTTCTCCAAAAACAAAGATCTGCCCAAATCGAAATTGGTGACAAAATCGTTGGGGTAATTGGCGAAGTGAATAAATCAATTTCTCACAAACTAGATCTAAAGACCACCCCTGTTATGACCGAACTCGATCTACCTTTGTTACTATCCGCTATTCTTCCAGGATATTCATACCAACCCATTTCTCAATATCCATCCATCATTGAAGAAATCACCATTGAATCAAAAAAATTAGTCGGAGATCTACTTCAATCAATCAAAGAGTCAGACCGGCTGATCACAAATGTCACTTACCTTGGTAGTTTCAAATCTAAGCACTCATTTAGAATATGCTTCACCTCACAGGAAAAAAATCTGGACCAAAAGAGTGTCGAGGTAATCAAAGACAGACTTATTCGGTTGGCGTAACCGTTGGTGTAACTGTTGGCTCTGGAGTGGGGGAGACCCAGTCTTCATTCATCGCAAAATCTATCGTTTTGTCGGTTTCCTTCCCCTCATTATTCTGGACAAAAACTCGTAGCTTGTGGTTTCCGTTAGGAAGCTTAATTCTTCGGACATAAGGTTGTTCGGTAAAAACAGTTTCCAGTGTGCCATCGATATGCAGCTCAACCTTTGAAATCGGTTTAGTGCTGGCTACCTCGATCCTGATCGTTACCTCTTCGCCGTTGATTCTCTCTTTATCCGAAGGACTGACTATCTTAATATCAATATCGGCGGTAGCCCCACAGTATTCCGTTGGCGGTTTATACAGCTGGTCCGTCTGTTTAATGATCCACTCGTTGATTCCTTTTTGCCACAGGTCCTTGTTTGTCAGTGGATCTTTTTCCTTCATCACGACATATTCTTTCTCATCATAGTTTCCCTGGGACTCGGAAACCGCATCTGCCAAGCGGAATGGATCGTTCTTACAAATCTTCAGTTTTGTGTGAATTGGATCCGGACCACTTGGAACTGTACCGTCTATGAACCATTCTTTATATGCTGCAAACCCGTCATGTGCCGGATAACCGGAAATCCTATCCACTTCCACCTGAGATATTCCCTTGGGCACCTCAAAGGGCTTGTCTGGTCTCTCAGACAATACATCGAGCATCTGCCTCCTCCATATTGGCGCAGCACCACTCACACCGGATGCCACATTTTTCATCTTCTCGTTATTGTTGTTTCCTACCCAGACGCCGACTACGGTATCACGGGTCCAACCGATCGTCCAGTTGTCTTTTAAATCATTAGTCGTTCCTGTTTTGACTGCTACAGGTCTTGCACCCATATTAAGATATGAGTTGGCAGAAAAGGTCATCAGTCTGGCGTTGTTATCGGACAAAATCGAGTTAATCAAGAACGCCACTCTCTCATCGATAATTTTCTCTTGCTTGATCTGTTTCTTCTCAAAAACTACTTTTCCGTCTTTGTCCTCGATCTTTAAAATTGCGACCGGTTCCACCTTAAATCCGCCGTTACCAAAAGCACTGTATGCTGTGGCCATTTCCAAAAGCTCGACTTCGGCACCTCCCAGCGCCATTGAAAGTCCAACGCGGGAGAGAGTTTCCTTTGTTGGTTCTAACGTCTTCATCCCCATCTTATATCCCTGTCTCAGAACATCATCTACCCCCACCAACGCCAACAACTTAACCGCCGGAATATTGATCGAGCTACCCAAAGCATCTCTCAAGTGCAATAGACCATGTTCCTTACCGTCGTAGTTCTTCGGGATGTATGGGGTATTTTCATCTTTCCCGGGGAACTCGGTTATCGTATCGGACAAGACAGAGGCCGGGGAGTAACCTTTCATGAAAGCAGTTGCGTAAACCAGGGGTTTGATACTAGAACCAGGTTGTCTGGGTCGCGTGACTACGTTTACCTGGCCATCTATCGTCGCTTCAAAATAATCCTTCGACCCGACCATACTTAGGATTTCTCCATTAACGGAATCCATCACCACCGAAGCTCCGTTCTTAATATTCAAGCTCTTAGTTACTTTGTTTATTTCCTCCTTCACGATCACCTCGGCTTTTTGCTGCAAATCCCAGTCCAGTGTAGTTGTTACTTTAAATCCTCCGGTTTCCATGATATCTCCTCCATATGTTTCTTCCAGAACATCCTTCACATACATCACAAAATGGGGAGCATTAATGTCATTCCCAACACCCTTGAAGGTCACTTTATCCAATCTCGAAACAACATCCTCTTCTTGCTCTTTGGTGATGTATCCATCTTCTCGCATCCGCCTGGCTACTTCCTTCGCTCTTGGTACGTATGCCAAACTATCTGATGAATATGGCGAGTATCGGGAAGGGGACTGAGGCAAGCCTGACAGTATGATACTTTCGATCAGATCCAAATCTTTTACGTCCTTGGCAAAATATTGCTGAGCCGCCGCTGCCACACCAACCGCCGTACCACCATATGGGGCTTCATTAAGGTACATCTGCAATATTTCATCTTTGGAGTACTGTCTTTCAATCCGAAGCGACAACACCAGCTCTCGGATTTTACGGGAAACCCTTCTCTCATTAGTCAAAAGCATCATCTTCACCAGCTGCTGTGTCAGGGAAGAACCTCCAATCAGTCTTTGATTGAAAACTACGTTCTTTAAAATCCTGGGCACTGCTAAAGGATCAAATCCCTTATGTTTATAAAAATCTTTATCTTCTATTGCGATAGTGGCGTCCTTAAGGGTTTGGGGCATCTCGCTTATGGGAGTGAACTTTCTGTCCTGATCTTCAAACACGTCATACAAAATCACCTCACCAGTTCTGTCTAATATTTCAGTCGAATATCCAGACAATCTCCTTACTTTCCCCGGATCAGGCAGGTCCCTTGAATACCAGGCAAATATACCTACCACCACCAAAGTCATCCCCAATAGTCCGAAAAACAAGATCTTCCCCAGATTAAAATTCTTCGGCAAGCGAAATTTGAAATGAAGTTTCCTGCGTCTATACATAAATGGTTCCTAAATATGATACTACAATATTAGGAAGCACAAAGGGATATAATATTTTTACCATGACAAAAAGACAAAGAAAAGTTTTCAAATTTTTTATCGTTCTCGGCTCAGCAGTTCTGGTACTCACCACATTTGCATCGATGTTTGTCTATGGCTTCTAAGCTTAGCGCTGCATCTCCCATTGGTAACGTAAAAGGCATTGGGCCAAATTTTGAAGAAAAACTTGGCCGTCTGAACATCTTTACAGTTTCTGACCTGATTCAGCATTTTCCCACGCGTTATCTGGACTTCACCAAACCTGTCCCAATAAGAGATCTCCGAGATAAAATCGCCTCTGTTTTCATCGCCACTCTATCCGAACCTCGCACTTTTTATACCGCAACCGGAAAATTAATGACTCAGGTAACCGCTCAAGACGACTCGGGAAAGATCAAACTGACTTGGTTTAACAACCCATACATCAAACGACTCATCAGAGAAGGGGATAGCTACACCATAGCCGGCAAACCTAGCTTTTGGGCAGGCAAGCTGACACTGATTTCTCCTACAATCGAGGCTGGAGATTCTCTATCTCTAAACACATCCGGCCTGGTTCCTGTCTATCACCAAACCGAGGGTGTGACATCAAAATGGCTCAGATCTAAAATATACTTCACCCTGGACTCTCTTGATTTCCCTGACCCAGTTGATCCGGCCGTCTTACAAGAGAATGGGTTATCCAACCTGACTACCGCATATCATCAGATTCATTTTCCCCATAGTTCGGCAGAGCGCTGGGTATCTGACAAAAGACTTTCTTTTAATGAGCACTTGAGGATAAATATTACTAACATTCTTGAACGTTCCAAGCTGGGTGACTCACTGTCGATAAAGCTAGATCCCACTCTTTACCGGCATTCACTCACAAAATTTCCATTCTCTCTCACCTCCGGACAGTCCAAGGCCGTTGAGGAAATTTTCTCGGACCTTTCTACAAAAGAACCCACACACAGACTTGTCCAGGGGGAGACTGGCTCTGGAAAAACCGTTACCATCATCCTTTCCTCAGATCAGGTGATCAACAACAACTTTTCCGTGGCAGTCATGGCTCCTACGGAAATCCTCGCCCAGCAACACTTTTCCACTTTTTCAAAGTTTAGTTCATTCCCACAGAACATCCAGCTCATTACTGCATCTACTAAGGAGAAACCGATCGTCCACAAACCGATGATCTACATCGGAACTCACGCTCTGCTAACTCAGATCCCCGAAAAACTTAATCACCCGCTTGCACTCGTCGCCATTGATGAACAACACAAATTCGGGGTTCGCCAAAGGGAAGAATTGCAGGAGAGAGCTCCCATACCTCACTTACTCAATCTTTCCGCCACCCCCATTCCGCGAACCGTTGCTCTTGGATTGTTAGGAGATATCGAAAGTTCAAACATCGAGACCAAACCCACTAACAGGCTGCCAACAAAAACTCATATCGTTGATCCTGACCGATATACCAAAAGCACCGACTGGATGTCCAAAAAACTTACCGAGGGAAACAATATCTTTGTCGTCTGCCCCAATATCACCCAAAAAGACTCAGGAATCGCCTCTGTTGAATCCATCACTCTAAAATACCAGAAGAAATATCCAAAGAATAAGGTCTACTCCCTGCACGGCAGACTCAAAAAAGATCAACAGCAGGTGGTGCTCAATGAGTTTAAATCAACACCCTCCAGCATTCTGGTAGCCACTTCATTGATTGAAGTAGGTATAGATATTCCTCAAGCAAACATCATGGTTGTCCATTCTGCAGAGCGCTTTGGACTTGCCCAACTTCACCAGCTCAGAGGCCGTGTTGGTAGGGGAGGGGATCAGGGATACTTTTTCCTGGTACCCACACAAAGTGATGAAATAGAGACTGAACGGTTAAAACTGCTTCAAAAATATGACTCAGGACTTACTCTGGCTCAAAAAGACTTACGTCTCAGAGGTGCGGGAGAAGTGTTCGGCCTTAAACAACACGGATCCCTACCTACAAGGCTTAAATATTTCTGGTCAAAGAAGCTCTTTACTACTGCCAAAAGATATTCTAAAGCCCTAGTCAAAAACAACCCAGAGGAGGCACGAAACTTACTTATTAAATTATCTCCATAGGCATTTACCGCTGACAATTTGCTCGATCATCAAATAGCCTTAAACCATTCTCAACCCCAGAGTGGTTTTTTGTGCGCTAGGTTGTGCTAAAATATAACTCGTTAAACTATATTCATTTTATGGCAGCCACACCAAAAAGAAAACACTCCACCGGTAGACAAGGCCGTCGTCGTAGCCAAATCAAGCTAATCGAACCAGCAATGATCGTATGCAAGAAATGCGGCAACTTAAAACGCCCTCACTTCCTTTGTCCCGTATGTAAGGCCAGTTAACAATCACCAAATATAAGTGAAATCTGCCTCTGACCCAAGACACCTTAAGAGAATCGCTACTTTTAAGTCCCTTTTTGCCGGAAGTTTCACCGATCAGGCCGAACGTCCTAGTCGCGTAGAAAAAATCTATACCAACCTGGAACAAATAGACGACATTATCCAGAAATGTGCCCCTGAATGGCCCATCTCCCAAATTAATCGCGTCGACCTGGCCGTTCTCAGACAGGCGATTTACGAACTTTTGATTAAAACCCAGACTCCCACAAAAGTCATCATTGACGAGGCAGTCGAGATCGCTAAGCGCTACGGGGGAAAAACCAGCTCAAGCTTTGTCAATGGAGCTTTAGCAGCCGCCATTCAACACACCAACCGCAACGAATGAATCCCCAAAGTTTAGACGCACTTCAAACCACGATAAGCTATCAATTCAAGGATAGGGTTCTTCTCACTACAGCTCTTACGCACCGCTCCTGTCTCAATGAACCTGAAGTTAAAGAAAGCTACGAGAGATTGGAGTTCCTGGGAGACGCTATCCTCGAAATGCTCATATCGGATTATCTCTTCAAAGCGCATCCGGATAAACAAGAAGGTTTCCTGACCGCTGCCAGGTCAGCCACAGTCAGAACCGAATCCCTATCAAGCATTGCCCGTAGTATAAACCTGGGTAATTACATCAAGATGAGCAAGGGAGAGGAGAGCACCGGCGGCAGGAACAACCCCTCGACCCTCGAGGATGTCGTCGAAAGCCTGATAGGAGCTATATATACCGATGGGGGACTAGATCAAGCCAAAGCCTTTTTTGACCATTTCCTGGCCCCTGTAGCCGACAATGTAGTCTCCGAGGACAGGCTCAAAGACCCTAAGTCAAGTCTTCAAGAAATTGTCCAAGCCAAGGGTCTCGCTACACCCCTTTACAATACCGTTAAAGAACTAGGACCAGACCATGACAAAACCTTTGAATCAGCCGTCAAAATTGATGGCAAGCAGGTAGCCACCGGGATAGGTAAAAGCAAACAGGAAGCTGAACAGAACGCCGCACAAAAAGCACTCGAACTGATATAATACAGACCTATGCTGAAGATCAAACTACAACCCACAGGCAAAAGACATCAAAAATATTACAGAGTCGTCGTTGCCGAAGACAGGTCAAAATTAACCGGTTCAACCGTGGATAATCTTGGTACCTACAATCCTCACCTCACCCCTGAGAAAAAACTATCCATAAATAAAGAGAATTACCAATCATGGGTTAATAAAGGGGCACAGCCCACACCCACAGTTAGAAAATTAGCCGAAAAACTCTCATGAAACAACTCATCGAGTACATCGTTAGCAACATCGTCAACCATCCGGAGAACGTCTCAGTCACAGAGACCGAGGCTGGAGAAGGCGTTACCAAATACCTCATTGAGGTTAATCCCGAAGATGTAGGTCGTGTAATCGGTAAACAAGGTAAGGTCATTAAGGCCGTTCGCCAGATCGTCAGAATCGCCGCAATTCAAAAGGGAACCCGTGCCATTGTCGACCTCAAGGAAGATGGAAAAGTCTACAGTGAGAACACTGAGGCTTCAGAGCAAGAGGTGACATCCGTAGAAGAAACCTCACCCGTAGCAAACATTGAAGAAACACCTGATGTTGAACAGGCAGGAGGAACAGAAGAGGTAGAAGAAGTGAAAGAAGAAGAAAAAGTTGAAAAGATAGAAGAAGTCCAAGAGTAATTAAGTTTATAAGAACTTTGAAGAAGCCTCTCCCTGGGAGGTTTTTTCTTAGATTATTACTCCACGAATAGATCCCTTACGGCTCCAACAGTACCGGAGCTGGTAGCCGCTTCAATATTTGCGGGAAAAGACACATTTGCATAGGTTTCCAATTCGTTCATCAATGCCACCTCACGCTCGGAGAAACTCTGCAATCCTGACAAGTTAAAACTCTTTAGCTGAGGTTGATAATACTGCACCGCCAACTTCAAATTCACATTTGAACGGGTATTCCTAAGCTCTGAGGCCTTTACTACCTCCTGAATAGATAGGTCGGACACAAATGCAATTGGTAGTGCTGTTTGGACTTTGTCAATAAAGTCCAATATATTATCAATTTCTCCTTCGACGGTGATTTGAATAATAAAGTTTTTAAAATCAATTGAGGTAGTCTTATCAGTGCTGGAACCACCGGTAAACTCAACTGCTCCTTCTTCATAGATCACTCCAGCGGGCAAGGAATATTCCACAATGGAAACTCGAACTTCATTAGCTATTCTTCTAAATGAAAAAACTGCCTCCTCCGGAGAATATTCAATTGGCATTGCTCTAAATACGGCAGCCTGTTGAGTGGGGGATACATCCTCGATTAGTCTGTCAAGGCTCCTCTTAGACTCTCTCATGACACTTAACCGCTCGGACTCAGCTTTCTGTCGTGATTCCAGTTTCTTAACATTTTCAAAATTGGGATTGACCACCAAAAGTAATACAAACATCATCACTACCGAGACCAATACATAGCCTATCACCATATTTAGCACTCTCTCATCAACCCAGTCAGGAAGAACGAGACCAAAAACTTTCTTGTATCCAGCAATTTTACTTGTCGCCATTTTTCTTTATACCAAATAACAAGTCGGTCCGATAAACCGCGTCGCTCTTAATCACTGATTTGATCACTACTCGGTCAAACGAAGAAGCGCTCAGATCGGCATCTTTAAGTGATTTTTCCAATAAAGCGACTTGATTGCTTGACCTGGACATCACCCTGATATTCACAAATCCCACCGTCTGAAAATCTACACCGGAAATCTCACTTCCCGCGGGAATATATGCTTGAGCTTGCTCAAGATATGCTGAATAATCGAACTGTTTCGATCTCAATGTCAATATTTCACCCAAAATAAACTTAGTAAGAATAAACTGATTTAACCTCTCATTGTCCTTTAGCATTTGTGTTGAGATGGTTTCCGTCTCTTCTTTGATCGCGGTCAGCTTTTGATTGACAGAAATATACCTGATCACGAGCATCACGATCTGGACCAAAAAGAATATCGAAAAAAGCCCAAAGACGCCAATTCCCACAATTGAAAAAATATTCCGTTGCTTTCGGATTCCCTTCTTCTTGCTTAAAAGGTTGACCTGAACCATATGCTTATGAAGATAAACCACAGGCCAGATCAAACACTGGCCCTAGTCCGCGATATTTTTCCGGTACAGACATCCCGGTGAAAACATCACCTATTATTACCTCGGTATTAGGAAAGCTTTCAGTCATGTAGGGAAGTATTCCGTTTAAGTAGGAACCTCCTCCAGTGATGACGATTCTCCCTACGGTTGTTCCTTTATTGTCATTTTGGAACGACACGATCAACTTCTTGGCCTCACCGACAATATTATCAATGATAGGTTTGAGGACCGAATACAGTCTGCCTTCAAGTTGATCCTTTGCAATTCCATAGGTCCTCTTATAACTCTCTGCCTGATCAAGCGGTAGATTGAATGAATCCGCTATAAATTTGGTCAACGCGTTCCCTCCTACGGGAACGTAATAGTTGTTATAAATGATTTCTCTGCCACCCACTATCATCGTTGTCCCAGAAGCACCCATATTCATTACCAATCCGGGACTTTGGTCAGTCAGGGACGGAGCAAATGCCCTGGATAAAGCAGGAATTTCATTTTCCAAACGGATCGGTTCCAAACCGGCCAGCTCAAGAATATTTGTATATGTTTCTGATACTTTATTAGGGGTTGCAACCACATACACACTGATTTGTTCTTCTCCTGTGGCCCTTTGAGGTTTTTGCATGATTACCCACGATACTTCAATCTCTGCTGGTGGAAAAGGAACGGTCTGATCTAACTCCCATTTTATTGCAGTCGCCAATTCGGGAGAAGACATCACCGGGAATTTCATCACCCTGGAGAAAACTAACGGTTCGGCGATCGAGGCCACAACCTGATGAGGTTTTACTCCGGAGTCCTTAACCAGATGTTTGACCAACTCAACCAAAGCAATTTTCTCCGCATTATTCATCTCCATCACATTCTTAGCTTGAGTGTTGTTCGCCAAGCCCAACGAGTGGACTTTCTTTCCCTCGACATGAGCTAACTTAAGACTCGATGTCCCAATATCTAAACCAAAATAGGCAGGCATAAGTTCATTATATACATAAAATGAGCTTCGTCCATCAACTCTTGCCATTTTATCGGTAACTACGCGCCATCTACGCACAAGAACTTTAAACATATAAAAACCTTCAAAAAAGGAAGTTATGAAGACAGCAAACTCATACAAAGAGAATCCATCTACAAACTCTTAAAGTGAATTCTGAACGATATCTCCTCCGGAATATAGAGCAAAGTCAAATACCCCGGGTACCTGATCAGTTACACTCTCATAATAACCAAGTCCTTGTTTGATTGACTCATTACCTCTGGCGACTGTTCCCACTGAAGTCAGCTGTCTAACTTGAGCAGTTAAAGTTCCCGTTCCTGCCTGAAAACCAAGAATCGTGTCTCCTCCTAACATCATCACCCTCATCACTGTTGATCCAGCCGTGTACGGAACCGCTAGTCGTCTGTAGGTAAAATTTCTTCCACCCAGAGAATAAGATCCTGTATCTGGGGTAGTGAATCCATTTCCAAACCCGGAGGGAGCATAAGCGTTATCCAAAATTCCTGTGCTATGAACTCCGCTAACGTAAACACCTCTTGCGCCACCGGAGGTCGGGGCAGAATCCCAATACAAATTCAGCTGCCCACTAAACCCTGAAAGATTAATTTCCCAAATTTCACCATTTGCAAAAGGGCCTACTATTGCATAGCTTGTTCCTGTTGTCTGATCCGTAACATTAAACGTAGCATTAGTACCGACTGTCCCACTAAGGACCGGGGTTGGTGCGAGAGCCCTCTCCAACCCTGACTCAGCCGCCAACATGGCCTGGGAACTGTCGACATTGACTTCCTGAACTCTTGTTTCAACCACCGTTCGTCCTGCCAATGAAATCGCTGCAGTCCCGATTACAGTCATAATCAAAACCAACATTAATGCAATCTGTCCTGAATCTCTCTTTACTTTTTTCATGCTATATACCACTATTATACATATTGATATCACGCTTAAAATTTCTCTTCATTACCTCTCCGGCCACGACCGGATCATCAATATCAAAACTGATCCTTAATTTATCGTAGGATCCGGATACACAAATCCAGGTAAATGAAACAGCACTTACAACCACATCCGGAGTTGAAAGATATTTTGTTACTGCTGCCACCGAAGCGATCCTGGATGTATCCAAACTATATGTAGACGCTCCCCAAGAGTCTGACACTGCTACAGTGTCACCCGAAACCCCTGACGATCCGGCGGCTAAGCAGCTTGCCCTGGTATTTGCACCCACTGCATCCACAGTGGCAAACCTGATACTTTGTTCAATGGACTCCATTGCCTGGGATCCCGCTTGATTAATATTTATATCCGCCTGGTTCTGACCTCTTGATCCAAGAGTGCGAAATAACACTAGTGATCCTCCAATCATCAATACGGCAGTGATCGCTATAACGATCATTACTTCTATAAGGGTGAAGGCATTTCTCTTATTCATATTAAAAAGTGATTATGTTCGATAAAGTAACACTCAAGTCGTTTGTTGTTTTATTCGTCCATGAGGCTTTAACATCAATCTGGACCACCCCAGGAGATAAAAGCGAAAAACTTTGGGTACAAGAAAAATTATACTGCGCTATGATCGGCCATGGACTACCCCCACAGTCCACAAACCCTGATCCAAAGAGATCATCAATCGAGTTATATAATCCAACTGGGTCTCTGGATCTTTGTTGACGAAAATACGAAAGTCTGGCCTCAACTACTCTACCTGCCTCATCTTTCTCCTTATTTATTCTTGTAGTCGCGGAGGATCTGGTAATAAGCTCGGACATGCCAACCAAAATGAGAGCCAATAATCCAATTGCAATTACAACCTCAGCTAACAGTTGGCCCCTGAATTTCCGTTGTTTCATAATTCTTCAATGACTCCAAAATCATTTACTACTACGCTCTTGGTTAATGTTGTACTTGTATCAGAAGTGATAACTATGGTAATAGGGGACCCGGCAATTCTTCCGTCTCCGGCATTTATAGTTATCGTATCGGCCCCAGTAAAATGCGAACTCTTTAAAACGTCTGTTCTCGTTTCCGAAATTTCCAGTGAACACAAGGCTGCAGTTGAAATATCATTGCTACCATTCACCAGGTCCATTCGATAGCCGGTCAACCTCCCTGTACAACTTGGCGGGTAATATATCCCCGTGGCCCTGGAATACACCCTCCTTATTTCCGATATTAACTGTTTAGCATCGTCCTCTATTCCCTGATTTTGATTGAATGTTATTACTCCGACAATTGCTGCTCCGGTGACGATTGTCAAGAGCATCACTGATACCATCATCTCTATCAATGTGAAACCTTTCAGGGCAGAATACATATGGATTAAGGATTAGTCACTGTATATGGATTTGATTGGCTTTCCATTAAGCTGGACGAAAGTGTATAAGTTGTTGTTGTAGGTCTTGTATACGTGTAATGGGTGGTGGTAGATTTTGGATCCCTAGGTATCGTAGTCATATATGTCTGAGTACCACACGTCAAAGGTTCCGGAACATGCCCAATGACGGGGGCGGGGTAAGTACCGACAAAACTTCGACAAAGCTCTAAAGCCTGTCTGATTGATTCCATATCAGCCTTTCTTCTGGCGTCCCGCGAACTCTTAGTTACGTTTGTGTATGTGACAGTGCTGATTGCGAAGATTATCCCCGCAATCGTCATCACGACCAGAAGCTCAACGAATGTAAAGCCGTTTCTTTTCATTGCAGGTTCCTAACTATTAGTTGAGAACTATCTTTTTCCAACGTTGCAGTTACAGAATAAGAAGTAGTCGAACATGCCCACACATAGCTCTGGGTAGACAAGGGATCGGTAGGTACTACTCCACCGGTGAAGTAAGCAGTCACACCAGCACCTCCAACACAGTTACTTGGATACACGAAAGAGTTTTGAGAGTAATACTGCTCCAGTGCGTTCTGTATTGCCGCTAAATCCGTTTTCCTTCTCGTATCTCTGCCTTGTTTTTGCGCACTGGTAAACCCCACTGTTACAAATGCTAATAGGATACCGATGATACCGATAACTACCAACAACTCAAGCAAGGTGAAAGCTTTTTGTATTTTATTCATATATTTTTATTGATTGTCATATACATATAATCTTCCGACACCTGCTGGTCCACAATCAGTCGTCGAGTCATCCAACAGGGGATCCGCTCTGTTTTCAAAACACATACTGATCGTGTAAGAGGTCGCTGTCAAACGTAGATATTCATATTCGTCCCAACTGGCCGGATCTCCGGTCACAGACAACTTAGGATCCTGCATAGTCGACTGTACATATCCGGCGGCATCAAGTGTCCCTATCAATGTGGTGTAATCCATGTCCGGATAAACCTGGTTATTGTCATTCTTGTAAAGCTCTAGCGCTGATCGTAACTCCTTCAAATCATTTTTTCTCTGGACGTCTCTCGCTCTCATTCTGGCAGTATTAAAGTTGAAGGCGATCAACCCCGTCAGTACGGCGATGATTCCCAACACAACCAATAGCTCTATTAATGAGAATCCGTTACTTTTTATTTTTTTATCCATTTATTCTCTGACTACCCCTGCATGGGTAAGTTTATAATTACAAACTACACCGGTTCCACAATCGGCGCCTTCATCCGCCCAGCCGTCTGGGTCCGGGTCACCGCTAACGGCGTCTCTTCTGACATCTCTATCATCCAAATTTTCCAAAGAGGCGTACAACGAAAACCCTTCTTCACCTCCCGAGGTGTTATTAATATAATAATAATGACTCCCGAGATCTGGGTCTTCGGGGTAATTATCCAAATAAATAATTCTTTCATAATCACCTCCCACTGACTTACTTCTTTGGAACCTTCCACTGGCGGATAGGGGGCAGGTGTCTAGTATTACCGATCCATCTGCAGAACATCCCACAATTCCTCCGTTACTGTCATCTGCGGGGTAAGAACCAAAGTCTCCTGCATAAGCCTCCAAAGACTTAGCCAACTGCGCCAGATCATTTTTTCTTCTGGTGTCTTTTCCCCTGACAATCGCACTGGAAAATGTGGTCAGGCCAATAACAGACAGAATTCCCAAAATACCAATCACTAACAATAACTCTATCAGGGTGAATCCTGATTGTTTTCTACTTTTTACCATTACAAAATCATTGTAGCATTCCCATGTACCAGCTCCAAATTTCTCCTCCCCAAAGTAAAGCAACTATCGTACCTGCCACCAAAAAAGGACCAAAGGGAATTGTCTGATTTATTTTTTTCTTGCTAAAACCGATGAGCGCAATACCAAAAACCGATCCGATCACAAATGCAGTAAAAATCCCTACCGTAATTTTCGGCCAGCCAAGTAATAACCCCAGAGTAGGGGAGAGGGCAATATCTCCATCTCCCAATCCATCAACTTTCTTTATCAGCTTTGTAGCTTTTTGAAGAATAAAGAATAAAGTTGTCACTCCCAACGCGGAAAGTACAGCCAACCAAAGGTCAATTGGGTTCATCTGTCCGAAGGCGACCAGGGTCACCCTGTAAACCAACACCAGAGTGAAAAAGATCAAATTAACGCTTAAGGGGATTACTCCATATAAAAGGTCTGTCATGAAAATAGTCAGCAGGATCATTCCCACCATCAGCCAAAAAATAGGCTGAACCAACTGCCAGGGACTACCGATCAATCGAAAGAATTGCATTCCCATCAGATACCACCAGACGAACAATAACCCGGACATCAGCTCGATCACCGGATACTGCCAAGAAATTTTTTTCTTACAATTAGCGCACTTTCCTCTAAGTATCAAAAATGAGATTACGGGAATGTTGAATTTCCAGGGAATTATTTTTTTACACTTTGGACACCTGGACCTTCCGTCGGCAGGGGACTTTCCGTGTGTCGTCCTGTATATCACAACATTCAAAAAACTACCCCACACTAGGCCCATGATAAACAAAAAAATCATCACTTCGATCATCTCCTTATCTTATCAAAAATACGCTCGGTCACTTACAGCAAAAAAAAGAGAGGGCATCGCCCTCTCTTTTAGAGTTCTTTTTAATTACTCGAAACACTGTAAACAAGCGTCACTGGCGACATTGGGACAAATTCCTCCATCCTGGATTGCAAAGGTGGCGTCGTCTGTACCACCAAGATCGTATTGTGTCTGAGCATCGGTCCTATTAGATTTACCTTCGGGAGAGAAACACACACCTACATGGGTCTTGGATCCGGAGAAGAGGTATAAAGTTGTTGCCAAACCTTGGAAGAATGTCGTCTTGATCTCACCGTCGGGAGCCAAAGTCAAATTAAGACAGTCATACATATCTCCTGATACAGCTTGTGGCTCTAGAGAGACAGCACTGTAAGGATAGGCAGTTTCATCTACCACCGGTCTAAGTCTGGCGATGTCGGTCCCTGTACAAGTAAAACCGCCTGCACCGTCTGGTTTTCTCCAAGGGAGATAACCATGAGTGGCGTAGTAACGTTGGCTTCCTTGCAAAAGCTCAATGGCCGCACTTCTGTTGTTCGTGTCTCTTGCCTTTTTTAGTTGCTCAAATGGGTCGATAGCCGCCAAAAGACCGGCTGCTAAAATTCCCAGAACACCGATGACGATAAGAAGCTCCATCAGTGTAAAACCCTTGTTGAAAGATTTCATTCTTTATTTATTTATTTATTTAATAAAATAACCAATATATTCAATATGAGTCATTAGAATTGACTTGTCAAGTTGTATATCGGCATAATTACCGCAATTACCAAGAAACCAACACCGATACCCATGACGACCATAATCAACGGTTCGATGGCAGTCGTCAATGCCTTGACCTTAGTCTCGCTTTCAGACTCATAATAGTTAGCCAACTTCGCTAAGACCTCATCCAGCTTCCCGGTTTCTTCTCCGACCGAAACCATTTGGGACAGGATCTTTGGAAATCCCTCAATTCTGGCAACTGCATCGGATAGGGGAACTCCTTTTTCCACATATAAAGCGGCTTGTTTTACCTGAGCCCCGAAAATCTTACTTCCCAATGTATCCGCCACAATATTTAGTGCATCTAAAATTGAGATACCAGCCGAAAGCAAGACACTGATAGTTCTGGCGAACTCGGTCAAAATTAAATCTCTCTTAAGTTTTCCGTAAATCGGGACCTTAAACAACAATTGCTCAAATACCAATCCTCCCACCTCCGTATTAACCCAATTTCTGAAGGCAATAAATCCACCAATACCCACGACTGCTACCACGTACCAAAAGTTAACAAAAAAACCGCTAATCGCCATGAGCGCTTTGGTAGGACCCGGTAACTCGGCACCGAAGTCCTTGTACATTGCCGTCAACTTGGGAACTACCAATGTCATCATCAAGATCACAATCACTACCATACCCGCACTCACAATAGCCGGATAAACCATAGCCCCCTTAGTTTTACTGGCAAACTCCCGCTGTTTCTCCAGATTATCAGCTAATTTCTTTAAAACGTTATCCAATACACCGGCAGTTTCTCCTGCCCTCACCAATGCTATATATACGCTGGAAAAGACATCTCCGGATGCTAACATTGCGTCGGCTAAAGACGAACCTCCTTCGACTTCTGTCAAAACTTTTTCTACTACCTGTTTAAATGGGACAGGGGACTGATCTTTCAACAGCCTCAAAGCATCAACCAAAGGTAATCCGGACGCAATCATTGTCGATAATTGTCGAGTAAAGTTGGCTATATCCTGAGCTTTCGGTTTTGAGAAAGATGACACCAACGCATCTACACCCAGCTCATCGGCCTCGGAAAGAGAAGTCACCAGAAAACCCTTACTTCTCAGAATCGCTGCAGCCTGTTTTTCATCCATCGCCTCCAAAGAACCCGTCGATGATTCTCCTGCAGTAGTACTAACTTTGTAACGAAACATTTTCATAATTCTTAGCCGCCTCCGATCAATTTATCTAATATAGACGGACGGATTGCATACTCCATGGCCGTAGCTCTATCCACCACCCCTCTATTCACCAACTCGGCCAAACTTTGCTCAATAAGCTTCATTCCTACGTTGCTGCTCGTTTGAATAATATTATCTATCTGGAAAGTCTTTCCCTCACGGATAGTGTTGCGAACAGCCGGAGTAACTATCAATATCTCCGTTGCAACAACCCGCTTCCCGTCCTTCGTAGGGATCAGCCTTTGAGACAGTACCGCTTCCAAGACCATGGAAAGCTGTAAAACAATTTGGTCCTGTTGATTTTCCGGGAAGCTATCGACTATACGCTCGACAGTTTGCGCAGCAGAGTTAGTGTGTAGTGTCGCAAACACCAAGTGACCTGTCTCGGCAGTGGTCATTGCCGCCGCCATTGTCTCCGGATCACGCATCTCACCAATGTAAACGATATTAGGGTCTTGACGCAAAACGGACTTAAGTGCGTTGTCCCAGCTCCTGGTATCGGTCTCCAACTCACGCTGACTAATAAAAGATCTCTTGTTGTTGTGGACAAACTCTACCGGATCCTCAATGGTAACGATATGCTCCGATCTATTTTCGTTAATCTCATCGATTACCGAGGCAAAAGTTGAAGATTTACCCGAACCCGTAGGTCCTGTCACCAAAACAAATCCTTGCTTTAGTCTGGTGATATTGTGACAAATTTGCGGCAATCCCAACTCGTCAATAGTGGGAATTTTATCGGGAATGTAACGCAATGATATTGCCGGAGTATTGCGCTGGAAATATGCATTTGCTCTGAAACGGGCCTTTCCGGGAATGCTTACTGAAAAGTCCAATTCCAAATTTTTCAAATACATCTCTTTCTGTAAATCATTCATCAAGCTAAGTATTAACAGCTTGATCTGTTCCGCCTCCATCTTTCCGGCTGGGTTATACACCTCAAGTCTTCCGACGGTTCTGAAAATAGGAGGAGAACCTACCATCAGATGAACATCCGACGAATTATTCTGTACCGCCATCAATAATAATTCCTGCATTAAACTTTGCATTTTTATACTTGTGCTACTCTGATAACTTCTTCGATCGTCGTAACTCCGTCGAGGACTTTTAGATAACCGTCTTGCTTCATAATAATCATACCGTCTTCCATAGCTGCCTTTTCAACCGAAGCAGCGTCAGCTCGTTCCAGGATTTTCTTGGCAATTTTCTCCGTCACCCTCAGGACCTCATAAATACCGATACGTCCAAGATACCCGCTATGATTGCACTTCTCACAACCCATCCCCTTGTAAATCATTACCTCGGTTTTATTCTGTACCGCCAGCTTGCCTTTCTCCACATTGGATTTTTTCCACCCCTCGAACATAGAGCCTAAAACCACCTTCATATCCTCGATCACCTTAGGATCGGGAACATATGGAGCTTTGCAATTATCACAAATTTTTCTTAAAACACGCTGACCAATGGCGGCTGTCATGGACGAAGCCAGAAGGAATGGTTCGGCACCCATATCCAACAAACGGGGGAGAGCACCTGCAGCAGAATTAGTATGAACGGTAGAGAAAACCAAGTGACCGGTAAGGGAAGCTTGGATAGCCAATTGAGCAGTTTCTTCATCACGGATTTCACCTACCATGATGATATTAGGATCCTGACGTAGAAAAGATCTCAGACCGGAAGCAAATGTTAGACCCGCTTGTGGGTTAATCTGCACCTGATTGACACCGGCCATCTGATACTCAACCGGATCTTCCAAGGTAACTATGTTCACCTTAGGTGTGTTGATGATCGTCAATAAAGCATACAAAGTAGTTGTTTTACCCGAACCCGTAGGACCGGTAGCCAGAATGATACCGTGGGGGATTCTTATAGCCTCCTCCAGAACCGCCAAAGCCTTTGCTCTCAAACCAAGGTCACCCAAGGTCGGTACCTTTTCGGATTTCTTCAAAAGACGCATAACGATCTTCTCTCCATTAACAGTCGGTAGTGAGGAAATACGCAAATCGACCTCTCCATACTCCGAACTAAAGTTAAAACGACCATCCTGGGGAACTCTTTTTTCATCAATCTTCATACCAGACAAGATCTTGATACGTGAGATCAGGGCAGCATGATACTCCTTGTCTAAAGTCAGCTTCTCCTCCAAAATACCGTCGATCCTGAATCTGACTCTAGTGATATTTTCTTGAGGTTCAATGTGAATATCGGAAGCCCTTAAACGCACGGCATACTCCAAAACCTTTCTGACGATTTCAACGATCTTTGGCTCTTTGATGATCTGTGAGATCGTATCTGCCGTCACCAAACGGACACCGCCTTCTTCTTCTCCAAGCTCAGCGCCGCCTCTCTTCAACACTCCGGAGATCTCTCCCGTTAAGCTTTGGCTGTAGGTCGTATTTATTAAGTTCTCTAAATTTTCTCTGGAAGTCATCATCGACTTCACCCTGTAACCCGTTCTTTTATGGAAAAAATCCACTACAGACAGATCCTCCGGTTTTTCCATCACCAGGGTCAGTTCTCCGATCGCTTTATCGAGCGTCAACGGCATCACCTTGTAGGTCTTCGCCAGATCAATGTTGATCATGGAGAGCAGGTCGGGACTGACTGTGATTCTAGACTCGGAGAAATAGGGGATATTCAAGTACTTTGCCTTTGCTCTGGCAATGTCTTCATCTTTGATCAATCTCTTGTCCTGCAACAGCTGCATCACGCTCTTTCCCAGCGTCAAAGACTCGATTTTGAGCGAATCATACTTCTCTTTTGTTAGCTTTCCATCCGCAATGAGCGTATTGATCAGCTCTTCCTCTTGATAATCCATGTATATCCACTATGTCAAAAATTCACCTAAACTTCAAGCTCGTTGACTTAGAAATGCTGGAAATTAGCCAAACTCATAACTTATAAGATTTGCTCAAACACGCTTTGTACGCTCACTCACAAATCAAGTTCCCTCTTGACTTAACCCTATAACAGTGATATTCTTAGAGGCATGAAAGATGTCAACCCTCTCATGGATTACGTAAGAACAGATCTGCCCGGCATATTCAACGAAATCGATATCCTTAGGCGCCACAAAAAGCGTTTTCTCCATGCCCTGAACCATGACACGGTCCTTCCACCATATGAAATATTGATCCATCCATCCAGTAGCTGCAACCTAATGTGTCAATGGTGTATCGGCAGTCGGGTCCTTGACGAGCAAGAAACCGAAAAAGATGCCGGTCGCTTGCCCAATAAGCTGGTCAAACCGGAGAACATGCGTAGGCTAATCCAGGGTATTATCGATTACGAAAAAGACGGGTTTAGGGTCGAAAACATCTCCTTTTCAGGCATCACCGGAGAGCCAATGGCTTCAAAAAAATCCTTTATGGAAGCTATAGATATGCTTCATAAAGCTGGCAGAAGACTAGGCATCTTCAGTAATGCTGTTCTAATCGATGACGATCTGATTCAGACCCTATTGAAAATGAACTACATAAACATCAGCTTTGATGCCGGAACAGCCAAAACCTACGCCGAATTGAAATACGCTGGCAAACTCGAGGGCGAAGCAGTCTTTGAACGTCTCCTTGATAACATCCGCAAGTTAGTGAAAGCCAGGAACGAGTCTAAGGATAGTAAGCTCGAAATTAACTCCTCATTTATTTTGTATCCATCTAACTATAAGGAAATCTACCAAGCGGCCAAGCTGCTCAAAAGCCTTGGTGTTGGCACCTTACGCATGAAACAAGACAATTCCGGCCGCATGCTCTTAAACGATGAGCAAATGCTCGAAGCCGAAGAACTATTCAAGAAAATCGAGGAGCTCTGTGACGACAAATTCAGATTCATCAAAATTCACAAACTAAACAACCCCTCTGAAATGCAGCGCTCTTTTGATAAATGTGTTATTGCCGATCTGATCGGAGCGGTCGGTTCCGATGGAAATGTCTATCCATGTAACTATCACTGCACAGTCGGAGCTAAAATATTTGGCAATGCTTTTGAAAGGCCGTTTGGGGAAATTTGGGAAGGTGATGAGAGAATGAAGGTAAGACAAATGCTTCCCGCTATCTGCCCAAGTGTCTGCGACCCTTTCAAAAACCGCTCAAACAGGCTGTTTGGGGCCATCCGCAAAACTCAGGAAGAATTGGGACCCGAGAAAACCGAAGAATTTGTCCAAGAAATTATCAAAATGGTCTAACAAATATGAGAGCGCCGTACCAAATCTTAGTCTTTCCGTACATCAAGAAAGACGGTATTACCAAATATTGCCTCTTTAAACGCGAAGATCTAAAAGTGTGGCAAGGAATTGCCGGTGGGGGAGAAGAAGGTGAGCTTCCTATAGAAACGGCCAAGCGAGAGGCCCACGAAGAAGCCGGCATCCCTCTTGTAAATAAAATTTTTCAGCTATCTTCAACGGCCAGCATACCTGTGGTAGCGATTAGCGGTTTTATCTGGGGTCCGGAAACCATTGTCATTCCCGAATACTCGTTCGGACTGGCGATGACGGATGAGAAAATAACCCTAAGCGATGAACACAAGAACTTCGAATGGCTCAATTTTGAAGACGCCTTGTCAAAGCTGAACTGGGATAGTAATCGAACTGCCCTTTGGGAGTTAAATCACAGACTTACTAACAAGCTGATTAAATAACATGATTACACCTGAACAGAAGGCAGTAATGTTTCAGGGTGAACCTTCTCTGGGAAGCATCTATGGAGAAGAAGAAAGAGTTGCTGTAAACAAAACCCTTGAAGCTAGCATGGACCCATCTGTGGGGTTTTACGCTGCCAAGGAAACCCTCGAGTTAGAAAAAGAATTTGCCAGAGTTTGCAATGCCGACCATGCTGTCGCTTTTAATGGCGCGGGTAGTGCACTTGACCTAATTTTCAAAGCTCTCCATTTAAAAGCCGGTGACGAGGTGATCTCTTGCTCACTTAACTTCCCCGGCACGCACCTATCTATCATTGGTGAGGGTGGCAGGCTCATTCTTTGTGAACCTGACCCCAAAACAATTAACATTGACCCATTCGATGTGGCCAAGAAGCTGACTCCAAGAACAAGGGCAGTTTTGGTTACCCACATGAATGGTCTGGCTGCAGACGTCGACATGTTAAAACAGGTGATCGACACATCTACTCTCTTTGGACCAGACAAGCCCAAAATTATCTGCGACGCCGCCAGATCGATTGGTACTACCTACAAAGGCCAACACCTGGGAAGTGAGGCCTGGGCGACCTTTTTCAGTTTACAGTCCAAAAAGGTCATCTCCACTCTTGGAGAGGGAGGCATAGTAACCACCAACGATACTCATCTTGCCGAAACTCTGAAAAATTACCGATCGTTCGGAAGGAGCTTTGAATGGGGAAGCAACTTCAAAATGACCAAGATCCAGACTGCAGTTGGACTGGTACAGTTGGAAAAACTCCCGCACCTCGTAAGCTTAAGGAGAAATCTGGCTGACCAAAGAAATCAGGAATTTTCAACGCTTGGAGAAATAAATATCCAAGAAGATACCCCATATAGTGAAAGTTCATACTACTTGTACACCTTAATTCTCCCTGAAAACGAAGGGGGGAAGAAGCGGGATCAGCTGATGGACATCCTTAAATTCAAATACGGTATTGGAAGTGTGGTCGGCAATCCGCCCACCTACAAGCTAAATCAATTAATCAGATCTGAAACCGAAGGCCAATCTCTCCCAATCGCCGAAAATTTGGGAGAGCGGATTATCTGTCTCAGCCTTCACCCGTCGATGACTCAGGAAGTAAATCAATACATTATTGATTCATTTACCAATGCTTACAGAGACATATTTTCATGACCACCATCAAGAATTTGATGCCTTCTTTGATCACATCGAGGGGTTTAATTTCCTGCGTCAAATAAAGGAGAATGTTTTTCTTATTGAGATAAACGGAGAAAAGTACGTGCTGAAAGTTTACGATGAAAAGTGTGACAGAAATAGGCTTACTTTTTTCGAAAATCTTCAAAACCATACCTCCGACGCTCTGTCTATTAGCCCCAAAGTTGTTCCCACTTTATTTGGCAACCTAAATGTTCAGATTGGTCATGACATATGGGAACTGTGTGAATATGAGGAAGGACAGGACTTTAATCCTGAAAAAAAGAGGCCCGAACAAGTTTTTTACGATACAGGACTTTTTTTAGGACAGGTCCATCGGGTATTTGAAAGTTACCATTCAGAAAATCTATCAACACCCGACTCTATTCTTCTACATTTTCCAGATTCTCCTGCACACATTTTTGAATTACTGTCTGAATACTATCAGTCCCGAGTCGGACAAGAGTGGCAAAAAATTCTTGAGGAAAAAATTTCCATTGCTGAAAGCCTTAAGGAATATAATGATTTTTCCACCCTTCCGCAGCAAATTGTCCATGGTGATTTTTACCCCAGAAATCTCCTATACGACGAAGAAATGAATATCAAAGGCCTGATTGATTATGCCCAGGCCGGCATCTATTATCGCTGTTATGAAGTGATTAGAGCGGCAATTCAAACCAATAAATATCTGGGTTTCATCGAACTTAAACCAGAATATCTATCCCATTTTCTCGAAGGCTACTCAAAAAGCGTGGAACTTACGAAGGATGAAGCAGAGATGATGCTGTCTCTCTATATATTTATCCAGGCATCAGACATCTCATTTTTCAAAACAGATATCGTCCTTGGTGATAACTCTGCACTAAAAGATTATGCAACTTATAGGCACAAAAGCTTAGTTTCATTAACTCAAAACTCGCTTGAGTTAAACAATATCATTCAGGGGCAAAAATGGAACAAGAGTATTTAATTGGTCGAATTTCGGAAGCCGCTGAACACGCACCTTCGGAAATTGCATTCTCATTCACTAACCTTGACCTGGTTTTACACACTCAAGATATACATACTGCAGAATTTTGCCAAGATTACTTTGAGTCATATACCGAAACCGTCTCCGGTTCAGGAAATCAGGCTGAGGTGTGGCACATATTCGAAGTTCTTGGGAACGAAGAAGGATGGGTAGTTGATAAGGAAAGTAGGACCGTCCATGTCTTTTTAGAGCAACCTGATAAAAGGAAGGTCATGAGGATTATCCGCAGCCTGGTCATGCTTAAGGATCTTGAGAGTGGAATGACCATGTTTAAAGGCGCAGCGATAGAAAATCAAAATCATCACGGAATTGTCTTGATAGGAGAAAAGCGGGCAGGAAAAACTTCACTGGCTCTTAGTTTCATGCTTGAAAAAAAACCAGAAAATATGTTTATCACCAACTCGCAGGTGACCATCGGTTTCAAGGAAGGCAAACTTATCGCCAATGGGTACCCCATGTCTATGGGAATTAGATTAAATGTTTTGGAGTCAATGAAAAAGAGGGGCAACCATAACGTAGTTGAAATAATCGAAGCGATCAAGTCTACCCTCCAGCCTGGTGACGAAAACCGCTATTATTTGGAGCCAAAAACTCTCAAGGCTTTATTCGACGAAAGAGTCAAGAACCATACCGAATTAAAGGCCATTGTCATGCTTAAAAGCACTTCTGGCGAAAAAGGGATGAGTTTTGGTCAACTTGAGCCAAACGCTCTGTTGGATTATTTAAAAGATTATCACCGACGTTTCTATAATCACGACAGTAGCGGTTGGTACAAACTATTTGACATAGATGTCGAGAGAGAAATATCTAACATAGAAGCAATTATTCGAACATGCCCAGTGTATGAACTTACATACAGTCTTCCTCAGAAACGAAGACCAGCCCGCTGTCTTTGATATTGGAGAGAAACATCAATTTACAACTGAGGCGGCTGTATATTACCTGGAGAATTTAACCAAAAATCCAGATACAAGGATAACCGATACTAATCATGCCCTGCTGGATTTTGATATTGAGAACATACCCAAACCAGAGGGCCTCACCGATGAGCAGTGGAAGAGCTTTACAATCGACCTTGCCTCCCAATCAGTTTCGGAAAAGCTAAAAGCGTTGCGTCAAAATCCCGAATCCTCCAGGATAATTGCGGGGATCGAAGTGGATATCATCGGTGAAAACGGTGAGCTAAGCTTGGATGATGGCTGTCTCTCCGGACTTGATCTGGTAATCGCCTCCTTTCATAGCTTTGTACGAGAGTTTTTCACCGGTGAGAAATACTATACGAAACAGTACCTAATGAATGCGTACATGGGGGCTGTCCTAAATCCTCATGTTGATGCCCTTGGTCATCCCACCAAGCTTTCATCGAGGGTAGCCGACACAATCTTCGTTGAAGATTACCTGCTACTTCTTGACCTAATGGCTCAGCGAAAAGTGGCCATGGAAATAAATCTGTTTGAAGATCTTGAAAGCCAAGAAAATTCCCTTACCTTGAACGTTGTAAGCGAAGCAGTCAGGCGAGGAGTCCCCTTAATACTCAGTAGTGACTTTCACCATTTTGAGGAGTCTGATTTTGCTAAAGATACAAACGTCTACCCTGGAGTGGTCAACAAACACAACTTCGAGGAGGTATTTAGGAATAATCAAGACTTTCATTTCAGATTATTCAGAAGGCTTGCAAAAAACATAAATACCCTAAACAAGATTGGAGTTACACCGGAACTGATCGTAAATTCGAGCAATGAAAACTTCGATCGCTGGCAGAATGAGAAGAGAGTCGTGGCCTAAGCGAGTTTAGTCGCTCGCCAACCCTTTAGCAAAAACTCCCCGAGACACAACTTCACATTCAAGTTTTTAGCTCGCATTTCCTCCATCAATAGCAAAGCTCCTTTGAGCACCTCAACTCGTTTAGGATTGGCTTTATCGCGTAACAAACCCCTGATCTTTAGTCCTATCTCCTCGGATAACTCCAAGGCTTCATCCTGTGACAATTCATCCGACAAAGCAATACATGAGGCAGGCCCTTCCTTCCAGGCCGTTAAAACTCTGCTCCAATATTTACCACTCTTAACGTTCTCGGTCGCCAGTGATTCGACCACACACCGAGACAATATCGTCTCTGCCAGTAAATTTTCTGCCTCTGTGACCAGAACAATATTTGCCTGGTCCAGCTCCTCAAGAGGTTTTAGTAATACCGCCTGACATTCCCAGCTCAATTTGTGGGCATCCCAAATAATTCCTGAATATTCCGGCTTCCTTCCCAAAATGTCAATTGCACTGATGACCCATCTCCTAAAATCCTTAACATTTGCCTCCGACCCTTCGAATAGAACCACACAATTATCCTTAACATTCAGATGCCTGTGGACCTCTTCTCGGTCCAGTCCGCGCCAAACTACAATCCTGGGTAACATATCCCAATTGTACTGTACCTTGGACTTCAAAATCACGCCCAATAAGAGTAAAATAAATTCTTCATGTCACGCCTATCTTTTGGTCTCGATTTTGGTACGACCAACTCATCCCTGAGTTTGCTTCGTGATGGTCAACCGATATTACTGCCTATCGATGAATCGGCACCCAAAAAAGAGGTGGTTCGTTCCGCGCTCTATTTTTTCCCCAAGGAATTTACTCTCAGTAACAAGGTCACCCCGGATCAGCTTGAATCCCAGACTTTTAATGCCTGGCAAGTCAGTTATGAAGGTGTCGTAAAGAACCTGATAGGGGAGCGGGCTGTCAATGCCTATCTCAATGACAATAAGACAAGAAAAAGGGGCGTCAAACGCAAGATCTTTACCGGTGAAATCATCAAAGACGTCATTCTCTACGTCACCCCAAGCGGGAGACAGGTGCTGGGGGATATACCAGATTACTACGAAGAGTACGACTTTGGTACCGGCCGTCTGTTCCATGCCCTAAAAACAGCCCTTAAGTCACCCTACTATAAAGGTAGTCGTGTTTTTGGTGACTACTACTCCCTGGAACAATTGATCGCACTTTTTGTCAAAGAAATCAGATCAAAAGCCCAAGTCCTCACCGGCGAAGAAATTACCTCCATCACCTGCGGTAGACCGGTATTCTTTTCTCCCGTACCAGAAAAGGATAAGGCTGCTCAGGACCGTCTGGAAGTTGCTTTAAAAGAAGCCGGCTTCGTCGATGTTAAATTCGAGCTAGAACCAGTGGCTGCAGCCAAATATTACCTCTCACGTTTTCCCCAAAAAGGCCAGAAGATCCTGGTGTTCGATTTCGGTGGGGGAACTTTTGACACCACCGTCATGGACAATCATCAGGGCTTCAATGTTTTGGCAACCGACGGCGTCTACATCGGGGGTGACCTTCTCAACTCCGATATTTTTTACAAAAAACTTGGACCATTGTTTGGTACCCAAAACACCTGGGGGGAGAAATCTCTTAACATGCCCTACAACATCATCACCGCGCTCCAATCCTGGTACGGTATCCCCAATCTCAACACTCCGGAAACCATCGGCTTCCTTGAAGGCAATGCCCAACACAATAGCTCTGACCCCAAAGCCATAGATAGATTGCTTCATCTGATACACAAAAATCTGGGCTTTGAGATCTATGAGGCGATCGAGAGTGCTAAAAAAGAACTCACTACCAAAGATGACTCGACAATCACTTTCTCTGACGGACCTATAAATATCAATGAGAAGATCACCCGCAGTGAATTCGAAGAAATTATTTCTCCTCGGGTAGAGTCCGTCAAAAATTGTGTCATCCGTACTCTTAAAAAAGCCGGAGTTGAACCGAATGAGATCAGTGTAGTGGTCAGGACTGGGGGATCCTCACTCATTCCCATCTACGAGAAAATGCTTAACGACTTGTTTGGGAAGGAAAGAGTGACAGAATTCGATCCTTTTACCTCTATTGCCGCAGGACTCTCGCTCTAAAAAACTTGCTTCTACATAGGAAAAGTAATAATATCTGGTCAAGTAGTACCTTAAACCAGTTACTCCGCAGGAGGTTCTCTTGGAAAAAATCGCTCTCGATATTGTCAGAAAATACTTGGATGGTCATCTTTCAGGACACACCGTCGATTTTTATTTGTCCACCATAGACGATTGGTATTTGATCCAATCGGCCAACCCCTTGGATGAGGTCACGGATTACGAAACTCCGGACCAAATAACCATCGACCTCGACGGAAATCCTGACCGAAAAGTTATCATCGCTCAACCAATCTTAACTGATCCGCTTCACGTTTTTTACGCAGAAGTCATCAATGAAAAGTGGTATGAGCCGCTCATCTTCCTTGGTGAAATCGACCCCTCCGCTTAAGGGAATATATCCCGCCCCAATTGGGCGGGATTTTTGTTGTTCTCTCAACGGTATTCATGAAATTCACACCCAAAACAAGTATAATAAACAGGCACCCATTAATGCTTGTCAAGCGCCGACTACTACGCTAGAATGAACCCGCGCACCCGAGTCGCTTTTTAATTTAATATGCCTAATACAACATACACAGCTAAAGATATTACTGTTCTGGAAGGTCTAGAACCGGTCAGAAAACGTCCGGGAATGTACATCGGATCTACCGATGAAAAAGGTCTCCACCATCTCATAATCGAGATCGTCGACAACTCTCTTGATGAAGCCATTGGCAACTTCGCCAAGAATATATACATTTGTCTTCATCAAGACGGATCCGCCTCTGTCTCAGACGATGGTCGTGGGATTCCCACCGACAAACACGTCTCCGGCGTTTCTGCTATGGAAGTCGCCATGACCAAACTTCATGCCGGAGGAAAATTTTCCGATACTGCCTACAAAGCCTCCGGAGGTCTTCATGGAGTAGGCGCCTCTGCCGTCAACGCTCTTTCTACCAAGATGGAGGTTGTTGTTCGCCACGACGAAGATTTTTTCATCCAATCTTACAAAACAGGTACTCCCGACTACCCTGTAAAGACCATCTCAGCGGAGGATGCCAAAAAAGTCATACCCGAATTCCATGAACATCTCTTCTCTGCTAAATCTGGGACACTCACACGTTTTTGGCCTGATCCAACCATTTTTAAACTCACCACCGAATTCAACTACTCCAATATCCGTAACAAACTTCAGGAACGTGCCTACCTCGTCGCCGGTGTTTACATTCACTTTTACGATGAGAGGAACGACAAACACGCCAACTTCTATTTCGAGTCCGGTATCCGTTCCCTCCTTTCCCACAACAACAGACACAAGAAGGGGCTGCACGAGCCCATCTACACCTCTGGAACTTTTACAGACAATGCATATCCCATCGGTGTTGAGATGGTCATGCAATACACCGATACCTACACCGACAATATCGAGTCATTTGCCAATACCATTAATACTTACGATGGTGGCACTCACCTCACCGGATTCAAAACTGCTCTCTCAAAGGTCCTAAAGAATTACCTTACCACCGGAGATCAGGAAAAAGACAAGAAGGGTAAGGCTAATAAGGATGTTGATATCACCCCGGACGATCTTAAAGAAGGTCTCACTGGAGTTGTCTGGATCAAGATGAGTTCTTCGGAAATCCAGTTCGAGTCTCAGACAAAAACCAAAGTCAACAATCCTGAAGTTCAGTCTGCTGTATACCAAGTAGTCAAAAAGGGTCTCGAAATGTATTTGGAGGAACACCCCGCGACCGCGCAAGCGATCATCGGCAAAGTATTCCTGGCTGCTAAGGCTCGTATGGCCGCCAGGGCTGCTCGTGAGGCGGTTGTCCGGAAAGGCGCTCTGGAAGGCATGACCCTTCCGGGAAAATTGGCCGACTGTCAGGAAAAAGATCCTGCTAAATCAGAGATATTTATTGTCGAAGGAGATTCCGCCGGTGGTTCTGCCAAACAGGGTAGGGACCGTGCCCATCAGGCCATTCTTCCATTAAGAGGCAAGATCCTCAACACCGAAAGAGCTCGTCTTGACAAAGTGATTGAGTCGGAAAGCGTCAAAGACTTAATTATCGCTTTAGGAATGGGTATCGGAGACACTTTGGACATCAAAAAACTTCGCTATCACAGAATTATCATCATGACGGATGCTGATGTCGACGGTGCCCATATCGCCACACTTCTACTTACCTTATTCTTCCGCCACACCCTTCCGGTTTTTGACGCAGGCTATGTCTACCTGGCTATTCCACCTCTGTACAAAGTAAGTCACGGTAGTACCAACAAATACGTTTACTCTGACGAGGAAAAAGAAGAATATATTAAAACCCTTTCTCCTTCTGACCAACAAAGAATTGGCCTTCAACGTTACAAAGGTTTGGGAGAAATGAATCCGGAACAATTATGGGAGACTACCATGAATCCTGCTACTAGGATACTCAAACAAGTGAACATCGTTGATGCAGCTCACGCTGACGAGGTCTTTACCACACTCATGGGACAAGAAGTTGCTCCACGCAAAAAATTCATTCAAACACATGCAAAAACAGCCACACTTGATATATAATTTCGGTATTCTAATTAGCCAATAAATAAAAAATATGGATATTCAAATAATTGCTCTATTTTCCGCCCCCGTTGTTTCGATCATCGCCCTAATTTACGGCTACATTCTTAGCCAAAGAATCATGAAGGAAGATATGGGCAACGCCAAACTTCAACAGATCGCCAAAGCCGTTAAAGATGGTGCTCTTTCATATCTTGCCCGCCAGTTCAAAGTTGTTTTCCCCATCATGGGGGTGCTGGCTGTCGTTATCGCCCTCACTCTCGGCATAGGTATGTCACTCACTTTTCTTCTGGGAGGAATTTTTAGTGCCTTAATCGGATATTTTGGCATGCGAATCGCTGTTGAAGCCAATGTCCGCACTGCCCACAACTCCACCAAGAGTCTTAACGCTGCTCTGCAAACTTCTTTCGGTGCCGGCACCGTCAATGGCATGCTCGTCGTTGGACTTGGTCTTTTGGGAGTTTCCCTTATATATATGTACTCCTACTTTGCCTTTATCTCACAAGGAGCCGATGCAGTAGCCAAGAACGCCACCGAAGTTCTTGTCGGTTACGGTTTTGGAGCCGCTCTTCTTGCTTTATTTATGCGCGTTGGTGGAGGTATTTTTACCAAAGCCGCCGATGTTGGAGCCGACCTGGTCGGTAAAGTAGAAAAGGGGATCCCTGAAGATGACCCTAGAAACCCTGCCACCATCGCCGACAATGTTGGTGATAATGTGGGCGACTGTGCAGGTATGGCTGCCGATGTATTCGAGTCTTACGCTCTTACGATAGTTGCCGCGATGATCTTGGGAGGCTCTCTCTTTGGTCTCAAGGGTGTTGTTTTCCCTCTTCTTGCACGATCAGGTTCCATCCTCACTTCCATTCTCTGAACATTTTTTGTCAAAGCGAAAAACGATAAAGAAGATCCGCTCAAGCCTCTTATCCGTGGTTTCATGGTATCAGCCGTCGCAGCCGTAATTATTTTCATGGGTCTTTCAATCTTCCTCTTGGGTGAACCTAAAGCCGGATTAGCCTCTGTCGTCGGTATTCTCGCTATGCTTGCTCTTCTCTACATCACCAAATATTACACGGGGCCTGGTGAGAAACCCATCATCGGCATCGCCAAAGCTTCACAAACAGGAGCCGGTACCAATCTAATCGCCGGTCTTAGTTACGGAATGGAATCAACATTTATCTCCGTCATCGTTGTCGCTGCTACCATTCTCGCAGGCTACTTGCTCTTGGGCTTCTATGGCATCTCCCTCGCAGGTATGGGTATGTTAGCCACCACCGGTATTATTATGGCTCTAGATACTTTTGGGCCCATCGCAGACAATGCCCAAGGCATGGTCGAGATGGCAGGACTAAAAGGTAAGGCGGCCATCGTTACCGGTAGTCTGGACGCTGTGGGTAACACAACCAAAGCTCTTACAAAAGGTTTTGCCGTTGGTTCTGCAGCCGTCGCTGCCAGCTCTCTTTTCGCCACTTATTTTGAAGTAACCGGGTTAAGTGTTATTAATATTGCCAACCCCAAGGTCTTCATTGGCGTCCTTCTAGGAGGCTCCCTACCTTTCCTGTTTAGCTCACGTTTAATCGGCTCGGTTGGTCGAGCGGCTTTTGAAGTAGTTGAGGAAGTACGTCGACAATTTAGAGAAATCAAGGGAATCATGGAAGGCACGGCACTACCCGATTATTCAAAAGCAATCGAGATTGTGACTGCCGCCGCCCAAAGAGAACTTGTCATTCCCGCCGCTATAGTAATTATTTTCCCCATCTTAGCCAGTATTCTTGGTGCTGAGTCACTCGGAGGATTTTTGGCCGGAGTGGTCGTTGTCGGCTTAATGCTGGCCTTCTTTATGTGTAACACCGGTGGAGCCTGGGATAATGCTAAAAAATACGTTGAAGACGGTAACATGGGGGGTAAAGGTTCCGATACCCACAAGGCAGCCATCGTTGGAGATACAGTTGGTGATCCCTTAAAAGACACTGCGGGTCCGGCACTTAATCCGATGATGAAGATTGTGCAAATAGTTGCCCTCCTCATCGCTCCTCTCGTGATTACTTTAGTCGGCAAATAATAATCTAGGCGTTTAACAAGATCAATAATTTTGTTAGTCGTGCAATCGTTAACATGGAAAACACACAGGACTCTACAACAAAAACCAACCAAAAAGACGAACAAACAGAGTGGGGGATGATAAGATCCACACCCATTGTTGAAGAGATGGAGAGATCTTATCTCGACTACGCTATGTCGGTTATCGTCTCCCGTGCTCTTCCCGATATTCGGGACGGTCTCAAACCTGTTCACCGTCGCGTTCTTTACGCCATGAGAGACATGGGCATTACTCACAAAAGTGCCTACAAAAAATCTGCCAGAATTGTCGGAGAAGTTTTGGGTAAATACCATCCCCATGGTGATACTGCCGTTTACCAAACCATGGTCCGTCTGGCTCAGGACTTTTCTATGCGCTATCCACTGGTAGATGGTCAGGGTAACTTTGGAAGTATTGATGGTGACTCCGCCGCTGCTATGCGTTATACAGAAGCTAGATTAAGCAAAATTGCCAGTGAGCTCCTTGAAGACATTGATAAAAATACCGTTGATTTCATAGACAACTTTGACGGCTCACAACAGGAGCCTGTAGTCCTTCCGGCCAAGCTTCCCAATCTTCTTCTCATGGGATCAGATGGTATTGCTGTCGGTATGGCCACCAAGATCCCTCCCCATAATTTAATTGAGGTCGTATCCGCTCTTAAAGCTCTGATTGATAAATCCACCGTTAGTCTTGAAACCGAAATAGCCGACGTAGATATTGAAAAGATCAGTCACAAACTATTGACGGGGACACTAAACGCCGACATAGAAATTGACGAACTGTGTGAACACATCAAAGGTCCTGATTTTCCCACCAAAGGCATTATTTACGACACCCAGGAAATTAAAAAACTTTACGCTACCGGAAAAGCAAACATCATCAATAGGGGAGTGGCCGAGATTGTTGAGAAAAAATCAGGCCGTTTCCAGATCCTCATCAGCGAACTTCCATACCAAGTCAACAAAGCAAAACTTATCACCAACATTGCCGAGCTGGTTAAGAAGAAGAGAATTGAAGGAATCGCCGATCTTCGTGACGAATCAGACAGAAAGGGACTCACTGTTGCCATCGATCTAAAAAAAGACGCCAAGCCCAAGAACATACTTAATCAGCTATACAAATTCACAGAGCTACAATCCAGTTTCCCGGCAAATGTCGTCGCCCTTACCTCTGAAGGCACTCCCCATCTTTTAAACCTCAAGCAGATTCTTGTAGAGTGGACTTCACATCGTCAAATGGTAGTAGTCCGCCGTTCACAGTTCGAACTAAAGACCGCGAAGGACCGCGCCCATATTCTACAAGGTTTACTGATCGCTCTAGCCAGTATTGATGAAGTTATTGAAACTATCAAAAAGAGTCCGGACACTGATACTGCTAAGAAAAACCTGATGGAAAAATTCGGATTATCGGAAATCCAAAGTGTGGCCATCCTCGACATGCAACTCAGAAAACTGGCGGCGCTGGAAAGGCAGAAGCTTCAAACAGAATATGATGAATTGATGAAAACAATTGATCAGTTGGTCGCCACTCTAAAAGACCCCAAAAAAGTCTTGGAAATCATCAAGACAGAGCTCACATATTTGGCATCCACTTATCCTGAAAAACGACGAACCCAGATAATCGCCAATGCTCCGGGCACATTTTCGGAAGAAGATCTCATCCCTGCAGAGGAAACAATCGTCACTCTAACTAAATCAGGATATATCAAACGTATGCCATTATCGACTTTCAGGACACAGAA
>Ga0075645_104_pt1 | contig 30361 bp, 28 predicted proteins | sample RifGroA1_FD_68239 | JGI IMG/M metagenome (GOLD analysis project Ga0075645, IMG submission 68239) | Microgenomates (Collierbacteria) bacterium GW2011_GWA1_44_12
GACATTTGTCAATGCCACCACAGTTGCCCTTGCCAACGTAGTCAACTCCCTTAACTTTGACTCAAACACTCTTACCATTGATGCTCTTAATAATAGAGTCGGTATTGGGGTCACTGATCCTGATCAGGCGCTTGAAGTTAATGGCTCAGTTCACATAAATGATCATTTGATAGTTGATGACAACACTACTCTCGGAGATGCAGGCACAGATACTGTTACGGTCAATTCCGGCATTTGGTCCTTCGTCAATCCAACCACAGTCGCCCTCAATGACTCTGTTAACTCACTCAACTTTGATTCCAATACCCTGACCATAGATGCGTTGAATGAAAGAGTTGGTATTGGTCTAACAAACCCCACCTACACTCTTGAAGTCGCCGGCTCGGCAGCAATAAACGACAACCTCTACATCGGTGATGCCATAACTGATACAGTCACTGTCAACTCAGGAGCGTGGACCTTTGTCAATGCCACTACTGTCGCCCTCGCCAATGTAGTCAACTCCCTCAATTTCGACACTAACACCTTCACCATAGACGCCCTGAATAACCGGGTCGGTATCGGGCTCACTAACCCTGGTTCAACCTTTTCCGTTCTGGGAAATACAAGTATTGGTGCTACCTACGCCACTGTGGCAGCTCCGACGAGTGGCCTTCTGGTCGAAGGTAATGTTGGCTTTGGAGTCACCAATCCGGGATCGGATCTATCTGTATCCGGAGGGGTTGGTATCGGCTCCGGCGCTTACATCACCGGCGCTGCTCCCACTAACGGGCTCATGGTTGAGGGTAATGTTGGTATCGGTACCACCAACCCCTTAGCTAACTTACATGTTGTTGGTGACGCCTCTGTTTCCGGATATACCTACATCGGCTCAGGTATTAGACCGGCCACAGACGGCCTCAAACTTCAGTTTAAATCAGGTCTGAACACTTGGGCAGATGGTTTGACTCTGATTGAGAATGCAGCTACCAACCAAGTCTACGTCATGGTCAATGGAGCTCTCATCCCTCAAGCCGAGAACAACGCCTACTTTACCCTTGGATCGGGTGCTCTGGCTTGGACTGCTGCCTACCTTGTCGATGGTGTGTATAACGACGCCGGCACTCTAACCGTCGATGTGGCCAATCGTCAACTTGAGGGCGGAGCTTGGCAGGTATACAACACTACTCTTACCGTCACTAACAACGCCGACTCAACCAAAAACATTGTTTTCGATCCGACCGGCACTACCAGTACCATTACCGTTGGTTCAGGTGTCGGCAAGATCGATGTAGGAACTGTCGACCCTCCATATTCTATCAATGGTGAAAAATTCTCCACCTACTTCTCTTCCATGATTGGAGTTAAAGAAGAAGTCACAGGAAACATTAGCACCAACGAGTATGTTGATGGAGTTGGCTACAGGTACGTGATGGACATCCTTCATCAACCACAGGGCTCAGATCTCTGGGTTTTCTCAAAAACAGCTAACTTAAAACTAAATTTGGACAAACTGACGGTGCTGCTCACGGCACAATCTCAAGCCAAGGTCTGGTACGAAGTCGATCATCAAAATGACCTTATTGCCTTCTATTCCAGTTCACCCTCCACAATTTCCTTCCGTATGACCTCTCCCAGATTCGATTACGAAACCTGGACCACCAAAACCCCCGATCGCAAATCAATCGGTTTCGTCCTCAATGACCCGGATACTATTCCCGCAGTCATAAATATGCCTGAATACAATGCGGAGATCGTCAAAAAATCGGATCAGCTTTATGTCCTCAACACCAACGGTAAAGAAAATCGCGAGGTCGGTGGTTTCTTCACTGCGCTGATTGCTAATCTTAAAGCAGGTATGGCTGTTATCTCAGAAGTAGTCGCCGACAACATTACCGTCAAACAAAAACTGATATCACCTTTGGCCGAAATTGACTATTTGGAGACCATCGACGCTACTGTATCCGGCATTCTTTATGCCGACAACATTGAAGGTGGCACCGTCAACTCCCTCAATGACCAACTTTCTCTTCTCTCCGGTCAATACTCCACCGCTTCTGCCATTCTTGCAGATCTTCAGGCAAAGTACGGCAACTATGACACCCTTATGTCAGAGGCAAGTACATCGGGAGACGTCCTGAACATCGCCGACCTGGGTACACCCACCGCCTCCATCCCCGCCGATCTTGTGCTCACCTCAGTCTCCACTCAAAACTTGATCGCCGTAGATGCTCAGATCAACGGCACTCTGCTGGCCAACTCACTCAACTCCATCGGCTCAGATCTATATATCCAGCCTGATGGCAATCACCAGGTGCACCTACTGGCAAATCTAATGATCCTCTATCCTAATGGCCGGGTCGTCATCAACGGAGATCTACTCCTGACCGGCACTCTCTATGCTGAGGCCGTCGATACCAAAGAAGCTACCATCTCCGGCAAACTGGCTCTTGGTACACCAACAAGCCCCAGCTCCTCAGATCAACTATTGTCTCTCTACAATCCTGATGGTAATCTGGTGGGTTCGGTCAATGACACCGGTTCGGCCGACTTTAAACAAATTGCTACCGGTGAATTGATCATCGCCGCCGGAGAAAATGCCTCCGACGCCTCCGCCTCAGGAACCACCAACTCAAACGCCACCATCGGCACGGCCATTCTTCCTGCCGGACAAACCGAAATTGCCATCGCCTCCGCCAGGATGGACAACAACACCCTCGTCTATCTCACTCCGGTTTCGGACACCAAGAATCAGGTTCTCTTTGTCAAGTCAAAACAGACAGGCATTGGCTTTACGGTCGCTGTCGGTTCCAATAACAATACCCAGGACATTCAATTTAACTACTGGCTGGTAAAGACTAAATAATTACTGATAAACTAAATTATGAACCGCAAAGGTTTCACCCTCATAGAAATCCTCGTCGTCGTCATGATCCTTATCATCCTTGGCATGGGTATACTTACCATCCTCAACCCCATGACCCAGATCCTCAAAGGTTATGACACCGTCAGAAAAACCGACCTCGCCAAACTGAAGGCTGCTTTTGAATCCTACTATGAAGACCATGGTTGTTACCCGGAACAAAGCCTTTTGGAAAATTGCGGAGGTGATGACCTCGATCCATATATCAATCCCATCCCCTGCGATCCCAGCACCAAAGAACCTTATCTACTCTACTATTACCCTCAATCGTCGTGCCCTCAAAACTTCGTGGTCTACACCGAGCTCACCAATATTTTTGATCCGTCTGGCTCAAACATTCCCTACTGTGATCACTACTATGCCGTCTACAGTCCGGGGACCAACGAGACCATCGTTGTTGCCGGTTGTTCTGGTCGGGAAATTTGCTCACGCCTGTACGGCTGTGTCAGTGGTGCGTGTACTCTCATCGCAGAAGATTCTTTTCCCCTCTGTTATCCCAGTTATTGTGAAGATCCAACCTGCAACCTAAGATGTGACAACCCCAGCTACGAATGTATTGCTAACTAACTGATATCAGAGAATCTTTCAGGCCTTCTATGCCTTGACCATTGCCACAGGAAACATTGAAAACTGCAATTTTCTTTTTCTTAAACAACTTCTCGATCTCTTTCACCGTATTCTCGTCCACCAGATCGATCTTATTTATCACCACCAGCTCTTTTTTGACCGCCAGTTCAGGACTGTATTTTTTTAGCTCTTGCCTGACCGCTGTGTAATTCTTCCACACCATCTCCGCACTCATAGGTTCGACCGAAACCAGATGCACCACTACTTGCGTTCTTTCTATATGCCTTAAAAACTGTACTCCCAAGCCTTTACCCTCACTTGCTCCCTCTATAAGTCCGGGGATGTCGGCGATCACCTTGGATATATTTTTGTGTTTTAACACTCCCAGGTTTGGTTCCAGTGTGGTGAAAGCATATGAGGCAATTTTCGGTCTGGCAGCAGTCAATACGCTCAACAGCGTCGATTTACCTGCATTAGGTAACCCGACCAAACCGATGTCGGCCAATAGTTTCAGCTCTAACTCAACATCATATTCTTCACCGAACTGACCTGCTTCGGCAATTAGCGGTGTGGTTGTCTTGGCGCTCTTAAAATGAACATTGCCTTTACCTCCATGACCACCTCTGGCGATCAATATCCTTTTTTCGGCCTCATTCATGTCAATTTCTCTCTCTTCGTACCCGAGGATTCTTCTCTGAGGTATCAGTCTACCAAGCGTTCCCAGCTTCATACCCTTGACTCTGATCTCCTTTTCCCGGATTTCATCTATCGGAAATGCCCGCAGCTTCACAAAAGTACCCATTGGTACTCTGATCACCAGGTCCTGACCTTTAGGACCTGCTTTTTTCTTTCCCAGTCCCTTACCCCCATTTTCGGCTTCATATTTTTGTCTGTGGGCAAAATCCTGCAGGGTATTTAGGTTCTGGTCTGCCTCAATCCAGACATTGCCACCCTTTCCACCGTCACCGCCATCGGGACCACCCTTAGGAATGAACTTCTCTCTCCTAAAAGATACCGCCCCGTCTCCGCCGCGTCCTGCTCTAATGATTAATTTCGCTGTATCCACCATATATGTATATTTTACATCACCTTAGTCATCCAAACCTGACGAATATATCAATCTATAGATCTCTATCTCAAATATGCCAGAGGATCACCCAGCCCGTTTGTCATTCTGATCTCAAAGTGAAGGTGGGTTCCTGTCGAACGGCCAGTCGATCCCATCTGTCCGATCGCATTTCCCCTCTTTACAGTCTGACCGATCACCACCGAGATCTTCGACAAGTGAGCGTATAAAGTTCTGTATCCGTTACCATGGTCGATCATGACCCTGTTCCCATATCCGGAGTTGTCCGGCCAGCCTGCTACTACCACTGTCCCCGAGTCTGCAGCCAAGATCGATCCTCCATCCCGGTTTGCGATGTCTATCGCCTTATGCCAGGACTTGAAACCTTGAGTGATCTTTCCCGCAGCCGGCCAGATCCAGGAACCGGTTGCCGAAATAACACCCGCACTTGGGGTCATCTGCTGAGCCAGATTGTTTCTAGGAGCGGTCACCGGTTCATCAGGCATTTCACCGTCAGGTACAACTAATGTCTGGCCAATAGCAATGGCGAAGGTCTCATCATTGGAAAATTCGTTAAAGGGAAAGTCGACGATCGCCTGGGCAGAAACGTTATAGCGTTTAGCTACGGAATAAATCGTTTCACCACTCTTCACTGTGTGGATCACACCGGAAACAGGTGGAATCTGCAGTGTCATTCCTGCCCTGACCTTCTTTTCCTGCACCCCCTTGTTTAGCCATTTGATTGAGTCGACATCAACTCCAAACTTCTTAGCGATTGAGGCAAAAGTCTCCCCCTCTTCGACCTTGTACTCGGTTACCTCAGCCCTGGGCTTGTCGGAAACTTGAGTCATTGTGTCCACAGCCATAGCATTATCAGAAGTTAATCCTAAAACCTGAGCACCGGCAGTTGGAGTTACGTCCTGAGCAAAGACTATTCGATTGCCCAAACCGGAAGATAACATTGCTTGGGCCTGAGTATCATTAACCACCAAAGACGGACCCATGGTCACTCCCAATACCAACACCGCCACCATCGCTCCATTTACGATCAGCCTGGAATACTTACCTCTTTGCTGATAAAGTTTTCCCACAAAAAAACCTTTCACTCCTTCGAACTTGGCAAATCTGGGTGAAAGGTAGCTACGGATAAAGTAAGAGACCAAGCTCTTAACAAACCTGAAAAAGTCAAAAATCCAATAGTCAATTGCTTTTTTGAGGCTACTCATTACTTGCTACTTGATTAAAGGTAGCGGAAAATATTGTAGCATGTCAACGACTACTAATCGCGGAAAAGTCCTCATCTTCTTCCTCCTTTTGTTGTCAGTTTTTGCTATCCGGACCATTTCTCTCACTCTTCGTTCCGATCTTCAGGATTATTCTTATTATCTTAAAGCTGCCCAGAATCTCCTCTCCGGTCAAGATCCATACTTCACTTACCCGACCCAGGTATATCCACCCGCTTCACTCCTTCTTTTTATCCCCCTGTCTCTTCTGCCGCCGGACTTAAGCAAGCTCCTCTGGACTACCATCTCTCTTATCTCTCTCTTCCTGGCTTTAAATATTTTTTCCGGCTATGCGCTCAAGAAAGACTCAAACGTATTCGCGACCATTTTCTTCCTCATTTCCCTGCAAACGTTTCCTGTCAAATATGCACTGGCGCAGGGTCAGGTGAACTTTCTTGTATTTCTCGGGTATGCTTGTATATTCCACTTCCTTTCTCAAAAAAAGCTTCACCTTACAGGGTTGATACTCTCCCTGATTGTCATCCTTAAGGTAAATCCTCTTCTTTTGATTCCTTACCTCATCCTGACCAAAAATACCAAATCGCTTCCCGTTTTTTTATTGGGTCTACTATCACTGAACCTATATATCGACCTTTTATTTCCTCATCCACTGAACAAATCTTTCCTGCAATCACTCGTTAATATGTCCACCAATTACTCGGGTTATTACTACAACACCTCCCTTGCCGGCCTCTTTATTCGCTTAACCAATCAACAAATTGCCGGTATTCTAAACCTCGCTTTTTCCGGTCTGGTCTGGATCCTCGTCTTTATTTCCTCCTTAAAGGCCAAGCACAACCCCCTAACCTTCTCCCTTTTTCTTGTAGCCATCCTGCTTACCTCACCGATCACCTGGCAACACTATCTCTTCTGGTCACTGCCCGCCTTTTTAATTCTTATCTCTCACAAACAAAACAAATCGACCCTATTTCTTACAGCCCTTAGCTTCAGTCTTATCAATTTAAATCTGAAAGATCCTCAGAAGTTATCGATGACTAACCCTTTTTACTCACATGCCACCTTCGGCCTTCTGCTCCTATTTCTCATCCTCATCCTTGAAAACCAGAGAGTAGGGAGTCATTCCCACCAGTCGGTATCCTAAACCACCCATCAACACTGCCACCCCCGACTTAAGTGGCTTTTCCCAAAAATACTGCAGATCTTCGCAGATGACCACCCTCGGTCGATACTTTTTCCAGTCATTTGATCTCAAAACTTCCTCATCCATCCCCTCGGTGTCCACACTTAAAAGGTCAACTTTCTGACCTTTTGGCAAATACTCATCCAAAATTTTAGATAGACGTAAAATTGCAACCGGTTTTTTTCCAATCATCTTTCGTCCTGACTGTTTATTTCTTTCTGCTGCCCCCGGATCAAATGTATTGGCCGCCGAATCCTTAAACATGTAGTAATCCTCCGCCCCATCTTTGCCTCCAACCCCTATTCCCAGAGCCACATCTTTCTTCCTAATCTCCTTATACAACCTCACCATTTCGGGGTTTGGTTCAACCACCAACCCTCTCCACCCCCTCTTGTAGAAAAAGTAGGTATTGGAAAATAGTTTTGGATGGTACGCCCCAATGTCTACATAGTATCCTCTTCCCCTCCTCAATTCGGTAGAAGCAATGATGTCTTCTCCGGCTTGGGAGAAGCTCCTTTTCCCAAACCAATCATAAAACGGTGAATTTATTATTTTCTGCTTCAATCCCATATCCTTAGTCTACAATAAATATGTGCGCCAGATTCACATCAAACTGATTGTCACCACTCTTATCATCCTCCTCTCTGTTAGCTTGGTCTCTGCCTATATCTACACCAAACCGTTTTTCCCTTACCTCAAATACCTTCTCGGAGTAGAAAAACCCACCACCTATACCATCTTGCTGCAAAACGACACCGAGATACGAGCCAATGGTGGCTTCGCCGGCTCCTTTGCCAAACTGACGATCACCTCACCCAGATACAGACCCAATCTCGACCTATCATTTCAGGATATCTATGTCCCCAATGGCCAACTGGATGGCTACGTCGACCCACCAGCTCCAATTCAGGAGGCCTTCAAGCATGGTACCTGGGAACTGGCCAATGCTGACTGGGAACCTGACTTTCCTACAACAGCAATGGCTATCCGCTGGTTCTTGGAAAAAGGTGGTGAGACAAATCCGGATATTCTGGTCACTCTCAACCTGACCACAATCAAGAAAATTCTCGATATTGTCGGTCCTTTCAGTGTTAGGGAATATCAGGCGGAGATCACTCCCCAAAATGTTTACACCTTCCTTCAATCACAAGCGGAAACTGATTTTTTCCCCGGTTCAACTCAAAAAAAAGATGCTCTTACTGCCGTCGGTAAGGCTCTGAAGAAAAAATTCCTCACTCTCGACCCGATTCAACATGCAAGGATTGCTCTGATAGTTAAAAATGAGCTTGACCACAGCAATCTGTTACTCAACTCACAAGACGAAACTTTTCAAGACTTCCTCATCGAGAAAGGCTGGGCAGGAACACTGAATCCCGGACCGCTTGACACTTACTTGCTGGTCGAAGCAAATTTAGGCGCCAACAAAGCCAACTGTTGTATCCAGAGGTCTACCGAACATACGATTTATGAAGAGAGCGGCACCTACCGTCACCGTGTTCACCTCATTCTCAACAACACCAGTACCGGACATAACCCCAACCCTCCCTTTGATTTTTCCGGTCACTACATCAGCTACCTTCGCTTCTACCTCCCCTCCGACGCCTGGAACATCGAAGTCCTCCCCAACCAATCATCACCCTCCGCCACTCCACACATTCCCCAACAGGTGATTACTACTACCAATAAATATGGCCTGACGGAGATCGGCTTCTTCCATACCACCGCAGCCGGCACGCTCAGCACCGTGGACCTTTCCTATTTCCTCGCCACCGGTTCCGCTCAGATTCCCTATCACCTTACCCTTCTCAAACAAAACGGCCTCACTTCTTCTCCTCAATCGATCATCTTCAAGGGCAAATCTTACTCTTATCCGCTGACATCCTCTACCACGGTTCAATTCTGAGCCTTAATTCAACTTTGTACCAAAACGCCACCCCGAAGGTGGCGCTTTTTAACTCAAAATTTACTTTATCCTCCGTCTTTAAGTGAGGCAAGGAACTCCTTGTTAGTCTTAGTCTTCGCCAATCTGGAAACCATTACCTCTGTACGCTCACCGTCACCCAAAACATCCAGCATTCTACGCATCAAAATAACGCTTTGGTATTCCATTGAGTCGAACAACAGATCGTCTCTGCGAGTGCTGCTTCTCATCACGTCAATTGCCGGGTAGATTCTTCTCTCGGCCAACCTACGATCAAGATGCAACTCCATGTTACCCGTGCCCTTGAACTCTTCATAAACCAGATCATCCATTCTCGATCCGGTATCAATCAAGGCTGTTCCGATGATGGTTAGAGAGCCTCCACCTTCGATCTTTCTGGCTGCTCCGAAGAACTTTTTGGGAGGATATAGAGCTGCCGGGTCAAAACCACCGGAAAGTGTTCTTCCTGATGTCGGAATAGCCAGGTTATATGCACGTGCCAAGCGGGTAATTGAGTCCAGGAGGATGACCACGTCTTTGCCAAGCTCGACCAATCTCTTGGCTCTCTCGAGTGCGATCTCGGCTACTTTTGTCTGTTCCTCGGCTTTTTCATCAAAATTACTGGCGGCCGTTTCACCGGGCATCTCACTATTTTTAGTGATTGCGGCAATGTGTCTTGAAATATCGGTCACCTCTTCCGGACGCTCACCCACTAAAACTGCCATGATATGGACTTCTGGATAGTTGGCGGCGATCCCGGATGAAATCTCCTTTAATACAGTTGTCTTTCCTGCTTTAGGTGGAGATACGATCAAACCTCTCTGTCCTCTACCGATTGGAGCAACGAGGTCGATAAGGCGGGTAGAAACGGTTTCCTTACCCGTCTCCAGCTTGATCTTCTCGAAGGGGTATATAGGTGTTCCTTTCTCAAATCTTGACCTGTCCATCATTTTCGAAGGCTCGACACCATTGACCTTCGAGATCTGGATCATTCCCCAATACTGCTCGCCTTCTCTGGGGCGTTTGGCCAAACCTATTACGATATCTCCCGACCTGAGTCTTAGCTGTCTGCTCATCGCCGAGTTGATAAAGATGTCGTTCTCACTTGGTTTGAAATCCGGCCTTGCCACTGCTCTTCCGTCAGAACCAAGCACGTCGACGATCCCGGTCACCTCTTCGGTGATTACGGGCTCTGGAGTGGGTCTTTGTTGGTAAGCAGGTCTCATTACCGGTCTTTGTGAATACATCTGCCTGGACTGTTGAGGCCTCATGTAATAAGGTCTGTCCTGGACAGCAGGAGCTACAACCACAGGAGCTGCGGGCGCATTTACGGGAGCTTTGTGCTCAGCGACAACAGGTTTTTCCTCGGTCACTTCTGGCTTCTCCATTACTGGAGTTTTTACTACTGCAGGCTCAGCAGCCTCTTTCGCAATAGTTTTTTTAACACGAACTTTGGCATCGTCAGCCATAAACTTAGGTTTAATTATTTGATAAGATTTTTGGGAACGGATCCATTAAATATGTCTCGATTAGAAATGAGGAAACAATTGGGAACTAAGCAGGATTATGGAATATTACTTTCCCCCTGTCAAGTGAGCGGAAAGCCTTAAGTTCACTAAGGGTGAAGCGCGTAAGGCTATCGTGCAGCGCCGGTCCAAAATTGGCACTGCTAGCCAAACCCATTCCACCTTCAGTAAACTCAAAGTATATCTAACTAGTCAGTATAGTATCACCCATGCCTGAAATTGTCAAGTTGATGATTATAAGTCTAGCAATATATATCAATCTACCAACTAGCATATCATCACCCAAATTACGCCAATTTACTGCTAAACTTAACTATGCGACTCCATAAAAAGTTCTTTTTGGTCAGCGGCATCTCCCTCTGGACACTCGCAGTTGTTTTTGCTCTTCTCCCTGTTTGGCCACATGTATATTACAGAATTTCTCCTCGTGCCTCGGAAACACTAGCCTCTACGATCGCCTACACCGTCACCGAAGAGCCTGGTACGATAAACCAACCGTCCCCAACATTGACTCCCGCACCCACACCAACCCCGATTACACTTCCCGACTTCGACCCTTCACTTCCTGAAAAAGATGGCCTTATAATCGAGAAAATTGGTGTACGAGGAGAAATCCACGAAGGCGCCGATTGGAATACTATCTTAAAGCAGGGAATTTGGCGTGTCCCCAACTTCGGGACTCCCGATCGCCCTGGACAACCGGTAATTCTTGCTGCCCACCGCTGGGGTTATCTGGAATGGTCGGCCGCTTTCAGAAAATTAAATTCTTTCTATAGTCTGCCACAACTGGTCTCCGGGGACAAAATTAAATTTGTCTGGGAACAGCGAGAATATGAGTACACTGTTTACTCAACCGAAACAGGTACTGCCATCACCGACTATAAAGCGAACCTCATTCTCTACACTTGCCAACTGTGGAACTCACCGGTTCGCTACTTCGTTTATGCCAATAGAACAAACTAGCTCATTCTTGCTCCACTAGTTTATATAGGGTATAATTCACCCTACTTGTACCCTTAAAATTCACTTCCTGGAGGTTGGAATGAGAAAATCAACTCTAACTCGGATGAAGGCAAACACCATGATCGACACTGCCGCCTTTTTTGGCCTCAATACCTTCACCTTCCTTATCTTGACGATCGTAGCTGTCGCATCTCATACGCTTCTTCCAGCTCTTGCCTTCCTTCTATTAACCGTTGGTTTTTTCTGCATAACCATCATTTGCTTCAAAGCCGTTGACTATTATATTCATTTATATGCCCTTGAGGCCATCACAGAACTTGAAGCCTTCGAAAATAATAGTCAGGTCGCCTAAAATAACAAGCTCTCCGCCCGGGTAACACCGGGTATTTTTTTGTGCTAATAACCCCCACCTCTCCACATTGGGTGTTAAATTATAAATCGGTGAATACGTATAATTTTCTACATCCGAACACATTTAATATTTACTAACAAGGGTAACAAAAACCCCCGTTTCCAGGGGGCTTTTAACTAAAAATATATTTTAAAATGTGGGCGGTTGAGGTGTTACTGGACTGTCCGTCGGTTGATCCGTTCCCATTATTGAAGGTTGTTCTGGAAGTCTAGGTTGCATTGAAGCCATCAGGGGTTGTTCCACTGGTTGGAGTGGGGGTAATGGAGGTAACTCCCCTGTTTGTGGCGCTGGTGAAAAAGCATTCATATCCGTCGATTGTTCTGTTTGTTGAGCATTTTCAGCAGGGGTAATCGCTTCAGTAGCCTCAACTTCAGGCGCTACCTCCGGGGTTAATGACTCCGGTTCGTTGACGACCGGTTCATCCTGTTTTTGTTCCTCAACAGGTTCCTGCTCAGCAGCCTGTTGTGTCTGTTCCTGACCCATCGAGGCAATTTCTTCATCCAACACCGTTGAAACATCACTCATATATTTGATATCTTCCTCATCGGTTGCATTTTCATATTCCTCTTTACTATCCTGAATATCGCTCTTAAGGGTCTCCATTTCAGCTATCACCTTATCTAATTCTTCTGCAGCCATGTCTGCGTGATCGGCCGCCGTTTCAAGGATCATGGCCACGTCTTCTACCATCTTGTCTCCGAATTCATGACTTTCTATATAACTCATGACTGCTTGTTCCATTTCTGGGCTTAAAGCTAGAGTTTTTATGTAATTTACGAAACTTTGTTTATCCATCTTTTTTCTATATTTTTATAAAACTCCTTGCTTCATTTGCCCGGCAAGCGCACCGGCAGCCTGAATAGTCTCATTTCTGCTTCCCTTATTCCTTGCATACCATTCCTTAATTGACCTTGCATCGGCTCTTAATTGCTTAGAATCCAAAGACAGGTCGTTTGATAAGTTCACTGCCTTGTCTATCCATCCTCCAATCTTTGCTTCCATACGTCTAAACCAATTCATTTTCCCCTCAGAAGTTCTAGCTCTCTCTCCCATTTCTCTAATGAACTTCACTTCTGGAATTTCAGCTACTGCTAACACACGGCTGGTTACACTCTCAATTGGAGATGCCAACGCATCCAATGCTCTTGATCCAATATCGGATACCAACCTATGAGCCTCATCTATGGTTTGTACGACGGGAATAAAGAAGACCTCGATCACAGGCCCAGCCACCTCCCTGCCGAAAGAATTGACCATTTCTTTTCCCCAGCCATCAACAGTTGTTACTACTTCACCATTTTTCTTGTCGATAGCTTCATTCGCCCGATTGCAATATCCATCGACCTTTTTGCCCATCGCCTCACCCTGTTTATGCCACTCGGCCTTAGCTCCTTCCCACACCCCAGCCAATCTTGTGCTCACTTTATCAACTATCTGGCTATTCTTTTCAACGACTGCATCCACTCCCTCCTTGACAGCTGCGCCCCACAGATCTGGGCTCCTGACTATTTCTCCTCCAACCTCACTGGCATCTTTAAGTTTATTTCCAAATTCCTTAAGTTTTTCCTTTAAATTTTTCCAACCTTGTCCCTTTTTCTCTTTCCTTGCCTCTCTTCTTTCCCTTGCCTCTGCAAACACGGACTTCTTCTCTACTTGAGGTTCCGGTTGAAGTTCAGGCTCATGCGTAGTCACACTTACTCCACTTGGTGGTAATTGTTCCATCTATATATCAATAATTATTATCTAAATCATTTACTCACAATTAAGCCTTCATGTCAAACTTTTATCAGGTTCATTTAGTCCTATAGTTGACATCGAGGGATACATGTGTTATATTATGCGGACTATGAAATCAATATTGCCTATCATCCTCATCGTGCTTGCCCTTACCGGGGCGATTACCTACTCTCTGGCCAAAAGAGCCACTCAGGTAAAAAAAGACGTTAACCGTTTTGGTATCTCTGCCAACAAACTCGAGGACAGCTCTGCCCCCAAGTTCCAGATCGACACCGAAACTACCCCCACGCCTTCTTCACCGATAGTATCTCCAACTGTCAAAGCTGTTGCCACTCCTACTCCCACTGCTACACCTAAGGCTGAACTTCCTAAGACCGAAGAGGAATCAGCTAAATCAGGCACCAAGGGAGGCGTCACAGTAGCCACGACCGAAAAGAAAGTTAACTCTGTTAAGACCACCGTCTGTACCCCCGTTTACGGAATGGCTAACACCTGCACCGAACACGTGGTCGTAGACACAGGTGCCGCCGACTCAATCCTCTTTAACCTTGCCGGCTTAAGCTACATCGGTGGACTCGTAGCTCTGGTTAAAGCTAAAACCCTCAAGAAATAATATTAGTTTTGATATTTACCTCTGCTTCCAAGCCTAACTAGGAGGCAGAGAGTAGGTTTCAAGTTTGCATATATTCGCACCTTAAAGAGGAGACGACCGTGAATAAATTCCAGGACTTTCTTAAGAACTCAGCTAACTGGCAGCTCCGTGCAGTTCTCGCCGCAATCACTCTAGTTATCACCGTTCTTGCAGCCGCTGTCTATTCTCCTGCAGCCACCCTGATCATCTTTATTGGGGTCTACGCTGTCACCACAGGGCCTGACTGGCGAAACATACTGTTCAACGGGGGATTTTCGGCAATGATGCCTATTCCCAACGTCAATCAAATGAGGACCATCGTCGCACAAGCTGCAAACTCTCCACGTACCAATACCCAGAGAAAGCGGGACGCCAAGCGCAATAAGCGCAAATAGACTACTTCTCACCCCAACCCTGGAGCTCCACTCCAGGGTTATTTATTACCTAGCTTTGTCCCATAGCTTGACATTTAGGCTCTCTTGTGATACTATTCCCCCAATCCCGTTCTGGGACACACATTCAAAAAAAGTAAGGAATAAGGAGATTTCCCCATGCTTAAGACCGTTATAAAGATAGTCGTAATAGTCATTTTGTTGATCGCCCTGGTCTATGTGGCTGTGTTGGTGAACGCCAAGCTTGGCCTCATCGGTGCTGACCCCGCCGTAACCGTAAGTGATATCGTCGAACCCGCCACGCAGGCAGAAGTCGGCGAAATCCAGGAAAACGACGAGGCAATAGTCGACACATCCTACTTCAATGCCTGCACCAGCGAAGGCCTGGATGACGACATCACCGCCCTTAAGAATAACGGGCAGGTCGTGCCAAATTCATGGATGTTCCTCGACAAAAATGAAACTGAGATCGCCGCCGGCGATTACTGGTTCATCGATGTCCCCGCGAACGTCTATGGCCACATCTTCTATCCGGTCACCGGGCTCACCTACCAGGTGCGCGGCCCCGCCAAACTCATGGTCGGCGCAGCCACCTTCTGGTGTGACAACGGTGGCAGTACGCCAAATGATGGGAAGTACCAGATGGTCGATGCCAAGAAATTGGCGGACATGCTTCTGGACTCAAACTGGGAACTTGCTGGCGATGGCGCCATCGGCGCTTGGGTTAACGTCCCCGACGTAGCCAGCCAACCCAAATAACATTCCTTACCACCTTGCCGGGGCCATCGCGCCCCGGCATTTTTTTAAAAAGCCCTAACTTAGGACTTTTTAAAGAGATTCGTACGTACATTCAAAATCTATTGGAGGAAAAATGAAACGGATTCTTGTAATTCTTGTTGCTCTAATCGTCCTCACTGGACTACTTATGTCCAATATTCCCGCCAAGGCTGACGGGTCGGGCTGCGAAGCACCGACTGTCGATGGCTGGATCTGGACCCAAGACACCGGTAATCCGGAAGACCTGGGCTACTGGTTTTACGATTCAGAAAACGCACTTAGCTTCACCGTCCCCGAGCATATCTCAAGCGTGGATTACTTCGTCTGGGAGACAGGTGAAACATTCCATGCGGAAACTGGAGAGGAAGTTATAAATGCGAATACGGCCTCGGCCTTCTGTACGCCTCAGGTAGAGCCAACCCCCGAACCTGAGAATAGCTTCATTTACCTGCCTCTCGTCGTCCAACCGTTGCCTGAATTGCCCGCCGGGGTTTCATGCGATCGACCTAGCCAAGATGGTCGATGGACCTGGGAAACATACCGGGATGGCTCGCAAGGATGGCATATAGGCCCATTAGCCACTGCCATCACCATGACGGTTCCTGACCATATTCAGGCCGTTTATTCCAGCCTGGACGGCGCCGGCCAACCTCCCGCCTACCCAGGCGACGTAATCTCTTTCCATGAGGCCACAGCCTTCTGCGCTGCCTTCATATTGTGACGAATCTCAGACCCCGAGCCCAGCTCGGGGTATTTTTTTGTTACAATCTCTCTTCTAAACTCAAAAACTTGACTTTAATCCGAATATGATATATTATAAGTCATTATGAAAACATCCTTGACCATCGTCATCCCGGTCTACAACGAGGCTAGCCGCCTGCAAAGAGCTTTCGACAGCCTTAACTCTTTGCGCCTTCCCTCACCTCTCAAGGTCAACCAGGTTATCTTTGTCAACGACGGATCAAAAGATGAATCCCTCAAGATCCTTCGCAATGCCAAGCTCAAATTTCCCAAAAAGATCATCTCCTACAGGCACAACTTGGGCAAGGGTTATGCGGTAAAGAGGGGCATGCTTGCCTCAAAATCCGAGTTTACCCTTCTCACCGACGCCGACATCGCCACTCCACTAACCGAGATCGATAAATTCCTTCCCTACATTAAGGCAGGTCTTGATGTAATCATAGGTACCCGTAAAAATGGACGCTCTACAGTCACTGTTCACCAGCCCTTTATTCGCGAAAACATGGGTAAAGTGTTTACTGCCCTCTCACGCCTGATTCTTGGTGTCAACGTCACCGACTTCACCTGTGGCTTCAAAGTCTTCAAAAAAGGTGCCAGGGAAGCCATTTTCAAGCGTGCTCTAGTCAATCGCTGGGGTTATGACTCCGAAGTCCTCTTCCTGGCCCACAAACTCGGATTCAACATGGTGGAAAGATCTGTCTCCTGGGCTGACCAAAGAAATACCAAGGTCAGACTACTTAATGATGCCGTTAACTCCTTTAAGGAGCTCTTGGAGATTCGCTTCAACTATTTCTCCGGCAAATACAAAATCGTCTACAACTACCCCAAGAGAGAATATAATTTCTCTTAATGAACCCTTTAGTCAGTGTCTGTCTGCCAGTCTATAACGCCGAACGCTATCTCCCCCAATGCCTTAAAAGCATCGAGGACCAAACTTACCGCCCCCTGGAACTCATCATCATCGACGATTCATCCAAGGATGGATCATTTTCCATACTCTCAGAGTTTGCTAAAGGTAAACCTTGGGTAAAAGTATCACAAAACCAACACAATCTCGGTGTCAGTTCCACATTTAATCATGCTGTTTCGCTGGCACAAGGCGACTACATTGCCCGTATGGATGCCGACGACATTATGGACCCTGAAAGGATAGCCAAACAAGCTTCCTTTCTTCAGTCTCACCCCGAAACCGTCATTGTCGGCGGTCAATGTCACATCATCGACAACTCAGGTAATATCATCGGCAAAAAGGTCTTCCCCCTCAAACATCGTGAGATCCTCGACATGCTCTTCCGCACGGTTCCTATGCAACAACCGACAGTCACCATCAACCGCTCACTACTCCCCCAAGACTTCCTCTACGGGAACCCCTATTTTTCCCCGGCAGAAGACTATGGTCTATTCTTTTCTGCAGCCCGTTACGGCAAACTGGCCAACCTCCCTGATTTCACTCATTATTACCGGGAACACGGCACCAACATATCCCTGACCAAACCCAAGTTTACCTTCTGGCGCATTTGGCGAGCTCGCCTGGATGCCCTGCTCCACCAACACTATCGACCTTCCATCAAATCAATCGTTATCGTCCTGGCTCAAACCTTAGTCATCCTTCTACTACCGGAAAAGTTAATTTATCCCCTCCATAAATTTACTCGGGGAATGGGAAAATAACTCCACTCTTGCTCTGCTAAACTTAAATCGTGGCCAAGAATATTACTAAGATAAAACACCGCTTTCCTCTCAGACAACTACGTCTCTTGCCACGCAAAATCAGCCATCATTGGCCTGTTCCGGTCCTCATCCTTACCACCCTACTTCTCTCGTTTCTTAATTACGAACCGGGAACTTTTTTTATCGGCTGGGATAACCTGCCCGCCGAATTCGACCCCCCACTGAATCTCCAACGCTCTATCTTCGCCGTCTGGCAAGAATATCAATCCCTTGGTCTGCTCGGTGGCATGAGCCACGCCGCCGATCTACCTCGTCAAATCGTCATCCTTCTTCTTTCGTACCTCCCCATTCCTCTCGATCTAATTCGTTATCTCTCTACCTTCTTTCCCCTCATCCTTGGACCTTTGGGAACATATTTCTTCCTGGATCGTTTTGTTTTCAAGAACAAACTTGACGCCAAAACCGGCCAGACTGCTTCTTTTTTTGGTGGATTCTTTTACCTTCTTAACCTAGCCACTATGCAGACCTTCTATGCCCCCTTCGAAACATTCATTTACTTCTATGGAGCGTTCCCCTGGCTTATCTTCTTCTTAGTGCGTTTTTTCCGTACCCCTACTCCGAAAAATTTATTTATCTTCTTTCTGATTTCCGTCCTGGCTACACCGGCCTTTTATATCGAAACCTTATTTGTTGTCTACGGCCTTACTCTGCTTGCTCTTTATATTTTCCATCGACCTTCGATCAAGACGGTTATTCTTTCCGGCCTGGCTGTACTGGTGGCCAACCTCTTCTGGTTACTTCCGGTTGTCCTCTTCGTTTTAACCAACGGCCAGGTAGGTGAATTGTCAAAAATAAACACTATCTCGACTCCGGAAACCTACGCCCGCAATTTGGAATTTGGTAATCTTCCTGACCTTGCCCTTCTCAAGGGTTATTGGTTCAATTTTGTAGATCTCTCTGGAGGTACCAATAAATTTGATTACCTCCTCTCCACTTGGCGATCTCATTTGTCAACTCCGGTTATCTCGCTCATCGGCTATCTCTTGTTTTTAATCTCCGCCATTGGCTTCTACTATGCTCTGAACAAGAAATTCCGTTACTCTATATTTGCTGCTGTCACAACTGCCATTTGCGTTTTCTTTCTTATCGGTGGCAGCACCCTGATCAACACCACTATTCCTCTGGTAGGTGAGTTATTTCGCTCACCCTTCACCAAGTTTTCCACCCCCCTCTCTTTTGCCTATGCTTATTTTTTCTCCGTAGGTTGCATCTTTCTATTGGATCTTTTTAGTTATTTACACAACCGACTTACTCACGCCGTCACTCTCTTCACTGTTCTCATCGCCATCCTTATATATATGTCCCCTGCTTTTTCCGGTAATTTTTTATCGCCCTCCATGCGCCGTTCCATTCCCACGGAGTACTTCGAGTTATTTGACTTTTTCCGTAAACAAGACCCGGCTACTCGCATCGCCAACTTCCCCCAAAACGACTTCTGGGGCTGGCTGTATTACGACTGGGGTTACCGTGGTTCAGGGTTTCTCTGGTATGGCATTAAACAACCAATACTCGATCGGGCATTTGATGTTTGGTCAAGGGAATCCCAGGTCTACTACGAAGAAATTAATTCTGCCATCTATTCAGAAGATTGGGATCGCTTCGACCACCTGATCAGTAAGTACTCTATCAACTGGCTTCTGATTGACCACCATGTCATCGCTCCTGAAGGTAGAGTTGACCTCAAGACCAAAGAGTTGGAAGAGCATCTTTCCACCAGCCCGAACTACTCACTCTCAACAAACCTCAACAACACCATCTTTGTCTATGAATCCAAGGTCAAAAACAACACCAAAAACTTCATCTCGGCCTCAACCAAATCGACCTCCATCACCCCGTTTGACCCGCCCAAACTCAGACCCAACACCTCCCTGACACTTACCTCCAACTCCGTCGTCTTTCCCTCTATCACCCTTACGAATACCAAAGGTTTTACTCTGGATCTTCCTTCTTTATCAAAGACCGAAAGCCTCCTCCCGGTAGAAATTTCGTACCAGAAAGCTTACGGAGTCCTTAGTCTAAAGCTGACCACTCAAGCACCTCAGATCACACTCAACGACCAGGATGTCTCACCCTCTCCCTCATCAACCACCGTATCCATCCCAGTCACCAGCAGCACCGAAAGTCTGATCCTCCAAATCAATCAGGATTTCTTTGAACTACAACTTCCCGCAGAAATAACCGAATTTATTGGTTACTACCCCATTGGCAGCACTTACCTCCCTGCAAATTCTCCGTTTGCCGTCATTCTCTATGATGGCAGTCCGCAAACAAATTTTGACCTGACGTCAGACCTTAAACTCTCCACTCCGTATCAGTGCTACACTGACAAGCCAAATCGAAAAATTGAAAAGATCAGCACTGGTAAAAGTGTAGCTCTTCTTGGCACGGACGTTGTCGGCTGCCTATCTGCCCAGCTACCTCAACTGAACGCTTCTGGTGTCTATTCCGTAGACTTTTCTTATTACTCACCAACCCTTACACCGGGAAACGTCAGTATCACTACTCTGAATCTTGGCTCCGAGAACACTGCCCAACCACTTGAAACGACTGCCGAATCAAAACATACACGCATTTTCGCCCAAGCTAGCAGTCAGCCCCAAAAATTAAATCTCATACTGGAAGGCAATGAAGCAAAAAGCATCCAAGAGATTGACTATTCCAATATCAATCTGTATTTCCATCCCCTGCTATTTTCTGCCAATGCTTCCCTCAACCAGACTCCTTCCAAAACCATCACCTTTACCGAAAATACTAACCGATTATCTATTGCCACCCCCCTGCTGGACTCTGCTTTTGACATCGTTCAAACACCGAACAGCAACCAGCTACTACCTGAAGCCCGTAACTGCGATCAATTCAACGATGGACTGGTCAAGAAAACGATCACCCCTGACGGATTTATCTATGAAAGCAGCAACGGCATCGAGTGTGATTACCTAAACTTAAGACACCTCCCCCATGGCCTGAGTTATCTCATCTCCTTTGATTACCGTTATCAAACAGGACTTCCCATGACTCTCTGTCTGGAAAATCACACCACCCGCCGCTGTGATATCTACGAAAGACTGACTAGAACCGACAAGATCCAGTCATTGATTCAACCCATACGGAATACCTTCGAGGATCAGGGTTTTACCCTTCATCTTTTTAATCAATCGGTTGGAGGAGATCGCACTCTGAATACGATCAAAAACCTTTCGCTTCATCCTGTTCCTCTTGGATTCCTTCAAAATATTTCCATCAACTCACCGATAAAGCCTAAACAAACTACTGTCAGTACCACTCATCCCAATGAGTACATCTATACAGCGTCAAGTAACCTTCCCGAAGAAAAACTACTTAATCTCTACCAATCAAAGTCTCCCTTCTGGATTGCTCTTTCTGTTGACAAAGACACCCTCGCCTATTCACCTCTAAAACTGATCACCAGCATCCCCCATCTCTACTTCAACCATCAAAAACTGGTCAGGTACGATACTGGGGTTGACTGGTACAACTCCTGGACACTACCGGAAGGTGAACATCACATCTTGATCTTTTATGCTCCTCAATATCTTGAATTTGCCGGCTTCTTGTTGATAGCTCTTTCTCTCACCGGCTCAATCATCTACTTCCTATTTACACTCACTCGAACCATAAAAAACCGCCTGGCAAAAACCAAGCGGTTACACGCATCACACAACTAGCAGAGACCTATCTCTCTTTTTTCCACGAAGCGCTTGAAGTAGCACAAGTAGCCGGGATCACACTCGACCACACTCACAAGCTCCCACCCCAGCTTTCCCAGCTCATCTGCAACATCCGGAAAAGCAAAAACACGCAGTGTAGGACCCTCTAGTCCTGGGTTCTTAGCATGAATCGCCACTACTTGGCGGTTCGTATTCACTCTCAACTCCAAATACTCCCACATAGAGTCCTCCTTCAATAATATGAATGAACTTCTTGGACATTTTAATCTCAAAAAGCCTCAAAATGGGAGCGACTACCTGCCTGCCCAACTGGCAATCACTCCCACCCTGAGGCCTTTTGTTCTAGTTGACACCCCCATTATCAGGTTGTATTCTGATGATGGTTACTGTCATCTGTCCTGATAGTAACTATCAGATAAGAGCATTGCTATTCGAGTTAGGCTACGGTAGTAATGCTCTTTTTCTCCGTTAAAAAGATGCGAATTTAAAGATCGGGCCAAGAAATTATGCTTAGGTTAACGACTCATCACAACGAGCTGTTGACCGAATTTTCCCATTTTCTGGATTTGGAAAGAAGATACTGATCTCCTAGGATTTTTCGTCACCCGCATGGTGCGTTTCCTATTGGCAATCAGTCTATTTAGTAGGTTTATCATGGGCAGTTTGTTTTAAATTTCTTGATCCTAAGGGTAATATATCATGCCATGTCAAATTTTACAACCTATATACAAAAAAATTAGCTTCAAAAATAGTAAAATATACCCCCCTTGTGGTCAAGGAACAGCCATAAAAAAACTCCGGAATGTACGCTGGAGGACTTCAGAAATGTACCTTTAAATGATCACACCAATCCGCTACGAATATCACCCAACGGAATTTACGAAGCATATTTTGTTATTAAAATAATAACCTCATTAGCATTATGGATTAAGATTCTAAATTTAAGATTGCTTAATTAGCGCGCTTGAATATAATCACACTCAGATGCCTAAAAAAACTTCAATTTTCTTCTGTAGCCAGTGCGGGAATGAGTTCGCCAAGTGGTCCGGTCAATGCCCTGCCTGCAAGGAATGGAACACTCTGACCGAGGCAGAACCTTTCTTAAGAAAAACCGGCAAATCTTCTAAGACTGTCAGGCCTGCCGAGACCATATCTGTACAAGAAGCTCTAAAAAAAGATAGCAAACATACCTTTTCTACTTCCATCGGTGAACTGGATCGCGTATTAGGACCAGGGCTGACCAAAGGCGCTGTCTATCTTCTCGCAGGTCAACCTGGCATCGGCAAGTCCACACTACTCACTCAGGTCTGCCTCAAGACCCAGACATCCGTCTTCTATGTCTGCTCCGAGGAAAACCCCGCTCAAGTGGCAACCAGACTCCAACGCCTTTCCAAAACAATTCCCGAAGATATTCACCTTCTGGATTCATCTGCGGTTGAAGACATTGCTGCTACCCTGGCCAAACACCCCAACTCAGTCTTCATCGTCGACTCAATCCAATCGGTATATTCCCGAGAAAATCCCACTACACCCGGCTCCCCCAGCCAAGTCAGAGACTCCGCCAGCATTCTCATTCAAGCGGCAAAGGAGCACTCCACTCCGCTCATCATTGTCGGCCATGTCACCAAAGAAGGATCGATTGCCGGACCAAAGATGCTCGAGCATATGGTAGATGTGGTCATGGAGCTCTCAGGTGATCGACAGTACCAGTTAAGGCTCCTCAGAACTATCAAAAACCGCTTCGGACCAACGGATGAGACAGGTATCTTCACTATGGGAAATGGTGGCCTTGAGGAGGTCACGGATCCGGGGAAAATCCTTCTTGAAGGCAGACTTGAAAACTCTCCCGGTTCTGCCCTCACAATGATCATGGAAGGCACCCGCCCCCTAACGGTTGAGATCCAAGCCCTCATCGTCCCCACTACTATCCCCGTACCACGCAGGATCGCCAAAGGCATCTCCGGAAATCGGCTTCAGCTTATCTGCGCTATCCTCACCAGACACCTCCACCTGCCCCTTGGAGAAAAAGATGTTTTTGTCAATGTTACCGGTGGCATGGATATCAAAGATCCGGGAGCCGACTTGGGGGTCGCTCTGGCTATTCTCTCCTCGGTAAAAAACAAAGCGCTTCCGGCCAAGTCAATCTGCTTTGGAGAACTTGGTCTGCTGGGTGAGATCAGAAACGTCGCTTTTACCGACAAGATGGCCAAGGAAGCCAAGAAACTTGGCTACACTTCCCTTTACTCACCCTCGACCCACCACACTCTCAAATCGATCACCTTATAGGGTATAATACTTTTTAATCGATCTTTTACATACTCTAAGGAGGTTCGCATGGGTAATTCTACCGGTCATCCATTTCTTTATAGTCAGTCCCCCTTTTTACCAGTTGTTAATACTTCCCATGTTGATGAAGCGCGTCGCCTGATTAAGGTCAACCATTATCCCAAACCGGCTGCTGCCTGCATCTCTCTCTTCAGTGTTGGCATTGAACAACAAGTGGCGATCTCCGATCAACTGGATTTTCTCGCTCAATATTTCCAGTGTGACGATCTCGGAGTTAGCTATTGGCACATGGGCTACAACTCCGCACCCAATATTATCGTCGGTGCCTATATCTCTGAACTCTTTGGATCCGAAGAAGCGCAGGAGTTCCTCATGTACGAGGATGAAGGAAATCCTTTACTCTCCAGAATAAATCGCTATCGAGAAAATATGCTTCCTCAAGCGATCGAACTGATCAGAAATTCTTCATCTGGAGCAGAGATGTTCGACATTATGGCCTCACAACCCGCACTCGATAGCCGGTTTTACACCATCGGAGTCCTCGCCGCCAAAATCAATTACTCCGACATGATGTTCAAATTAAGAGAGCATACCGTCCACTAAACAACGTACCCCGCTTAACAAGCGGGGTTTAAATTGGACCTTGACTACATTTGTAATCTTTGTTACATTGTACTTAGCTCTACAATGCAGGTGAGCTAGAAAAACCAAATCGCAAAAAGGCTCTTAACGGAGTCTTTTTGTTTATGTTCTTGACAATAGTTGTTATATATATTACAAATAAATTAGCCTGATAACTTATCGTTGTCATGCTAGAGAAACCTACTCGGAATCTCGCTTGGAGGCCCCTTCCTTGGGGTCTCCATTGTTATTTCTATGAGGTATTGACAACTTTGTAACTTTTGCTACACTGAAATTAGCTTAGTAGCAATACTAAGTCAGAGACACGTTCACCGTGTTCTCGGGAAGAACTCCGGAAACGGGGTTCTTCTGCTTTTTACTTACCCTTCTTCAGAGTCACCACCCACACCGACCCCCACTCACTGGGAATAAACATCGTTTCTGACTCTGCAATCACCAAATCAGTTTCGGCCTCGGAAATTTTCTTCGGAGTCACATTCTGGACATGATATTCCCCTGCCATCTTCCATGCCTTGATCAGATTATCAAATCCGGGATAAAGTTTTAAAGTATCAAATAACGCACCCAGTTCTTTGATCCCAAATTGGGGTCGGGGAACGATGATTAATGCTTCTCCGTCCGGTACCAGTACTCTTTCCAGCTCGTTTAAAGCTGCTCGCAGATCTCTTGAGTGTTCAAATGTATGCAAAGAAACCACTCTGTCTATTGATCCGGATGCAATGGGTAATTGTTCTATCTTTCCCTCAATACCACCTTCTGATTCTTTAACCTTCCCACTATTTCGCAACAACCATCCATTGATATCCACTCCAAAGACATGTCCTTCTCCAAACTTTTCCATCAAAAACGGCATCAGAGAACCTGTTCCCACTCCCAACTCAAGGACTTTTTCACCCTTGACGTCAGTAAATTTTTTATTTAGGACCTCCAGATATTCTTTAGCCAGATCACGGCTTTGTATTTCTCCGTATTCTTTACCGTAAAGCTCTGAACCCATTTTATTTCTCGTCGGAACCTTCTACCTTCAACTGTTTCAAGTAAGCCTCAAATTCACTTCGGACTTTCTTCCAATCTCCTCCGGCTTCCTCGATTTCTTTGAAAACCATTTCCACATCTACTAGGATCTGATCTTCCTTAACTATCATTTTTGTTTTCGACATATTTCAAATATAACTGATTTGTAATTCCCTGTATCACAAGCGGGCTCCTCGCCCGCTTGTTCACTAGAGCCTATTTATAAGCTACAGGTACTTCTGTAAGTACTACACCCAAAGACATTCTTCGGTTCTTCACATCCAGACTTTCAACAAATACCTCGATAGAATCACCAATGGCGAACTCTTTCTCGGCTGGTTTCTTGGAAACATGAATAAGACCATCAATACCTTTTTCAAAGTTGACGAACACTCCATAAGGAGCATTTCTGAAAACCTTGCCGGTGTGCTTGGTACCCACTGCATACTTTGTTTCGATGTCTGCCCATGGATCTTTGGTCATCTGCTTGATAGATAGGTTCAACTTGCCATTGGCCTTGTCAATTCCGATTACCTGGACCTTAACTTCCTGACCTACCTTGAAAAGCACATTTGGATCCTCTACCTTCTCCCAAGAGATCTCCGAAATGTGGATCAGCCCTTCGACCTTGGCTCCACTCATTTCTTTTCCCTTCATAGGTACATTGACGGTTACGAAGACCCCGAAAGGCATAATACCTGACACGGTACCTTCATATTTATCACCCACAGTGACCATTTCGAGGGCTTCACCTTTCTTGGCCAAAGCCTCGGAATCGGAAACCAGTTTTTCGGAGAAGATTAGTCTGTTTTGATCCCTGTCTACTTCAATTACCCTGACCTTGAAAGACTTGTTTAAGAGCTCTTCCATGTTGCCAAGGAACTTTTCGCCAAACTGGGATGTCGGTACAAATCCGCGAACATCGCCGATTTTTACCACCATACCTCCCTTGTTAACCTCAAGACCAACTACATCCAGCTCTTTTTCCTCATCCATTAGTTTCTTGAAGCGGCTCCATCTGTTCTCATCGGCTGCCTGCTTAAGAGATAGAATTATCTGACCTTGATCATTTTCGGGGAACTTGACGAAAGCGGAGATCTTATCACCTACCTTAAGACCCTCAAGCATATCACTGGCTTCAACAATGTCGTCACCCGTTACTACACCTTCGGTTTTAGCTCCAATATCAATAAGAAGCATCTTCTTTCCGAGAGCAGAAATCACACCTTCTACTTGCTGACCTTTCTTGAGAGCTCCGGGAAAGCTGGCGGCGCCTGCCATTAACTTGTCCATCATGGACTGGGCACCTCCTTGTTGATTAATAATGTTTTTTTGAACTGACTTGCTCATAATGCATAAATTTCCTTTCTTGTCTTTAAGACTCACATATTTTACCACAAGCAAGAGACTTTCAGGCACAAAACCACTTGAATAAACTATAAGATATGCTAGAATATCCTCAACTTGCACTTTAAACCATAAGGAGGCGTCGAGATGAGATACATCGTTTGCATTGTATTGATGATTATTGGCACCATTTTTATCGGTGTTTGTGCCTACAGCCTGACTGGCAAGGCCAACACTGTCGCACAGAGGGAGGTTGGCCCTCATCAAACCATTTATTTGACCGATTCTTACATTTATACCCTCGACGGCACATATACCCTAAAAAGTGCCAACTATTTCGAGCTAATCCAGGGAGGAGATGTTCGTCAGTCTGTTTACCACGAACCGGAAGTCGGCCAAGAAAAAGGTGACTACCGCCTGACGGATGACTTGACAGGTGATTGGAGAATTGACGGTTTTGCCACCATGTATAGCCGTACTAATAACACCTTCACTGCCACCCACACGACCGGCGACAAGGTCATGAATGGCTTTCTCATTGGCTTAGTCGCACTTTTAGTATGGGCATTATTTATGAATGCCGTCTCCTATTTCATGGACTTATAAAGGACTTCGATTTACCCTCCGCTCAGTCGGAGGGTTTTTCTTGTCATAAGCCCCTACTCACTCAAGGTGTACACTTTTTTCGAAATCTCTGCGATCACTTTCTCCATTTCCTTAACCTTACTACCCCTAGTCATGACACAAATCAGATAAGGGGGTCTTTCCCTATAGACCATTCCACAATCATGGAGCTGACCAGAACCATCTATAAGCTTTTCACCAAATTTATGTGACAACACAGTTCCCTCCGGAAGCCATTTCTTCAGGCCAGAAGAATAACTTACCTTACTTAATATCCTCAAGATCTTCTCAGAATTTTCCCTGCTCAAATATGACGAGTTATAAAGAATACGAAAAAATGCCCCGTACTCCCTTACGCTGATATCATAGTTGTTATCAACAGAAGAATGGATACCCAGCTCTTCAAAGAAATTAGCCACTTCAGCTCCTGTAATAAATTTTTCCACCAACAATTTAGCCTCATTATCCGAATTAACTAACATTCTCTCAATTAACTCCTCCAAAGTGTATTTCTTACCCAACTTTAGCTTCATATCTAAATCGAAAGTCTGAGTGTTATTGGAATTTTTATCTTCTTTATAAGCCACCATCGTGCCCAACAGGCCAATATTGCTTTCGCTTTTTTTGTACACAGCCATAGCCAATGGAAGTTTTAATAAACTGGCACCCGCAAATTCATCATCCTCGTTTATCCCCATCCATGGACCGTTATTAAGATCCCTAAAATATACAGCCACCGTATCCACTTTCCCAGACCTCACCACTTGATCAATATATGTCTTTATCAAGTACTCCATGTTCCTAAGCTTAATGTTCTTCTCTCCCAAACTGGAGTCGCACTCCAACAACGGATTAATGAACTGATAGCTACCCTTCAATCTCCTTTCAGACAAAATATCGACCACATCCTCATCGAGCCAAAAACCAAACATCAAACCAATAATCATCCCAAATAAAATCATTGAACCTGATAGAAGCAACACTTTCCGCCTCAATGTGGGCGTCACTTTTTCGTTCTGGCCGATAATATTTATTTCCTTCACTAATCACAGATTTTACTCCTGATCAATAAAAAATAGTATCAGGTTTACATTTAAAAACCCCGAATAAATCTCGAAATAATTCGTCTTCCCGGAGATGATCTAGTTCCACTATCAATTGCCCAGTCAATATCTTCAACACCGGCCTCACAATCATATGAAGCTTACATGGTAGTATTGAATCATGAATGAAACGCATCTCGACTCATCTAATCCTCAAACACCAGGTTATCCCCTCCCGGTCACTACACCGGCAACAAACACTCACTATCTCCCTTCCATAGTTTTTCTCCTCATCGGTATTTTCCTTGGCGCAACCGGTCTCTGGGCATACCAAAACTACTCCCAAAACTACTCCCCCTTCCAAGCAAGACAGGCTGTCGTTTTACCAGAGCCGTTGGAACCATCTCCGACAACTTCACCCGTAACAACTCCAACCTCTACTCCTGACCCCACGGCAGATTGGATCACATTTACCAGCCCGACACAAAATATATCCTTTAGATACTCTCCATCATGGAAATTGGCCTCAACCCCCGGAAACAATGATCAGGGCAACATTATTAACGAGATCGTGAAGCTCACCAATGATCAAGCCGTCATCAACATGTACCTTAACGTGGATGGCATCGGTGGTCTTGGCCGAGACTATGAAGGCACCAGCATAAATGTTGACGGACAAACTCTTTATGAATACAAAATAATCCAGACTGACTCCAATAAAGTGATAATTGGACTGACAGACGACCTTAACGAAAGCCTTGGAGTCTTCCAGCACAACGGAAAAACCTACTCTATCACTCTCACCTATCCTGATTCATACGAAGAGACTAACCGAGGTGCAGATCTTCAGACCGAATTCAACCAACTACTCTCCACCTTCAAATTCAGCCTGTAAATCACAAAAAAACCTTGATTACTCAAGGTTCCTTTGTTTGCCCGGCGATGATCTACTTTCACGATCAGTTGCCCAATCACTATCATCGACGCTGGCCCGTTTCACTTCTCTGTTCGAAATGGGAAGAGGTGGGTCCAAGCCGCTCAGATCACCGGACAGTTAAAAATACCAGCTTGATATCCTTAACTCTCCGGTAATAATTGTTCTATTTTAAAGAGTATTGACACTCCCTGAATAGTGAATAGATTTAGTAAGCAGACTGCATGAAAGATTTGTTCTTTGAACATTAGTACAGATAAGCTAAATACCTTGCGGCACTTACACTTTCTGCCTATCAACCTAGTAGTCTACTAGGGTTCTTTCATTAACTTGCGTTAATATGGATTTCTCATCTTGGGGATGGCTTCTCGCTTAGATGCATTCAGCGATTATCCAATACCAATGTGGCTACCCAGCAATGCGTCTGACGACAACAACTGGCACACCAGGGATTGGCTCATCTTGGTCCTCTCGTACTGAAGACAAACCCCCTCAAAAATCCCACGCTGACAGCGGATAGAGACCAACCTGTCTTACGACGGTTTGAACCCAGCTCACGTAGCGCTTTAATGGGCGAACAGACCAACCCTTGGAACCTTCTTCAGCTCCAGGATGCGCTGAGCCGACCAAAAATATACATAAAAACTATGTGTATTTGTGCTCTCCAACTATTACTAGTGGTTTGGACTATATCTTTCGTATTAGAACTTTTTTTATTTCACTCGTTCCTTTACTTATTGGCGTCTGATATGCACTTAAAAGTGTATATCTCATCTCTTTCGAGAATCAGTCTCTACGGGGTCAATCATATAAAAAATATGACGACTTCCCACGATGTTAACCTTGAGTGTTCAATTCCAAGGCCTTCTTCGTTATAAGCCAAATTTATTAACCTCGACATGTTTGGGTCATTGTCTATCGAGGTAGCGAACCGCACCGTCGCTGTGGACGCTCAGGTGCGACTACTCTGTTATCCCCGGGGTAGCTTTTAT
>Ga0075645_107_pt1 | contig 24162 bp, 30 predicted proteins | sample RifGroA1_FD_68239 | JGI IMG/M metagenome (GOLD analysis project Ga0075645, IMG submission 68239) | Microgenomates (Collierbacteria) bacterium GW2011_GWA1_44_12
GGAGGATTTGTAAAACTATTCGGAGAGGACATGGAAGACGAAGCACAGCTGGCATCTCCGGAGGCCTTTTTTAACAAACCGATGTGGCAAAGAGCGGGGGTACTTTTTGCTGGAGTGACGATGAACTTCATACTGGGAATTTTATTGTTCGCAGCAGTCTATTCTTTTATGGGAATTCCGACGGAAACAGATAGGGTGTTGATTGTGGAGGTAACAGAGAACAGTCCGGCGAAGGAGGCAGGGATTGAGAAAGAAAGTGTAGCCAAGAAAATTATTTTTGAAGACAAGGAATACACATTTGAAACGATGGACGAGTTTGTGGAGGCGGTAAACGGTTTGAAGGGGAAGGAGATAATACTTACTCTGGAGAAAGATGGAGTCGAAAAGGAGGTTACCATAACACCCAGAGAGAATCCACCCGCAGGAGAGGGTTCGTTGGGGGTGGCGCTGTCTAATATAGAGCTGGTCAAGTTTCCCTGGTGGCAGATGCCGTTCAGAGGGGCAGTGGTTGGAGTTGAAGAGGCAATTTCGTGGGGAAAGGAGATCACAGGTAATTTATTCAGTTTGGTCGCGGGTATTCTGACCGGTAAAGGGGTTCCCAAAGACGTAGCCGGTCCGGTGGGGATTTATCAGGTAAGCAAGGAGGTTTATAAGTTCGGATGGTTGGCTGTGTTGCAGTTTGCAGGTGTCCTATCGGTGAACCTGGCAATCCTTAATGTGATGCCGTTCCCAGCATTGGATGGAGGACGGATAGCTTTCCTGGGGGTAGAACGGATAATTGGCAAGAAGAAAAAAAATAAAATTGAGGGATATGTCCATACGGTGGGAATGATCATCTTGTTGCTTTTGATGGTTTTGATCACCGCCAGAGATGTTTTTAGATTATTCACCTAGGTGAGTGCGGAAAAGTTGAGTGCTAGAATGGTTTTATGAATGACCCAAATTGTCTGTTTTGTAAGATCGTGGCGGGGGAGGAGAAGGGCACAAAAGTCTGGGAATCAGACGAGTTTCTATGTATCAAAAACAAATATCCGATCTCTCCGGTGCATGTTTTGGTCATGCCGAAATCCCATATTAAGAAGGAAGAGGTTGCCACTAGCCAAAGTAGTGCCTTTTGGGGTAAAATAATGGGAGCCGTTTTTGCCGTTGTTGCAGAACTTGGACTGGATAAAACCGGATACAAGATCGTCAATAATGGAGCCGGGTACAACCATTTCGAGCATGAGCATGTGCACATCTTAGGTGGTTCCAAGTCCGAGCCGGGCGGTCAAACTTAATTATTTGAATTTAAAAAACCCAAAGGAGGTGCATTTCCAGTGGCACTAGTAGTTCGTAAGAAACAAGGTCAAAATACTCAGCAGATGATCAATGAATTCAGGAAACTGACTTTCGAAGATCAAGGTTTAGAGAAGGTAAAGACAACCGGCATGACCGGTTATCAAAAACCATCTACCCTCAAAAACATCAAAATGACTGAGCTGAGGAAGGCTTCGGCCAAGATAAGACGCAGAAACAAGCGTTTGGCCGGTATTACCAAATAATTTATTCCTATGCTTTATCAGACGATAAAGTCAGACATGGTCTCTGCTCAGAAGAGCGGGGATAGTCGTTTGCTGGGTGCTTTGAGGTTAATAGTATCCGAGCTTTCTTATGCTCAAGTGGATCATAAGGACGGTGAGTTACCCGATGAGGATGTGGTCAGGGTATTATTCAAAGAAGCCAAGAAGCGTAAGGAGTCGATGGATATCTATGAGAAAGCAGGAGCATTAGATCGTGTGGAGCAGGAGAGATATGAATTGGGAATTATTACCAGGTATTTACCTGAGATGATGGCGGAGAAGGATGTTGAGGTTGAGGTAGATAAGGTAGCAGCTGAAACAGGCCTTGTTGGTGGCAGGCTTATGGGAGCGGTGATGGGTAGGTTGAAAGGTAAGGCTGAGGGAGCGGTGATAAACAAAATTGTGAACGAGAAGTACAAAGGTTAATTGACTATAGGACTTACAGGGGATAAAATTCAAGGGTTGTGAACCTTAAAAACCTTTGTAAGGAGGGTCCATATGACCGTTACCGTGCATCAGTACGCTGGTTTGAGTTTTCCTGTTTTGTGTAAATGCACTTGCTGTGGCACGTTATGTCATGTAAGTTCTGTCGCAGACTTTGATATGGGCTATTACGTTGGTCTGCCCACTAAGGCTGAGGCGGTCTGTCCTATGTGCGGGGATCCTGCAATCCCTGTCAACGATGTAGATGTCTCGGAGTTGATCCGTTTTATGACTCCGATCTTTGACGATTGATGGGTTGCATGGCAACCAGGTGAGAGGAGGAAACAATGCCAGATGAACTTGATGAAATTATCAATGCAGAAGGTCCGATCACTCAAGAGACGATCCGGGCTCTTCATAAAAGCGGGATGGAGCTTTTAGATAAGGCGATGGCTATTCGAAGTCTTGCTCTGGCCAAGTTGAAGATGGCACGGGAGTTGTGTAGTCATCCGAATAAGGGCGGTAAGTATGTTTGCCCTGATTGTGGGTATGACACCAGCCCCGATCCTTACTAGGTTGTTTTTTTATCGGCGTCTGCCCCTATGGGTGGACGCCTTTTTCATTGGTGAAGTAGAATAAGGATAATGAAACTGGAATTAGATATTAATGCAGACAGCCGATATTCTTTCGACAGGAAGAGAGTGCGGGCTGCCTTGGAAAAAGTTTTGCTTGAGCAGGGGATGAAGGAAGGAAAGATAAAAATCAGCTTAAGCGTAGTGGGGGAGAGAAAAATTAAAGAGTTGGAAAAGAAATTTTTTGGCAGAGATGAGGTGACGGACGTGTTATCTTTTCCGATGCAAGAGGGTGAAGTAGTGCCTGAAGACGAAGACGGTATCAACTTGGGGGACATTGTGATTTGCTATCCTCAGGCCAAGCGTCAAGCAATGCAATGGAATAAGCTGCTGGATGAAGAAATAGAATTTTTGGCTAGCCATGGGTTGCTACATCTTTTGGGAATTCATCACGAATAAAAAGACCGCTAGGGTAAGCGGTCAGTGGTACACGTATGAATTAGACGATTGAAATATGCTGAGGACGGTATTCATCCGCGAATACCTGGGCGATATGAATCAAGTCGAGCAGGTCAGCGTTCTCCTTGACGAAGGTTAGTTCGTATCCTTCATTTGAGATTGAGACAGAAAAGAGATCGATGTCGTTGGCAGTATAAATATAGCTGCCATCCTCTGTCTGACGATACTTGACGCTAAAACCATAGCAATCGTCGCAGACTCCTTGGATTAGTTCGGCGGTAAGCTCTTTGGAAATGCGCATAATCATGGTCATGTCTCCTTAATGTGCGATTTGGCGTAATTATACAGGGTATTCTATTGTGCGTAAGTGATACGGAATGATAGGGTGGCGTGTTCGGGTAATATTAGGTATCTTCTATAAAAGTTATTTGGCTTACAGTTCAGGCACATAGGTTTTTACTGGGATTGATGCAGGGCTAAAATCCTCGCTTCCGAGTAATTATTATCCAGTTGACAGAGGTATATAAACAGCCTAAGTTGTTGATGTGAGCTATTATCAAAAATACCGACCCAAAACCATCGACGAGCTAGACCTTAAGTCGGTCCGGGAAACTTTGCAGTCCTTTCTCAAATCCGGAAATTTGAATCACGCGTATCTCTTTATCGGTCCCAGAGGGGCGGGCAAGACCAGTACAGCCAGAATATTGGCTCAAGTGGCTACTTGTGAAGAGAATTTGGGTAAAAAAGAGCTGAGTGAGCCGTGTGGAAAGTGCAACGCGTGCCTGTCAATTCAGGGTGGAGCTGCAGTTGACGTGATTGAGATGGATGCGGCTTCTCACAGGAGCATCGAGGATATCAGAGACTTGAGGGAAAAGATCCGTTTAACGCCGGTAGCTCTCTCCAAGAAGATCTATATTATTGACGAGGTTCACATGTTGACCACCGAGGCTTTTAATGCTCTTCTGAAGACATTGGAAGAGCCTCCAGCACACGCTATGTTCTTTTTATGTACTACCGAGGCCCACAAAGTGCCCGAGACGATCATGAGCCGTTGTACAGTGGTCAAGTTTGCCAAAGCCAAGACCGATGAGATCGTCCGATCATTAAACAAGGCAGTGGCAGGCGAGGAGTTGAAGATGGAGGATGGTGTTTTGGAGATGATCTCCGAGGCGACCGACGGCAGCTTTAGGGAGGGGCACAAGTTGCTGGAGCAATTGAGTTCCAAGGGGACGAAAATAACTAAGGACGAAGCAAGAGACTTTTTGGGATTGGCAAAAGGTAGAGCTGTCGGTAAGCTGGTTGAATTTTCGATTGCGGGTGAGCCAAAAAAGGTAGTGGAATTGATCGATGAGTTGGAACAAGGAGGGGTGAAAGCGCAGGTATTGGTAGGGAGCCTGTTAAGAGAAGTGAAGGTTAAGATGGAGGAGACGATGGATAGGGGTGGCTTTGCCACCTTTGCCAGACTGGCTGACAAGTTGATCACGGCTGCCGAGAAAGTGAAACAGTCCCCCTTACCCATGCTACCAGTCGAGTTGGCCTTGTTATCCGTGGCAGTAGATGAGGAGAGAAGCCGAGACAGGAAGGTCGAGGAGAACGAACACAGGGGTGAGAAGTCTGCGGATCCGGTCATCAAAAGGTCATTGCCCAGGGTAGAGGTAGTGGCGGAGTCTGCCCTTGACAGTGTGGCTCAAAATTATGAAGGACCCTTGGCCAGTATAGATCGGGTAAAAAGTGAATGGGGGAATTTCCTGACGGACCTGGCACCAAGGAATCAGTCGATTGCCGGATTGTTAAGATCAGCTACTCCTTTGGCAGTTCAGGGGAGAGACTTAACTCTGGAGGTGTTCTACCCCTTTCACAAAGATCAGTTGGAGCAAGATTCCAAGAGGAAAGTGGTTGAAGAAGCAGTGGCAAGGACTTGGGGGAGGATGAACGTGAGATGTGTTTTGGGAAAGAAGGGCGAGCAGATGAGAGAGGAAATTGAAGCTTCGAGCGGAGGAGAAAAGGGAGAAGATAAGGTGGCTCAAGCGGTGTCAGGAAGTGTGGAAGAGATTTTCGGTGTGTAGCTTTACTTTTTGTATATTTGAATCATAAAAAGGACGATAATAATTTCGTGTGATTTGTTGCTATTAGTGTAGATGCGGGTGTAAACTTCTGATACTAATTTTTGATTTGATTATGGATAATGAGCAATCACTGGTTGCGTTGCCCTTAAACACGAGATCTCCTGAGTTTTTTAATAGCAGGCAATACTAATGACAACTTACTTGGAAAATGAGAATCACCAAAGGTCCGAGACAGTGTGGGAGAAACAGTTGGGAATGATCGAAGTGATCTATGAAGATGATCAAGTGAAAGCTTTGGGTGAGTTACTAGAAATGGGGGTGGTTTTATCAAATAAAAACCATTTAGGCGGTATCTACGGAAGAAATCAAGTATGGGCGTGTCAGCAGTCCGCCTATGAAAATTTAGGTTTTTTGGAGATGCTGGCCGTCTACATCAGTTTTGTAAGTGTAAATGACTCACAAAAAGCTTACCGTGAATACGGAGACGTCTTGAGAAATTTTGTCCGCAAACTTGATCACCATGTCGATACCCATCACGGTGAGTTGCAAGACAGAGATAAATGGCTGATAGGGATTTTTTTCGAACAGATAAGAGGCAGACTGGACACTTTGAGGGCAGAGGAAATAAGTGGAGAAGTAGCGATCTCTTTGGAAAACACCTTGATTAATCATCCTGAAATCCGTCCATATGTAGCAGGCTTGGTGGCAGAGATGACGAGGTCGACTTATTTGCACGAGAAAGTAAAAGCATTTGACTGCATAAATAACGGTTACGACCCGATCGAGGCGTATTTATTTATGGCTGAGTATTTTGATAAGCCGGGAGAACAAGATACATTTTTTGCGGACAAGGCTATTGAGGTGATCGAGAAGTCATTGGCAAGAGAACTTAAGATGATTGGGCGCTGGGAAGACATTGAGGAGGGGTCCAAAACGATCATCGCTATGTGTTTGGGAAAAATTGAAGAGTCACTGGTAGTAGCTACGGAGAGGGGTCACCAAGAGTTCATTTTGTCAGGTGTGTCCAGTTTGGTGCTGAGATTCCCAGAATTGCAGAGCTATTTAAGTGTTAATTTGGCATGTAAACTAGTTCAATTCGGAAACAGGACTGTCCAGGAGGTTATAGAAGGCGATCATGTGGGGAAGCTGGATAAACACAGAAGATATGGATTTTTAAAGCGGTTATTCGATGGCCTGACTACGAAGGAGCAAGAAGAATTGTTGGCGTATATTGTAAAAGACAGATGTCCGGATGAGTTGGACTTGTTGAGAAATATCTATAGCTCAGAGGAAACGGATAAGCTGATTGAAGCCAATTTTATTGAAAGGGGGGAGAGGTATGAAATATATAAATGTATAGCGAAGAATAGATTTGTATTGGAGCTGATGAGCTTGATGGTGGGGAAGGACAAGTATCGATTCCAGTTGGGAGTACTGCTGTCAATGTTGGACTTTAACGATCTGCCGGTGAGTTTAAAAAAGAAAATAGATCCGGAGTGGGTGGAAAGTAATCAGACCCTAAAACTTAGGAAAAATCATTGGAGTTTATGTGATAGTGCTGAGGAAAGAATGGTAGATGCAATGTATACAAAGGCAATACTTTTGATCAATGGGAACATGTTATTGAAGCTTAAGGGAAAGTTGTCAGCCTTGTGTTTAAGAACATTTACTACCCGAAAGGGGTTCACTTTTGTTGAAGGGAATTGGTACTCTCCGGTAGATGAGGGAACTCGGGATGAACTTAAAAGTGCATATTTTTATGGACGAGATACGACTAAGATATTGGATTCATCCGAGTGGGTATTGATGAGAACTATTACCGGAATAGGAGACCGGAGCTCGGAGGAGATGTTCAGGGAGATAAAGAGGATTGCAGGTAAAATAGAGCTGTCCGACATAGGCGGAAAGTACAACAAGAAAGACTACAGATACATGGTCAGTCAGGAAGACGATTAATAAGTGAATATTTGTCGTTGTGTATATAATCTATACTTGAAAAACGAAAATTTAGCTCCCTTAGGAATTCCGGGTGTTGTGGAGGGAACGTTTTTCAACGTAAACAGACAGCTTAAGGTAAAATTATTAAGTTAGCAGTTGAAATATATATGTTTGACAGAATGAAACAATTTGGGTCACAAGGAGCCGCATTGGCAAAATTGGCCTTATTACAAAAGAAAATCGGCAATCACAAAATCGAACACGAAGGGGATGGGGTGAAAGCTGTAGTCACAGGAGACGGAAAGCTGAAGGAGCTTTGGATCGATGGTGAAAACTACAACAAAGCTGTTAAGGTGATCAATGAAGCGATCACGACCGCCCAGAAATACGCAGCCGAGGAAATGAAAGGATCGATGGGTGAGCTTTCCAAGATTCTTGGTAGTTTGCCAAAAAGTTCCTAACATGAAGACAGGTTGCCCCGGTTTAAGAATGGTTAAAATAGTATCTATTAAATTAGTGGAATCTCAGGAGCCCGGGGAATAAAGTTTATGCGCAGTATTAAACCAGTACAGAAAGTGGTGGACGCCTTTGAGGCGCTTCCCGGTATTGGTCCGAAAACTGCTGCCAGGTTGGCTTACTATCTTCTTAACGTACCTCAAGAAAAAATGGATAAATTTGCCAAGGCTCTGGAAAACCTGAAAAAGGATACCAGGTTGTGCAAATTGTGCTTTAACGTTGGGGAAGAAGAGTTCTGTCCCGTTTGTCAGGACGGTAGTCGTGATCGAAGCATCGTTTGTGTGGTGGAAACAGCTTTGGATCTTTTAGCTTTTGAAAAAGCTGACGGTTACAAAGGGATCTATCATGTTTTAGGGGGTTCGGTGAATCCGATGGCAGGTATTGGACCGGAGGATTTGATGGTGCCGCAATTGCTGGCCAGGGTAAAGACGGGGGAGATTAAGGAGCTGATCTTGGCCACCAATCCTAATATGGAAGGAGAGGCTACGGCTATGTATATTAGTCAAAAGATTAGGGACATGGGTATGGGGGAACAGGTGAAGATGACAAGAATAGGTAGAGGGTTGCCAACAGGTGCGGATATTGAATATGCAGACGCTCAGACACTTCTGAGAGCATTGGAGGGCAGGGGAGAGGTTTGACATACGTGCCTGCGCGTGGTAATATTATGGGGTAAATTGACATTATCCTTTTGAGGAGGTTCACATGGAAGAGATACCTGATATGACAGCAGATTGTAACGAGTCAATAGATGATTTTGCCAAGCGAATGGTCGAGGAAGCAATCAAACATGGGCATTCCGTGACCGGAATTTTCAACGGGGTGTGGCTTTTCGCAAGTATAAATATGTCTGCGGATTTTTTGGCCGGCTTCTACAAGGGCTATATGCAAGCCAAGTCATCCCACAATAGGGGTGGACTTCGAGCAGGATTCTAATTTATGCGTGGCTCCTTTTAGAATAGCAACACAAGCCGATCCTTTGGGTCGGCTTTTTTGTGGTTAAATTTAGTTAATGCCCGCAATCGGAGGAATGCCAGGTCAAATATTAGGAGATTTAAGAGGTGTGGTTGAGGAGGCCGCCAAACAAACCGTCAAGGCGGGGAGCGATATTGCAATTGGAACGGTAGAGACAGTCGCCGGAGCTTCTCCTTCGGCTTCCGGGCAATCAGGCGGGGACCAGTTTGAACAGGTATCTGCCTCTAGTGACCCCCAGGCTCAGGCGAAGAAGAAAGCGGAGGAAAAACGTCGATTTGAGGAGGTTAAATCTGAGTTGGCACGGTACATCGAGCGTAGGAGGCAGTTGGATGCCAAGATAGCCCAGGAAAAAGCCCAACAGACTCAAGTAGATCAGCAGAAAGAGGCTCAAGAAAAGCAGGAAAAAGAAAGTTTTACGGCTGGTTTGTTGAAGCGGGTGGGTGGTCAGTCACATGGAGAGGTGATGAAGAGTAAGGATTAATTTGATTTCCAGTTACGTTATAGGGTAAAATAGCAAGAATTCTTGCACGTTAACTTACGGATTGGAGAAACCATGAATGATTTGAGTCAGATAGCAGGAGCTCTATTACTGGAGTATCAGGCGTATATCCTGAAAACTCATTTTGAACCATTCGAGAGCTGCGAGCCGACCAAATATATGGAATTCGATTGTTGTCCATATCACCGGAAATCACAAGAAACTTTTTCAGAGCTATCATCGAGATGTCGACTTTTGGATTGGATGAGTGATGTGAATATCAGGCAACAATATGGTCATGAGCCGTTTTCGGTGGAGTGGTGGAAGACACTGGCGAGAATCGCTGAAGTGCCTTTTCCGGCAGTTTTGTATAAACAGTTCTTCATCTGGGACGGCCTGCTTTATGTGTCGATATTAAAACAAGATGGGTTTGTGGGATTGCTGATTTTTGCAGGAGCATCGGCCATTGATGTTTCATACATTGAGCGATGTCTGAATGCCGTCCTTAACCCGGTCGAGATGGTGATCATCAGACAATATTTCGATTGGTTGAGGGAAGAGTACCCGGATATTGATTCATTGATGGCATTAGTGATGGACGATTTAATCCAGAAAAACATCGCTGAGAAGATCAAAAAACTTGATTTTAGGAGTAAATGAAATGACAGAACAACCAGAGGATCTTTATCTGAAAACTGCTGCCGCCTGTGCTTGGTTGAATAAGGATGAGGCCAGGGCTTACCTGGCCGGGGTCAGGACGGCGATCAATCTGGCGGAGTTACTGACCGTACATGGTGAGACCAACGCACTTCAGGAAACTTGGAAGTACTTGGTCTACGGGAACTATAAAGAGTTCCCGATCGAGCTTGTGGTAGAGAAAATGCGGAGGCATTTTGATGACGGTGCTTTATGGTTAACCGCGGACATCTTTGAACTGCAGGAAATGAGAGCTGTTCGTCACCACTCCATAGGTTCTGGCCAGGTTGGTTACCAGCTCTTGTTGGTTTACAGATATCTAGCCAAACATTACAAGCCTGAAAAGTTGCAGAACTTGTATAACGACTACCTGACCAATCTCAGATTGGGATTGGACAGAATCGAAGCCAGTCTTTAATACACATGAATGACGGAGTGCCCAAACGGCACTCCTTTTTTGTGGCAGAGGGTATAAAATAACTAATATTGAAAAGTTCAAACCAGATCCGGAAGCATGCACCGGGTCGTTAAAGGCGGGAGGAAAGAGGCAACTCGAGTAAACCCCGACGTTAACCTAGCGTAATCAGGAATAATTGAGAATAGTTGAGGTGGAATCTCCCTTTTTGGGCCGCAACAGAGTGGCCTATGACAGATATACGACAATATTTATCTAAATTTTCCAACAAGAAGATGTTGGTGGTCTTTCCGCACCCGGATGATGAATCGGTGATGGCAGGGGGGTTGATACTGGTCGCATTGAAGGAAGGCTGGGAGGTAGTGGTTTTGACTTTGACTGAGGGTGACAGCGGAAAAATATATATCAATGGAGGAGGAAGATCGACCAGGGAGATAAGAAGAGAGGAAATGGCTTCGGCTATGTCGAGATTGGGAGTGATTGATTGGGTGATGTGGAGATTTGATGACGGGAGATTAAGGAAAACCAAGAAATGGAGGGAGAGGTTGAATAAATTCGTCGAGATAACAGATCCCTCCTTAGTAGTGACTTATGATCTTTCGGGAGTGTCCGGACACCCGGATCATATTAGTCTAGGATTGGAAATATTGAAGTTGACACGTAAGAGAAAGATCCATTTAATATGGCCTAGTTTTATTGAAGAAGGAAGGGTGATAGTAGATAGTCGGATAAAAAAATATGCCCAAAAACCAGGATTGAGGTTGAGGATGACAATGGGGGAGTCCTTAAAAAAATGGCTGGCGGCCTTTTCTCACAGGAGCCAGGGGTTGAGGGGGTTTATCGGTATGGATTGGTATCTGGCTGTGTTACTAAGAAGAAACGAATGGTTTGCCGGAATGAAACCGAATAAGAAGTACCGTTACCGTTATGTTAAATTTAGAGTGTAACTATGCTTAAGATCTATAACAGCCTATCAAGGCAAATCGAGGAGATAAAACCAATCCATTCAGGTGAAATCGGTATGTATGCTTGTGGTCCAACCGTATATGACTTTACCCATATTGGACATGGCAGGAAGTATGTGAACGATGATATTTTAAGAAGAGTATTGGTGGTAATCGAAGAATTAAAAGTGACTCATGTCCAGAATGTCACTGATGTAGGTCATCTAGTCTCCGATTCGGATACGGGTGAAGACAAGATGGAAAAGGGTGCCAAGAAAGCAGGAAAGACAGTTTGGGAAGTGGCCGAGGAGTTTACAGAGTACTTCAGGAAAACAATGAAGGATCTTAATGTTTTACCGCCGACGGTCGAGTGCAAGGCGACCGATCACATTCAGGAGCAAATCAATCTGATTAAAACTATCTTGGAAAAAGGACACGCTTACGAAACTGATGAAGCGGTATATTTCGATGTAAGTAGTTTCCCAGATTATGGTCAGCTTTTTGGTCAGACTTTGGATGAAAAATTGGTGGGTGCTCGCGATGAGGTGGAGACAGAGACGCTGAAGAGGAATCCGGCAGATTTTGCTTTATGGTTTAAGAGAGTAGGGAAGTTCGCGGATCACAGTATGTATTGGCCAAGTCCTTGGGGAGACGGATTTCCGGGATGGCACATCGAGTGTAGTGCCATGAGCATGAAGTACCTGGGAGAGCAGTTTGAGATTCACACCGGTGGAGAAGATCATCTGTCGATCCATCATCCAAATGAGATCGCTCAAAGTGAGTCGGCTACGGGGAAAAAACCATTTGTGAAGTACTGGTTTCATAGTATCTTTTTGATGGTTGATGGAAAGAAGATGGGTAAGAGTTTGGGAAATTATTTGCGGGTGGAGGACGTGGTGGCAAAGGGATTTTCGGCTCTGGCTTTGAGATATTACTTTTTGTCGACCCATTATCGGAAACAGATGAACTTTACTTGGGAGGGACTAAATAGTGCACAGAGTGCACTGAATAGACTTAATGAATTAGTCGGCAATTTGACAGGTGAGATCGAACCTGATGGATGGTCCGCCGAGGGGGAGGGATATTACAAAAAATTTGTGGCAGCAGTCGAGGATGACTTAAATACTCCTCAAGCTTTGGCAGCAATTTGGGAGATGATGAAGAGTGATATCAGCGATCAGGCCAAAAAGAATTTAATAGCGATCTTTAATCAGGTATTGGGGTTAGAACTGGGAACAATAGAAGAAGTTGAGATTCCGGTTGAAATCAAGGAATTGATGAAGGAGAGGGAGAAAGCAAAAGAAGTAAAGGATTATGCTGCCAGTGACGTTATAAGGGAACAGATAAATGCAGCGGGGTATCAGATCAAGGATGCTCCCGAGGGAACGACAGTAGTGAAGAAGTAGATATTTGATTTATACTGATATTAATGAGACGTTTAGTTTCCTTGTTCGTTTTGATGTTGGCAGCCGAGGCGGGAATATGGAGTCTGGGCAAGACAGGATACTTCAATCGTTACAAGGTATTGGGTGAGACGACCAGCGCTGATTCACGGATAGCATCACTCGAAAAGCGAGTTTACCAATTGGAAAAAATTACCGGTCTGATTAAATCCAAATCAGCCACTACGGCCATCAAAGAATCTTTCGTGTCGCTTAGTGGAGGGAGTGCAGAGGGATACGACTGGACAAAACTTTCAGGGTCTGATTTTACTTTTGACCTGAGCCTTTACGGCAATGCAAACGTGACTTGGGAGGGGTGGATGGATAACGGATTGGGGAGCGTGCGATTGTATGATGACACCAATCACAGAGCAGTCGATGGAAGTGAAGTAATGGTGGTTAGCGGGAAGAAATCCAGTTTTTATTCGAAACCGTTATCTATTTGGAGAGGTCAGAACCAGTATCATTTGGAAATTAAGAGTCTTTCGGGACAAGTGACGGTAACACAGCCCAGATTGAAGATCTTAGTTAAGTAGATAATATCCTTACAGAGACCCTTGTATGTCGAAGATGATGACTGTCTCATATTTTCCTTCAAGATTTTTTATGACATTGGCTTCATGACGAGAGACTGCTTTAATGTCTTCGGCAAATTTATCAACAGGATGGCCGGTAAGTTGGGCGTCGATATGAGTAGCAGTGAGATTGATGATATCCAGTTGGCAGTAGATGGCGTCGTTGATCGACGAAATGTTCAAGATTTCGGACAAAAAATTAATCAAAAGTGATGTGGTGTCGGAGGAGCTGATGTGAACTGGTTGGATCATGGCTTTGGAGACACGGTGGTCTTTGTCAGAGCAACCTTGAGGACGGATGATGTGGTAAAGGCCTTTGTAGGCGGAGGTGAAAAGGTCCTTGAGATCATCACCTACGACAAACAAGCGTATATCAGCAATGTGCGGTTCAAGTTTGAAAAAAGTCATTGTGATTTATTATACATATACGGGTATATGTAGACGGAGGATTACGAGGGGAGAAGAACATAGTAGATTCCGACCAGGAGCAAGCCGATGGAGACCAGTGCCCTGAAAGATTTTTGAGGAACGTAATTGATGAGAATTTTAGCTAAATAGGCTCCCAAGAGTGAAACAGGAAGACATAGAAGTAGGGTGATAGACAATTGAGAGTTGAGACGTACTCCGCTTAAAAGATATTGGGAGACACGGCCGGTGTCGATAAGAAGACCAATAGCGCCTGAGGTAAAAATGAAGACTGACTTGGGGAGATCAAAACCAGCGAGAAACGCACTTCTAACTGCACCACCAGCACCAAAAAGACCGGCAAAAAAACCTGAAAGAACTCCTCCTGTAATAGCGTTTCTACTGGAGGCTTTGGCTTTCCAGTTTGGTCTTAAGAATATAAAGGCAACATAAAGACTGAGAAAAAGCCCGAGAGATCTCTTGAGAAGACTTTCAGGAATGACGATGGGAAGATAACCGGCAAAGAAACTAATAATAACGCCCGGGATGCCAAAGAGAAGAATAAGTTTAAAGTCCAGACCCTTCTTAAAAAATATCATTTTCCAGATATCTCCAAACCAGTGGACTATTCCAGCAAATAACAGGGCTTGAGAGAAGGGGAGGAAGAGTGATAGAGCGGGAACCATAATGGTGGAAGTACCAAAGCCCGTGCCGGTACCAAAAATGGATGAGAGAAGTGTCAAAAGTAAGAACGATGACAGGCTAATCATTAAAATATCTTAGCACTGAAGCGGGGGCAAGAGGTGAATATCTTGACGTGTAGGTAAAATTCGATTAATCTGAATTAGTATGAAAAAATCTAAAGTGACAGGAGGCAGTGGATTACCAAAGAATGTAGCGGCGCTACTTTCTTATGTATTGGGATTCGTTAGTGGTTTTGTCTTTTTGTTAATCGAGAAAGATAAGTTCGTCAGATTCCATGCTTTTCAATCTATATTTACTTCATTGGCGGCATTTTTAATCCAGACAGGTCTATCTATGTTCAGGTTATACTCACTTTCGGAATTGGTCAGTTATGTGACCTTTGGTGTGTTTATTGTCCTGATGATCAAGGCTTACAGAGGTGAGAAATACATGTTACCGGTGATCGGTGAGATGGCAGAAAAATACGCCTGAGAGGTAGAGAATTGATAGGTTTGTAATTATATTAAATGTGTGAACAAAGAAATTTCTGCGAGTCCGGAACGAGAATTTACTTATGCAATTACGGTAATATTTTTGATGGATAGTACCAATCCTAGTCGAGTAATGATGGAGGGGATTTTTGTATGATAACCCTTGGACTCTAATAGCCAGACCAATCGAAGATAAAAATGTAGCGATGGGGCGGGGGTTGGTGAAAATTGATGAAGGGTTGGTTTAGAAGCTGGGAAATACACTAAAATATACGCATAAGTTTAAAGGTTGGGATTGTCTTTTTACTGTCCCAACTTTTGATTTCTACCTCACCCATTCTGAGTCAGGTTTTTTTATTCCTAAAACTCTTCATTGATAGAATAAATATTACTGTAGTCAGTGTGACCACAATGGAAACCCATGCCCAGTTGGGGAGCCAGCTTTCTCTTACCTCTAATGTAGCAGATACACTAAATTCGCGATTGTCACCGGTAACATTCAGAGTTTGCTCAACCTTATAGTCCTCATGAGAAACCATCAGTGTATGTTCACCTTTTTCAACATTGGCGAAAAGCACCTGCCCATTTTCATCAGTCGTCCCATATTTTGGATCTGAATGCAGTTCAACATGGGCTCCAACTAGAGGTTTTCCTAATAGTATTAATGTCACTAAAACATCATGAGTTTGTAATTCATTTTCTTCTTCCTCCTCTTCCTCACCCTTCCCTTCTTGAGGTATACTCAGGTCTAATTTGCTGATGAAGAGTGAATCGTCAAATATACGACTAGAAAACTCAGATATTCTTGCTGTAACTGTGGATATAATCTGTGACCAGTCACCTGTGGCACAGCCATTTTGGCCTCTGACCTTGAAGTAATAGGTCGTTCCTGGTTGTAGGTATTCAATGGTATAGTTTTGAACACCATCACTGCCGAGCACTAATTGAACTCCGTGTTCTTCTGCTGATGCATTGGTTGCGTAGCTAATAAAGTATGTGTCTACATTTGACAAAGGAGTAAAAAAAACTTTGGCAGTATTCTCCGTTGTAGTAATTTGAAATACAAATGGTGTACCTGTTGGCTGAGCGTCTGAACATGTTTGCGGAGAACTATTGTTGGATGTATCTGATGACGAAGCTTGAGAAGTCGGCGTTTGGGTAGGTGTTGGAGTTGGAGTCGGTGTTGGTGTTGGAGTTGGAGCTACACTTGTAGTAAAGCTTTGTGTAGTAGTCCAACCACTGGTAAGGGTGCTATCACTTACTCTTGCTCGCCAATAATAGGTGATGTTTTCATCTAGACTCGCTTGTGCACTGTAGCTTATTTGATCTCCGGCAGTAAACGGGGTAGTATCACCACCATCGACACTACTAGTAAAACCTGCGTCACTAGTGCTATTAGCTTCTTCTAAAGTAAACAACTCATATATGTTAAAGTGCAGATCCCAATCAGAATGGGCTCCATGATTGAATGCGCTAAATCCGTCATGGTAGATATTTCCACCATGCAGTGATCCACCATTTAAAACATCTCCTGACCATGCCCATGTATTGTTTTCAAGATTGTTGTTGGGAATCCAGTCACTACAGACTAAATAATTTGCTCCAGCTTCAAAGCGAATCTGATTTGCTCCTGATGCCGCAAAATCAAAATCTCCTGATGCAAAACTTGCCCCAAGTACTACACCATCCGACTGTGCAAGCCAATTGATTGTCGGGGTGCCGGCTGTTGTTTGATTTGTAGGAACACCTGCGTTGGCTGGTGCACTCGAAGTACCAAAAATACCATCGTGTTCATAGATTCTTGCAAAGGCAGTCCCACTAGTATCCACGCGCGAATCTCCCAAAGGAAACACTGTTTTAGCCCATTTGCCTCCAACAGCAGTAAAACTTTGACACATACGGTCATCAACTTGAATATTACCTTGCCATGTAGTTGCGGTTATTTCCGGTTGCGGGTGGAACGAACCCCCACCCCCACCGCTAAAATTATCAGCGAGTATTACTCCTCCGGTAAAGTCGTTTGGGTTATCAGAGATTTGTATTTCATAGCTTAGATCATCGTTATCAGCATCTGAACCAGTGAAATTGAATGTTGGTGTTGTACTAACACCAGTGGCTGCATCAGAAGGACTATTGAGGGTAATTGTCGGGACATTAAAAATTGGTGAAACACCAGGAGTTACCGCCCATAGAATAGAAACATATGGACTTGTATTGCCACTACCAGTAATGCTTCCTGTTGCACCAGCGGTTGTCTTAACACCGGAATCAGCTGCGTGGCTAATTTGTGTGACTGTGTTTGACAGAGTTGCGTTTGGAGTATAGACACTATCACTACTTACCCAATCTAGACAGCCAAGGAGAAGAGCATCATTTGTATTGGTTGTAATGCTGTTATAAATACGAGAAGTTGTCGCCCCGCTAACTCTTGAGCTTGGAGTAGCGTCACTTGGTGATGCGTCTGCACCGGAAATACGCCACATGACACCTCTTCGTGCGGCGAGGTTATTGACTGAGCTAATAGTGAAAACGGCTGGGTCGTTATCACCCGGTTGCCAGAAACGGTATAACATGCCAATTTTAGGATTTGTGCCTCCTCCTCCAGCAGTGATCACATGTGTCCAGCCTGCTGCTGACATGTTAGAGGTGTCATTACCAGCTGCAGCCACGCAAGCAACAAGCAGATTCCCCGAAATGACTCCTGATGGAAGACTGATAGATAGCGTGGTACCAATTCCGCTAATTGAACCGGTTGAACTAAAAGACTCAAGTGCTGGTGACTGGGCGAGCACAGGGGTTGGCATGTAGCTACTAAAAAGCAAGAATGAAAACGTTGTGATTAGTACTTTTTTTAACAACATGTAGCTTTCATAATGCTAACATGTTATGTGGGTAGAATCCACCAAAAAGGCTTAAATTTTTAAAGCGGGTCGAGCTAAAAAAAGATAACTTTCTTTATCGATAGCTACTTTTTGATTTGGCCGAAAAGTTGGGATATGAACCTGGGCGTAGGATTGTCTGCCTGCTAATTGTGGGGATATCCTCGTTGTTTCTCATAGAGTCACTTATATGCATAAATAATTGGTAATTGCCTTGCAGATATTGATATACTAGGCTTCATGGAAAGAGCCGTATACTCACCATTTTCTAAAGAAATTGATGGGGGATTGGATGAGAGAAAAAGAGAAAGATATACCAGCTTGGTCTTAAGGGCCAAAGAAGCGAGCGCATATCCACATCAATCCGGATATTTTGTCAGAACTGCCGGACTGGCCAAAGATGGGACAGAGTATATAGGTGGAAACAAGGAGTATGCGCATAGTGACGCTTTTGTTCATGGGGAAACCGCTGTGCTTTCGGGGATGAAAGATATTACAGATAGTCCGATGGAGGCGATTGCATGGTACAGGAGAGAAGGAGAATTGGTCACACCGGAGAGTTTGGGTCGTCCTTGTGGAAATTGCAGGGATGTAATGAGGGCATATTGCAGTCCCGAGTTAGTATTACTTAACGGAAACGAAACAGGTATTGTCTACACCCATCTATCAGATTTCTTGTTTGAGGATTTTTCCCGGATTGACGTTGGTTCAATAAGACCATATCCTGCCTGGTCAGCATTACACGCGGCGAGAAGAGCAGTAGATGTATATTTGCCCGAGGATATGAAGAGCACGGTTTATGGGGCAGCTCTGGAAGCAGAGGACGGAACTATTTGGCAGGGGATCCAATACACCAACGTGGGATATGACGCGATTACTCCGGTGATGAGTGCGGTTATTAATTGGATGAACAGTTATCCATCAGGACATGTTTCCGACAGACATTTGAGATTGAAAAAACTGGTGATCGCTTCCGAGGGTGGAGTCCCGAGTCCGTTTTATCGTGACAGACAGGCAATATTGGAATTGGATGAGATATTGAGAATCTATACAGGGAATCCAAATCCGTTGCGAGTGGAGATAATACAGGCTAAAGATTCGGTACGTGGATGGGCAGAGGCTGTAGAGGCATTTGAAACTAACGTGGAAGAGATGTTGCCACATCCGTTCTCGCCTGGGGCATTCCGGATGGATGACGTGATGATGGCTCAGCTTGTCAAGCTGATCGGCGAAAATGATTTGGCGAAGATAATGGAAAAAAGATCCTGATGTTAATGTAAAATACGGCTAAAGATCTTTAACATTCTTTGCAAAGGGAGGTATGAGTGGAGAGAAAAGAGCGATTAGTGAAAATTAATCGGGTTTTAATTCTGACCATGTTCCTGAACCTGTCCGTTTGCCTACTCAAGGTGGTCCTGGGTTTGGTGACCGGGTCACTTACAATTATGGCCGACGGGTTACATTCCCTGGGAGATACCCTCTCCAATATTGTGGGAATGGTGGGTATCAAGTTGGCACAAAAGCAGCCGGACAAGAAGTATCCATATGGATATGAAAAGTTTGAGGCAGTAGCTACCTTAATTATTGCCGGATTGATATCAATAACGTTTTTCGAAGTAATGAAGAGTGGTATTGAACGGTTGCTGAACCCACAAGTAGTGGAAATCTCGCCCCTGGTGCTATTACTGATGGCAGTGAGTGTCGGTGTCAACATTTTTGTGGTTTGGTACGAATCAAGGGCCAGCAAGAGACACAGAAGTGAGTTGCTACATGCCGATGCTTCCGAGTCCAGAACCGATATTTATATTTCCATTGGGGTAATGATTGGCATCTTCTTTATGTATCAGGGGATGTACTGGCTTGACGGAGTGATCACTATCATTGTTGGCCTGTTTATTTTGAAGGTGATCATCGACATTATTATCTCGACCGTGAAGGTATTGGCAGACGGTCAGATAATTGACCCAGAGGAAGTGGAAAAAATTGTTTTATCAGTACCCGGAGCCAGATTCTGTCATTCCATCCGTTCGCGGGGTAGGGAAGATGCTTTTTATATTGATCTTCATCTGGGAGTCGATCCTAATATTAGTGTCGAGGAAGCTCATGACGAAATATGTCACAGTGTGAAGCTTGCCTTGGAAGAACACTATTCCACGGATAGATAGAGGGGGCGCTAAATGATCATGGTCGGGGTAAAATAGGGGGATGAGTTTGAAGGTTGGGATTGTCGGTCTACCAAATGTGGGGAAATCCACTTTATTCAATGCCTTGTTAAAAAGGCAACAGGCTTTGGTGGCAAATTACCCATTTGCGACTATCGAGCCGAATGTGGGGGTAGTAGAAGTCCCCGACGAACGATTAAAGAAACTGTCAGAGATATCCAACAGCGGAAGGATCGTTCCGGCGACGGTTGAATTTGTAGATATCGCTGGATTGGTAGCAGGTGCCGCCAGTGGTGCCGGTCTGGGGAATAAATTCCTGACCCATATCAGAGAGTGTGATGTGATCTTGCAGGTATTAAGAGACTTTTCGGATAGCGAAATCGTTAAAGAAGGAAGCGTCAATCCTGAAGAAGACTTCAAAGTAATCGAGATGGAGTTGATCCTGAAGGACCTGGAAACGGTGAGCAGGGTGCGTGAGGGTAAAGACCTGAGGGCCAAGGGGATGGAGAAGAAGAAAGTCGTGGTAGATAAGCTATTCGAAGGTCTGAATGACGGAAAGAGTGCCAGGGAAATACTAAGTACTGAAGAGGAGAGGGAGCTTGCCGGAGATCTGTTCTTATTGACCGCCAAAAAACAACTAAAGGTATTCAATGTCAGCGAAGGCGATCCTAGACTCAAAGAGGATGGTGGAGAGGATCTATATATATGTGCAAAAGTGGAGTCAGAGCTGTCGTCTTTGTCTGAGGAAGACGCTAAACAATACTTGTCGGAGTTAGGGATCAAGGAGTCCGGTTTGGACAAATTGATCAGAAAAGCCTACGAAACCCTTGGACTTATCAGCTTCTTAACAACCGGAGAGATGGAGAGTAGAGCGTGGACGATCGAGAAGGGGACTAAGGCACCTCAATCTGCAGGGGTGATCCATACCGATTTTGAGAAGAAGTTCATCAAGGCCAAAGCCTGTGATTACGATGAGTTTGTGGCTCTGGGGGGTTGGAAGAATGCGGCTGAGAAGGGGAAGGTGAGGTTCGAGGGTAAGGACTACATAATGAAGGATGGAGATGTGGTTGAGTTCATGATAGGAGGCTGATTTTTGCCTTGGAGAGGCTCTAACCCCCAGGAAGTTGACTTTTAGGAGGTCCTATAGTATATTAGGCAGGTACTTTAAGCATACATTCTCTTCTATTTTCCTATACGGAGGTTGAAATGGGTGAATTCTTAATGTGGTTGTTTGCCTTTTTGGTCGTCGGCCTTTTTACCGGAGCTCAGGTTCTACGGGCTCAAGGATTAGGAGGCAGAGGATCGCAAAACTCCGGTTCGTCCTGCTTGGTGTTTATCATCGGATCCCTGTTAACCATCGGACTATTTCTGATGATGATTTATACGGGCATGGCGAACGGTATTATTGGCAACTAACTGACCTAACCCTTCCGGTACATCCGGGAGGGTTTTTTGTGGCTTTGGCCTGTAGACGGGGACTTTCTTTGATATAATAGGCGTGTTAACAAACAAATATTATGAAAAAAGCGACGACAACCGAAACAAAGTCCATGGGCATCGTAAACAAATACGAGCTCGTTGTCATCTATCCAACCTCAGAAAATGAGATTGGTGCCGAAAGGCAAATTACCGAGAGGTGCAAGAAACGTGGCCTCAAAGTAGTTGAAGTTGACAAGTGGGGTACCCGCACCATGGCATACGAAATTAAGAAGCAAAGCAGAGGTTATTACCTCAGACTTGTCCTTGAAGGTACTGCCGATGGAGCCCGACAGCTGGAGAAGGATTTGCAGATGGACGACAAAATGCTAAGATTCTTATTGATTAGAATTTAATTCGCAAGAGTATGAGTACTAGAAGTTTAAATAAAGTGTTATTAATTGGTAACCTTACCCGCGACCCAGAATTGAAGTACACTCCTCAGGGAACAGCTGTCTGCCAATTTGGTTTGGCGACCAACCGTGAGTGGACCGATTCCTCAGGTCAAAAGCAGGAGGGTGCCGAGTTCCATCAAGTGGTAGCTTGGGGAAAGTTAGCCGAGATCTGTTCTCAGCTATTGAATAAAGGTAGAAAAATATTTGTTGAAGGTAGATTGCAGACCAGATCATGGAAATCAGCCGATGGTCAAGACAGAAAAATGACCGAGGTGGTGATCGAGGAGATGATCGTACTTGACGCTCCAAAAGGCGCTTCACAACAGATGGATTCTTACGAAACCTATGTTCCTGAAGTCCCCGGTGAAACTCAGGTTTCCCCAGCAGAGGAAGTCTTTACCGGTGAGATGCCAGCTGACGAGGCCGACAAACCCGCTAAAAAGGGTAAGAAGGCGGATGTCGCCGATGAGATTCCTTTCTAATAACCGAAAATATAAATAAATAATATGATCCAAAAGAAGAAAATTAAGCGCGTAACTAAGCCTTGCCCTTATTGTACCAAGAAGGTTGAGCCGGAATACAAAGATCTCGAATCGATTTCTTTGGGAGTATCGCTCAAGAAGAGAATCCTTCCCAGATGGAATACCGGCTGTTGCCAGAAACATCAAGGTAGGCTTTCTTCCGCTGTCAAAAGAGCCAGATTTTTGGCCCTTTTACCTTTCACCGATAAGGCGTAAGATAGAAAAAGTGTTAAAGATAAACATGCCCATGAGCCTATTGAAAATAAGGCAGATTCTTTTGTTTGCCATAGTAGCCTTTTTATTCCTCGGAATCGGATTCAGAATAGGGCGTGAGAAAAGTGTTTATAAAGTAACCGGAGAGAGCGTTAAAGAGGTTGATACGACCGTAATGAATGAGGTGCTGGCCAGATTGAAGCAATACTATCTCAAACCTGAAGATATTGAAGCTAAGAAATTGATGTATGGGGCTGCCGAGGGGATGACAGCGTCACTGGGGGATCCTTACACAGCTTTCTATCCACCGAACGAGAATGTCCGATCTAAAGAGGACTTGCAAGGTGAGTTTGGTGGAGTAGGGATCCAACTGGGATACATTGACGAGACATTGGCCGTCATGGCTCCTCTCAAAGGAACTCCGGCAGAAAAAGCAGGTATAAGAGCAGGAGATCTAATCTTAAGGATCAAAGATGAGGCTAAAAATATCGATCGGGATACGTCAGACCTAAAGATCGATGATGCAGTCGATATTATTCGTGGTCCCAAGGGAACAACGGTGATTCTAACGATATTCCACGATGGAGAAAATGAATCGGAAGATATTCCTCTGGTGAGAGACATAATCAATGTGCCCTCAACGGAGATCGAATGGTTGGATGATGGCAAAGTGGCTGTACTTCGGGTAAATAAATTTGGAGAACAAACATTAACCGAGTGGAATAAGATGGTCGACCAGGTGATTGCGCAAAAAGCGACCGGTGTAATTCTTGACCTGAGAAATAACCCGGGAGGGTTCTTGCAGAGAGCAGTAGATTTGGGTGAAGAATTCATTTCCGGAGGAGTGGTAGTGCAACAGAGAGACAGGAACACAACCGAGTCAATTGAAGTTGGTAGAAGTGGTCGTTTGATTGGAAAACCTTTGGTGGTATTGATAAATAAGGGTTCGGCTTCGGCGTCTGAAATTTTGGCCGGTGCGTTGAGAGAAAGGGTCGGAACCAAGCTTGTTGGTGAAAAGAGTTTTGGAAAGGTTTGCCGGGTGGTGCGGGTCTGCATGTCACGATCGCTGAATGGTTGCTGCCATCAGGGAAAAATATTCACGAAGAAGGATTAACACCGGATGTGGAAGTGAAGTTTGAATTCGACGAAAAGAATCCCGAGAGCGATAACCAAATGGATAAGGCTTTGGAAGTGCTTAAAGGTCTGATCAAATAAAAAAAGCCCCCTCTTTTAAGAGGGGGTAGAGCTTTAGGAGTTATTTCTTGTTAGTGGGATGAACCCCGTACCAAATATAGGCGAGGAAGCCAAGAATCTGAAGGACCTGTTCGTCCGGGATTCCTGGAGTGAACTGGCCAATTAGCCAGATAATGGTGGCGATGATGGTAAAAACTACGAAGTTGTAGATGCCAAAGCGGTGCTTTTTTTCATTTGGATCATAAAGGGTCTGATTCTCAGCCACTTTTTTTAACTCTTCGTCCTGCATTGTTTTTCTCCTTATTTCGATAGGTCGCCGAGGTAGGCGTTGATCATGATAGGGAAGATGCTTGCCAACATAACAGTAAAAATGATCATGGCTGCATTTACAAAACTGAATGTTAGGGCCACGAACACATATAAGAAGGTAATTGGGGTACCTGTAAACCAGAGATTGGCCATTCCCGATCCACTCTTTGGTGAGGCGGTGATAAATACGATTAGAACGATCAGAATCGCCTTTGAATATGGATCCAGATGGAAAACTCCAAGTAGCCAACTAAGGCCAATGATTATAAAAACATAGACCAGTGGGGCAATGAGCAGTCCAATAACGGCGGCACCTGGATGCTCTCTGAATATGGACATATCCGGTGAGGGTTCATCCAAGGCGAAGAGATTAGC
>Ga0075645_108_pt1 | contig 24162 bp, 26 predicted proteins | sample RifGroA1_FD_68239 | JGI IMG/M metagenome (GOLD analysis project Ga0075645, IMG submission 68239) | Microgenomates (Collierbacteria) bacterium GW2011_GWA1_44_12
AACACCGAAAAAATAAAAAGCCTTCTGTCGAATGAAGGGGGTGTGATTGCCAACAAGAAACCGGAGTGTAATTGCGATGGAGGCTGCTGCTAATATGGATATTTTTTATTCAATACAACTGTTAGCCAATATCATCACCTCAGGCTGGTTAAATCTAGCCAAAGACTCGTATTTTGGCAGCGCCCTGAATTTCTTTATCTATGACACGATAAAGATCGGCTTACTATTGGTTTTGATTAACTACTTAATGGCCATTACACGATATTATTTCCCAACCGAAAAGGTAAGAAATTTATTAACAAAACGTAGGTGGTTCGGTCTCGATTATCTGTTTGCTGCATTTCTTGGTGTCATAACTCCTTTCTGCTCCTGTTCTTCGATTCCGTTGTTTGTCGGTTTTCTTAGTGCGGGGATTCCACTAGGAGTTACCTTTGCTTTTTTAATTGCCTCACCTCTTGTCAATGAATCTTCCTTGATTATTTTTCCCGCTCTTTTTGGCTTAAAGACAACTATTATTTACAACTTTCTGGGTATTGTAGTTGCAGTAATCGGTGGAGTAATCATTCAAAAACTACATCTTGAAAAATATGTGAATTCAGCACTACTCAAATACAAATCAAGACAAGATATCGAAGCAGAAAATGGGGGAGAGGAGATGAAACTTTTAGTTCTCTTAAAATATTGGTGGGCTGACGGAATGAAGATCACCAGAAATATTTTTCCTTACGTTATTCTCGGTGTAGCCACCGGAGCCGCCATCCACGGATTCGTTCCGGCCACTCTGATCGAAAATTACTTATCAATCAAATCATGGTGGGTTGTTCCGGTAGCAACTCTGATGGGTGTTCCGCTATATGCAAATTCCGTCAGCATAATTCCAGTAATGGAGGCTTTGATTGGAAAGGGGATACCTCTTGGAACTGCATTGGCATTTATGACCGCCACAGTTACACTTTCAATTCCGGAGGCTCTGATTATAAAAAAAGCAATGAAGTGGCAACTGCTGGCAGCATTCTTTGGCATAACGACACTCGGCATTATGCTCATTGGATATTTCTTCAACTGGATCACCTAAACACAATCAACAGGCACTATGGTTGTCTCAATTTCATAATCTAAACGCAGATTGGTTCCAAACTATCACCATCAAGAACTCAACAATTTGATATCGTTACCGTACTATTTGACTACCTCAAACTCCAAACCACAGTCACGGTCTTGTTCACATTTGTACTTCCAGGTTCCACGGGCGCTCCACCACCGCCACCCATTCCGGCTGCACCAGCAAACATCGGATTAATTACATTGCTGCTTCCACCCTCAGTCACGCTAATCACTTTATCCAATGAAGTACCACTTGCTTTAGCCATAGCCTCGGCTTTTATCTGCGCATCTGCTATTGCATCAGCGACCAGAGCATCCGTCACCTTCTTGCTCGTATCTAGCTGGAAATTAGGTCCACTAACATTCGTCGCGCCACGAGTCATCCTTGGGAAATATATAATTTAAGTCGCTGGCTGGGTGATAATCGGTCATGAATAAATACCGCCGTTTGGATCATAATTCTGTATGTAATTCCAAAGTCCTCCTTCCTAATATTATTGAAGATTACTAAATACTCAAAGAATCTAAGGGTCGATGCAAAACATGCATCGTAGGTACCTATCAGTACGGAAACTCCTGACCACAACTGATCCGGATGAGGTTTTTTCTAGTTCAAAGAAAGAATGCCTGGACCTCTTATTTATAAAGGTCTAGAATTACAGTCATGGATGAAAAACGATCCTCAAAAGTTTTACCCCTATCCAGCATAATTGCAATTGTCCTTTTAATCGTAATCTTGTACTGGTTTTTCTCCGGTGAGATTTATCGGTTCTATGCCAGCATGGTCTTCCTTTTTTATTCCTGGACAAACATGATGTGGGTGTCGGTGATCATGCTCGGAATATTCCAAACATTTTTGATGGTCCCTTTTCGCATCATCAGGTTACTTGATTTTAGAAATATCAGGGACTTCAAAACTGAAACCATCGAACTCGGAGACACATCTTCCCAAACTGACCATTTAAAAAGACAGTTTCAAAAAGGCAATTGGACGCTTACTTTTTATCTTCTGGATTTCGCCGTCCAGCTTACGACCTATGTCACGATTGGAAGGCTCTTCCTCACCGACTTTTACAACAAACTTCTCAACCCCAAAGTCCTTTACTCATTCGTCTCATATCCTGATTACCCGATTAAAGATAGATTTTTTAAGATTCCGTATCCTGAGGTATCAAAAACTGTCGATCTCGGATTTGAAAACGTTATCTATGTCTGGTTGACGATACTCATAATCAGACTGTCGATATCAATGATCCAGGGATTAATTAGAAAGAAGAGGAACAAGGAAGGGGAGATAGAGAAACAGAAATCAAGCGATGGCATGTTATCCGGAAAATATATGATCGTCTACGCCATTATCCTTTTTGTCTTCTTTTACGCTCTCATCCGAAACTTTCCGGTAGGCTGGGAATTCAATATTTTTACCGGGGACGTAGCCAAACCAAACAAAACCTTTAACACCGTCACTGCAATAGCAACCTTCTTGACCTTAATGTGGTTTGGTGTGAATGATATCCTGAAAAAAGGCAAGATTGCCAGAGAACTGGGAATCCCAAAGAATACCGTCAGCAAAACCCAGCTAGGATTATTTAAAGACAAGCTCACCAGTTCATCACTAATAGGAATGGGGGCTTACTTCATCACCAACCAGATTCCCTGTGCTTTTGAGTTATCCATTTTTACCCTCGAAGTCATCTCTGTCTTCTCACCTCTTACCTTAGACAAGTGGATTCTCAGGGCAGCACCAAAAACAGAAAATACTGAAACTGTTGAAAAAGAGCAACGCGATGTAAAAAGACAGTTTTTGAGTACGATCTAAAGACCGATCCCCAAAGATAAGAGCCTGCATAAGCAGGCTCAGTTGGATTACACGTCTCCTCAAACACAATTTTCGTGATAGAAACGAATGTAACTAAATTCTAAAGTATCACCATCAATAAGAAAATCATCTATCTTTACACCTCTGTATCCAACAGGGCTGATCTCCTCATAGATATCCCAATCCATTAAGCTGGGATCATATCTGGTATCTCGACAAGAAGGGTTCGTAACAACAAACCAGACGAACACGTCTCCAGGGATCATCGCTTCATGAATGACTTCCTCAATTTTCCCAACATTCGAAGACCCACCAATATATCTTTTTATTACATACTTTACGGTCTTATCCTCTCCAAACAGGTCCCACTTTCTACCGCATTTACCGCAGACACCTTCAGTGGGGATTGGTTCTTCAACGTGACTGTATTCAAAAGGAGGTTCGTATAAAGTATATGTAAACAAACGCTCAATCTCCGTTGTCTCAAACACAGATAACACCCCAAAGAACTTCTTTATACGATCTAAGAATTTTGTTGTCATGAGAATCTCCTCGGATGACTTTAGGTTTGGAAATTAATGTACACGCACATTTTACCCTCTCAAGCCAAAGAAAGCTAATATTATCGAAAAACACTATAAGATTGACTATTGTCATCTATAAGACTAGAATCGAGAAGTATTCAACTCGCACACTAATATGGAGGCTAAAATGTCAGAAGATTTAGTTGGGCAGTATTCTGATGGTAGCGTTATGAAACTAGATGATCTTAAGTCTGAAGTGTATTTCGTGACATTTGGGGATTGGCCAACTGAAATCCATATCAGCCGAAAACAAGATAATCCAACGACATTCGCCGCTCAGGGATGGTGTGGTGTTGGTGGAGAATTCTTCGTTAAAAACCTAGAAGATGGCCTAAAATATGGATCTTTGTGCATGGAATGCTTCAACATCTAGCTAAATATCAAAAGGAGCTTAGATGGTGTACAAACCTCTCATCATTCAATATTCAAATGGAAAAGAGTTGATCATCAAGCCTGATACTGTATCAGGGGAGATTCTTTATTCTCCCGAAAATGACCACGAACTTCACTACGCTAGAATAACCACAGGATCAAACGGAGAGGTATCTGTTGATACGCTTTGTGGCTTAGACGTGGGAGATTTTACTCAAGGATTATTTTTCGAGACCATCGAGGACGGAATTAATCGCTTGCTATCCCGCTGCAGTTACTGTTTTATGGATTAAGAGATAAATAAACGGACGACAACCGGCATGATAAATGCCGGTTTTTTTATGCAACGAACCGAACCAAAATTGTATATATAAAGAACTATAGGTTGACTTCTATCGATAAAAGGTATAGACTGACGTCAGTTAACAGTCGTTGCACATTAAAAAGGAGGCTGAAATGTGTCATCCAACTGTTTTTCACTACTACAACGGAGAGATTGTTGTTCTCCAGCCCGCCCCCTCGACATCCAAGGCTGAACTCTACTCCCCGGAAGGCAATAACGAGCTTCATTACGCCTGGATAACACTAGATCAGAACGGAAACCCTTCCCTCAAGCTTTTATGCTCTTTTCCAGCAGGAGATCCTATTAAAGGCGTCTTCTATGAAAATACCGCAGAAGGCATACGAGAGGGGAGTCTCAACTATTGCCAAGTCTGCATGGCACGAATCTTTTATCCTAAATATTACTCGCCGTCACCTTAAGGAGGCTGCCATGAAAACCATCTTGATTCTGGAGAACGACCCGAGGATTCTCTGTATAATTTTCAAGATTCTCCTTGAAATCAGGCTCGACTACGCTCCAATCGTACTAAGTACATCGGAACAAGTTGAGAAATTAATCAACCCGAATGACATGGTTTTCGATCTGATTCTTCTTGATCGGAACTGCTCACTTGGAAGATCCTTCCACATTTTAGACATTGCCAAGTTCGGTCCGGATAAGGTTATTGGAATGTCTTCGGTTCCTCAGTATAACGACGACCTCCTCGAAAGGGGAGTGACTAAAATTACTACCAAGGACTACGACAACCTCAACCAATTCACCTCCGATCTCAAAAAAGCTATCTCCATGTTCTTTACATAAATAGGAGGCAGAAATGAGAATAGTCTTTAAAAACTCAGAGGGGGTATATTATCGATTTGAAGATAGACACCACATCACTCTTCCGGCCGGGAAATATATGTTGGCTTACACCCAGCTCTCAGAATCAGAATACGAAGACGGGGATAGGCTCGATAATCTAACTCCCGACTTTGTAGGTCAGATTGAAAAGGAAGGAGAGTTCACAGTATTAAATACCGGCGCCGAAGTTGAATTTTGGATCTCAGGATACAACGACTACGATCGCTGCGATCCCTACTTCTTGAAATCCAAAGTTACAATAACATAAGTGCTCGACAGCACCCCGAAAGGGGTGCTTTTTATTTAAAATTTCTTCTCTTCGACTTAACTTTATGATTATCCAAAATATTCTTATACAAAGCAAACAGTTTCCTTACCATAATATCCGACCTGAAGTTCTGGGAATCTTTAATGCACTGCCTCGCCATTTTTAGCCTCAAGTCATTGTCGCTTAGAATGAGTTTAATCTTCCTTTTTGCCTCATCCTGATTCTCCACTATAAAACCGTTTTCTCCATCCCTGATCACTTCAGGGACAACCCCTACCGAATATGCTATCGGGATCATCCCTTGCGACATCCCCTCGATAAGGCTTAGGGAAAATCCTTCATATCTTGATGTCAGCAGCAGAATACTACCTCCATTCGCTCTTAGTAAAGACCTTATCTGCTCCTTCGGATAATTGGCCGCCAGCTTCAAATTTTTGATACTTTTCATCAACCAACCCGTCAATTTCTTACTTCTGGTCATCACCACAGCCAACTTTTGTAACTCCGGAAAACTTTTATAAATATCCACCAACCTGTCCAACCCCTTTAGTTTAAGGGTAAAGGCGTCTTCTCCCATCCGTCCCAAAAAAACCAACTTTGGCTCATCGGTCATTTCTACTTCATCCTCAAACCAATAGTCTTCAATTGCATTGTGGATAACTACGACTTTCTCCGGATCAACACCGCGCAGAACTAATTCATTTTTCACTTTTTCTGAAGTCGCTACAACAGTATTGACTCTTTTTGCCACGTAAATCTCAATTTCTGCGATATCCCTAATTGGTCTCCTGGTTTTTAGATTGAGCTCTCGAAGAACACCATTCTTCTTAAGGTCGATCCAAATTTTTCTTAGTTTTGGCCCGAGATCTTTCGCTAAAGGAGTCGACTCCAAAAATCCAAACGATGTTGAGCCAAAATGACTGACGACGGGGGTTTTAAACAATAGAAACGCCAAGGGAGTGTAGGTCGTTCCCTGGATGATGTCATAACTCAAGATCCTTCTTCTATGCTCGAGGAGGGTGTAAAAAAACAGAATATTACTCAATCCCTTAAGCAACAGTGGGGGATCATTTAGTGACAGTCTGGGAAAGAAGCCCTTTACGGATACGCCAACACCTCTCAATTTACTTATGATAAGACTATTGATCTGGCCGGCACCTGTATTTTGTTTGGTTTCTTTGTGAATATATGCGATTTTCATGTTATAAGATTGAAGACAAACGGTCGTATCTATCTAAATCTTATATGAAATCACGCCCAATTGTCAATATATGCATTATACTATAATATTGATTAAATTGTATTTATAGGTTATTAGTATTTTGAAGGTATTTTACCCACCAAAGCGCTAAACACGCTGAATTGAGCAGAGTTATGACATTCTGCAACATTAGTTCGTAACTCGAAATACTTAATATGGGTATTTGTTAAGGACTTTAGTTTTTTCTTTGGTGGTAACCATGTAGTACTACTGAGGGAGTTACCCACAAACTATCACACCTGGAGTTCGGAATTTTCGTTACTCAAATACTATCTGGAGGTTGGCCTGGATGGGACGCCGAAAAACTATGCCAAGGGAAGCCAAAGCTGCACTAGCGAAACTTAGGCTGATTTGGTAGTTTTCTTCACGGACTTTTTGGGGGCTTTCTTAGCGGCTTTCTTCTCAATGCTGGCCTGGATTACCTCAAGAACCTTGTTGGTTTCTACTTTAATGGCCTCATCAGAATCCACAACTTTCGCTTTAGGTTCCTCCGGAGGAGTAAGTAACTTGATGAGCTTATCCAATTTGGCATTAATCACCTCAAGATCCACGCTATTGTCTCTTGAAGGTCTGGGGAATGAACTGGAGCTTGATCTTGAACCACCCTCTTTTTTATTAGCAAAGCAGTTACTACAAAGGACAGGGTTGCCATTTCTGGGCTGGAATGGGACCTTACAGTTCTCACCACATTCGTCACAAACAGCACTGAACATTTGCTTGTCGGCAAAATATGTGTCTACATTATCTCTTCTTTCGAACCTGCTCGACGGTCTTGAAGGTCTGGAATCTCTAAAGTCACCGGAGCTTCTGGACTCTCCACCGTTAGTCTCAAAACACTTACTGCAGAAAACTTCCTTTCTGCCATTTGGCCTGAAAGGCACCTGACAGTCGGCACCACATTTGGCACATACAGCGTCAAACATTGCCGGTCTCTCAGAACCTCTACTATTAAAACTTGCCCTAAAATTTTGGCCACGATTTCCTCCATAGCCGCCTCGGTTAGAAAATGTCATATCCTATATTATACCACGTCGTGTTGGATTTAAATGCAATACCATGATTTAATCATCTGGTCTGTAAGTTTATCCATTATTGAATGGTAGCAAATGACCACATTTTGTAAGGTCAGCTGGCATTTTTTGTGCCTATTCGGTCCCGAAAGTGAATGCGAACATCCTTAACCCCTTGTCGGCCGTCAATCTTAAAACATGCCTATCGAAAGTGGCTCCCAAATCAACGATATCGTATTTGTCAGATGCATCGATCGAGATAGACCCTGTCTCGACTCCATCGACATTCACCTTAAGACCCAAAGGTTGGCTAACCCCCACTGCTTTTGACATCACCAAATACACCTTGTTAGCCCTAAAGCTAAGCTCCACAAACGCCCCATTCTCTGCCGATTCGATATATTCGTCCTTAGACTCCCAGGCTCCACCCAAGGCGATCTTATCCTGATCTGGCGAGGAAACAAAATTGTAGGAAAAAACAGCGTTTTCCCTTAACCTCTGCTCATAATCCCTGGCTCTGATATACCCCAGATAGATCTCAGGTGTTTGACCAATTCTTATTGGAACTTCTGGTTCCTCCATTACCACGGCATTGGTTCCCAGTGCTTTTACGATCTCCCTTTCTGTCTCGGCATATTTACCCTCACCAAAATGCGTATAGATGATCTTTCCCTCCTTGTTTATCAAGTAATGCGCCGGCCAGTAATGATTATTGTAGGCATTCCAGATATCAAACCCATTATCCTGTACAACAGGGTAGGGAACACCCAGGTCAATCATAGCTCTCCGAACATTATCACCATCCTTCTCAAATTCGAACTCCGGAGAATGAACTCCAACCAAAACAAAACCCTGTTCTTTGTACTTTTCATACCAAGATCGCAAATAGGGAATCGTCCTAATGCAATTAATACATGAATACGTCCAAAAATCGACCATAACCACCTTTCCCCTGAGGTTAGTCGATAACGATAACGGCTCTGAGTTTATCCAGGGACCTCCTCCAATAAAGTCTGGCGCTTTAGCCATCATATCCGCCTGAAATTCAAAACTAGGACGTCCAAACTCAACATCTACGGTCACATCTCTCAGCCTTCCCAAATTTTCTTCAACTAAAGGACTGATTTCAAAACTGGTCAGTCCCGCACCCCATCCAGGGAATACTTTTAAGGCCCAAATCTGCAATGATCTGTCAAAGCTCAACAGAATAGCAAGACCGGCTATCACCACTATCACCCCAAAGCCCCTTTCGATCCTCTCTAAATTATTCTTTAACCAGGCTTGTCTATCCAACAACTGTCTTCCGCCGTACATGATCGCAAACATTGGAATAGCAGTTCCAATGGAATAGGCGAGCATTACCAGAAACGAGCCAATACCGACTTGACCGACAAGAGACAGTGACAAAACCGTCGCCAATATTGGACCAACACAAGGTGTCCATACCAATCCCAAACTGGTTCCCAACAGCAACCCTGGTTTAAACCCCTCCTCTATCGGAGATTGTCCTACATTTCCCGATACTCGCATCAATCTTTCAAAGAGCATCTTCATCGAAGGAATTACCATCGTCAACCCAAACATGATCATTACTAATGCAGCAACCCATCGTAACCACTCTGCGGGAACACCCAAAGCTCTTGTAATAAGGGTCAGCGTTAAAGTGAAAAAGGTAAAACTACCGATAAAACCTACTATCACCCCCAAAGGCTTCTTCTTTCCTCCGCTGACACTTCCGGCCAGTACTATCGGTAGCACGGACAGAATGCAAGGAGATAGTATTGTCACTACACCCGCTACATAAGCCAAAGCGATAAGCAATATCATCTGTAATTTAGATTACCATACACACGATTCCTTCTACCAACAACCCCTCATTTCTTCAGGCAAGGTCATCGCCAAATTATGCATCAACAGATTTAGTTCGGGACCTTCCTTTACGCTCTCCTGAGCAAACACCTCGCCAATCGAGAGTCTGACCGTCTTTCCGATATTAAATTTACTTCTCTGATATTCTCCTTCGTAAAAAATACCCACCGGAATAAAAAGAACCGGGGCTACCAGTCTTCCTGATGCCACCATCCCTTTCTCTGCTTCACCCAAAACCCCATCCTCGCTCCTATGTCCTTCGGGACTAATGATCACTCCGACAGATCTTCCTTCACCATGCAGATCTTTTAGTCGCCTCATCCAATTTTTGTATGTTCTTTGTGCTTGCTCGATAGTATATCCATACTCGGGATTATCGACCTGATACGTCTGGATCACCCTGATGATCTCTATCCCGCATCTTTGAGCCTCATTGGTCATCTTCATAAAAAATTTACTGAATTTGTTGCCAGGTTCAGTGTGCGAATATGAAGCCGGAGCAATTAAATATCTTGAATGGCTCTTGTCAATCTTCTCCAGCAGATGAGCGGCCAAAAGGGGATCATTATAAGAAATATGATTAAAGTAGATAATAAAACTATAATCCGTTCTTTCCTTTAAAAAAGCACTGATCGTTTCGATTCTCTCCGCATCTTTCTCACTAAATCTGATTCTGTATGCAAGTTCCGGAAGTATACCCAACTCCAAGCTTCTTCTAATGTGTTCCATATCCATCAGAAGCTATTCTACCTCAATCGATTTGCCTAGCAATGTTCAGGGCTCCTAGCAACGGGGTTACCAAAATTGACTGTTGGTCATAAAAAGTTGCTTTCAGTTTATTCTTGAAACTTTTTAAAAAGTATTCATCTCTGAATAAGCTCCCCGCCAGATAAACCGGGAGGTGGTGTATGGGAGAGAGTCTTCTGTTCACTGAGGTGATCATCTGAACCAACTCAGCCACTTCCACCTGCACTCCCTCATCTGCCATTCTCTCACCTCTTTCGGCAGCCATCAGGAAAGGAATCGCCGCCCTTGATACCTCCATCTTCATATTTTCTGACTCTACCAGCCAATTCTTAAGGCCCACCACATCCCGTTTTTTATAAAGACCCAGTACATCCTTCAATAGTTTTGTCGTCACTGCTCTGCCATCGCTCATTTTTGTTACTAGATGCAAACACCTCCAGCCTAATGCGAATCCGCTACCCTCATCCGACATTAAATGCGACATTCCTCCAGACTTAACTTGCTTTCCACTTCTGTTTCTGCCCACACAATTAGACCCCGTACCGGCAATCAGTGCTATACCAACTCCCTCGGGGGATCCTGACCACAAAACCAAATCGACATCTGAAACCATCTTTAACGATGAGTATTTAACCCCGCTTGCTGTCAAAATCCTTCTCATCCACTCCTCGGCTTCTTTGACCTCATCTTCATTATCCAACCCCGCCATTCCTACTACCCATGCCGCGTCTTGGAATTTAGATAACACCCTGACAATAGGAATCATCAAATCCGTTGCCACTGATTTACTTGTTACATCTAAGTTAATTCCGGGAATATCGTCTTTCTGCAAAACGATTACTTCACCCTTCCACACAGCCACTCTAGTGTGAGTCGCTCCGCAATCAAAACCAATTACGACGTTGTTCATTTTATTGTCAGCTGCTGCATTCTCTCAATGTAAAGAAGAACTGTCTCCACAAAAACGGAGTGGCTCCATGCAAGGGGCATCGCCGAAAGCGGAGCTCCTGTATCCGGATGGAATTGCTCTGCCATCACCGGCAGATCTCCCATTCTGTCGATCACCCAATTCAATTCTTCACCCAGAGCTTTCAACTCGTCGACCGTCTCACTAAACTTCATTTTCCGCTGGACCTCCCACATTGTCGTCACGATCCATGGATTAGACTTGGATGTTTTTTCGTCTTTGTAGTAAAGATCGTTTTCATAGCGAATAAATCCTCCAATTCCACCCTTTAAATGCAGTTTTTCCTCCACCGCCTTCTGAGTTCCGACAAACATTGGATCTTTTCTGTCCATAACCTCGTAATACCATAATCCAAAGAGTGAGCTGGCGTCTACTACTCTCAACTTCTTCACCGAAATACCCTCGACCTGCAACCCTCGGACAAAACTATTCATCTCCGTGTCAAACAAATATGACCGCATCGATTTGACCAACTCAGACACTGCCAGAGAATATGAGTGCGCGTGATTATATTTTCCCAGTATCGTTGCAAATCTTGAAGCGGCCTGCAAACCCCCACAAACCGAGGCGCAGGTATATGTGGAAACACCTGAGATCTCTTCCCACAGATCGTATGATTGGATGGGCAATCCGGTGTATTTATCTCTAAACTCCAACATAAACTCGGTTGCTTTTTCTATAAATGGCTTGTAGATCGACTCAATGAATTCAATATCGTTACTGTACTTGTAGTGCTGCCACAATCCCCATATGACAGTAGCAGTCTCGTCCTCCTGGATAGGTAACTGCAATATTTTATTTCTGAGCCAGTCTTTTTGAATGGTAGTCGATTGCCAAGTGGACCCCAAACTATAATCGGGTTGGAATCTGTGGTGCAGATATCCGTCGTCATGGAGTACCTTGCCACAAAAATCATAAAACCGTTTCGTCACCGAAGAATAGCCGGCTTTGTCCAGAGCGATCGCCACAAAAGCTGCGTCTCTTGGCCACACATAAGTATATGAATCTTTCCCATAAAGCATCATGTCTGAATCCAGGGAAGCTACAATTCCGCCCTTTTCGTCCAAGTGAGCCCTAAGAACAAACAATGAATTGTAATAAGTCTGCACCACTTTATCCGGAAGTCCAAAAAAGTCCAAAGGTTTTGCCTCTGCCCATGCTTGCCAGAAAGATGTTGTCGAATGCATTACTCCATGGGCTGTCTTTTGCAAAACGATATCGTTATATTTATACGCCTCATCCATTGTGTGAGCCGCACATAACCAGCAAAACACCTCAGCGGTATTTAGTCCCTCACAATCTACCTCGAAAGCAACTACCGAATCTACCGGACCGTGTTCAACAGCGTTTTTTGTCAACACTCCATCCTCTGCATCTCTGAACGAACCCTCTTTCCCTTCAAAACCGAACATTCCCACCGTATAGTCACTAATTCCACCGTTCTGCGAAGATCCGTTAACCAGGAAAACTCTTCTTCCTTTGTAATGGATGATGGCGTTTTTTGTTGGATCATAAAAACCCGTATTCCTGAATCTGGTCTCGGCAATTATGAATTCTTGACCAAAAAATACCCTGATCTTCTTCACTCGCTTTTCAGGATTGTAAAAAGTTACACTTCTAACCATCACCGGGATTTCGTTGTAAACCACAGCCCTGACGACCACCCTCAAACCAAGTGACTTATGATCATAGCTTATCTGACCGAGCATAGATCTGTTTTCATAAGATGATTTAACATTCCAATCGTTTCCATCCAACCAGGAAAAGTTTCCGTCCCACCACAACCCAATCCGGTGTCTGGTTCCGTTTAAGTGATTCTCCAAACCCACATGAGGGTAATAAAGGTCACGTAAAACTCCTTGCTCGTCGAAGCAAACCGTTAGCTGTCCATTGCCAAGTACTAGTGCTCTTGCCATTATTCTTCTGCCCTCAGCCTCAAATCGGCCAAGGCGTTATTGTAATTAGAGTATGCCATGAATGGGCTACCATAAGGTGAAAAATACGCATGTACGTCACCGTCATTAGACCATTTTGTGCACATGTAATAAAAATGATCACTCGTCTGCATCTTTCTCCAGTCTTCGATCAACGACTCATCACCTTTACTGAATATCTTTTTTTCAAGTGCATATATTTTGTTCAATACATCTTCCTGAAGTGAATTTCCTCTCCAAGCGGTAATATCACGATCCACATCTGCCCAGGAAACTGGTTCTTCACTGGCGAACACGTGTTCGGGTGTTCTGGATCTGATCGAGTCGGAAAGTGAAATAAAACTATTTCCTGTCTCGATAAACTTATGGACAAAATGTCTGAAAAATTCAAATATGCCTGTATCTGCCCATTGATGCTCTCCGAATGTCTCAAAGTCCATAAATAAGTTGACCACATCCCCATGACCGTATGAGTTGGAGATCCAGTGAGAATATGTATCGGCTGTCAGAGGCATATTGCTCCTGTGTGATTCAGAAAATCTAAAAGCAATATCGTCGGACAATTTAAAGTGCTTAAGCAATAAAGGCAACCCATCGGGTGATTTGTAAAGTCTGGTAGGGGACTTACCCCGAAGGATCTTATCTGCACCCTCAGCCAACATACCGATATAGCCCATCTCTTTAACTAATTCGGCTATATGATCCGTATAAATTAGCTCAGTATTTCTAAAAACATTTGGCGTTATCCCGAATTCATCCTCGACCAATCTTCTGTGTTTACTTACCTGAAAAAGAAACTCGGTCGGGGAATAGAGTGAGGCCAGTGAATGATAATAAGTCTCTGCAACCACCTCGACTCTCCCGGTTGCAATTACTTTTTTCAGCAATTCAAACACTTCAGGAGAATGCTGTTTCAACTGCTCAATCACCACCCCGGTTATCGACAATGCGAAACAAAAATCCTTTTCCCTTTTAAGCAATTCCAATAGTAGACTCAACATTGGTAAGTATGATTTCTCTGTGATTTTCCTGATCACTCTACTGTTGGAAAAATCCAACATTTCGTCTACATCGAAATAATCTGTACCCACTCCAATATCAAATATATTTAAGGGTTTTAACCTGAAAGGTTGATGGATATGGAAATATAAGCTTACATCAGCCATTGTTATTGAGCAGTAATTGTCGATAACTATCCTTAATCTTAGCGGCCGCTTTATCCCAGGTGACAGCTCCGGCTTCCTTCATTACCTTCTCTCCCAAATCTCTTCCGTGGTCACTCTTATTAATTAAAGACAAGACACTTTTTGACATTAATTCGCTGTCCCAAAAATCCAATTTTATTGCACTTGGAAGCACCTCGGCTACACCTGACGTCTTTGATACTATTACTGGTTTCCCCGCAGCTGCGGCCTCAAGTGCAACGATCCCAAAGGGCTCGGATACGGATGGCATCACAAACACGTCCGCTCTCTGATAGAGCCTGTCCTTGGCAGCATCCCTCAAAAATCCTGCAAACAGGACCGAACCTGAAAGAGAGAGATAAGCCGAAGTCATCAGTAAGTGTTGATACATATCACCGTTACCTGCAAAGACAAAGATTGTTTCCGGTCGCTTCTCCAGAACCCTTCTCGCTAAATCGAGAAAATACTCGGGTCCTTTTTGGATAGTCAGTCTCCCGACAAAAATTACTACCGGTGAATTCTTTAAAAACTCAATCGACACACTTCCTGGTTGAGGGCTGTAATCATTTCCGTTATGAACTACTGTGATCTTTTCTTCTGGCACCTTAAATCTATCGACCAAAACCTGTTTGGTGTACTTGCTAACGGTGATTATCAGGTCAGCCTTTTCGAAACCCCGCCTTTCAATTTCTCCCACCATTGAATTGGGAAAACCCGCAGCAGTCCTGTCGTACTCAGTACTGTGCACATGCATCACCAAAGGCTTCCCGGTTTTCTCTTTTAGAGCTACACCTGTTGGAACGGTTAACCAATCATGCACATGGATCAAATCATAACTCTCACTCTTTGCCGCTAACGCTACCTTCTTGGAGAATAATTCCACATCCCTCATCAAATCGCCACAATATTCGTCACCGTCTTTACCTACATATGGTCGAAGGGGGGAGTGAATATAAAGGATCTTATATCTCCCACCACGGGGAGTCGTCCTGAGATCTTCAGGGTTCATCACCTCGTCCGGAGTCGGCAATACCAGCACTACCTCCTCACCTTGATCGACTAAGTTCTCCACGATGCCCTGACATGCAACTCCCAATCCTCCAGAATTGTGAGGAGGATACTCCCAACCTATCATCAATATACGTGTTTTTGCCATGTCAAAAAAAACGACCTACTAAAGTTCAGTATAACCCAAATATCAATATCTTTTAAGAGCCATCTGTCCCTTTTTTTACATCAAATCATACCCAACAATCTCAGCTGTTCCCAAAACAACCACGTGCCTCTTTCGCTAATCTCACTGGACATCATCGATTCGGGAGAATATGAAAAGTCTGCCGTCATTTTTTTGAAATACTCGTCATCCATACACGTTAAAACGCATCTGGCTGCGTTTTTCGGGTCAAGCGGCAACAATACGCCCCTTGGATAATGACTTTCCCCTGTCATCTTCTCTTTGATATCCTCGTCTTCAACCAACAATTTGTGCCTTTTCAGAAAAACGATATTGTCTTTTTCTTGTCTACCTATTGGTTCGGTAAACAACAATACACTACCTCCGATCATTGTAGGAGGAATCAATGCCTTAAATGCCTGCTCACTTGGTTTTGTGACTTCAGCATGGATCAGATTTTCTCGATAGACTTTTTCATAAAGACCCACGGTTTCATTGTCACTTCGTCCGGTAATTAACTGTATCCATCTCAATTTTCCAATCGTTGAAAGAAATCGTTTGGTTTGATCTGATCTTTTGGCTACTATCCAAAAATGAAATTTTTTCGATGAGCGGTCCAGTTCAAGTAAAAATTTTGTTAAGTATTTGAGTCCCACTGCCGCTCCGGAAATTGGCACAATCACATTTATCGGCCTATCAGAACCCTTCTTGAATGCTTCCTCTCTGGTCTCAATACTTCTCTCAATCTTCTTTGCAAAAGAAGGGTTTGTTGGATAAGGAGAAACTTCGGCGTGTATATTGATTCCCTGCTGCTTGGCATATACCTCCAACTCTTCCTTAGTCTGCTGACTCGGAACAAAGGTGATGTCGGCCCCTCGTACGCACCAAATATGCTGCGACGTATCATCAGTCACTTGCACCACCACATCCACCTGCTTTCCTGTTTTTCTTTTTATCTTGTTCTTTATTTCGGCTATCTGGTGTGCCAAACCAAAATGAGTAGCAACTATAGTCACCCCTTCCGCATCGGGCTTCTCTTCGATCATATGCAAAACTCTCTCATATACCTCTTTAGTATTGTGCCTTAAATACCAAACGTAAGCCTTGGTAAAAATGTCCTCTAAAAGACCGTACTGAAAAGCTTCACCTATTTTCTTGGCAATCGGGTTGATGCTTGTCAGCCTGTGGATCTTGGTGACCATCGGATCACTCGTTCCTAACAATTCATAAGAATGGTTCCGTGGTCTTCCTGAAACCAATGCACCGGTTACTCTCAAGTGACCCAAACCGGCAGCGGCATATGTAAAAATCAATAACCTCACCATCTTAAATATATCAGCTTCCGAACCTCCTATGTAGTAAAATATATACGCTCGTTTGAATCTTGGGTCAGTAGCTCAGTCGGTTAGAGCACCTGCCTCTTAAGCAGGGTGTCGCGGGTTCGAGTCCCGCCTGACCCACCAGAATATCTTTGAATTTATATGTTGATTCCGAGGATGTATCGGGGTACACTGAAATTGTGAGAACTTGCTGTAAATGTAAAAAGAAAAAGTATGAGAGTGAATTCAATTTCAAACACAAAGCAACGAATTTACTACAGAAAGCATGTAAGGTCTGCACCAGAAAAGAAGTTCGAGATCACTACCTTAAAAACCATGAATACTATTTACTTAAGGCCAGGCAGAGAAACGCTGCTATAAGAGTCGAGAACAAACACTTTATATGGGGATACCTTTCCACTCACCCGTGCGTAGATTGCGGAGAATCTGACCCAGTAGTATTAGAGTTCGACCACGTGGAAGGGGTAAAAAGAGAATCTATCGCAGTTATTATTCGTACCAATACAATAAATGTAGTTCGAAAGGAAATCCAAAAGTGCGTTATTCGCTGCGCAAACTGTCATAGGAGAAGAACAGCCAAGCAATACAAATGGCATAAATTAGCCTTCGTAGCTCAACTGGATAGAGCGCATCGCTTCGAACGATGAGGTAGGGGGTTCGAGTCCCTCCGGAGGCACACCTAGCTTGACTTCAACTCCAATTTCTGACACGATGGACATGTAATGGTGAAAAAGGCCTTGTTTTTACCTATTGTTTTTCTTGTGCTCACCAAAATTATTCTTGGGCATAATAACGTAGTTCTTGACGGTGCCAATCAGCTAACCGCAGTCCAAAAACCACAGGTTTTAAGTTACAACAGTGAAACCGGATTAGATCAATCAGCTCCATTTGTCTTTGCCGCTCTCCCTTCTTTTGAAAATAACGTTAAGACTTCGGTTAAAGTGGCAGATGCCAGAGCTGAAATTATTCGCCAATATCTTCAAAAATACGACTCTCCTCTTGTTCCTCAGTCGGAATTGATCGTTGAATTATCTGATACTTACAACTTTGATTACCGCTGGCTCGTTGCTATTGCCCAACAAGAGTCATCTCTATGTAAGAAAATCCCGGAAAATTCATATAACTGTTGGGGGTGGGGGATATACCCTGAACCCTCCGACCCCACCATCATGAAAATCACTCGTTTTGACAGTTTCGAAGACGCCCTCAGAAGAATTGCACCTCAGTTCACCAAGATCTTCTTAAAAGGTAACCACACCAAAGATCCTATGGAAGTAATGAGGACATACACGCCCCCCTCGGACGGCTCTTGGGCAGACGGCGTCAACCAATTCTTTGGTAGCCTCGAATAATCCTCCCGAATGGTAAAATAAGCATGTCAGATCAGCCGAGGTGGTGAAATGGTAGACACGATAGGTTTAGGACCTATTGCCCTTAAAAGCGTGGAGGTTCAAGTCCTCTCCTCGGCACAAATTATCGAACTCATCTCAAGCTAACCCCCGACATATCCTCACCTCCTGATAAAATACTCATGGAGTCATTTGACTCCAAATACCATATATAATCCAAGTCCTATGGAAATAAAAGAACTTAAAAAAGAAAAAAATGTCGCCCAAGTGGAGGTAATCGTCACCAAGAAAGAAGTTGACGTCGAAAAGAACCACGCCGTTGAAGAACTTGCACAGCAAATAACTGTCAAGGGTTTCAGACAAGGCAAGGCTCCCAAAAACATCGCCGAAGAACACTTAAACCCCGAAAAAGTCACTGACCACGTCTTAAATCATCTTCTCTCAGACGCTGTTTCAAAAGCCCTGAAAGAGTACAAGTACAACCTACTTGGCCGTCCCGTGCTGGAATCCGTTGACACCAAAGGCAAGGATGAGTGGAAATTCTCTTTGAACTTCCCCCTCTATCCTGAAATCGACCTCGGTGACTACAAAAAAGTGGCCAAGGGAGCCTCCAAAACCACCGTCAAGAAAACTAAGACCGAAAAAACTACTGAAGATTCCGAAAAGGCACCCAACAACGAAGACAGTCTCAATCTTATCTACCAAGCCCTCCTGAAAAACATTCAGGTCGATATTCCTGAGTCTGTAATCGAAGAAGAGGTTAATTACAGCTTGGAGCGTCTTTCAACCCAAGCCCAGTCACTTCACCTTACTCTGGAGAACTACCTCAAAGCCGTCAACCGAACCCTAGACCAAGTAAAAGATGAGTATCGCAAGAGCGCGGTTGATAGCCTAAAGCTGGATCTGATTCTTCTTGATATAGCCAAGAAAGAAGGGGTTCAAGCCTCTCAGGAAGAGGTAGAGAACCTTGCAAAATCGACCAACTTACCTGAGAATCAACATAGTCGCCTTAAAATGCTCATCGCCCGCCGTAAGACGCTTGAATTATTATCGTCTCTCTGATATTATAGGGCTCAATGAACCAAGGGTTTAGCAATACACCATCCGGGGGTTCCCAAAACCCCAAGATACAGAGCTTTCTTGAAGCCCTAAGGAATTCTCAGGGCAAAATTAACCCCGCAGGTTCGGAATCTACCACCAATCCCTTTGCCGAGTTCCAAAACAAAAAAGAGATCGAAAAGAAGCGTATAGAGTCCTTCCATCAAGCCAGATCTCAAGAATGGAACAGAATCTTCTCCTCCAAGCAAGGTCAGATCACTTTCTTGGAACACGTCAGGAAGTCCATCCATGAATATTCCCTCAACGTCTCTCAGGCAAACTCATGGCTTGAGATGTACAACAGCCGCTCCAAGAAAAAGAGCTACTACTGGGGCCAGGCTTCAAAGAAAGGTACCTCCTTCACCCAAAACAACGAGCGCACTGCTGCCACTTCCGTCGGCTAAAACATTACTCCTCTGTACAAAAACTCCCGTTCCGATTAAAATATACCCTATCAAACTTGGTCACAGGTTTGACTGTGGGCCCGTGGCGCAGCTGGCTAGCGCGTTGCATTGACATTGCAAAGGCCACTGGTTCGAGTCCAGTCGGGCCCACTATTTAAAATTCGCCTTCACCGGCGAATTTTTTGTATTGACATCTCAACCTCTACTGATAAAATACTCGCACATGCGGATGAGCCGGGGTTGCCAGCCCGCGCGCGAGTTCTGGCAATCGCCGGATTTGGGGTCACACCCCTCATCCGCTCTCGCCCCGTTTCAACAACGGGGCTTTTTTTATATCTACCATTCAATCGGATCTTTCCCATTGAAGATCAAATAAGTATTTGCTTGAGAAAAATGCTTACTGCCAAAGAAACCACTGTGAGCAGATAGGGGAGAGGGGTGAGGTGCCTTTAGGACCAAATGCTTCTTACCATCAATTACGACGCCTTTCTTTTGAGCATAGTTACCCCACAATAGAAATACCAACCCAACTTTCTTGTCGGAAAGTACTTTTATCACTGCATCGGTAAACTGCTCCCAACCCTTGTTTTGGTGTGACCCTGCCTGATGTGCCCTAACAGTCAAAGTAGCGTTTAGAAGTAACACTCCCTGATCAGCCCATCGCTCCAAATTCCCATTCGTACACACCAGTTTGCCCACATCACTCCTGATTTCCTTGTAGATATTAACCAGAGAGGGAGGTACAGCTACCTCGTCAGCTACCGAAAAACACAGTCCGTTCGCCTGACCAGGTCCGTGATAAGGATCCTGTCCCAAAATTACCACCTTAACCTTGTCAAAAGGACATCTGTCAAAAGCCGAAAAAATGAACCTGGGTGGGGGGTAAACGGTGCTCTTTTTGTATTCTTCCCTTACAAACTCTCTTAAACCGGCAAAGTAGGGTTCCTTAAATTCCTCGGCTAAAGCTTTCTTCCAACTGGGTTCAATCCGCACATCCATGCATCAATTGTAATTCATCAGCAGCATCTGAGCCTAAAGTATTGTAAAATACACCGTATAACAAACAAAAAGTTCAAAATTGTCTAAATACTACAGAATAAATCAAAACATCCGTTATCCTGAAGTCCGTGTCCTGGACCAGGAAGGTGGTCAGCTTGGGATTATGCCCACCAAAGAAGCCCTCGAAAAGGCCCTAGCAGCAGAGCTAGATTTAGTAGAGATCACCGATAAAGCCACCCCCCCGATCGTCAAGATCATTGATTTTCAGAAGTTCAGGTACCAGGAGGATAAGAAAGAGCGCTCCGGTAGCGCTAAGGCCAACCAAGAGACAAAGGAACTCCGTTTGAAACCTTTTATGGCTGAAAACGACATCTTGGTCAAGGTTAAGCAGGCCGAAAAATTCCTCAAGGCTGGAGATAGAGTCAAACTCGTGGTAAAATTCCAGGGTCGGGCAATCACCAAGAAAGAATTCGGAGAAAAGGTAATGAACCAGGCTCTCGACAGTCTGGCCGAAATTTCTACGATTGTTGAACAACCCAAATACATGGGCAAGCTACTCATTGCTCAAGTCAAACCTAAAAAATAAAGACTATGGTCAAGACTAAAAATAAGACTAAACAAAAGACGAGAAAAATCGTCATGAAACGATTTAAAATCACTGGCACCGGTAAGGTCCTTCGCCGCTCCCCATACATGCGCCACCTAAGACGCAAGAAGAGCCGCAAGCTTGTCCGCAGATACCGCCACTACGTGGAGGTCACTGGCAGGCTCGCCACCAAGATCAAGTCCATGCTCCACATGTAATTAACCCCAAAATAAAAGAATATGCCAAGAACAAAAACCGGTACAGTCCGTAAAGCTGGACACAAAAAAGTCTTCTCTCTCGCCAAGGGTTTCCGCATGACCCGTAACCGCCTTTTCAAGGTGGCTCATGAAGCTGTTATTCATGCTGGCCAATATGCCTATGTCGGCCGCAAGGAACGCAAGCAACAGATGAGAACTGGTTGGATAGAAAGCATCAATGCCTTCCTATCCGGAATGACCGATGCTCCCAAGTATTCCCGTTTCATCAAGAACATGGCCGACAAAAACGTGAAACTTAACCGCAAGTCACTCGCCGCTCTTGCTGTAAAACTCCCTGAAGCTTTTAAAGCAGTCGTCTCTTTTACTTCCGCTAAATAAGGGGAGAGTTTAATATCGCATTTTAAATGAACTCCCCGAAAGGGGGGTTCTTTGTATAAAATAAACACATGGAAGCTACCAAGGCTCTAGAGAAAGTTAAATCAAGTCTTACCGAAGATCTATCTTCCGTATCGTCTCAACCCAGCCTTGATGAGTTAAAAATTAAATACCTGGGCCGTCAGGGATTGGTCAACTCACTTTTCAAGACCCTCCCCATCAAGACCGACTCGAAGATCGGAAAACAAATAAACGATCTCAAGACTTTTGTTGAGTCAGAAATAAAAGCCAGAGAGTCTTCACTTCTTTCTGTGAGCGAAGACAAGATAGATGTTACCGTTCCAGGACAACTTCCCCCCATAGGCAGTGTTCATCTCATCACTCAAGCAATAGAAGAAATTGAAAACATTTTTAGCCGCTTAGGGTTTGTCCGCCGTCGATATCCGGAGGTAGATACCGACTGGTATTATGCCGAGGGTCTGAACATTCCCAAGGACCACCCGGCTAGAGATGACCAGGAAACTTTCTATGTCTCTGAGGGAGTTGTTTTGACTGCACATACCAGCAATGGCCAACTTCGCGAAATGGAACTTATGGGCAAGCCTCCCATAAAAATGACTAACATAGGCAAGACATACCGACGTCAGACAGATGCTACCCACAATCCGATGTTCCATCAGTTTGAAGGACTGGTCATAGATAAAAATATCAACATTACTCACCTCATCGGGATTACCGAACACTTCGTCAAGGCGTACTTTGGCCTAAATCGCACTGTAAGGCTCAGGCCTCACCACTTCCAATTTACCGAGCCAAGTTTCGAAATCGATATTAGTTGTGGTCTCTGTGAGGGTAGAGGGGAGATCAATGGCTCACGCTGCAAAATCTGTAAATCAGGTTGGTTAGAGTTGGGGGGTGCAGGCATGGTTCATCCCACAGTCCTCAAAAACGGCGGTATTGATCCTCTAGAATATTCCGGTTTTGCCTTTGGTTGGGGTGTTGAGCGCGTTCTCATGATGAAGTCGGGACTAAATCTTCCTGACCTTAGACAACTTTTTAGTGACGATCTCAGATTTCTTAAACAATTCTAAAACTCATGGATATAAAATTAACTAACTCAGCCATCAGACGTTTTCTAAAAACCGAAATCTCTCCGGAAGAATTTGCCGAGAAAATTAGTCTTTGTGGCCCAACTTTTGATCGACTATATAAAAAGGGGGGTGACTATGTCTTCGAAATTGAAGCCATTACCAACCGTGTTGATACCGCCTGTGCATACGGAGTAGCCCGCGAAGGCAACGCCATCCTCAATCAAATGGGTATTCCCACCGAACTGGTCGGCAATCCTTACGAGCAACAAATAAATGCCCATGAAAGCCTCCCTAAGATCTTCAACATTAAAATTAGCGACCCAGGTTTAGCCCCAAGATTCACCGCTGTCTCCCTTAAAAATGTCAAGATCGGCAAATCGGATAAAGATGTTAGCACCTTACTTGAACTTTGTGGTGAACGACCTATCAACAACGCTGTCGATATTACAAACGAGCTCACAATGCTATATGGCTGCCCCCTCCACATCTTCGACCTTGACAAAATCGAGAAAAAACATCTAATTCTTCGTGAAAGTAAGTCAGGAGAAACAATCACACTGCTTGATGGATCCAAAAACAAACTATCCGGAGGAGATATCATCATCGAAGACGGTGGCGGAAAACTTATCGATTTATGTGGGGTTATGGGTGGAAAAAAAGCAGAAGTTGATGAGAATACTAAAAACATCCTTCTCATCGTTCCCATGTATCATCCTCGCAAGATTAGGAAAACCTCACTCTTCCTACAAAAAAGGACTATTGCCTCACAAATATACGAAAAACAACCTGATATTGAACTCTGCTTACCCATTCTTTCAAAAGCTATCGAGCTCTTTGGTCAAAGATGCTCGGCCACACCCTCAAGTAAGATATTTGATTTCTATCCCGACAAACTTAGCACCAAGGTCATCGACCTTGATCTCATCTGGCTTGACGGCTTCGTCGGAGTTCAGATAGAACGAGAGTCGGTCCTTGACATTCTCTCTGATCTTGGATTTTCAGGCACTTTCAAAGGAGAGAACACACTCACCTGTTCCGTACCCAGTTGGCGCCATTATGATTTGAATATCCGCGAGGATCTGGCCGAAGAAGTAGCTCGTGTCTATGGATATTTTAGACTACCTCCGGTCCTACCCAACGTTAATCTGTCAACACAAGAACCCAACAAGCTACTTACCACCGAGCTGAAGATCAAAAAGTATCTGGCTGCTCTTGGCTACTCGGAA
>Ga0075645_111_pt1 | contig 16349 bp, 18 predicted proteins | sample RifGroA1_FD_68239 | JGI IMG/M metagenome (GOLD analysis project Ga0075645, IMG submission 68239) | Microgenomates (Collierbacteria) bacterium GW2011_GWA1_44_12
CTTATCACCATCTTCACCGCCATTCCAAACTCAATCGGCTCAAAATCGGGAGCCACTCGTCCCACGATCAAATACATTGCCACCCTGGACTCACCTGCCTCCAACTTCCTCAATAGCTCCACTAAAATGTCGGTAATTGCCAATCGGGAACTGGTTTTCTCCAGTCTTTCCAGATACACCACGAAATCTTTGAACTTCATGCTTAAATTCTACCTCATCGGAAGTATTTTACCTTCCCCAAAGCATACCTGGCTCCCCTTGTATGACCCTTTTTCTTAACCAGTTTTTTTTCAATCAAATCTTTTAAGTCCCTTAGCACCGTGTCTTCTGAAACACTCGGCAAAATTGCTCGAATATCCTTAATTGTTGTCTCACCTTTCAAAGTTAGATCTTCCATGATGGCGATTTGTCTCTCGGATAATGAGATTGCTTTTCCACTCTCTGATCTGAATACAGGCTGCTCGCCCACCAAGGTCATCAACCTTGCCTTCGCTTTTAATGCCGCACTTTCCAAGCTACCTACAAAATATTCCAACCAGCCGGTTAAGTCACCACCCTTTTTCTCTACATCGACTAGGCTGTTCAATACTGCCTCCTTGTTTCTAAATAATTCCTCTTCCCATACCCAAAGCCCCTTTAACTCATAACCCACACTACTTAAAAAAAGATCGGTGAACAGCACTCCGGAAAGCATACTGCCTTCATCAAACGGTTGAATTCTAATAATCTCATAAAGACATACTCCTGCCTTTAATATCGGATTTATTGTTTCGGCATCGGCAGAAATAAACCAGCTGAAGAAATCTTCTATCTGATACGACACCTCAACCGCACTGGGAACACTAATTCTATTTCCCAACCATCCTTCTCCCCTCTCTTCCATTCTGAATACACCCAACTCTTTAGAAGATACTAATTTCTCCATCGACAATGAATTAAGCTGGGTCAGATCTTTCTCCCCAAAGCCAGCCTGCTTAAACCTCATTGAGAGATAGCCCAGTTGCTCTTTATACTTATTGGCGTTTAGGAAATTAAGCACCATTTGCACATCTCTTTCCTTTGCCACGACTCCTACTCTCTGTGCTACTTCCTCTGCTCTTTCGTCCCTCCCGGGATCATCGGTGATAATTCTACCCATCTCCGGCGATTGAATTGCATTTCCATAAACCCTCAACACCGCCTGTGCCCCTCTAGTTAGGCAATCATGGCGGATTTTCCCTTCCCAATCACTGGGGACTGGCACAATCCCCATGATTGCCATTGCTCTCTCGAATCCAATGGTTCTCATGAGCAGGCGGGTAGAAATATCGTAGGCAGGTTCGAACATCTATTTCAATTTACGCTATTAATGCGGAGATCTCAAGTTTTTTACTATCTCACCGTACACTTTAGGTACTTCATCGGCTATATCGTCTGAATTAAACATCAAATCTTTCTTTTCCGCTAATCTATCGGCAGCTTTTTTGACCAAGTATGATGCTGCCGCTAGAGAAAATAATGGCTCATTCTTCGCCATAAATCCTACCGCCACTCCCGCAATTACATCTCCTACTCCACCTTTGACTAGACCGTCATTACCTCCCTCGATTCTTATTAATCTTTTTCCGTCACTGACAAGGCTGACAGCATCTTTAGACAAAATCACTAGTTTATGTTTCGCCGCCAATCTCATTATCTGCTCACCTCTTTTCTCGATATCATCCAATAATTCCTCACCAAAAAGCATCTCAAATTCTTTTTTGTTTGGCGTCACCGCCGCTCCCTCTGGCAAATCATTCACACTGATCACTTGAAGACTACCTCCATCGACAAGCCATCTCTTTTTTAAGAATGATCTTAAATATTTTTTTGTAATATCACGGGTTATCATTCCCTCTTCATCACAGACGAAGTCCTTTTCATTAATATGGCTCCTCATCAAACCCGGTCCAATCAGGATGGCATCACTCTTTTCGATATAACTATCCAGGTCTTCAAAGGGTACCCACACGAAACTTCCCAGTGAAGACTTGATCTTATCTACCACCCCTCTATCCTCAACCGGTGAGGCGAAAAAAGTCATACTTACCAACCTCGAAGCTCCTTTTAAAGCCAGTATCGGTGCCCCATGAAACAACTCACTTCCACCAATTATTGTTATCTGTCCTGAAGAGTACTTGGATTCAGACTCTCCTAAAGATCTGTTGTTGGCAAAGTCATCTCTGGAAAACAATTCGGCAGCCATGCTCTCATCATAATATAATTTGCCTATGGCCACAAAAAAATCAGTAACAAAAATATCCAGGAAAATTGCTATCCAGACACTCACACTGGCCACATCCTCACTTGGATTAGTTGCTGCTCTGGCATGGAATGAAGCCATTAAAGAGTATGTCGATGTTTATGTCCGACCATACTTTGCCCGCGGTTCGGCCGTCCTTTCACTCTTTCTTTATGCTATTGGCATTACCCTGCTCACAGTCATTGTTACCTGGCAACTTAATCGTCTTACTAGACTGTTGGACAAACAGGGAAAATAGGCTACAGCCTGATCAGATTCACTTTCTTGAACATTGGCACATCCCCCTCATCCGCCGTAGTTACTATCACCTGTCTCCCCACCATTACCCGGAGCACTTCTTGTTTGTGTTCTTCATCAAGTTCTGAAAAGATATCATCTAGTAATAAGACTGCCCTCCTCTTGGTTTTTTCTTCCAGATAATATATCTCTCCCATCTTGCATGCAAGAACTGCCATTCTCTGCTCCCCTCTGGATCCGTAAACTGACAAGTTCCTTTCCTCTTCCTTTATCATCAGGTCATCTTTATGTGGACCGACCAGCGTGTAACCCAATGCCGTTTCAGCATCTTTATACTGCTCCAGTCTCGCCTCACTGATTGGGCTGGCATCATATTCAAGTTTCAATTTATTGAACAGCTCGCTTCTTTGGAAAAGACTATTAATATAATCGACAAATTCCCGCCTCTTTTCTTGAATGATCGCACCGTGTTTTATCATCAAGCCATCCCAAAAGGTTAATGAATATCTGGTCACCGCCCCCTCTCTGATTGCGTCTAGTAATTTATTTCTACGCCTCAGGGCTTGTTCATAAGTCGTTAGGCTGTGGTCATAAGACTTGTCTGTCTGGAGCAGCACTTTATCCAAAAATTTTCTCCTGACATCCGGGGACCCGGAGATTAACTCAACATCCTCCGGCCTAAAAAGTACTAAGGGAAGAAGCCCTACCAAGTCTTTTCTTCTCTTGCTTACTCCGTCTATGATGTATTTTCTTTTGTTAACCACTTTCCCCATCACGACTCCTCCGTTGACGATTACCTCTATGGTCATTAACTCCCCTTTTTCGTCGATGATCTGGCCGCCAACCCTTCCCAGTTCTTCTCCGAAGCGCACCATCTCTTCGGTTCTCTTTGCCCTGAAGCTATCACCTACACTCATCAGGAAAATTGCCTCAAGCAAATTAGTCTTACCGTAAGCATTTGGCCCAAAGACTACATTCACACCGTCGAACATCTCCAGCTCTTTCATTTCGTAGCTTCTAAAATTAGTTAGGGTTACTTTAGTCAGCATTCTTCCCCATATTGTACATACAGTATATTAATGTTATGTATCTTCTTCAGATTCTCTACTTATTCCTTCCTGCGGGACTGGCAAACATGGCCCCACCATTTGCCTCCATTGTCTTTCCTTATTTGGGATTTCCAGTCGACTTTGGTAAGACATTTAGAGGCAAGCGCATTTTCGGTGACCACAAGACCGTCAGAGGCTTTGTCTCTGGCACGATCGCCGGAGTTCTTTGTATCTACCTCCAAAGATATCTTTATACATCTTCACCATTCTTCAGATCAATAAGTCTGCTTGATTACACTCAGGTTCCCATCGCATTTGGTCTATTCCTGGCCTTTGGTTCTCTTGTCGGAGATGCGATTAAAAGCTTCTTTAAGAGACAAGTCGGAGTAGAGCCAGGGCAAGCTTGGTTCCCCTGGGATCAAATTGACTGGATTATTGGTGCTTTGATCTTTGCCGTTCCCTTCATCAAAATTACTCCAGTTATCTCCTTCTCTTTCCTCCTCATCGGCCTACTTACACACCTTTTGACGAAAGTCATCGGTTTCTTTTTGAAGATCAACGACACGGCTATATAACCAAAAAAACGATTGATATAATAGCCATCACATGTCCCCCGCTTTCAAAAAAAACTTCCCTAATTTGCTGACGATTTCTCGCGGTTTTTTGATTGTTCTGATCTCGATTGTCTTCTTTTCCGGTTGGAAATACAGATTTCTTGTCGCCCTCCTCTTATTCATCATCGCCATCCTTACAGACATTCTTGATGGTAAACTTGCCCGAAAATGGAAGGTGAAGTCAGATTATGGGGTCGTCTTCGACTCTCTTTTCGACAAAATTCTGACTATCAACATGTACCTGCTCCTTATCCCCCACAACCTCATCCACACGGGTGTATTTGTCGCCTTGGTCATAAGGGATCTCTTAATTGACGGTATCAAGAACTATTCACTTTCCCGAGGCATCCCTATCTCTGCTCGCAAATCCGGTAAATCAAAAATGGTCGCCCAAGGAGCTATGATTATCTTTGCTCTTCTGCTCCTTACTTTCCCTGGTAACTTTCTATTCTATGGCTGCCTTGTCATATCGGCCATCGCCGCTCTATTTTTCTCCTATTTCAGTGGGATCCTTTATGTCGTAGACTGGATATACCGCGAAGATGACCGACCTGCCAAAAAAAAATAAATTTCTGGTTAAAACCATTCTTTCTCTTTTTGGAATAGGCATTATTCCCTTTTCTCCCGGCACCTTTGCCAGTGCCGCCACCGCTATTGGCTGGTATTACTTGCTTCCCTCTTTCTCAAAATATCCACTACTCCCAATTTTTCTCGCTCTCATCCTTATCCCGACTTATTTTATTTCCGTTAAGCTGATCTCCCTTTATCTGAAACCTCCAATTGATAAATCCTGGATCGTCATTGACGAGCTATTCGGCATGATCATCTCCCTGCTCCCTACAATCTTCCTTCACTCTCCCGTTTTTATCCTGATTGCCTTTATCTGTTTCCGCTTCTTTGATATTGTGAAACCTTCTTACATTAAAAAAATTGATGCTCTTCACACTCCAGGCTCAGTCGTCCTGGATGACGTCGTGGCCGGAGTCTACAGTGCTACATCGGTCATTCTCATTAGTTTGTTCTACTTGTGAAAGACAACCTGACAATTCTTATTACTGGGGGTTCCTCTTCTGTAGGACAATCCTTTATTTCACTTCTTCCCAAAACAGCTATTATTTACTGTCTAAACCACTCCACTCCACTCAAAGCCGACCCCAGGATTACGATAGTTAAATCCGATCTAAGAGATGCTGTAGACACATTGGACGCCCTGGCAGAGGTGTCAAAATTAGATTGCATTGTTCACCTGGCCGGCATTACCGACGCTCACATATCTCTTGGCCGGGGAGCTTATGAGGACAACGTCTCCATGGCAAATACTATTGTCAGTGTTGCCCAACAAAAGCAGACCAAACGTCTTTTCTTTCTAAGCTCAAACTCTGTCAACTATAGCCAAAGACATTATGCCTTAAGCAAGGCAAAATCAGAAAAAATTCTCCAGGGAACAGAGATCCCCCTGACAATCTTCCGTCCGACTCTGATCGTTTCTCATGAGTCCCCGGAAATAAAGAGTCTGGTTGCCCTCATACGCAAGCTGCCTGCTATCCCTCTTGTAGATGGGGGTAGCAATCAAGTACATCCGGTAACATCACCCGATATCGCCTCGGCAATCATCCTTGCCATGAACGAACGACTTTCAGCAGGCAAGACTTATACACTATCGAATGACGTCTTCATTACTATTAAAGAAATTGTTGACTGCCTCATATCTAGTTTTCAATTACACAAGCCCATCTTCAATATCCCAACTTGGTTTGCGAAATTTCTTATCAGCATTCTTAAACTAGCTAGACCTGACACCGCACTTATACTCCAAGACTCATTCCTTCAAACCACTGCCGGTGATAATTCTCTTGTCAAGAAAGATTTACATTGGACTCCTGAACCGGTTACTTGCCAAATCTTAATCTCCAATTTCCGTTAAGTTTTCCAAAAAATAATAGGTCTTCCAATATGTCGAAAATATAATGGAGTGACCAAGAAAGAAAGAATACCCCCCACAACCTCTGCGATGTGTACACAAACCAAGAGGACAGGAACATCGCCAATGCAACAAATAGCATATTGTGACTCAGTATTTTAGTGTTCCCCTTGTGGTTCTTCTTAATGTAATCAATGCAAGTTAACAAGCCATCACCCAAAAGACACTCCCTTACCTCTATCGCATATCTTGTTTGTCGTCCGTACCAGAAAATAAACAGCAGGTGATCAGCGTCGGGAATGTATGCACCTAAAAGAGCTACTATCAACAGGCTGGCTTGATCTCCCCCAAAGATGATCATCCCAAATACCCACGCCAAAAGACCAAACAGAAAATGCATTTGCCCATGATAGTGCTCGCTCATAATCGTCAATTTTTTCCTTTTTGTCATTTGTTCATAATAAGCTATTCCTGACACTTCGGGCAATAGTATGTGCTCCTTCCACCAAGCTTCATTCGCTTGATTAACTCACCGTCTCGCTTACATGGATATCCTGCCCGCTCATAGACTAGAAAATGTTCTTGGTACCTTCCCATCTGGCCTTTTGTGTCAACAAATTTTTCGTCTGAAGCGCTTGAACCCCCATATTTGATTCCTTTTTTAATTACCTCCACCATCGCTTTATGCAACTGTTTGATTTCTGTGTCATCCAAAGAGTTGGCACCCCTGGTTGGATTGATTTTAGAAAGATATAAAGCATCGTTCGCATAAATATTGCCCATTCCCCCCATTTTCTCCTGATCCGTCAAGACTAGCTTCACCGCCCTCCTCGATTTACCCAGAACGCTCTTTAAATAGCTAAAGTCAAATTCCTTATCTATCACATCAGGAACCTGTTTCCTGATTTCTTTCTCATACTGTTCGCTATTAATAACTTTCATCCAACCAAACACTCTCATATCATTAAAAAATAATTTTGATCCATCAGCAAAATCCCAAATAACCCTCGTGTGACTACTCGGAAGCTCATTAACCCAGTCAGCGGTCGGGTGACCTCCTGCTATTCTCATGTTTTTTGACAAATAGACAAGCTGACCAGTCATCTTCAAGTGAATAATCACCAGTGAATTCCAGTTCTTAAAATTAACCTCAATTACCTTTGACTTTCGTCCAACTTGATCGACTACCTTCCCGATAAGCTTCGTTGGCTCTCCCGAAAAACTCTTTTCTCTCAGCACCGACACTTTCAAGATTTTTTTCCCGGAAAGTTCAGTATCCAGCTGCTTTCGGATTGTCTCGACCTCAGGTAACTCGGGCATAATTTAGAGTAATTTTCGCGGCGTTAATATGATCCCCAAGAAAGCAATAAAGCAAAGAGCTGAAATAACCACGAACAATAGTCCAAACCCCAACGTAGTCACCACATAACCACCGATAAGAGCTCCGACAGCCATTATCAGACTGGCAATCAGTGCCCAGTCTGCATATTCCATTACTTCCATGTCTCCATCCACATGTTTTGCAAAAAGAGCTCCAAATGTTGGCGAGCCTAACGCTTCTGCTAATCCAAACAACATCTGGAGCAAAATCAACCCCAAAGCACTGTTAATTATCAAAAAGCCTAAGTATCCTATTGCCTTGATTAGGTAACTGGCTGCCAGCATTAACTCCTTTTCCTTGACTTTATCTCCCATCTTTCCCACAACCCACAAGAATAATGCTGATGACAGATAAAACACAGCCGAAGAAATACTGATTAACAACACACCTCCACCTATATTTTGCACAAAAACTGCATAGAGCGGCCCGAAAAGCATCACCCCGAACACCAAGAGTCCGTTATAAGTGATCAAAACCTTCAGTGCTTTATTTATTTTCATCTCTTAATGTCTCTTCTACTACCTTCCTGATATTTTTAATAAATGTCTCTTTCGAAAATTTTCTCGCTTGGGAGATCAACACCTCTCTCTTCCATTTAATATTACTAAATCTGCCCATTGCAGTTTCAATAGTTTTCTCATCGGTACCGTCTATCAAAATGCCAGTCTTACCATCCACCACCGTTTCCTTAAAACCACCACCGTTAAAAGCTATTACCGGGGTTCCGGCAGCCATCGCCTCTACCGGTGTGATTCCAAAGTCCTCGTCTCTTGCTAAAGCAATAAACCCCTTTGCCCCTGCATATAATTTATAAAGCTCTTTATCTTCCACTCTACCCACCAACTCCACTTCCCTGTATTTTTTTAATTCATCTCCGACTTTGCTGAATCCCACTGCCTCGCCGACGATTTTAAGTCTGAAACCTAAACGACGTGCTGCTTGGGCCGACTCTACCAATCCCTTAGCTCCAACCAACCTTGAGACTATCAAGAAATAATCATCCTTCTTTTCTCCTTCGCTCTCTTTAATTAAATTTTCAACTTCCACTGGAGGATAAATTACCTCAGCCTCTTTGCGGTAAAATTTCCATATTCTTCCGGCAACGTTTTGTGAATTGGCGATCCATTTATCCACTCTCCCTGCCGACCACAAATCAAAAATTCGTAAAAAGTGGTTTACCACTGTTGCGTAAACTCTCACTATCCAATATTTCATTAAATGAATACTTGTTTCATATCCATATAGATTTCTTGGAGGTGTGTGACAATAAGCAATTACTGTCGCACCATCGTCGACCCTGAATCCTCTGGCTATATACGAAGAACAAGAAGTAATCACCAGATCATACCCTCTTAAATCAATTGATCTCCAAATTAAAGGCAGTAAAAACCTCAGAGGGCTATAAAGATTTCCATACTTTATCAATAATGCCCACTTGCTCTCAACTATTTTTCTATCACTAAAAGCTAGATCACAACTTGATCCCTTTAAACGAAAGGCTGTATAGATTGGGGCATTTGGATACATGTCCGAGAGTACCCTCAAAACTCTTTCGGCTCCTCCAAACTCCTTTATATAGTCATGAACTAAAGCTATTTTCATAAGAATACCTCCTCTGCCGTCTTCTCCCATTCATCAGAAGGGAGCTTTCCTATCAAACTCTTAAAACTCAATTCCTCAAACAGTTTAACCGCCTTATCTTTATCATAGTTTGTTAACAAACAAGACTCCCAGTCAAAATCAAGAGGTACATGTCTGTCTATTTCCGCCAGCTCTCTACTCTTCCAGGCAATATCTCTTCCGGATTCCAACATAATTCGAGTACGAGGTTTTATCCTTTCGTCATCCAATTTTTTATATAAATTTTTCAGAGTCCCGAAATCCTGGATAAGTTTGGTCGCGGTTACTTTACCGACACCTTTAACTCCGGGTATATTGTCTGACGCGTCTCCCATCAAAGCCTTTAGATCGATCATCTGATCAGGTCGCAATCCATATACCTCGATCACCCGACCTTCATCAAATACCTCGGATTGAGAATAACGATTGTGGATCGGCAAATAGACTACAACTCTCTTATCTTTAATTAACTGAAGAGCATCTCTATCCCCTGTTACTATTACCGCTTGTGTATCCGCTTCATTTTTTTCGTCTGTGGCAGTCCAGGAAAGAGTCCCAATGATATCGTCTGCTTCAAAACCCTCTATACCAAACTGGGGAATGTTTAACACTTCGACCACTTCTTTGGTTCTTTCAATCTGAGAGACAAGATCTTCATCCATGGGACCTCTATTCGCTTTGTATTCGTCGAAGGCAATCTTCCTAAAGGTAGGACCTTTGACGTCCCAGGCTACGGCCACATGAGTAGGCGACAATTTCTCCAAAACAGATAATAACAGCACCGAGAATCCATATACTGCTCCAACCAACTCACCTTTCGGCGTAGTCAAAGGAGGATAAGCGTGATACGCCCTATGAAGTAGGGCGTTCCCGTCAATCAGTACTAGTTTTCTCATCTTCGTCTAAAGAGGCTTTAGGTGATCCCATTATTTTCTCGAACGAATCTTGCTCTAATGTCTCAACTTTCATTAACTGCTCGACCACCTTATCCAAAGTCTTTCTTTGTTTTTTTAAAACAGTCTCAGCTGTAATGTAGGCAGCATCTACCAGCTTTTTAACTTCGGTATCTATCTTTGCCTGCATGTCCTCCGACACCCTTACTTGATCACCATAACTCATCCCCCAAATTCCAAGCTCTGTTGACTGACCTAGTGCCAGTGGACCAATATCACTCATTCCGAAATCTACAACCATCCTCCTAGCTAGTCGAGTGGCATTCTCGATATCATTGGCCGCTCCGGCAGTCAGTTCGTCGTAGACAACCTTCTCTGCTGCTCTACCTCCCAACATCATTGCCAACCGATCAATAAGCTCCGTTTTTGTAGTCTGATACTTATCCGTCTTAGGCCGAGAGAGAGTGAACCCGAGGGCCAATCCACGAGATACGATACTCACTCTTCTTACTGGATCATTTCCTGGTAGTAAATGACCTACCACCGCGTGACCGGCCTCGTGATAAGCAGTCATTTTTCTCTCCCGCGTGCTTTGCAATCTCTTCTTTTCTGGTCCAATTTCCACCTTCAGAGCAGCCTCCTCGATATCCTTCATTCCTATCTCCTTTCGAGCTTCACGGGCAGCTAATATTGCAGCCTCGTTTAGCATATTTTCCAAGTCTGCACCAGAGAAACCTACCGTTCTTTCTGAAACTCTATCCCAGCTCACTTCCTTCATAAAAGGCTTACCCTTTCTGTGGATTTCAATAATGGCTTTTCTACCGGCAATATCTGGTAAATCAAGATTTACCTTACGATCAAACCTTCCAGGTCTTAATAAAGCAGCATCAAGTACGTCTGGTCTATTAGTAGCTGCCACAACGATCACATTATCACTGGGTGTAAAGCCATCCATTTCAACCAGGATCTGATTCAGGGTCTGTTCTCTCTCATCGTGACCGCTCATTCCTCCACCGGCACCCCTTGTCCGTCCGATGGCATCAATTTCATCAATAAATATTATCGAGGGGGAAGCTTTCTTGGCAGTATCGAACAAATCTCTGACGCGGGAAGCACCCACGCCCACAAGCATCTCCATAAACTCTGATCCTGCCATTGAAAAGAAGGGGACACCCGCTTCTCCAGCAACGGCTCTAGCCAACAGAGTTTTCCCAACACCTGATGGTCCGGTCAACAGCACACCCTTAGGTGTTCTAGCTCCCAGATCTTTATATTTCTTTGGGTTTTTCAGGAAGTCCACCACTTCTTCTAGTTCCTTTTTCGCCTCATCTACTCCTGCGACATCTGTAAATTTAACTGATTGTTTACCTTTTGCAAATAATCTGGCTCTACTCTTTCCGATTCCGAAAACGTCTGCTCCTCCCCCCTGCCGTCTCATCAAGAAATACATTAATACTCCAAATCCAACTATCGGCAATGCTATCGAAATTATTGCCCAAAATGCCTTACTTATGCTTTGAGAGACTACTTCCACTCTGATCTTAGATTCATCAACTCCGGCTCTCTGCAAAGCCTCCATAAAACTAGAGCCCTCTTCCTTTCTGGATACTCCTAATCTTTGTACACCATTTTCGTCTTTAGGATAGAGAAGAATGAGCTCATCTCCCGTTACCTTTACCGATTCGACTAACCCGGATTTGATTTCAGAGATGGCTGTCGAGAGAGGAAGCTCGATCATCGTTCCGGTAGCACTGGCCAATAAAGAAATTAAACTGGGTAAAAAGAGGAAGAGAATCAGTATCCAGACGATAACCCTCCTAAAATTCATATTAAATCTCAATTCAATCTTGCGCTCGACTCCACCCTTTTTTATTGGATCTGATGTTTTTTCCGTATTCATATTGCCATCCTATCATAGCATGGCTGAGGCTAAAAGTGCCTTATCTGATCACAGTTCCGGGAACAACTTCATCTGACAAAAAGATCAACAAAGGACCTTCATCTCCATCAGACATGATCGTCATACCCTGGCTTTCTTCTTCTCCCATTTTTTTGGGTGCCAGGTTGACCACTACCGGCATTTTCTTACCCACCAAGTCCTCTGGTTTATACCATTTTCTTATCCCTGAAAACAATATTCTTTTCCCGATCTCATCTCCCAGATCCATTTCATATCGTATTAGCTTGTCACTCCATTCCGGAGCACTGGCCGCAGTCACCAATCCTGCCCTGATATCCAGCTTAGAAAAATCTTCATAATTGACATTGTCTTTCATGTTAGTTAAAACTCGTAATCTATTTTCATCGCCCTTTTAACGATTAGAAGAGTTTCGTTCGCCACCTTGTTTCCCCTGTCTACTCCATTGCGCAAGATTTGGTCAACTCTTGCCGGATCTTTCTCTAAAAGTGCTCTTCTTTCTCTCATTGGTGCCAAGACCTTGTTGATAGCCACGGCTAATTTTTGTTTCACTTCAACATCCCCTACTTGTCCATCCTTGTATCTTTTTTTCAGATCTTCCACCTCATCTTTATTATCATTAAACGCATCATGATAGGTAAAAACTGGATTACCCTCAACATGACCTGGATCGGTTGGTTTTAACCTCGTTGGATCGGTATACATCGACATAATCTTCTTGAGGACATCTTCTTCTGAATCGGCGAGATAAATCGCGTTTCCCAAACTCTTGCTCATCTTAAATTTACCGTCTAGTCCCACCAACCGGGGTTCCTCTCCCAACAAAGCTTCCGGCTCTACCAATGTCTCACCGTACAAACTATTAAATTTACGGACGATCTCCCTTGTTTGCTCTATCATTGGCAACTGATCTTCTCCTACTGGCACCAAATTTGCCCCAAAGGCAGTGATATCTGCAGCCTGAGAAACAGGATACATCGCGAACCCTGCTGGCACCGACTCACCAAAACCCTTCTGTTCAATTTCGCTTTTCACTGTTGGGTTACGTAACACCCTGTTTAGGCTCACCATATTTAAGTAAAAAATGGTCAGCTCAGCAATAGCACTAATCTTCGACTGAACAACGATCGTAGACTTCTCCGGATCAATACCGGCCGCCACATAATCCAGCACCAATCCTCGAACTGAATCTGCAACTATCTGAGGGTTCTCATAGTTATCGGTCAATGCTTGAACATCCGCAATCAACACAAATTGTTCGTATTCATCTTGCAACCTGACCCGATTTTTAAGGGATCCCAAATAATGTCCTAGGTGAAGACTGCCACTGGGGCGGTCACCTGTCAAAATTCTCTTCTTCATGAAGAAATTTTATCACTCCTTGAGCTTTAACAAAGCCGCACAATGCTTATGTTTCTCCCGACCGGCAACATCATCTGCCTTTTTCATCTCCGCCGCATTCACCCTGGTAAATCCCAGCTTCTCGTATATTTTTACATTCCAGAACAAAGTTAGAGCCGTCAGAGCCTCCCCTTGATCCACATAATTGTCGAATACATACTCAACCAGTTCCCTGGCTATCCCCATCTTACGATGATTATTATCTACCGAAAGCGATTGCAGATGGATTAATTTATCTCTTCTCTCAATAGTCACACACCCCACCATCCTTCCTTCCACCCAGTAAGTTACCCAACGCTCCCCATACTCGGCATACTTTGCCGACAGCTTTGCACCCTCAATCACCCCAATTATCTCTTTCCGGTAATCATTAAGCTCTACTTCCATCAATCCATCCTCTAATCCAAGTCTCTCGGGGGAAATTATTCTTTCTTTTTCCATTTGGCCCAGATTCTATCACATGCCTGACCAACGGATAATGTAGCAGGGGTGGGTATCGAACCCACTACCTGAGGTTTATGAATCCTCCGCTCTAACCATTTGAGCTACCCTGCCATCATGCATATTTTACCAGAAGTTGGGAGCCTGACAGCCACCCATGCTATAATACGAGTGTTCGTAAACATGCGGGGGGAAGGTAAGTATCTTGCAGGGCTCATAATCCTGCTTAACCGAGGGGCGGAGCCTCGGCCCCGCAACACTATCTGACAATCTTTAACCATTTTTCCCAGTTTTCCTCTGTCTCTCCTTCAGCCTCTCCAGATACCACCTCAACATCTTTTTCAGGCAGAACGACCACCGTCTCCCCGGGAAGTTGTAGATTCAACTTATCTCTCATCAACTTCTCCTTATAGTACTCGGTCTGGACTGCCATCATCTTACGTTTAAGCTCCAAATTCTCCTCCTTGACCTGAGTTAGCCTATTTTGAGATTCATCCACCCTCAAAAACCCCTTCCTTACCTTGGAAAAATCGTTGAATAAAGACCATATTAGCAGCCATATTAAAACCAAAAAGGCAGAAGACATCTCCCGAAGAAATAAAAATTAGAGGAATACTTGAAATAAACCAGCTTGCAGGCGAGTTTTTTCATTTTATTTTAACCAAAAATAAATTCGGAAAAAAGGCTTTAGATTATCTAAAAAATAGGGGTATAAAAAACGACACAATTAAAACTTTTAAGCTGGGCTACGCTCCAAATTCTTGGGACAGTTTGCTTAGATTTTTATTAAAGCGCGGGTATGACATTGCCCTTATTGCGGCGAGCGGTCTTGTTGTGCCAAAAGAACATTCAAGCGGTTTTTACGACAGGTTTAGAGGCAGAGTAATAATTCCCTTAAGAAATGAAAGGGGGGAAATTATTAGCTTTTCCGGAAGAGCTTTGGGAAAAATTGAACCAAAATATATAAATGGTCCAGAAACACTAGTTTTTAAAAAAGAAAGATTTTTATATAACCTAGACCTTGCAAGAAGCGAGATTAAAAGGAAAAAAGAAGCGATTTTAGTAGAAGGCTACTTTGATGCAATATCTCCATATCAGGAGGAGACAAAAAATGTAGTAGCATCGTCTGGAACAAGTTTAACAACAGGTCAGCTTAGCTTAATAAAAAAATATTCCGAGACGCTGGTTATTTTTTACGACACAGATACAGCAGGTATTGAGGCCACGAAGAGGGCTTTAAGTTTAGCCCAAGAAATAAAACTAGATGTTAAGGTTGGGATTTTGCCGGACAATATTAAAGATCCAGATGAGGCGATTCAAAAAGATAAAAAGATCTTAAAAAGGGCATCAGATTTTTTGCTTCCAATAATCGCCGATATTAAACACGATATTCAAAAAGCGCATTATATAAAAAAACTGAGCAGTGTTATAGATATCTCAGAAGATGCGATAGTACAAGCACTTTTAAAAATAGCAAACACCAACCATTTAAATGATAAAATCTCTAGAACTTCGCCAGCAACAGATAGCGGTTCTAAACTATCCTCTGAAGAATACATTATTGCCCTTATTCTAAAGGTGCCAAATGACCTGGCGCAAAAAACATTGTATAAACTTTCAAATGAAGATTTCTATTATGATGAAACTAAGAACTTATTCGTTAAACTTAAAGAGTATATGCTCGAAAAGGAAAGATTTTTAATTAAAAACTTCTACTTAAAACTAACTGACGATGAAAGAAAATTAGCCGAAAAGCTGTATTTAATGGAAATATCCCTAGCTGACAATGAGAATATTGATCAAGAGGTTTTAGAGAAAGAAATAAAAAAGATATTTGATATAATAAACAAGGAAACAATTAGAAGAAAGCTTAAGTCCTTAAGCGGATTAATAAAAAATGCAGAACAAGAAGATAACACGGATCAGTTATCAAGGTTGCAGTATGAGTTTTCTTTATTATCAAAAAAAGTGAAATCAAGTTAAATTGAATAAATAAAATGAAAAAAGATAAAGACATAGATAAGGAATTAAAAAAGTTAATTAAAGCAGGCAAAAAAGTTGGTTTTATTACCCAAGATGATATCTTAAAAGCTTTTCCTGAAGCCGAGAATAACATTGAACAGCTTGATGATCTTTATGCAAAATTTATAGAAGAGAATATAGATGTATTAGATACGTACAACCCAGAAGAGGAAAAGGACACATCTTTAGAAGAGGAAAAAGGTATAGAAATTTTGGCCTCGCTTGATAGAGACATTACAACAGACCCAGTAAGAATGTATTTAAGAGAAATTGGAAAGATCCCACTTTTAACAGGCCCGGAAGAGGTTGTACTAGCAAAAGGAATTGAAAAAGGAGATTTTAAATGTAGGCAAAAACTTATTCGATCAAACCTTAGGCTTGTTGTTTCTATAGCAAAAAAATATATCGGAAGAGGATTAACATTTTTAGACCTCATTCAAGAAGGAAATGTTGGTTTAATGCGTGCTGTTGAAAAGTTTGAGTGGAGGAGAGGTTTTAAATTCTCTACATACGCCACTTGGTGGATAAGACAAGCTATTACAAGGGCTATTGCAGACCAAGCTCGAACTAT
>Ga0075645_129_pt2 | contig 16055 bp, 15 predicted proteins | sample RifGroA1_FD_68239 | JGI IMG/M metagenome (GOLD analysis project Ga0075645, IMG submission 68239) | Microgenomates (Collierbacteria) bacterium GW2011_GWA1_44_12
AATTAACCACAAAAAAGCAGGGGGGTTAGCCCCTGCTACTAGATATTAATGAATCCCATGACTATTTGAAGGGTTTGAAATATTTCAAAGGCTCTCAAACCTTTCTGTCTCCCTTCTCTTGGAAGAAATTCTTCCAAGTTTCCTAATTTAATCATCTTCAATAACGCTTTTCCCGCAATCCTTCCTTGCTCTGGAGTACCGCTAACACTAATCTTATTCCCAAAAATAGAAACATTAGAAAGCTGCAACTCAAGAAGCTCAAACTCTTCGGGGTGAGCGACATAATACTTGACCAAGGTGTCTTCACAATTTGCCAGGTTTGCGGCTTCCCAGATTTCGGAAATTACTCGATTAATCTCTTCTTTCTGTTTAAGATCGTGGATCCTTATTTCAAACACAAGGATCGCATTTTTCAGTTCTTTTCTCCTGGCCTTATTTTTTTCAGCTCTTTCAATAGCTACTTTTCCATTGTGATAACTGTCACGCTCCATCCCCCACTTCCAATCCCGCAACCAATCCAAATCTGTTTTTATTTCAGAAATCAACCTCTTAATTAACTGCTTCTGATTTCTAGTTTCCTCATCATCAAAACTATCTTTAAAAACATAAGATGCTGGTCCTAAGATGAGTAGCGGATCAATGACTAATCTTGCAGATATTTCCTCTTCATACCATCCAAGAACTAAACAAAAATAATCATTAGCTTCTGACCATTTACGGATTAAGGAGTCAGATTTTCTTCGAGAAGTTGCTCGAGATGATGCCTCGTTTAGACGAAGCACATCTCTGTAAGTTTTCCGAAGTTCATTCTTAAGTTCTCTAATTCTCGGAGTATCACCAGATCTAACTATCCATTCACGAGGAATTTCTATAAGTTGAGAATAATCTGGTGACAATGAATGAATGTCCAAGCTTTCAGCGTCATCTTCGTTAACCTGTGATTGTTGAGGGTCATTTGCCAAACCTAATAACTGATCTCGTAAAGACTGATCCAAGCCAGACTCAACATCAAGAAAACTTCTTAATTCCTCTTTGTCTGCCTCAGATAATTGTTCTCCCTGCTTAATCTTCTGCCAAAATTCACGATTCCCGTGTAATAGGGTATTCCGATCAGATATGCTGTACTCGCTTCCGTCAGTTAGAACAGCTTTTTTACTTCCATTAGTATATTGAGCGGTTAACCATCCGATCTCTTTTGAATCCTCAGAATATATTTTTCTTCGACCATCTGAATAAGGAGAAGATAGAATAACTGTTCTTCCATCATCAAGCTCTACTTTCTGACTTCCATCTGAATAGTTGTCTAATACTTTCATCACAAACCTCCTAGGTTTGAAAAGTGCAAGATTTCGCCTATGCTACCACTTATAGGCTACTTTTTCAACAAAAACCCCGCCTGTCTCAGCGGGGTGTATCCTCAAATCTCCCCATATTCCTCACCCAAGAGTGATTCATCCTCTTCTGTCCACTCACAGTTCTCCCAAGGCCGATAAGGCATCATCTCATCCTGATCTTCCCATTCCTTATCATCTTCCAGCTCAGGATCCATCGCTCCTCCTCATAAAAAAGAGCTTAAATTTCTGCTAAAAAACATATATACTAAAATCAACCCTTTATGGCTATCCAGCAGCATCCACTACCACAGGACATCAGTAGCTACCGCTTCCGCTTGATCGGTGATATGACCATCAAGCAATTTGCCATGCTTGCAGCCGGTATCATCATTGCCATCATCTTTTGGTCTTCCCCCCTTCCTTTTTTCTTCAAATATCCCCTCGCCTTCATCTTCTTGATGCTGGGTATCGGTTCTGCTTTTGTGCCTGTACAAGGCAGGCCACTTGACCAATGGATCGTCGCCTTTATCAAATCCATCTACTCCCCTACTCAATACACTTGGAGACAGGCACCACCTGAAACTACCGACATTTCTCCTGCCGCTCCATCGACCCCTGCTCCTCAAACTCCGGTGATTAGTCCCACCCCTCCAATAACCGAGTCCGTTCCCATTCCGGAACCAATTTCCACACCGGAACCTGAGATTCCTCTATCCACACCCGCTCCCACCCCAATTCCGGAACCGGAAACCCCTCCCACAACAGTCATTGAAATATCCGTTCCCACACCCGCTCCAACGGAGCAGCCGGTAGAGCAATCTCAGGCCCCCGCTCCTACCACCAATCTGCCTATTCCTTTTACCCCCACCACGCCTAACACACTGGTCGGTCTTACTCTCACTCCCGACGGCAGGATCATGGAAAGCGTCCTTGTCGAGATTCTCTCCAACGGATTAACCATAAGAGCCACCAAGAGTAATCGTCTTGGCCAATTCATGTTTGCCCGCCCCCTGGAAAAAGGCCTCTATCAGATCTCTGCCGAAAAAAGCGGCTTCAAATTCTCCACCTACTCCATCGAATTAACAAACAAAATTGTTGCTCCGCTCAAAATTCAGGCGGAAGGTACTGCATAAATATGGCCGAAAACATTAGAGCTTCCACCCAGGAGCATCTCGACATCTATACCATCAAGAACCATCTGGTCTTTCTTAAAGACGGCTCTGTTGCACTTGTATTGAGGACTACAGCCATCAACTTCAACCTCCTTTCCGAAGAAGAACAGGACGCCACCATCTACGCCTATGCTGGTCTTCTCAACTCCCTCTCTTTCTCCATCCAGATCCTCATTCGTTCACAAAGAAAAAATATTTCTGATTATCTGGATCTTCTTGATTCTCGTATCCAATTGACTCCTTCCCAGAAAATAAAGGAGCAACTCCTCACCTACCGTCAGTTTGTCAAATCTCTCGTTAAGGAAAACAGGGTTCTGGAAAAGAAATTTTATGTCATTGTTCCCTTCACTGCACTTGAACTGGGAGTGACTGCCGCCACCTTTAATCCCGTTGCCAAAGCCCCCCAGAAACCACCTTTTGACCTAGACTACATAGAGGAAAAAGCAGCCATGGCCCTGTATCCTCGACGTGATCACATCATTCGTCAATTCGCTCGTATTGGTCTAAGAGCACAACAGCTCACCACCCCGGAACTGGTCAATCTCTTCTATTCCATCTACAATCAATCTTCCGCCGCTACCGCTACATCTGCCCAAACTAAAGCTATTGGCGGCGGCGTCAATAATAAATAAACCGCTCAATCCGTTATACTTAAAATATGGCTTTTAATCTGTTTCGGCGCACCCCAAAAGCCCCCGCTGATACTCCCGCATCCGGTTCTGCGGCTACTCCTGTCACGTCAATTCCCCAAACTCCTTTACAAACACCTCCTCCCACTCCAAAAAAGGTAAATTCCAATCTTAAGACCACCGCCGGAACTACCTCTGTCCAGGACATCATTGCTCCCTCAGCTATAGAAATTGATTTTTCCAGTATCAAGATCGATGATATGTATCTTCGCACCCTCTTCGTCACCGGTTACCCTAGATATGTTTCTGCCAACTGGCTTTCACCTCTGATCAATTTTAATCACTCTCTCGATGTCGCCATGTATGTATATCCTTCCGACTCTAAAGATACTCTGGATCAACTCAGACGCCGAATTGCTGAAATGGAAGCTGAGATCAATACGGATATCGAACGCGGTCGTATTCCCCAGGCAGCCACGGAAGCCGGACTTGAAGATGCCAAATCACTTCAGGAACAACTGGTCAAAGGTGCCGAGCGCTTCTTTCAATTCTCCCTCTATGTCACCGTCTCGGCCGACTCCATCAAAGAACTGAACACCATCACCTCACAGATTCAGTCGATGCTTGCCTCCCTCCTCATCATCGGTAAAACAGCCTCCCTTTCCATGGAAGACGCTTTTAAAACCACTCTTCCTTACTGTAAAGATAAGTTGATGATCACCAGGAATATGGACACCACCGCCCTGTCCACCACCTTCCCTTTCACCAGTTCAGAACTGTCTGACAATCAGGGTATTCTCTATGGTGTCAACGCTCACAACGATTCCTTGGTTATCTTCGATCGCTTCTCCTTGGAAAACGCCAATATGCTTGTTCTGGCCACCTCCGGTGCCGGTAAATCTTACTGCGTAAAACTCGAGGTCCTTCGTTCTCTCATGTTTGATACTCAGATCATTATTCTCGATCCGGAAAATGAATATGAAATGATTGCCAAAGCTGTCGGTGGCAACTACATTTCTTTCTCTTCTTCCTCACAACACAAAATCAATCCTTTCCAGATCGCCAGACCCGCCGAAAGTACCGAGGATGAAATGGGCTACAAATATCTTTTCCTCATGTCCCTTCTCAAGATCATGATCGGAGAAATGTCTCCCCTTGAAGAAGCCACCATGAACCGAGCCCTCGTTCTTACCTACCGTCAAAAAGGCATTACCGAAGATCCCACTACCCACGTTCAGGAAGCTCCCCGAATGGAAGACCTCTATCGCTCCCTCATAGGTATGGAGGAGCAAGTCAGCAAAGTATTGGCTGCCCGTCTTGAGCGCTTTGTTATGGGAGCCGTCAAAGGTATCTTTGATCAACAATCTAATATTGATATCGATGCCCCAGTCACCGTCTTTACCATGAGAGAACTGGCCGACGAGATCCGACCCATCGTCATGTTTATGATCCTTGACTTTGTCTGGACTCAAGTCAGAAAAGATCTTCGTAAAAGAATGCTCATTGTTGACGAGGCTTGGTACCTCATGCGTTTCGAAGACTCGGCTAAAATTCTCCAGGGATTCGTCAAGCGTGCCCGCAAATACTACCTTGGTGTCACCGTTATTTCCCAAAATGTCGACGACTTCCTTGCTTCTCCTTATGGCAAAGCCATCATCACCAACTCAGCTCTCAAGCTTCTTTTGAAACAATCCTCGGCCGCCATTAATCAGATTTCCGAAGTCTTTTTCCTCTCCCAAGGTGAACGGCAACTACTTCTTGCGGCCAACGTCGGAGAAGGTATTTTCTTTGCCGGTCAAAACCATGTTGCTATGAAGATCATCTCCTCTCCCGATGAACACACCCTTGCTACCAGCAAACCATCGGAGGTCCTTGAACGCCAAAAACAATCTGCACTCTAAGCTATGGCCGAAAAATCCCCTACAGTCTACATTCTCAGACAAGCCAGTCTAATTATCTCCGAACGTCCAAATCTCGAAGAAGTTTCCGAGAAACGTCAGAAACAGATTGTTGATCTCATCACCCAGTTCGGCAAGATCCCCTATATCACCAAGATCATCGATGAACTTCATCTTGATGATGTCGAGGCAATCATAAAAAACTTTCCCCTCTCTTCTGTTCAAGACTGTATCGACATTTACGAAAGAGAAGATCAGGAGCGAGTTGCCCAAGAGACGGCACCGGTCAAAGAAGCTGTTAGCATTCCCCCGGAGCTGGAAGCTCTTGTTGCTGAATATGAAGAATATTTGGCTGAAAAAAATGTCAATGATGGCAAGGTTAAGACCGTCGCTGAGTCGGTAAGACGTGCTCGCGAGGCCATGATAATTCGCGAACGCCTGGCCGCCATCCGTCGTAATCGAGCAGCTCTTTCTAAAGATCCTGAAACTTTTTATGCAGAAGAGGACAAACGATATGAAGATCTCATCGTTAAATTAATTAATCCCAAAGCCGGCGATGCCGACTCCATTCTCTCCCCTGCGACTACTGTCATTGCCCAGGCAGTCACCTCATATATCAACGAATACATTTCCAAGCATCCTGATCTCACTCTTGATCAACAGGAACACCTCAAAAACCTTTCTCCTTCTGTTGTTGATACTACCCGCTACCTTTCCTTGACAGAAGCCATCGATATCTCAAATCACAATGACCTGATCACCGCCATCTCGGTTTCGCTATTTAAAGCAGACAATCAATTCACCTCCTCCATTTCGGACATTTATGCGGAGCTTGATGCCAATGCCGCCAAACATGATGTTTTAAACAAGGAGATATCTCAACATCAACTTCAACTATCCAAACTCAAAACCGACCTGAATACTGCCAGTGTTCAGGTTAAGTCCAAGGAAGAACTCACTCAGTTGCTCAGCCAATACAGCTCCCAAACCTCTCCCATCGAGGCATCTATCGCTCAAAAGACACATGAAAGAGACAATATCACCATCGATCTGACCCCATTTACTGCTCGAGTTGAAGACTACCTTGTCGCCACCACACCCATCGTCATTGCTGGAGTTAAAAAACCTGATGGTATTACTACTAACCTTGACTTTGATACCCAGACCGCTGCTGCCAGAAAACTCATTGACGACATTCAGACCAAACTCTCCTCCAGCGGGATTCAACCTCGTATTCCCCCGCCCGAAGATCCACTGAGACAGGCTGTTGATTTGGAAAAAAGTATTCGTGCAGAGCTACCTCAGCTGGGAATCAATCTTCACGCCACCAACGAAGGTCAGCAAGCTTCGATTCTTATTTCCGACCCCAAAACTCAATCCAAAGATCTTTCCGGGCAAACAATTCTTCTTTTCAGCAAAGGTCTCACTACCAAAGAACTCGATACCGTTATTGCTCATGCCTCTGCTCATAGGGATGACCCCAACTCGGCACTCGGAAAACTTTACAAAGCTAACCCTGATCTCTTTGGCACCATCAGACAGCAACTGGATACTATAGAGAAAACAGATACACCTGAAGCTCACGTCGAAAGGGTCAGGACATTCGTCCATGAACCTGACAATGTTGGCAGTTCACTAAATGTACTTTCCAGAAATAAAGAAGCTTTTAACCAATATCTTGACCTGACTAAAAAACTCAATGGCAAGGAAATTGTTAAGTATGCCAAAAGTCACCCCGACTCGGCCATAGGTAAATTTTACAAATCTAACACCAAGACCTTCGGCAAAATCAATTCTGAATTTGAAAAAGTAAAAAAATCCGCCCTTGCCAGAGAAATCAAAAAACCCATCGGTCGCGTTACTCGGTCCATCAACTCCGTAAAAAATAAGGTCTCCACCAACCTCTCCAAAGTTTCCGGATTCTTTTCTCGTCATCAATCGACCGTAAATGCAATTCTTAATCCCGTCGGTGCACTGCGAAGCTATTTTGGCAGACAGGCCATGCAGTACATTGCCAAACGTATCATCCCAAAAATCGGTAATGCCACTCTCAGAAAAGGAGCAGAAATGCTTCTCAAGGATGGTTTAAAGACCGCTGTCAAGAATCTGGCTAAACAAGCCGCCAAAAGGATCGCCACCGAAGTCACCAAACTCGCTGCCAAGATTGGAATTAAAGCAGGGTTACAAGTTGCTGCACAAGCCGCTAATGTTGTTCCCGGTTTGGGTATCGTCATCGCCATCGCTATTGAAGTTCTTTGGGCTGTTGCCGAGATTACCATCGGCATGATCAAAAAGGGTCTGAATTGGCTTTCTCAAAACCTATATGGTGAAGAGTTCAATGCCAAGACTGCTACCAGAGATGTTGCTCTCGGAGCGGGGGCCCTCTTTGGAGCCGCCGCCACTGCCTTTGTCGGATTCATAGTTGTCGCCAGTTCAATTGCCGCCACTGCAGTTGCCTCAGCCCTTGGCACAATTATACTGGAAGCTACCCAAAAGAGTTCGATTGTCGGAACTTGCTCGGGAGAAACAATGATGAACGACAAACTCACCTGCAGACAAAGCGGCGGGCTCGACTACTGCTTCCCCGTCAACGATATTAGTACTGTCTCTTACGTCACTGCCCATCATGACTATTCGGCCAATGACATTATGAGGATCGGAGATCAACAAGGTCCTGGAGATGACGTCCCCCTCCCCCTTATCGCCTATGTCGACGGTACTGTAGTTTGGACGGCGGAGAATGACGGTCTTGGAGGTTATGCTTTCATTATTGCCGGGATCGACGGCAGGTATTACTACTATTCACACAACATGTGTAATCTTGTCACAACCGGACAGCTCGTCAAGGCAGGTGATGTAGTTGGAGGAATGGATTCTTCGGGAAATGCCATAAGTACCTACGAGCATGTTCACTTCCAGATCTCCGACCAGGCTGATATGAGGACCATTCCCGAAAACTATCCTCATTTTATCCAACCCTGGGCAGATTTCTGTGAGAAACTACATATGTGCGGACCACTAAACATTGATCAATATCCTGAATTTAACTAAAATATGGAAAAAATAAATCAGATCATTGTCTTCATAAAAAAACACCACTTGGCCATCGGAGTCGTCTCCGTCATACTCATCGGCTACCTCGTCTCTCTTATTCCCCGCCCCGGAACCAGGCCTTTTATCTCTACGACCCCTATCCTACCCGAGACAACTCCAACTCCATTTGTTGCAGAAACATATACCCAAAGATTCTCTTCTGAACGTTACATAAAAGTATCCGACCAACAACAAATATTTGCTCTCAATAAGAACAAACAACTGGTTCAGTATCTTGGGGAAGAACCCTTCCCTATAACTCCCGCAGGTCTTCCTGTAGTCGACTACCAAACCAGAGGTGGCAGTATTATCTTCGAAACCGGTACTTATGCCGATCCTGACAACGCCTTCTATCTTCTCAATCTTACAAATAAACTCCAAGTCAAACTGGACACCAATCCTTACAAACCCATCATCGGCTACAATCTCAACCCCTCGGAAAATCGACTGGCTTTTTTAGGAAAATACGATGCTAAAAAAAACAATGTCAATCTCTACCTCTATGACCTCTCTGCACACACCGCTATTTCTCTTGCTCAGGAAATCACCGCCAACTCTCTTTACTGGCTCAACGATAATTATCTTTTGGTCAATAGTAAAATTGATGGTGTCTCCGGACCGGACTTCTTCATTAGCCTGTTCTCCGTTCGCGAGAATGTCTTTACCATTAAAAATGTTCCCGCACAGGAAAGATCTACCACCTTCGATTCAATTAAGAACCTTCTCTACTTCGTCAACAGCAGCAACAACATGATTACCTCCTTCAACCTATCAACCGCGGTCTTCACTGACATTCTTAAGCTATCTAATCTCCCCACGGATATGTTTTTAAAGGCGGACGGGTCCCTCGTTCTACTTACCAAAGATGACGCCGGTCTGGTAATTAGAAATATTAATCCCGTTCAGAAAATTACCATCAAGGAAGTCTCCCTTAATCTTGATGCCGATCAAGTCTATATTGAACATTTTGAATCGGGTGTAAACCACTTCATTAAAATCTACGATCAAAAAGACAAACGCTATATAGTTAAATATCTTCCCCTCTAAAAATTATTGCTGTATCCTCACAGGCATTATCACCTGTTGCCAGTTTTCGTCTTTGGCTCTAAATACACTAGGCTTTAATTCGCCTTCAGTCTCCCAAACCACATTCTGTTCATCAAAAATATTTAAATACTCCAGTAAATACTGAGCGTTAAAGGCCACTGTTACCTTCTCCCCTTCGACCTCCGCCTCGATTTCAGACTCATTAGCCCCCACCTGGCTACTTTCGGCGATCACTCTTACCTTACCCTCTTCCACAGACAATCTGACAATATTGGCGTTTTCCCTGGCGAACAACTTAGCTCTTTTGACCGCGTCCGCAAATTCATCTCTGTCAAAACTCAACCTGGTGTTGTAAGTATTAGGCATTATTTGCTGATAAGGAGGGAACTCACCGGAGATTAGCCTGGACGCGATCTCCACTCCATCCAAGGCAAATATCACCTGCTGATTTTCCTTATCAAACTCCACAGCCAAAGCTGCCACTCTGGAAACCTCCATTAAAGATCTTGCCGGTAGTATTACTCTTCCCAGTAGCTTTTCTTCTACCTTGGACGTTTTCATCTTATCGACGCTCAGCCTGTAACCATCCGTAGCTGCCAGGATAACCTCTTCTGGCTTGAACTCCCACAACATCCCTGTCAGGACAGGTCTGGTGTCATCCTTGGCTGCCGAAACACTTACCTTGTCTACCTTCTCACGGAATTCTCCCGATCCTATCTTCAATTGTGAAGTTTTCATTCTCGGTATCACCGGATAATCCTCCGCCCCTTGACCCATGATTTCTGCTCTGGTCTGCTTAGTTTTAAGGATTAGCTTATTTTTCTCTGTCTCCAACTCCACAGGACCCGGTGGTAAGCTAGCTACCAGATCGGAAAAAAGTCTTGCTGGTACAACTACTTCTCCTTCCTCCACTACTTTAGCTCCCGTCTTTGCCCAAAAACTTATTTCCAGATCGGTCGTCACCATATCCAGTCCTTCACTGCTTGCTTTTAATAACACTCCTGACAAAACCGGTAATTGGGGCCTGCTACTTATTCCCCGACTCACGATTCCCAATGTTTTCTTTAGATTTTCCGATAAAGCTGTCACTTTCATTAAGCTAATCTTACCAAAGCAATTCCGATTCTGCGTACTCTTATTTGTCTCTTATTAATACTTAATTTATTTAAATAAATAGTAGTTAATAGTAGTAGGCGGTGTGGATATGTGCAGTACCGTGATTAGCTCAATCTCAAAGTCTCTGTCGATAAGATACCTTTCATCCATTCATCCGCTATTTTGTTCCTCTCTATCGGTATTTGCGCCCGAATTCCTCTTGAGAACTGTTCTTTTCTGTTGATAAAAATCTGAATAACTTTTACTACTTGTCCACCCCTTTTTTTAAGACCGGCTATTCTGTCCCCATTCTGTGAAGTTGTACACACTCTGTGTATAGTTTGTGGAATACTATGTGTACAAGGCTTGCTTAACCGCCAATACTTTCCTTCGTATATCGGTATTTTCCTTCATCTCACCTTCAACTTTCTCTACCGCATGCATCACAGTAGTGTGATCACGCCCACCCATCAACTCCCCTACTTTTTCCAGTTGTATTCCTAGAGAATCTCTTAATAGGAACATAGCAATATGCCTCGCTTGCACCAAGTCCGCTTTTCTACTGGATCCCAACAAATCTTTATTTTTGTAATCAAAATACTTGGCTACCGTCGATATGACCTTAAGTGGTCTGACCTTGATCGACTGGACAGTGCTGGCAGGTAATCCCATGGTTTTCTGCACCATGTCACTGGTCAATATTCCCCCCTCGATACTGGCCATCGTTGCCAACCTGACAAACGTCCCCTCAAGCTCCCTGGCATTACTACTAAAGTTGTTTGCCATCAGATCAAAGGCTCCTTCCCCCACTTCCGTTCCCAACTCCGCTGCCTTCTGTTTCAAAATGGCTACCCTCATTTCATAATCCGGCAATCCTATATCTACCATCATTCCTCCCAAAAAGCGGCTCTTTAGCCTATCCTCCAGTAATTGGATTTCTTGAGGTTTTCTATCGGCGGTCATAACAATCTGCACTTGCTTCATCTGAAGTTCATTAAAAGTATGGAAGAATTCCTCTTGAGTCGAATCTTTTCCCGAAAAGAATTGAATATCATCGATCAACAACGCCCCTACTTGCCGGTACTTCTTTTTAAAAGCATCGGTCATCTTTGATCTGAAAGAAGCTACCAGATCGTTAGTGAATTGCTCACTGCTAATAAAAACTACCTTTCCTACTCCCTTTTTGACTAACTCATGTCCGACGGCATGCATTAAGTGTGTCTTCCCTACTCCCACCCCTCCATATATAAATAATGGATTATGTCTCGATCCTGGATTATCGACCACTGCTTTGGCAGCTGCGAATGCCAGCCTATTCGGACTTCCTACTACATATGATTCAAAAGTATATTTGGGATTTAGATTATTTAGCTTCGTTTCATCACTCGGAGGTGCAAATAATCCTTCGCTTCTGCTTCTCTCCGCTCTGGATGATGAAGTTAATGACGACGAAGATGAATCACTTTTTGACACTACTTCTTTGTTAGAATCAACGACCAAAGCCAAATCGCACTTTTTTTTCATTAACCTCTCCACCACACTCTTGATCTGGCTGTAATACTTCACCTCGATTGTTCTGGAATGATAAACGGAAGGAGAAGCCAGCTCCACAATCATCCTATCTTCCCCGATTGGTGTTATTGATCTTATAAAGCACGGCTTGATCCAGCCGGCAAAACCTGCCGGAGTCATCTGAACCTCCAGTTCACCACAAACGCTATCCCACAATCGATTAGAGGTTAACTCCATAAAATCAACAATTACTAACAGGGCAGATAATCTATTTGTAACACTTATCCACATTTCTACAACCCCCAGCTTACCCAAAGGAAGTGTATCAGAGTATAATAACCAAAGCACTTTGACTCTCAAATGAAGGAGGTCCGTATGACTTTTCGTGCAGATGCTAAGAAACGATTGTCCACGATTACCCTCGAGCCCCCCAAACATCCTCAACCCCCTATCCATCCATCGGGGATACTTCTGATCAATCAACAGATAGCCGAACTATTGGCTTTTCAAACACTTTCCTCACTGCTTGATTTTTTCTATGAGTTCTCAGTTGGCAGGACCATACAATACGGATATTTATACGACCATCAGTTGAATCTTCCTGAATTCGAACCTCGTCTCCGTTCAAGCGCCAATCCCCGAAGTCAAGCCTACTGCGCCAAACTATCTCTTGATAAAGGATACGGAGATATTTTTATCATTCCCTCTCGGGATAGATTTGAAGGAGCGGTCATAATTCTCAAGCCCAATAGGTCTCTTCGTCGGGACCGTAAGGTCCAGAACTTCACGATAAAAGGCATTCCGGTTACCCTGCTCATTCCTCCCTACGAAGATATCAAAGATCATTTGCAGGACTGGGCATTTTCTATTGTCTCCTTCGAGTACGGTTTCTAAAACATATGGCAGGGCCACCACCCTGCCTTTTTTGTGGTCCATGGCGTATAATCACCTCTCGCTATCAATGATAAAATAATCACATGCCAAAAAGAGTCTATCAGCCCAAAAAAATGAAACGCGTCCGTTCTCATGGTTTCAGAATCAAGATGGCCACCCACGCAGGCCGGAACACCATTGCTCGTCGCCGAGCCAAAGGTCGTGCGAAATTGACCGTCTAATTAAAATATATGGCCCTCCCCCAAATCAATCGCTTACCACTTCGTGGTCAGAGAGAACGAATTGACCGGGAAGGTTCTCCCCTTCATTCTTCCCTCTTTACGATAGTCAAGGCTCCCTCGCCTTCAGATATTACCGCTCCCCGCTTTGCTGTCTTGGTTTCAAAAAAGATCAGCAACCTCGCCGTTACCAGGAACCGTCTTAAGAGACAGATTCTTGGGGCGGTCCAGACTCTACTCCCGAATATATCCCCCGCCGACTATATGATCATTCCCAAAAGCTTTACCAAGGAAAAGGATCATAGTCAACTTCTCTCCGATCTAAAAAAACTCCTCGAACAATGACTTCATTCCTGTTGTCCATATATAAGAATGTCATCTCCCCCATCACCCATTCGATAGGACAGACTTTGTTTGGGTCTACATTTGCTTGCCGTTTTACCCCCAGCTGTTCACAATACACCCATACATCTATAAAACGTTATGGTATTATCACTGGGCTTAGATTATCAATTCAAAGGATTGCTCGCTGTCACCCTTTCTCTCAGGGAGGTTTTGACCCTGTACCTGATAAAATCAAATAGTTATGTTTTCATTCATCACCAATATCATCTATCAACCACTCCTTTTCTTTTATGGTCTGTTCGGTGGTAATCTTGGACTTTCCATCATCGCCCTTACTCTTCTCATTAAAGTAGTCCTACTCCCTCTTGTTATTCCTACCATCAAGTCGGCTAAGAAAATGCAGGACCTCAAACCAGCTCTGGATAAGCTCAAGTCCAAACATACTGACAAGGCTAAACTCCAGCAAGCTCAACTTGAGCTCTACAAACAAAATGGCATAAATCCTGCCGCCGGTTGCCTTCCCCAAATAGTCCAGATTATTGTCCTCATCGCTCTCTACCAAGTCTTTATGAAATTTCTTGGACAAACAGAAGTCGACGGGATCGCCCTTAATCCCAACTTCCTTTACCTCAACCTCAATAAACCCGACCAGTTTTATATCCTCCCTATCCTCGCCGGCATTACCCAGTTTATTTTCTCTCTTATGATGCAATCGGGCATTGAATCTCATGTTAAAAATCCCAAATCCGGTACCGAGAAGAAAAAAGAGGAAGACAGTCTTGAAATGGCCGCTAGCATGCAGACACAAATGGTCTATATGATGCCCATCATGACCTCGGTCATCTCTATCAACTTTCAATCGGGTCTTGTTCTTTACTGGGTCATCTCTACTCTCTTTTCGATCGTCCAACAGTATTATTTCTCCGGCTGGGGAGGTTTAAAACCCTTCCTGGTAAAGCTTAAGATTATCAAAGTTAACAAATAATATGGATAGTGCCAAAGTTACCGAAGTTCTCAGTAATATTCTTACCCTTCTTGGTCTCACTGAAGATCAGATAGTTATCGAGGTTACCGAAGAAGAAAATATAAACATTTCTTTGACTGTTCCCTTGGACAGAGCCGGTGTTTTTGTTGGCCGTCATGGAGAAGGTCTTGCAGCCCTTAGGATGATCTTTTCCCTTATCCTTTTTCAGCGATTCGCCTTCTGGCCAAAACTCCATCTCAATGTCAACGACTATCAGGAGCGCCGCGAGGAAGCTCTTCGAGAATTAGCTAACAATGCCGCCCAAAGAGCCCTCGATCTCCAAAAAGAGATCATCCTACCTAACCTCAGCTCTTATGAGCGCCGGATTGTTCATATGATTCTCTCCGAGATTGATGGAGTCAAGACCGAGTCACGTGGAGAAGCTCCCTACCGTCAGATGTACATAATCCCTGTTTAAGGAAATTTACCTCTCGTGTACAATCCGTCTTAGTGATTGGACGATTACTTCTTTTTCTGATTATTCTATTTTCCCCTACACAACTGGGAAAGCATTTTTGGGGACCATTCTCCCAGGTAGGTGGATTCAGATTGGATTATCTGTCCCCCACCCTTTACCTCACTGATGCACTCATTCTCCTCTATACATTAATTAATCTCCCCGAAATAATTAAATTCCTCAAAAGACATTTCCGTCCTTTACTACCTTTAATTCTTTTCATTTTCCTCAATCTCCTTTTCTCTATTTCTCCCTTTGCCTCCCTATTCATCTGGCTCCGCTGGTTACTCTATAGCTTCCTGATACTCTGTCTTCATCTTAATCACGTAAAACTGAAGACAATTATTTATCCTCTTACTATCTCTGTCACCTTTATTGTTCTATTGGAGGTCATTCACCTCCTCACCCAAGCTTCCCTCGGTGGAGTTTTGTATTACCTTGGAGAGAGAAGTTTTAATCAATCTACTCCGCAACTTGCAAAAATGGTCATCAACGGCCGACTTCTTCTCCGTCCTTATGCTACTTTCTCCCATCCCAATTCACTGGCGGGGTTTCTCCTCATCTCCTTGTTTATTCTCCGTCTCAAAAGTTCATCCGAGCTGGCAAAAATAATTTCTTTTGTTGGGATAGTACTTTCCTTTTCCAAGACCGCCATTGTCACTACCGTACTATATCTACTTGGATTCTTCAAAAAGAACCGCCTTCTGCTGGTATTAACCCTTCCCCTTCTCATTTTTCTAATCAAGCCCCTCATTGACTCATCGGAATCACTTTCAAATCGCTTCTACCTTCTCTCTCCCACCCTTAATATAATTTGGCAATATCCCCTTTTTGGTGTCGGTTTGGGAGGTTTTTTCTCTGCCCTGGTCAATGTCCTACCAGAGAACCAAATCACTCCCTCTTTGATTCAGCCGGTTCACAACATCTTCCTATTGTTTGTTGCCGAAACAGGCGTTCTGGGATTATTAATCCTCGGCTACTATACTATTAAAGCCAAGGTCCTTCGTCATCCTCGGCTCATCGAATTGATCTCCTTATTTCTGCTTACGGGAGGCTTCGACCATTATTGGATCACCCTTCCCCAAAACAAGCTCATCCTGTTCTTAGCCCTGTTCTTTGTTTACAATAAGGACCAATGACCAAAAAACCCCCCTTCATAGAAATTCACACCGACGGTGGCTCAAGAGGTAACCCTGGGCCGGCTGGAATTGGAGTCTTTGCTACCACAGACGACAAGGAACTATTCACTCTCTCCGAAACTATCGGGGAAACCACTAATAATGTTGCCGAGTATACAGCCGTCATTAGAGCCCTGGAGAACCTAAAAGAAAAAAAGA
>Ga0075645_131_pt1 | contig 15773 bp, 15 predicted proteins | sample RifGroA1_FD_68239 | JGI IMG/M metagenome (GOLD analysis project Ga0075645, IMG submission 68239) | Microgenomates (Collierbacteria) bacterium GW2011_GWA1_44_12
AGGGACTCTACCGTTCCCAGAGAGCCGTTGACCCAGCGATCGTCCGGGTCATTTTTGAGCATCATTATCTGTGCACCTTTCTTGAGTTTTAATATCTCATCGGCCGGATACTGCCTCTCATCGAGAGCACCGCTGATGTAAGCCTCAAAGACGAATTCCTTGGAGGGAATAGAGGAGAGTTTGTTCGAGTTGATGAAGTTGACTTTGTTGTTGGTGGTCGAGAGGACAATTACGGGAGAGTCTTCCAGAAATTCTTCGACACGGCGGTTGAGTTGGGCGAGAAGATCATCATCCACATCACCCTCACGGACCCGGTTGAGAAGAGTGATGAAGCGATCGTCTTTTTGACGGAAAATTTCTTTGAGCTCGTAGGTCTCGAAGCCAACGTCTTCCCAGACATGGGCATTAAAGAAATGGAAACCTCCGTGATTTTTGGAAAAGTATTCCTGGAGTTCTCGACTGGCGACAATTGGCGGAAGTTGAAACGGATCACCGAACATAACCAGCTGGACACCGCCGAAGGGAGTGAAGGGTTCTCTGGCTTGTTTGAGGAGGTGATCGATGATGTCGATCATCTCCGCTCTGACCATGGAGACTTCGTCAAGGACGAGTACTTCTACATGGCGAAGAAGTTCGGCGACTTTGTTATTTAGTTTTACTTCCTCGGGGTTAACAAAGTGAGGAGGGATCTTAAAGAAGGAGTGCAGGGTTTGACCAGAGACGTTAAGAGCGGCTACGCCGGTGGGAGCACAGACGACGACCTGTTTTTTGGAGTTGGTCTTGAGGAACTTGAGAAGATGGGATTTGCCGGTGCCGGCTTTACCGGTGATGAAGAAATGTTTATGGGAGTTCTCTATTTTGTCGAAGATGTCGGACTTTTCCGGATTGACGGTGAGCTCTTTGGGTTCCAGGTCGCGAAGGTTGACGATCTCGATCTCTTCTCCGCCAAAAATTTCAGTGGCTATATCAGAGGAATTATCGTTCGACTTCATGCTCTAGTTTACCAGCCAGGGCTTACTTCTTGTGCTTGAAAAATACAGCCAGGGCGATCACCAGGGCAACAAAGTTGTAGAAGGCAGGGGAGGTCTGATCATTGGCGAAACCGTCGAAGGTGAGGAGGGCGACACCGGCGACATAGGTGGCGATGAAAAGTGGGTTGATGTTCTTGCCTTTGGCAAAAAACTGAATTCCCCAGGCGATGATGATGAGTAACAATCCAAAGTCGGACATATTATTTTTTTGAATTTAATAATTTACTTACCGTGATCTCAGTATGAATCTTTTGGAAAGAGAAGGCAAGAGATTTATCTGAATATTGTCCTTGGTCGAAAGGGAAATAGTGATAGTGGTGAGGAGGAGAACTTTAGGAATCAGGAGGCTTTAGATTCCAGATGTATGAGGACGCAATAAGGGAATTAAGTAAATTTTACAAAGAAGAGTTCGGACTTCGTCCCATACTCCCCAGAATACGTTATGTTTTCCCTGTCAATCCCTCCGGCCAGCAATGTGTCCTGAAATCACATCTTTGGCAGGGAGTGGTATCTTTGGTCCGGTCGAGGTTGAGGGATCTGATCTCTTTCATTGAATCCTTTATTACTCCTTTTAGCTCTTCTACTTCTTCTTTCTGGATGTTGAATCTTTCTTTTTTGAATTCCCCATTCTTTGGTTCAATGAAGTCCAGTTCTGTTTGGACTACCTGGTATTTAAATGACTGGTCCAGCTCGGAGAGGAGGTGGTAGAAGATGAGCTGGCGCTTGTAATCACCGTCGGAGTTTTGAGTGGTGCCCTCTATCTCTCCTCTGGTCCTGACTTTACCGGTCTTGTAGTCTACGAATCTGACATGTTTGTCTTCCTTATTTGTGAGGTCTACTCTGTCGGCTTTGCCCGAGAGGGGGATGTCGTCCAAGAATACTTGTGAGGAGAGGGAGTCACCGAATTTTTTCTCGGTGAAGAGGCAGAGCTCGAATTCTTTCTCATACCGGTCGTAGTAATCGGGGAGAACTTTCTTTCCATGAGTGAGGCGGTCTTTGAAGTCTTTGTCGGAGAGGATCTCTTTTTTGAGAGCGGCTTCGAAGTCCCGGAGGAAATCTTCTTTGGACTCAAGCTTACCTGTGTTATTGAGTGTCAGGTAGAGACCTTCGAGGGCGAAGTGAACAGCAGTACCAAAACACATGGCGGGAGCTTTGGCTCGCGGGATCTTGTAGAGGTGATCGAGTTTGAATTTATACGGACATTCGAGGAAAGTATTAAGAGAGGTGGGTGAGAGTTTGAAGTTTTTTATTATTTCGGTGAGGAATTCTTTTTCCCCGTCTACAAGAGTGGGGAGAGGAGAGCTGGTAAGTTGCTGTGCCAGAATTTTTTCGGCTCTTGATTCATATTGTTTGGTCTTGAGTTTTTTTAAGTTTTCTTTGGGGAGATCTTCGAGGAACATGGAGGGAAAGATCATTTTGGCTGAGCCGGGGTACTGGGTAGAGCCGGTGAGGTAGAGCTGCTGTTTGGCACGGGTAAGCGCCACATAGAAAAGTCTTCTCTCTTCTGCGTTCTTGTCTTCGGTATCGGTGTTTTGGGTGACAATGCCGGGAGGGAGTTTGATCATTTGCCTGCCGGCTTTGTTGCCCCAGTAGGAATCGGCGAAGCGGTAGATGAAAACTGTGTGCCATTCCAGACCTTTGGCTTTATGGGCTGTCGTTAGAGTGACGGCATCTTCATCATTAAGCAGGGATTGCTCTTCAAGACGGATGTTGTTCTCGTCCATCAGTTGCAGGTTGAAGACGTAACCTGCCAGGGTAAGTCCGCGGAAAGCGGCGGCCTGGGACTTAACGTCTTCAAAGAGGGTGCCGAAACGATTGAGTTCTATGAGAGGTTGAGTGAGAGAGAGAATGTGCCGGAGAAGTCCGGATTCCTGAAGGATCACCTGAATGATGTCGGTCAGAGTGAGGGTAGCCGATTTGCTGTTCCAGGAGACGAGAGAGCGGAAGACGTCGACGACTTTGTCGTCCAGTTCCGGGTTATCGTCGAGGAGAGTGTCGACCAGAGTCTTTTTGTTTTGATGAGCAAGTCTGCCAATTTTTAAAACCGAGAGAGGGTTAAGACCAAAGAAAGGGTAATTAAGAATGGTGAAGAGATCGATATCATCGACCGGACCCTGAAGGGTAGTGACGACGGTGAGGATCTTCAGGAACTGGGAAACCAGCGGAGTGTGAAGAACGTTGGTACCGCCCTGAAGACGGTAGGGAAGATTTTTATTTTTGAAAAGATTGGCGAGATTCTCGATGTCTTTGTTCTCTTTGACGATGACGGCAATTTCTCTTGGAGGAACTCCCTGTTTGATCTTCTTTTTAATGATGTCTGTGATGAATTCATCCTCCAGTATAGGAGAGGAGAGTTTGACGACTTTAACGGGCAGGTCTTTTAGTTTTACAATAGGAGTGAGAGGTGATTCACTTAAGAGAGAGGCGGAGGAGTTGAGGATGGTGGGGGTAGAGCGATAGTTATCGGTGAGGGTGACCAGAGTGTGACCGGGGAATCTATTTTTGAAGGCGGCAACATTCTCTTTTGAGGCACCTTGGAAACGGAAAATGGAGTTGTGGACAACAATGCTGTTAGCAACAAAGTTATGAGAGGGAGTTACCTCGAGGTCGTAAACAACATCTTCTTTAATTTCATCTGTTCTGGATATAACTTTTTCATACTTGATTTTAAAACCATCTAGGACAGGTAAGTAGTTGCCCACAAGAACATTGCCTATTTGCATGACCCTAGCAGAACGATGTTGGATTGAATTGGTACCAATAGATGACTTTATATCGATGAAACCGGGCAGTTCTTCTTCTAGAGCTTCAGCGATCTCGTACAACTTTTTAATGTTTGTCGATGTTACCCTAAATCCCTTCCCGATATTTTTATTTCTTAATTTAAATCCTAAATCTGTTAATTTGCTTAAGACCTTCTCGTTTGATGTTTGGATGTTTATTTCATGGAGGATTTCCGGATGTTCAAGTAAGCCGGCTTTTGTGTACATTGAACGATAACTCCTGGAACACATCAGAAAATTAATTTTCGTTCTTCCTTTTCCGAGTGTGGTTGCGTCTCTACAATAGTGAGGTTCATTGAGATTTATACCAAGATCATCAGCCAATCTTTGGGCATTCCCATACGTGTCAAATTCTGAAAAGACTCGATCAATGTACTCTTGGTTTACCTTTCCATTTCGAAGTTTAAAAACAATTGTAGGAATTTGATATTTTAACGATAAGATGGTCTCATTGCAGCGCGCCTCCCACTCAGTGTCGTGGCAGGCGATGCCAACTATCTTATCTGCTCCAATTTCAACTTTAAGTCTGACTGACAAACTTCTGGTGATTCCCAAACGCCAGCCAACTCCTTCTTTAAACATCAAGTAGTTGTACCAATGTTTCGTCATTTCGTTGGGAGGAATGAAGCAAAACATTTTGTGATTATTTGTAGCTACTATTTGCTTCCCTGATTCTGTTGTTAAAGTAATAAATCTAGTCTTTTTCTTTTGTTTAAAGATATTTGTAACAGCGATATATGATGTGTATCCCTTTCCGACTGCAGATAAAACTTTGTCTCCGGCTCTTATTTCCTTAATTTCTTTTATTCCCAGGTTCGTATGAATTTTTGTATCACCAGGAAGGCACTGATTCGGGTCTCCCACGGCAAAGATGTTGGCTTCTGTTCCCCAGAAAGATGAGAGAGCAAAGAGAAGGCGGTTTTGAGCGGAGTTGGTGTCTTGATATTCATCGGCCAAGATGTATTGGAAGTTCTCTTCATAAGTGCGGAGGAAATCCTGGTCGGACTCAAAAGCCTCGACGACCCAGTTGATCATGTCGTCGTAGTCATAGCGGCCCAGACAGCCCGGTGAATTTTTTGGGAGTGATGCCTTCGCGCTTGAGGTCGGAGAGGGAGGACTTTATAAAGGGGAGGTAGAAGAGAGGGTCACCCAGGGGTTTGAGGAGAGTGTAGGAGTTGTTCTCGAGAATGTCTTTTATTATTTGTATCTTTTCCAGGTCGGTCGCGGTTTGCAGACCCGCGGGACGGGAGAAGCGTTCGGGATTGTCGGAGATGATCTCATTACAGAGGGCGTGATATGTGCCGATCTTGACGTAATAGGCGTCTTTGCCGATGAGGGAGATGAGACGCTCTTTCATTTCTTTGGCGGCGGCTTCGGTGAAGGTGAGAGCGAGAATGGAGCTGGGGTCGGTGTCGGTCTCTTTGAGAATGTTGGCAATACGGACCGTGAGCACCTGAGTTTTACCGGTACCGGGACCGGCAAGAACGAGGGTGGGGCCTTCGATATTATCCACAGCTTGGCGTTGGGCAGGATTGAGTTTGCTGTAGGCCAGGTCGAAGGAGGGAGTGGTCTTTGACATTGAGCTAATTGTAACCCGAATGATTGACGAAGAGGAGGTGGGGTGATAGTATATAGGACAAAGATAGTTCGCAGATTAAAAATCGGAGGTTGTCATGGATTTGACCCTGATCACGCTTATATTGGTAGTGCTCGCCTTGTTTGCTTTGAATATTAAAATTCATGGATTCAAGGCCGGTTTTTTCACCTCTCTGATCTTCATGGCCAGTGTGGTGCTAATCGTCGTTCTGAAAGAGAAGTTCGGCATGATCGTCTATGCAGTGTTGGCGGTTTTGGCGCTAGTCGCCGTGATATTCTTACCGAGAAATTAATTGTTTGTTGTTGGAGCTCCTTAGGGGGCTCCTTTTTTTATTCAGCTTCCTCCCCTGACTTTAGCTGTCTGGCTGAGTCCAGTTTGTTACCCAGTTGATTGGCGGTTTGGGAGGTGGAATTGAGGGAGTTATAGGCGTTGGTGAGATGTTTCCCTAAGAGAGATAGATTTTCATTTAGTTTCTCGTAGTCTTTTTGGACGGCTCTGAGGAGAGTAAAGACCTCCTGGGTCTTGCCGGCGATCTTCTGACCTTCAAAGGAGAGGAGGATGGTTTGGAGATGAGCGTAGAGAGTGGTGGGAGAGACCGGATATACCCTGGCAGCCCGGGCAGTATCAAGAATATCCTGATCGGAGACGATTTCGTAGTAGACGGATTCGGAGGGAATGTACATGAGAGCAAAGTCCAGAGTGCCTTCTTCGGGAAGAATATATTTTCCGGAAATATCTTTGATATGTTTTTTGACGTCACGGGTAAAGGCGGTTCTGGCGATGGCCTTTTCCGAGGGGGTGGTAGCGGAGTAAAGTTTTTGGAAGTTCTCCATGGGGAATTTGGAATCGATGGGGAGAATTCCCGACTGGGTTTTGATGGCGGCGTCGACAATGGAACCGGTCTTGAAATGGAACTGAAGGTGAAATGAGCTCTTGGGGAACATCTGACCAATGAGATCTTTGAGGACCTGTTCGCCGATGTTGCCTCGGAGTTTGGGTGACTTGAGGTAGTCCTGGAGATCTTTCATGGAACGGGAAACTTCACCAAAAGCACCTGCTTCTTTTTTCAAGTCGGATATAACAGCGGTAGCCTGGTCGAGGCGGGAGAAGAGTTCGCGATAGTTTGACTGGAGAGATTGAGCCGATGACTTGGAGTTTAGATCCATTGATTGCTGGATGGACTTTAACCAAGCGGTGAGAGTAGGGTCTGACTTAGTGGTTTCAAGCCTGGATTTAAGAAGATTATAAAGAATGATGAAACCCAGGAGAAGAAAAGCTAAGATAATAATGGTATCAATAGACATTGAATTCATTTTAGACCAATGGAGCGAAAAATACACGAAAGAAAGAAAAGATATGGGCGACTATTAGTGGTTGCGGCCATTAATTGGGCGTTGATCGGATTGATGATCTGGAAGGTAGACCCGGAGTTGATCAGAGACTTCTTTTTCCCGGGCAGCTATCTGCCAATGACCCTGCTTTTGGCAGGAGGGATATTCTGGTTACTATCCATACTGTTCATGTCTTCCAAGCGGGCAGCCAGATGGACGGTGGGGATAATGGTATTTCTTTTCCTGAGAATTTGGGGGTTGGGGAGTCTGCTGAATGCCTCGTTGATATTTGGATTGCTCTTGATCTCGGAAATTTACTTGCACAAAGAAAAGAAACGCCCGGCGGCGGATAGTGATATAACTTTAAATAAGTAAAGTTATCAATCAGGACAGACAATGCAACTTTCATCGAACCCGCTTAATAAAAACATCGAAAAACAGCTAACGGAGATGCTGTACGGAATATTGGCGGAGCTAAATACCCCCGAGGAATTAAAAGTGGTAATGGGTGATCTTTTGACCGACGGAGAGAGGACGGCAATGATAAAGAGACTGGGTATTGCGGTGTATCTGGACAAGGGCAGAAGCTATGAGGACATCAAGAATAATGTCAAGGTAAGCTCGGCGACCGTGGCCAGCGTGGCAAACACCCTGGGCAATCCAGGCTGGCAGGAAATGATCAAGAGAATCAAGGCTGAGGAGTGGGCAGAAGAGTGGACGAGCAAGATCTCCAAGAGCATCAAGAAGATATTACCCCTCTAGTTGATTGGGTTGGTATATAATATAGGGTAACTGAACCTTGTCATATTGTATTGAAACAAAGGAGGCAAGAATGGCCGGACGATTCTCGTCTAAAGGTCACTGCTTGGATTGTGGGGCACGACTGCCTCTCTTTTCCAGCGAATTATTCTGTGATAACTGTAAACCGGTGGAGGAAGAGCCTCAAAGGATACCGTACCAGCCACGGACCCCGGATGATGACGGGCTGGATATCAACACCCTGGCCATGCTCTCCGAGTGCGATGTCCTTCCCAAAGAGCTCCGGGAGTTTACGATCGAGGATATGCGGGACGGGGAAGAAGGGTACATTGTCCCTTGGACAATATTTGTGGACCCTATCGGAAGGATGATGATCCCCGCCAATACGAGAGTCAATCAGAAGTCCGGTGGGACATGCATTACCCGGATCCGACGCCTAGGCAGCCTGGTAATGGTGAGCAAGCGCACCATTGGAGATTATAAATGGGTGCCCGGCCAGTACGGAACTTTCGGTGCGAGCCTTAATGCCCTAATGCCGGTGAAGCTGGTGTGATACATATATGTAAGATCGTAGACCCTGTAACCCAGGGTCTTTTTTTGGCCGGTTTTAGTGTCTATAGGTTGAGTTTGGAGAACATAAGACGTAAAATCAGCTCTGCACATTGACTATTCTAACTTATCCCATGGGGGATAACCGTATCCCAACTCTTAACGTTTAGTTTGTCGAAGATCCCGGGTTAGAACAAAGGAGTTTGCCATGAAGGCATTTTCTTTCCAAAATGATCGATGTCTTAATTGTGAAGCAGAGCTACCTGAGGAGACGACTTCTCTCTTTTGTATAAACTGCGAACCAATATTTCCCGTCCAACGAAAGCCATCAGCAAAGAGTACAAGATTTAATGAGGAAGCGGAGCTAAGAAGCGCTCCCGCAATGAAGATCGGTGACTTGGCTGAAGGTGAGGTCGGCTACATCATGCATGGGGCTGTTTACACCGAAAGGGAGACGGGTGATATCAAGGTGTTCGGGAACGCAAACCTAAGCTTTGAGCGCACCGAGTTATTCATCGTAAGGGTCACACGAGAGGAAGATCTGATCCTGGTAGATTTCCGTTGCTTGAATAATAAACCGTTCAGGAAAAAGGGGTTCAGAAACGGTTCATTTGACGCTCAGATAGCAAATCTGCAGCAATTGTGAACCGGTATTCCCGAAAAAGCCCACCGCTCTGGCGCCAATGCAACCCGACGCTCACATCGGAGCAGAACAAACGGCGAGGTCGTGGTCAAGGAAAGTGATCGCAGACTTAGGTGAATATGAAGGTGGTTATATTAAACCATCGGCGATCTTCAGAGACGATCTTAACTACCGTGTACCCGCCGACTGCGAAGTAAAAGAGGAACCGGACGGGAAGTTTTCTCTTCGCGTTTTCCGCTACAAGGATCTAATCCTGGTAGATATGCATTCGATCGGGGACAGGTGGTTCAAAGACCTTAAGAGGCCTGCAGGGAATATTGTTTCATTTGAAGTTCAGATAGTCGATTTAGATCTATGACCTCATCTTAGGATGAGGTTTTTTTATTGGGGAAATGCACCAAATGCCTTCCGCCAGAGGGACAATATAGTGTTGTCAATCTTTTCCAGGAGGATGAGGAATTGCGAGAGAGGAGAGATTTTTTCTTCAGGTAGTTGAGTGGAGATACCAAGGACTGCTTTATCATCGTAGAAAAGCATTTGGGTCGAGTTACTAGCAGTTCTATTATTTTTTTTGGTAGAGTCGTACATATTTATATCCTTAAGTGATCGTTCAGGACTCACCCTTTCGGGAAGGATCAAATATGAAACGGAAGAAATCTCTTTCAGAACATTGGTACCCCGACCGTCATTGGCTAGGACTAATGAACTGGGTAGGAATTTAATTTCGATCAGACCAGGGATCTTACTTCTGAAGTAGATGGTGCCAAAAGTGCCTTGAGGGTCCGAAAATCCAGGATTGGGCAATCCTCCGGTGAGACGAACAAAACCAACCTGATTGTTGATCTCTTTCTGAACAAAGATCGAGGCAAACGAGTTTTCCGTAGAAACATCGATCGCTTCCAGGGCATTTGGATCAAAGCTAATATCAGTCTGAATCGTGTTCACGGCTTGTTTAATGCCAACTATTTCCAGTTTCATAGGGAAGATCTCCCCGAGGAGGAACTGTTTGGTGCTTGGGATGACAAAGGAAACTGTCCTGGGTGTCGGAGGGAAACCAAGATAGCGGAGAACCTTCATTTCACCTAAGACTATGGCTCCGGAAAGAAGAGAGAGTAAGGCAATGATCAGGGAGTTTCCCAGAATGGATCTGATCCCCGAGGGTGAGATTGATTCGTTCTTGTTCACCGATCTCTTGCATAACGGACAGTAATCATCTTGCTTTTTGCTGCGACAGATAAGACAGGGTGTACGCGAGGGAAGGAACAACCACCAGACAGGATAGGCAACGGCCAAGAATAATCCAAGGATAGTCAAGAAGTGAACAAGGAACCAAGCAGCAATCAGCATGGAAAAGATGGATATGAGGAGGCCGACTCCCGGAAGTATAGATTTATTCATCTGTCGACGTAGAATAGTAAATACGATAGGTCCTGTAGAGTACAGACACCGTCGTAATTAAGTTCACAACTTCCAAGAGTTCCATTTTGCAGGTATTGTTGCCAGTTTTGAACCCATATCTGTACACTATTATAGACTTCTGTTTTGTCAATTCTAGAGTTGTTGTTCACATCATACTGTAACAATGCATATGGCAAAGTAATTATTACTTCGATGATCTTAGTGATCAGGTTTGGTTGTGTGGTCGTATTAGTTGATGGATTAGAGCTAGAGGTAGTCGTGGTAGATGATTGTGAGTCGGCTGTGGAGGTAGAAGTGGTCGGAGTGGACGTTGGAGTCGTGGTAGGGGTGGAAATGGGTGACGCAGAGACCGAGAAGAACGATGCTTTGGTTGTCAAAAAGGAGCAGTCCCCATTTTCCACCAGACAAGTTCCCGGAGCAACAATGCCATCGTCGGTCCAATCAGAGGTTAAATTCCGGGATCTGTAAATGGTTAGAGTTTGCCCGTTAAATACATCACCAACATTTACGGTAATGCTGATGGGGATGGAAAATCCGAGGGTTTTTCCGAAAATCCCCCAACGGAGAACAGCCTGGCTGGTGGCGTTTTGAGGCAGAGACTGAACTTGGGCAGCATCCGGAATGTTCGCAACAAAAGAAAGTGGATCAAAGTTGGAGTTATCAGTCGCATTGATTACGACACCTTCGGGGAGATAGACAGTTGAGTTGGTAGTCCCGGTAATAATAATAGTGATCGGTTCTTCTGCCGTGAGATCGCTGGTGGACAGAAAACTTTCGGTCGAGGGAATGGAAAATAGTCCGGTAGCCAGTAGTGAATCCATTTCGTCCGGTGAGACGGAAGTGGAATCAATCTCCGGTACATTGCAGGCGGCTGTATCGAAATTACAGCCAATGCCGCAGGAGAGGGACCCTCCGGAAAAGCCCAGATTGTGGCAGGCATATGAGCGGTTATCTCCGACATCACAGTCCTCACCGGGTTCGGCCAGTTCGTTCCCGCACAAACTTATTTTTATAGAGGCATTAATGGTCCCCTGAGAATCGGCTTTGATCAAAGGGATCGAGACGAGACTAAAAGCAAATAGCAGGCTGATGATCGTTATCCATCTCATTCATTATTATTTTCTTTGTCCTCTTTTGACTTAGAAGTTTTTTTGTTGATCTCGATATTGAAGTTCTTCCTGAGGAAGTTTAGTACTATCAGTGCAACAATGACGATGATCACCCGTTGTGGCCAGGGGGAATAGACTTTAAAGAAGGAGGTAATCTTGTAGAAAATCGCCGTTATTATATTCGCCGGAACAACGGTGAAGGAAAGTTTTGCAGCAGCAGCAACTCCAATACTCGCGCCGCCTCCGGAGTCGGCTTTTTTGGATGGGAAACCCTCGAGAAAAGCAAAATATGGACCGGGTTCTGTTTTTAGCGGAAGGCTAAGAGTTACCTCAACGGATTTTGCCTGTCCCGGCTCGAGATAGAATTTTTGGGGATTATAACTAAACCATTCTCGGGACGGCCTGAGTTCCTTTTGGGTCTCGAGGTAGGAAATGCCGACCTCGTAGTCACTGGGTTCGTCCCCAGTGTTCATGACCGTTAGGGAAGGAAGTTTGTAAATCATGCCGGGGACTAGTTTATCCTCAACAACGATCTTGCCTGTGCCGACCCCAACACCTATCTTGGCCAAAGCCAAAGTGGGAAATAAAAAGAGAAAAACGAGAACAAATATTATTCTTTTCACTAAGGCTTATGATATATCACCAGGTATGTTAGAGCAATAGAAGTTAATTCACCGTAGTTGCAGTGACCGTGATGTTAGGCGACTGCTCGGTATAGACGGTTGAGGGATTTGGGGTGGTGATCTCAAGGTCAAACGTCTGGGTGCCGCTGGTGGCAACTGCGGTCGCAAGGGCTGAATCGTTAATTGTCAGAGCGGTGTAGTTGGTGGGCGGAGTACCACATGTGGCGACACAAAATTTATGAACATATTGGTCCGAACCGGCAGTTCCAGCAAGTGTCCAATCGGCCGTGTTCACACCCTTGATGAAAAAATCTTCGGCGACATTACCATTGTTGGTAGCGGTCTGAGTGGCGGCAGGATTGGTGTCGGCTGAGGCATTGTTGGCCAGAGTGCCATAAGTGACTGTTCCTGGACTAACGCTAACAGAGATGTTTTGGACAGTGACCGTAGCAGTGACAGTAGCCGTGTCAGTGGCAAGGACGATGGGGACAAAGACCAATACCGAGACAAATAAAAAGCAGACCAGCCGAAAAACCAAATCATTAGCTTTCATACATTCCAGTATTACTTAGCTTTAAACCGATGTCAAGAGTTATTGCTGTACAGCCTGAATAGTGACAGAGATGTTTTTTTGTTGGAAGTCAGTAGATGTTGATGGAACGGTGATCCTGAGATCGAAGTTTTGGCTGCTTGATGAGGTAATGCCGGTGGCCAGCTGCTGATAGCTATCAGCCGTAGTAAATTTCGTCCAAGCTCCACCACTGTTGGTCGAAAATTCATGAACAAAAATATCCGAACCGGCGGAACTGCCGAGGGTCCATTGTGTTCCACCGGTGGCGTTACTTGTCTTAATATTGAAAGTCTCAGTGACAGTACCATCGTTGCGGGCGGTCTGAGTATCATTCAGACCCGATGAGGTCGTCTCTTGGCTGGATGAGGCGGCGAGAGTCCCGTAAGTGATAGAGCCGTCGGTATCTAGAACGACCGAGATGACCGCACCACCGGCAGTCACTGAGATCTCAGCATATTTGGTATAGGTATCAAGAGCCGTCCCGGCATTTGAGACACGGAAGCAGTATGTATTACCTCCTGCGGACGAGGCTGCCTGAAATACATACTCAACCTCCGTGTAGTAGTTAGTATCAATGGTTATTGATCCTGATGTGTTTGAAGGGTCCTCGATTATTTTTCCTGCGGTGAATGTGCCGGTCGACGTCAGTTGAGCCGTAGTTGGATCCGAGTCGGCAAAATTAGCTGAGGTGACCATTTCGAACGGTGAGCCCGAGGCCACAGGAACCGAGACAAAAGTCTCGTCGCCACAGGTCGTGTCGGTCCTTTGAGCGTACTCGAGATTCAGGTCACGTGATCCCGAAACCTCACCAGTGTTCGCTACCGAAAAACGGAGTCTAATATTTGAGGCTGTTGCCTGACCGGAATGGACAACATCCTCGTTTTGCTTCCAAGTAGCGGCGGTAACATTTTTATTTACTTGTGCGTAAAGAGTGGAATAGGTATTGGTACCTGCACCGCCGACCTGGTTATGTCTAATTGTCAGTGTGAGTGAATCAAGATCCGACTGAGAAAGTGCAGAGGCGAATGTGCAGGTGCCACTGACCCAACCGGGATCGGGCACGCTTGCATTAGAGGCACAAGTGGTTTGGCCGTTGGTGGGATCATTGGCGAAGAGATCGACGTTTTCACTACCAGTAGCATAGAGCCAGACAACAATTGAGGGGACTGTGCCACCGCTCAGGTCTATTGTGCCGGTGTTGACGGTAACAAGTTCATTATCAGTACCCTCGGCTGCGTGATCAGCAATATCTCCCGCCGTTGGTTGGGTAACAGAATCATCAAGAGTACACCAGGCAGCACCGGAACAGGCGCTACCGGTAATAGCCATGTTGTTGGTGACATCGGAGGTGTCAGGTCTTATTATTCCCGCATCTTCGGTACCACTGGTCTCTCCGCCATCGTCATTCCTCCAGCGGAAATGCTTCTGATCCATGATCGGTTCACCTACCGTCCATTGAGGATATGCGGAGTAAGTAAAATATGTGGTCGAACCGGCATTTGTGACCCTGAAGCAGTACGTTGTCCCGGTGACGGCATTAGTATTTGCCTGAAGGGCATATTCTATCTCGGTGAATTGTGTTGTAGTCAAAGTAATCCCTGAAGTCTCGTTGGAAGTATCTTTGACCTGCCCGGCGACGAACGTGGCGTTCTCGTCGGTAAGACCGGATGAGATATTGGTGGACGAGGCACCATCGGTCAGATTGGTGCTGTCCTGGATATCGAACGGCTCGGAAGTAGCAGTCACCGGAACCGCGGCAAAGCTTTCGTCACCTCCACCACAAGCACCACCGACCTGGGTGGCATATTCAATTCTGTAGGCGGTACTACTTGAATCGGCAAAACCTTCGTTGGATATCTCGACACGGAGACGCATGGTAACGCTCTTGGTGCGATTCATCGAGGTGTCTTCGTCTTTTCTCCAGCTGGCCGAGGCTTCATTATTGTCGTCATTACGCCAACGATAGTGAATTTGGGTCAAGTCAGGTTGAGGGGGAGTGTAGGTGACAGTGATCTGGATATAGTCTACTAAAGCATCTTCTGCTGCACCTCCTCCAGAAACTTTTGTGTTAATAACAGAGATGACCACACCGAAATCAAGATCATTGATCTTGGCCGAGGTCCAAAACCCTGCAGTTTCACCCCAGATATCGGAGACACCCCCGTAGGAGACAATTCCGTCCGACGTAGGCCAAAAAGTAGCCGTATCGGCTCTGGAGGTAGAGAGGATGACCCCGGTGTCGTCGACTAACTTGACTTCGTTATCTTTAATACCCCCAGCAGCCTGAGTATTACCTTCTCTCCTGTCGATGGTGACGGTAATGCCATTGATGGTGGAGTTGTCGGGAATGGTGAAGCCAAAGTTGGTGGCTTTGAGATAGTGACTGACGGCGGACTTACCTAAGGCAGCGGTAGCATAGTTGGTGTCGGCATAGATATTGGTGGGAGATGACCAGGTAACGGTGCCCACGGTGGCGTCATCGGCACCAGTTCCCGTGTAACGGGGACCAGCGCTATCTCCATATACTGAGGTGATTGGAGGAGGAAATATAAAAAATCTTGGCCAACCAGCCAATAGCATGAACGCAGCAAGTGATATGACTAACAATCTCTTAGTCATTATCCTAATGTTACACTCCGATATCGATGCTGGCTATATTAATGTAAGGTAAAATTGACGCATGGCTAAATACTATGTGACTACTACTCTTCCCTACGTTAATGCAGATCCACATATCGGTTTTGCCATGGAGATCATCAGAGCAGATGTCTTGGCGAGAACCCACAGATCAATGGGAGATGATGTGTTTTTCAATACCGGTACAGACGAGCATGGACAAAAAATCTATCAGAAAGCTATTGAGTCCGGAAAAACACCTCAGGGATACTGTAACGAATATGCCGAGAGGTTCATGAAGTTAAAAGGAATATTAAACCTTAGTTACAACAGTTTTATCAGGACCACGGATGAGCATCATTTGATGGCCGCTCAGGAATTTTGGAAACGATGTGAGGCTGCGGGGGATATATACAAGAAGATGTACAGTGTTAAGTATTGTGTCGGGTGCGAACTGGAGAAAACCGACTCGGAATTGGTCGAGGGTAAGTGCCCCATTCATCCGACTCAGCAAATACAGTTGATCGAGGAGGAAAATTATTTTTTCAGATTTTCAAAGTATCAAGACAGGTTGCTGGAGCTTTACAAGAGTGATCCGTACTTTGTGATCCCGGGGTTCAGACAAAACGAGATGGTGCAGTTCGTCTCCGGCGGATTGCAGGACTTTTCCATTTCCCGGCTTAGAGAGAAGATGCCTTGGGGGGTGGATGTTCCCGGAGACGAGTCTCAGGTAATGTATGTC
>Ga0075645_127_pt2 | contig 15326 bp, 19 predicted proteins | sample RifGroA1_FD_68239 | JGI IMG/M metagenome (GOLD analysis project Ga0075645, IMG submission 68239) | Microgenomates (Collierbacteria) bacterium GW2011_GWA1_44_12
CGGATGGCATTAGTCCATTTGGTTAGCTCGGCGACTACATCCTGGGGGAAATCAATTTCTTTTTTGCCTTGAGGAGTGGTACTGACGATCTCACTTCTTTCCAGTACGGAGGATATCGAGTTAAAAGATTTCGGTGTCTGGGCAGTGATCTCTACACTGGCGGGGAGAATATCGGCCGTGACTATCCCCCAGTCGGTGACGGTTCCAAGGAGCATGGGGTCGTTGCCGACACTTTCTTTGTAAAGCTCTAAAGCATCCTGCTTGCTGATATAGATGGCTTTCTTTACACCCTGAGTAGTCGAAAGTTGGGTAAGTAATTCATTCACTTGATCGGGAGTGTGGCCGTCTTTGAGATAGGCAATTATCTGAGGTTTGGTCTCAAACGTAAGAAGGATCTCCTGAGAGGCAACGCTGACAAGGGCAAACATGGCCACAATGAACATGGTAATGCTGACAACAAAAATTGCCGAGATAGCCTGGTATGGGGAACGGCGGATATTTTTGAACGCTGTCTGCATTATTTTTTAATTTTTTTAATTTTACGCTTTTTGTGGATAATTTTTACTTCGTCATCTTTGGGCGATGGCTGTTCTTTAACTTCTTCTTCGACGTTCTGGCTTTTAATATTTTCCCTGTCGAAAGCGATTTTGCCTTTTTCGAGATGAATGTGACGGGCGTGATGGAAATTAATGATGGTAACGTCATGAGTTGCCATGATAACGGTGGTACCGGCTTCATTAATTTTCTTGAGCAGATTAAAGATCTCGAGGGAGGTCTCTTTATCTAAGTTCCCTGTTGGCTCATCAGCAAAGAGAATAGGAGGGTCGGCAGCAATGGCTCTGGCGATCGAGGCGCGCTGGAGTTCTCCACCGGATAATTGGGAAGGGAAGAGATCGCCTTTGCCGGGAATGTCGACTAGATGTAGAAGCTGGTCTATGCGAGCAGGGATCTTCTTGCTGTCGTAACCGGCTATTTCCAGGGCGTAGGTGATGTTCTCGGCCACCGTTTTGTCGAGAATAATTTTGTAATCTTGAAAAACGAAGCCAATTTTGCGTCTGAGGCGGGGAATATCCCGAGTTTTCATTAAGGCCAGGTCTTCGCCGTCGATCTTGACAGTACCCTTGGTGGGTGAAAGATCCCTGATCAGAAGCCTACCGAGTGTGGTTTTGCCGACACCAGATTTTCCCGTAATGCACACAAATTCTCCCGGGTTGACGGTGAAGCTAACATCGTCCAAGACTACTTCGCCTGTGGGAAATGTCTTGGTGACATGAGAAAAATCAATCACTTGGGCGGGGGGTGACTAATTGTTAATTGGGTAAGGGCACATTAAGATTTTCGATCCTGGCACGACCGACGTCCATAAGCCAGCCGCATTTTTGGCCGTCGAAGGTTTCGCCCCAGAGGGTGACTTGGTGGCCAACGAGAAGGTCTAGATCAATAGTGGTACTGGAAACACAGACTGTCTGAGAGGCTCCACCCGGACGGACCAGCTTATGAGTTCCCTCTCCGCTGACCCCACCTTTATCGACGACGCCTAAGACTTTATCCCTAAAAGCTTTTTCATCGGCTGAGCCGTAGGTATCTCCAACTTTGGCACCTGAAAGAGGGATGTCTGCCTGAACATTTTCAGTACCTTTTTCACTTGATCCGCCTGCTGATCTTGACTTGAGCCATGAGCCAGTCAGGACACCGGCACCTATGACGACGAGAAATAAAATGACAATTGGGAGTGAATTATTTTTTGACATGGGTGATGTTTGGATTTTTCTTTCGATCGTTGGTTGAGCGAGAGAAGGTGACGGAGAAGTATTCAACTCCACTTCGTCGAGATCAATTTTTTTAATTTCCATAAACACAGTTTATCAGATTTGACGAGAAGGAGCGAAGAATTTAAGCTCCGCTTCGATAAAACCATCGAGAGATCCATCCAAAACCGAGTCCGGATTGGTCTCTTCATAATCGTTGCGAAGATCCTTAACCAACTTGTATGGATGGAGAACGTAAGAGCGGATCTGATGACCCCAACTGGCGATCGTAGCTCCACCTCTAACTTTTTCAATCTCTTCCCGACGTTTAGCTTCCTGCATTTCCCAAAGTTTTGATTTGAGGATCTGCATGGCAATCTTGCGGTTGGCATCCTGGTAGCGCTGGGTCTGACATTCAACCACAATCCCGGTGGGAATATGTTTGATACGCACAGCCGTGCTGACCTTGTTGACGTTTTGACCGCCGGCACCGGATGACCGGCTGGCATCAAATTCGATATCCTCGTCCCGGATATCAACCTGGGCTTCTTCGGGAAGAATGGGCGTGACCTCTACACCGGCAAATGAGGTCTGCCTGAGCTTGTCCGCATTGAATGGTGATTGGCGGACTAAACGGTGCGTACCTTTTTCGTGTTTCAGGAAACCATAGGCGTAGCGGGCATGGACAATATAGGTGGCGGATTTAATACCTGCTTCTTCTCCCTGGGAGAGCTCAACGGTCTCGTAGCCCCAGCCTTTTTTATCAAAGTAGCGGGTATACATGCGGGAGAGCATACTCGCCCAGTCCATGGCTTCGGTACCTCCCTGACCTGCCTTGATGGTAAGGACCGCTTCGGATGAGTCGTATTCACCGGAGAGAAAAGTAACCAGTTCGGTACGCTCCACTTGTCTTATCAGGGTTTCATACAGAATCTTGATGTCTTTATCCAGAGTATCGTCGCCGGCACTCTTGGACATCTCAAGCAGGTCTTCCAGATTTTTCAGGTCGGAGCTAAGTTTCTCGGTCGATTCAATGGTTGATCTAACTTGGGCCATGTTGGACATAACTTCCTTGGCACGGTCTTCGTCCGACCAGAGATCAGGCTTGCCCGATTCTTCGGTGAGACGGGCAAGCTCACCCCCGAGGGAGTTCAGATCAATTTTTTCAAGAATAGAGTTAATACGAGTTTTGAGATCGGATAGATTAAGTTGGGTCTCGGAAAGCATGAGTGTATTTTAACTTATCTTTGCGGGTATATAATGCTGTTTCCAAATGTATTAAGATGGAATAGTAAAGATGAAATTCGTAAAGCGCTTTTGGTGGTTATTTGTAATCGGACTCCTAGTCGGAGGTGCTTGGATGTGGTGGAGTAACTCGGCCAGTGCCAGAGATAGGGATGAAAATACCTACACCATCAAGAGAGAAGATCTAGTCGAGACACTTTCCTTGTCCGGAGAGATCGACGCTAAAGAAAAGGCCGACGTCAAATTCCAAACCTCAGGGATGCTGGCTTGGGTCGGAGTCAAAGAGGGTGACTATGTAAAAAAATATCAGTCACTGGCATCACTGGACAAGCGAGAACTGCAAAATAGCATGAGCCAACTTCTCAATCTTTATATGAAAGAGAGATGGGATTTTGAGCAAGATGTGGATAATAACAAGGATTGGGAAACCAGAGGGATGACCGACGCTATGCGGGACGCGGTCAAGAGAACTCTACAGAAGAATCAATTTGACTTGAATAATGCCGTCCTGGATGTGGAAGCAAAAAACCTGGCTGTAAAATTTGCGACCATCTGGTCTCCTATTGAAGGAATCGTTACACATATAGATACACCTAATCCCGGAGTTAACATTACGGCAGCTACCGCCGTATTTACGGTGATCAATCCTAAGTCACTTTACTTTTCCGCGACTGCGGATCAGACCGAGGTGATCAACTTCCGATCGGGAATGAATGGGAAAATTGTCTTTGAATCATTCCCAGAACTTGAGATAGATGCAATGGTAGAGAGCATCTCATTCGTCCCCAAAGAGGGAGAGACTGGGACAGTGTATGAGTTGAAGATGGTGCTAAATACAGCTCAAATCGGAGAAGACAGTCTGAAAATGGGAATGACCGGTGACGCTAACTTCATAACAAAAGACAAAAAGGATGTCCTGGCAGTACCCGAAGCTTATGTAGAAAAAAGCAATGGTAAGTACTATGTCATCAAGTTGACCGGAACTGTAAAAGAGCGAGTTGAGGTAGTGACCGGTGAGACCATCGAGGGAATGGTGGAAATTAAGGAAGGACTAAATGAAGGAGAAACAATCTATTATCAGCCTTAAGGGAGTCACGAAGGAATTTGTCCTAGGAGACGGTTCGGTATTCACTGCCCTGAAAGACGTGAATCTTGATATCCATAGGGGTGAGTTTTCGTCAATTATCGGACCTTCAGGAAGTGGTAAGTCTACACTGATGCATGTGATCGGATTATTGGACAAACCAACCAGAGGCGAGGTGGTGATCAACGGTGGGGATGTGTCACATTTAAATGATGATGAAACTTCATATTTAAGAAATGAATTCGTAGGATTCGTTTTTCAGCAGTTCAATTTACTAAACAAGCTGACCATCAAGGAGAATATTTTATTGCCGACAACCTATGCCAGGAAAAAATTTGACTATAAACCTTCCGAGAGGGCGGACTACTTGATGGACATGTTCGGAATCTTGTCCAAGAAAGATCAGTATCCGAATAAAGTTTCCGGAGGTCAGCAACAAAGAGTGGCTGTGGCAAGAGCCCTGATCATGAATCCACAACTAATTTTGGCCGATGAACCTACCGGAAATTTGGATCATAAGACCGGGAATGAAATCATTGGTCTGTTCGAGGAGCTAAATAAAAAAGAGGGAATCACCATCATTATGGTGACACACGAAATGGAAATAGCCGAAAGAACCCGTCGAAGAATAAAGGTATTTGACGGGGAGATAGTTAAAGAACAAAAATGAAATTCCTATCCGGCTCATACCAACTCTTGTCCTCAGCCATGGCAGATTTCCGCAGGGACAAAATCCGTACCGCTTTAACTTCTCTGGGAATTATGATCGGAGTGTTGTCTGTAGTTTTACTGATAGCTCTTGGACTGGGATTAAAAAACTATATCGAAGGACAGTTTGAAAGTTTGGGAGCAAACCTTTTAATGGTCATGCCCGGATCGGGTTTGGGCGGTGGAAGCGGGTTCGGCCCGGGGGTAATGGGTGGAGTTAATTTTGACGAAAAAGATGTCCGAACTTTGTCTCGAATCTCAGGTTTAAAATACCTGACTCCCGTGGCTTTTAAATCGGCTATGGTGGAGGGTAACGGAAAAGAGGAAAGCGGGTACATCATGGGGGCCAATGAGCAATTTTTTGGACTGATGAATCTCCAGATGGAGGTCGGGGAGGTATGGGGGAAAACAGAGGTAGGCAACAGATCCAAAGTGGTGGTAATAGGAAACAGTTTGGCCGAGAGTATATTTGATAAACCAGCAGATGCGATGGGAAAAACTATATCAGTTTCCGGAATCAGACTTAAAATCATTGGCGTCGCCGAAAAGACCGGAGACGGGGAGCAGGACAATGCCTTGTTCATGCCATATACCACAACATTTGGATCCATTAATCCGGACAAACAATTCTTCTTTATATACATGGGAGTTGAGTCAAAAGATGCCGTAGAAACTGTCGCCAAAGAAGCCGAAGAGGCGTTATTAAAACGTTACAAAGATGAAGATTTTTCGGTCACTCAGATGTCCGAGATCCTATCAACGATCAATCAAATATTCGGGGTCATTAACGCCTTTTTGTTGGCGATAGGGTCGATTTCTCTGATCGTAGGTGGTATCGGAATTATGAATATCATGTATGCAACCGTGACCGAGCGAACCAGGGAAGTGGGAATTCGTAGGGCAATCGGAGCTACAAGAAAGGATATCTTGCTGCAGTTTTTAACAGAGTCGGTATTGCTGTCAATATTCGGAGGGCTCATCGGATTGTTATTGTCGGCCGCTATCGTAGCTGTTGTTAGAATTTGGTTCCCCGTGGCACTGAATCTAATGGCTGTTTTAATTGCATTTGGTGTCTCGAGTGCGATCGGAATATTCTTCGGAGTATTCCCGGCAAGAAAAGCGGCAGACTTGAGTCCTATCGAGGCAATCAGATATGAGTAGGGGTATATAATCCGGGTTGATCATGGGCAGAGAAGAAAAATTATTCCATTTGCAGGAGGATGATATCCAAAAATATGAATTGGATAATGGGGACGAGTGTGAAATATATATGCCCCGTTCTCCGAAGGAGAGAGTACCTTTCCAGAGTGAGCACTGTGAGTTCATGCCGGTTGGCTGGACGAGATTGGGAGAGATCTGGTATCCATTGAGTTACAAGGTGGTGACAGAGGATCTGAAATCTCTTGGTCTGAGGAGGAATCCCAACATTATGACTTTCGCTGTATGTGAGTGGGTTTTATTACCCGACGACCAGGTGAAACCGGGAATGGATGATTGGGGTGGAGTATGGACGGCTCTTCGGAGCGGTAGTGTTAAAAGCATTGTCAGCGTACTTGGGGGATGGAAACAAGGGGTTTTTTAACGGCGATACACAATCCTGTTTTTGCCAATAGTTACCGGATCAAATCCCAGGGAGTCATTTTACTGAAGGAAATCGTTTGACTCTTTTATTAAGAGAGAATTTCAAAAGCAGTCTTAATGTTTACCTTGTCCGGACCGTGTTTGTCTTCTCCCGGTACCTCAAGGATCAGCGGCAGGTGAGCCAAACGTGGATGATTAACTAAATTGGACAGTCCCGGGATCCCGATTAAGCCAGCGCCAAGATTGGCGTGGATATCACGGTGTGAATTCAGGTCAGTAGCGGAATCATTCAGATGCAGAAGAGAGAGTTTGTCCAGTAAATCAAATTCAGTTAGTTCCGAAATTAGTTTTTCCAGACCAATATCGGAGGTGAAGTCGTAACCCGCCTCAAAAAGATGAGCCGTATCAAGACAGACTCTTAACCGGGGATCTTGAATTTTATCCATTAGGAAATTGATCTCATTGAGAGCACCGATCTTGCCGTTCTGCCCGGCAACATTTTCAAGAATAAGGGGAGTGTGCTCTGTGCGGGAGAGGATCGATTTGATTACTTCTATCAATTGCTGTGAGACGGTGTCGAATCCCCTACCCTGATGGGAACCGATGTGGACAATGACTCCAGCCGATTTGATCCTTTCTCCATTTTCCAAATCACCGATCAGAGAGAGAGTGGATTTTTCGAGTAGATCTTCATTGTCTGTAGCCAGGTTTATAAGATAGAGGGCGTGAATGAAAACCGGGTCAAGGTCATTTTTCTCCACACCTTTACGAAAGGTATTTGTCTCTTCCAGGTTGTATGGAGTTCGAGCCCATGACCGAGGTGAACCGGCAAATATCTGCATGCAATTGCCGCCAATCTTAAGAGAGTTTTCTACAGCGTTTGGCAAACCACCTGCGACAGAAACATGGCCGCCGATTTTACGCATAGTTATTCTTCGGTGATATCGATACTCTTAATGACAACATCAGTAACAGGTTTGTCACCCGCAGCCGTAGGTGTGGTAGCGATCTTGTCTAGGACCGCCAAGCTGGCAGTGTCCGATGGATCAATGCGTCCAAAGATGGTGTAGTTCTTGGGAAGCGGATAGTCATTGTGAACAATGAAGAATTGGCTGCCGTTGGTGTTGGGTCCGGCATTGGCCATGGCCAGAGTGCCTCTGAGATATGAGTCTGTGACCGGTTCATCGTCAAATCTGTATCCGGGACCACCTCTACCGGTACCCTCAGGATCTCCACCTTGAATCATGAAGTCCTCGATGACGCGGTGGAAAATGACGTTTTGATAAAGAGGGGTTCCGGAAACTTTCTGACCTTGTGAGTTAGTCCAGTCTTTGGTGCCTTTGGCAAGACCGACGAAATTAGCTACCGTATTAGGAGCCTTTTCGGGATAAAGATTAACTGTCATATCTCCCATGGAGGTATGAATAACGGCAGTGATTTTTTGAGCCATTGGTGTTGGTGAATTGGTAATCGTTTCGGTAGGGGTGACAACCGATATTTGTGAGTCTGATAATTTTACTGATGACTGGGTTGGGGCGGAAGTGCATCCTGCCAACACGAGACCAGCCAGAGAAAGGATTAAGTATTTATTCATTAGGAAATTATATCGAAAAATCGGTGCGGTTTTCTGATAACTTTTGGAGAATTTCTTCCGCCTCTCTCTTTCTTATGGAGAGATTGTGTTCGGTGGCGATATTGAGGGACTCATGAGCCAAGGATTTAGCTTTCTCTGACTCTTTTTCGGCGGCGTAGATCTTGGCCAGCGCGTTCATGGCTCCTGTTTCCCAAACACGGATATGATAAGCATTCATATCTCCGGCTCTGATCATAGACAGACCTTCATTAAGCATATCTAGACCTGTCTGCTTGTCTCCAAGTCGATATTTAACATCTCCGACATGCGATTTGAGACGACCTTTTTCGGGATCTTCGGCAGGAGAGACAGAAAGGGCTTTTTCGAAATATGGAAGAGCCTCTGCGGGTTTGTTGTCCATTAAGAGCGCGTCGGCATAAGAGCTGAGAGCGATTGATTGAGCGTGGGGGTCGACTTGCTCCTGGCGTTGTTCCAGGATATTGACTGCTTCTTTGGCGAAGGCGAGAGCAAGATTTTTGTAAATTTGGTCGTTGGTTTTTCGAGCCAGGATTTTATATATCAGAGACTGCCCACCAAGACTGTGGATAAGAGCCTGATAGTCTTGTTTATCAATTAGACTTATCAAACTCTCTGTGTATTCTTTGCTTGATTCACCGTAGTTTTCCGCTTCCCTTAAATCGCCTGCTTTAGCAAGTTTTTGTTCGTCCTGGATGTCCATGGAAACATGATAACATTAAATTAATGGAGATGCCTGTAATAGTTGGAGTGATCTTGGCGTTGATTTTTATTGTGGCGTTTTCGGGGTGGTTTTTTCACTTAGCATCGGGGTGGAATCAGTTCGTATTGGATGATATTTATTTTAAATACAGAATCTTTGCAGCAACCTTTTTATCGATAAGTGTAATCACTGCAACTTTTATCGGAATGGCTTATGCCTTTGAGTGTCCGAATGAAGAACGGGAGGGTATTTTTGCATCACTTAATTGTGCAGATTATCGAAACATCAAGACGGGGACCGAATCACTCTTCAAACGAAGCGTCGTTAAACAGGAAGAACTGCAGATTGTGCTACCAGTAGAGGACGAGGGCGAGTTTATTTTCGACCAGTAATCTTTTTTTCGAGCGCTGTCAACCCACGATAGATCCATTCCTCAAGGAAGAATCTTTTTTGATGCTGAGCCGGATGTGATCTGCCAGTCGAATGACCGTAGACAGGTTTCCACCAGGCTGAAGTGATAACCCAATCACTCCCCTGTCGTTTGACCGCGGCAACTATCTCAAAACCGTGAATAATTTTGATGTGTTTATTGGAGTCGGTAGTAGAGCTTCTCTCCACCCTGTCGGGGAAACGGACCGTATCATCGACCCAACGGGGATCAATTCCGCGCTGTTTGATACGTTCGTAAAGATGGTTCGTCCAGATGACCTTGCTCACTTTATTTGGCTACCTTAACGTCATCAGGATTCTCAAAAATGGTGCTCGAGGTATCAATTGTAAAACTAGAAACCACCTTACTGGCGTCATTCATAAGTTGTGGATTCCCAGGAAGTTGACCGGGTGACGGGGTGTCGGATGGAGCCGGAGTGACGGTCTCTCCGGGAAGAGGAGGAAGTGCAGGAGGAAGACTATCCCCGATCGGCTCTGTTGGAGATTGGGATACAGGTAGAGGAGGAAGTGTCGTCTGTTCCGAGTGTGGGGCGAGTATAGTTTGCGGTGGTGTCTCAGGTGGAGAAAGAGGCACTTCTTCGGTTGGGGGTACAGATAGTGGTTCCGGAGAAGTTGGCTCTGCAGGAAGAGTTGGTAGAGGAGGAAGGGGTTGAGGAATTTCTTCTGCGGGTGGGGAGGATATTGGGGTTGGAGTATCAGTGGGTGATATTGGTGTCGAAGCTGAGGCCGACCTCGGAGTGATATCAATGATTCCGGTTGGTGGTTCGGTAGCCGGAGCAGGTACAGGAGGAGTTGTAGTATCCGTGGGAGTTACTTGAGGGCCGCTTTGGGTGGTAATGAGATCCGGATCAAGATTTAGATCTAGACCTGTTCCTGAATCGTCCATATTTGTGTCTGTATTTAATAAATGCTTGATACCAATCTCGGGAATATGAGTATCTGGACTTAAGTTTATAACAAATTCTACGAGTCTGGCCACATCTGCAAGCTCGAGTGAATGAGTGAGGTCTCTCCGGACACCCTTTTTTTCAAACAGCGAGGTATTCATCAGCCCAGGGTAGATGCCGGTCACACGGATATTTTTTTCGGAGATATCTTTTTGAAGACATTTGGTAAAGCCGGTGATGGCCCATTTACTGGCGTGGTAAAGCGAACGATCCTTTTTGGCATATAAGCCATCTTGAGAAATGATGTTCACAATATCTCCAATGCCCTGTTTTTCCATCTGAGGAATCACCGCCTTACAAAGAAAAATGGTTCCTTGGGTATTTACATTCAATAACTCTTCAATTTCCTGAGGAGTGTTGTCGGTGATCTTGCCTTGGGCCCAAACCCCGGCACAGTTGATCAGACTATCTATGCGACCGTGTTTTTCGACAACTTGACCGATGGCTTTTTCAATCTGATCATACTTGGTCACATCGGCTACTACATAACCACAACCGATCTCAGTAGAAACTGCTTTGAGTTTGGTCTCATTGTGAGCAAGAATGATGACCTTATGGACCGCAGAAAGAGTCTTGGCTATTTCTTTACCAAGACCATCACTACCACCCGAAACAATGATAATTTTGGGCATTAATTCATTGTACTGTTCAATCTGTAGATTGGCCAGACACTTGCCCCTCGCGATCCCCTACTTGTACAAAACGCCCCGGAAGGATGACGAAGGCAACCACCACCAGCAATAGGGCGGCAAGCAGAATCACGTTTAATATGAGGGAGGAACTTCTTCCCATTCTATTTTTATTATTACACCAAAAGGGGGTAAAAATGCAAATATAACCCGATGATTTTAAACGGTTGACGGAGCGGGGGGAGTCGTCGGAAATACGGGTGGTCTTTTGGGAGCAACTTTATCGACGACCAGAAGAATAATCGTAAACAATAGAGATAGAGCCATGGCTATTCCCGATATAGACATGTAAAGTCTGCGTTGGGTTCGGGGGATGAGAGGGGTAATATCTTCTGGGGTGCCCACCTGACCTTTAATCTCACCGAGATACTTATCAACCGTTGGGTGAATGGAATAGATCTCCTTAACTTTTTGTAGATCCGACTCGGCGTATTGAAAATAGGATAACCAGAAACTCTCCAGTCCCTGTTTCCAATATTTATACGTATCCCCAGTGACATTGGCAACATTATTTTTTTCCATGAGGGCTTTCAGATCTGCAACATCGCGGAGAAAATTGTAATTACCGCTCCCCTCTTCAGGAATGAGGCCGTAAGTGGCGATACCTATTACCTTTCCCTGAGAATCAACACCCGGACCACCACTATTTCCATGATTGACGGTGGCGTCAGTCTGGAGAAGGTTTCGCTGGTCGCCTTTGGCTTTTTTGATGGCACTGACAATACCTCTGGTAACCGTCGGCTCGGCTACAGCGGAGACATCGAGAAGGAGACTTTTGTTGCCTGATACAACTCCCGGGAAACCGAAGACTTGGATGCTCGATCCAACGACAACCATATTCAGGTCACCAAGCGGAAGGGCGGGGAAGTTTTTCCCTTCAACTTTAATTAGAGCAACGTCCGAGGATGAAAAACCTTTGACCGGATCCAATTCTTGATAATCGTAATCAACCAGAGTCGCCTCCAATATATCCTGGCCAATATTTACACCTGTTTGAGAAATGGCTAGAGGAGTCGTCCCAGCTTGAACATAATACTGACCACGGGCATTTTCTATTTTGAGGAGATCCGACTCTTTGAGTTTAATAAAAGCCCCGGCCAGTTGGAGAAGCGACTCCTTCTTGGACTTTGTTTCCTCTACTCTTTGAACAACCATTTCCCGACCGATTTCAACACCACTTTGTTTGAGATAGTCCTGGGTAAAATCGATGAGCAGATTATCAACTTGTCCGGTGGTGACTGCGGCAATGACGGCGGAGTTATCCGCTATTTTAACGACATGGCCATTGGTGGCAATGTAACCGTCAGAGTTGACGAAGAACCCGCTTCCTGAAGCAGCTAAACAAAACGGGTAGCTTTTATCGGAGATGTTTGTTCCCGGTAGTGAGCCAATTTTTATTCCTGCACAATAACTAGTGGCAATCATGACAACCGATGGTCTTATAAGAGCGGCCAGCTTGGCAGAGTCATCCAGGGTGGTGGCACCTTTAACATTGGTGGGTACAACCAAGCCACGTAAAAGATTTTCGACGTCAAAGATGGAGCTATTGAGGGGTGAGACAACCAAGGCAGAGGTATTCGCCGGACCTTGCCAGAAAAGAATTTGTTTTTCTTCTCCATAAAAATCGAAAATGAAGCCTACCACTCTCCATCCCTGGATCGAAGTTTTGACTGCGCCCAATTGTCTTTTCTGAATAAAGTCACGACCGAGAACGGAAGACAGCCTTGCTTGAGTCAGATCATTTGATAGGCCTAGCCTGACAGAGATATGTTCCTGTCTGTGAATGAAGACAGTATCGGTATTTTCCGGAGAAAGCCAAAGTGAATGATCGAATTTGACATTTAACAAACCGAGTTTTGAGCCATCCCAAACCGACTCATTGGGAAGGAGGGAAACTTCGTCAATAGCAGTTTGGGGTAAGGTTGGTCTGAGCGTACTGGCGCGACTGGATAAATCGCGTTGCTCATCGATAGTAAATGTTGCCAGGGCTACACCAGCGATCAGAAAAAGAAAGATGAAGAGACCGATTAATCCGCGCCTGGGTGTCATAGTTTAGTGTAGCAAAGAAAAAACCCGCTTTTGTAAGCGGGTCAGATAATCTAACCAACCCAAGGGTCAGGATGGTCTGTGCCACCGGCACGGTTAATCGCTTCAATACGTTCCGAAGTTAAACTACCACCGGATTCAAGGATCTGAAGACCCCGAAGCAGCCAGGGCGCAGGCTGACTTCCGAGCCGGTTTGAGCGCATACCCTGATTAAATTTTTCAATGACAAAATCCGCTTGCCATTGTTCAAGAGTGATTTGCGAAAGAGTTTGGATAGTCAAAGCAGCCTCCTGTATTACAGAATGTGGCTATTATACTATTTTGACTTTTTTGCGGCCTTCTTGGCTACCCTCTTAGGCTTATTTGCCAGAGGCTTGGGTTTGTGTTCGAGACAGGTGAGACACATATATATTAATAATTAATTTGAATCTGGACTGTGGGTTCAGTGGTCGGGGTGTCGGTGGGTTGCGGAGCAGTAGTAACTGTTGGTGATTCTGCGGGTGTGATCTCGTTTGTCGCAGGAGGATTGGTTTCAATGGAAGCCGGTCTTTGATATGCATAGGCAATGTAGGCTATCAAACCAAGGACAAGGAATCCTAAAATAATAATCCAAGGAAAAGAATGTTCTTTTCTCATAATGTAATACATATTACATTAATTCAAAGCTATGAGCAACAGGATCAACAACAAAAAGCCTCCACTTAATATGGAGGCTAGTAGGACCGAGTCGGGTTCAGAGCGAACGATAGGTGACGGTTCTTTTGAAAGTGACTTTCTTGGTGAAGGAGAGCTTGAATTGCCTAAGACCTGATCCGCCCAATATGAGGAGGATGCCTATCACGAGCATGGGAACTACCCAGGTCACCCCGTCAAAGGCTTTAAGTAGAAAATCGGCTCCCAGGACCGAAAAAAGCGATCCGACAAGTAAGGTAAGCCAGCTAATCAGGATCAAAACGAGGGCCTTGTTCCGAAAGTCCGAATCTGTTTGGAAGGCGAAGTTCAACGCCCCAACCGTGACAAACAGGCGGAGAATAATATCGATCCCTGCGAGCACCAGGTAGGCATACAAGAGCACCGTGACGGCCGGCAGATAGATCTGCTCAAAAGAAAAGTCCTTGAAAAGGTATAAATAAAGCCCGAATAGAATGGCAACCACGAATCCACGCATGTCACACTCCTTAACCGAGATTTTAAAGGTTCAGTTGTGCCTGAGTATACTATAGGTTTGAGCCTTCGTCAATATCGTTGAGGTATCCGGAAGGAGAAAAGTAGCTGAAGAAAACTCCGGCAGCAGGGTTAAGACGAACCTTGAGCAGGGTGCCGATTGCGTCTTTGACTGCAGGATCTTCAGGCTGCCTAAAACCGCCATCGGAAATGAAGAGAGATGACATTTTTTTCCACAAGAGAGTCCAGTATGTGGCAAGGGAAATCTCCACCCCGGGATTAATATTCAAAATTTCTCTTAATTCCCCATCTTCAACGTTTTCATTGAGAGACTGGGTTTTGACCAGCTTCAATAATCTCAGAGCCCAGGTATTGGTCTCTTCTTTGGGTTGTGAATCCGGATTAAGAAGGGCCATGCGGGTAACCCTGTTTCTACCGCCATTAAGGTAATTAGAGTTAAAGCCGGTGGGGTATAAAGTTTGTGCCATGAGAGTGGCAAGTTTTTCTTTTTTTGAGCGATCCTCAATTGACATAATGACCTCTTGAGCGGTGCTTCCGTGTAAATCATATTCGGGCAGCATATCCAGCGAAGCTCCATCGACAACATTCATTGGGTGCCCATGGGAGATCATGCCACCCGGAGAGGGAGCAAGTGAATCACGAAATGGTTCAGTTTCACCAAAGAAAGATCTGACTCCAAAGCACTCCTCGTAAAGTAACATTTGCAGGGACTCCAAACCATTATGCTCGTTAAGGAGGGCAATTCTATCCAGACGTTTTTGGACTTCCCATTTTTCAAGCTCATCCGGATGAGAGCTCTCTTGAGGATAGGTGACCTCGGATAGTTTGGGAATCAAATCAGGCCAGTTTTCTTTAACAACCTGATGGATATCTTCGCGATCAAGGTAATGGGCAACTTTTTCTTTTTCCTTCTCTGCTGTCTCGACAGATAATGTTTCCATACCTTAGTCTAAACTAAGATTCTTGCGGATAGTGACAATTTTTCCACTTTTTTCCCGATCCACAAAAACAGGGGTCGTTGCGGCCGAGCTTATTACTCTTTACGGGAGATGTTTTAGTGATCTGTTTTTTGCCTTCGGTTTTGGCGCTAGATTCGGCTACCGCTTGTCTTTGCGGGGCTGCTTGAGGAACGGCCTGGATCCTGAAAATACGATGAGCTACCAACGAATCAATTCTGGTGAGGAGTGACTCGAACATGGCAAATGACTCTTGCTTGTATTCCACCAAAGGATCGCGTTGTGCGTAGCCTCTGAGACCGATGCCGTCTCTGAGATTGTCGATACCGTCAAGATGGTTCATCCAAAGTTCATCGTAACTATCCAGAAGAACGA
>Ga0075645_116_pt1 | contig 13178 bp, 20 predicted proteins | sample RifGroA1_FD_68239 | JGI IMG/M metagenome (GOLD analysis project Ga0075645, IMG submission 68239) | Microgenomates (Collierbacteria) bacterium GW2011_GWA1_44_12
GGACCTTGCTGTGCAGGATCAATTTGATTGCCGGTGGTGTCTTTGATCCCGACCACGTCCGGACCGGCGGCCACTCCACCACCCAGGAATGTGTCACGGGCTCTTCGGCTAAAGAGAGCTAAGAGAAGAAGTGAAATGCCGGTGGTACCGATGAGTTTAAGGAAGAGACGTTTGTCTTTGTCGGTAACGCCTTCTTCATCAGATTCAGGGTCGGTAGGGGAAGAGACTACTTGAGCATTATTTGATGCCGGACCAGGGAGAACCTTGTTTTGAACCACGACTCTGGTGACAGTTTTAGCGAGTAACCAGTGGAATATTTTGGTACCAAAGAAAAAGACTAAGGGGAGATAGATGAAGCTGGCGAGCAGTTGTCCACTACTACGTGCAGAGAAAATACCGACGGCCATGAGAAAGGCGCAGGCCAGAAAACTGTAGATGATGAGAACTCTGTCAGATTTCATTGGTTAATCTCTATACTAATCCGGAAAAGGATCAGGGCGACCGCCAATGAAAGAAGGGCAAGGTTGATCAGGAAGGTGGGTTCGGATTGACTGATAAAAGTGGAGAGGGAGAACTGGCCGAAGTAGGGATGTTTCTTTTGGTCAATATTGAGGAGTTTGAGAAGGGACTTTTTCAGATCGGAGATGATTTTTATGACAAAGTAGATAGTCACAGGGAGAAAAAGTATCAGAGTGATCAGGCTGTTCTGAGTTTTAAGATTGAAAAAGGCAGTGATGGTGAGAATGAAGGTGACAATGGCTCCATAGAGGAAAAGACTGCTATCTATTATTTGCAGCTTTGTTTGTCTCATGAGTTTTTATTTCTTGACAAAACCACCGTATTGATAGGAGACGAGGAGCAAGATAGCAATCAGAGTGACTCTGCCAATCTGAGCCATGGGAGAAAAGTTTGAGTTGAGGAGAATATCGGCGATGATGATCAATAGTGACAGGGTAATAAGGATCCTGGTGACCTTGGTGGCGAGGGTAGGGGAGGTAACTTCGATAATTGCCTCACCATCTTTAAAGCTTGACCCCACGAGGTCGGCGCTTTCGGCTTCTTTGAGAGCATCTTCAGGAAGTTTGCTGCCTATGAAATCCTCCAGGGATTTGGCGGTGATGATGAAAGTGCCTCTGACATGACCCCTGGCGGCTTTAATCCTGCCCTCATTGAGATACTTGTAGGTGGTGTTGGTAGACAGGCCCAAGATCTTGGCTGCCTGTTTGACATTGTAGATGTGATTGGGCATTTATCAATAATCTTAACAAAAATATATATGTAGCTGACGGTCTTCTTATTTGTTATCCTCAGGACTTCCTTCTTTGAGGCCGGCCCGGAACTCTTTCATAAAGTTGACTATACCTCGAGTGAGTTCTGGGAGTTTTTTACCACCGAAAAGTAAGAAGAGGATCAGGCCGACAAGTAAAACCTCCATTGAGCCAATGTTATTAAACATATTAATTACCTCCTTTCATATGAGTTAAGAATACAGCTTTGTGGAAAATAATGAAAGAGACAGCAAAAATCCCCTTGAAGGGGGACTCTTGTGTGTTGTGTCCGATAATCTTATTCCTTGACGGCGTCTTTGAGTTCTTTGGTAGCGTCTTTCAGCTCTTTTCCGGATTCTCCCACGCTCTTTCCAATTTTGGGAAGAAGTCTACCGCCAAAAAGTACTATCAGGACAACAGCGATGATCGCTATTTCCACCCAACCAATGTTCTTGAACAAATTTAACATATTTTGTTTTGGTTATAAATTATTAATAAATAATATCACGTTCTATTTTGATGCACTGCGAAACTCTTTGATAGCTTTTGCTATACCACTTATGAGTCCGGGGATCTGTTTTACTGCAAACAGGGCGAGTAGGACACCGACGACTACAAGTATTTCTGTTGAACCTAAATTAGGCATTATTGTTGGTCACCCCCTTTCGTTTTTGGGTCTTCGTCTATGTCACTATTAATATCAGATAAGGCGCGTTCGATTTCCTTCTTGGCTTTTTTGAGCTCTTTTCCGGATTCTCCCAGGCCTCTGGCCAATTCGGGAAGTTTCTTGCCACCGAAGAGGAAGAGCAGAACCAAAACGACAACGACTACTTCTCCGATGCCAATATTACTAAACATGCTATATATATTGTTTGTTTAATAGTAGCGCAATTTCAAAAAGAAGCAAGGGAACTATGGTGAGAATTGAGAGTGAAATGACGTCATTAGGGGGGAGGAGAGCGGCCAGTACCAGAATGCCAGCATAGACGAAACGGCGGTTATTGGAGATGGTTTTCTTTTTAATCAGTTTGGCTTTTATAAGGAGAGTGACGACGATGGGAAGTTCAAAAACCAGACCAAGACTGACTCCCATGATGATGGTCTGGGAGAAAAAGCGGCTAATGTCCCAGATGTTGGAGACGTTGAAGTCTAGAGCCGTTTGAGAATATATATTTATAACAAATTGCATTACCCATATGCCAAAAGCAAAACCCAGAATGAAGAGGACAAGGGCAAGCGGGGCGAGTCTGAGCAATAATTTGAATTCTTTGACGGCGAGTGCCGGCCTGAGAAACTGGAGGACATAATAAATTAGCAAGGGGAAAGCGACGACGACCCCTGTGGCTATGCCGGTGTTTATGGCTAGGTCAATGAACTGATAAGGAGAAGAAAGGACGATGGTGATGCCTTCAAGATTAAATATCTTGAGAATGAAGCTAAGTATTTTCTGGTAATAGAAGAAGCCTGAGAGACCGGAGATCAAAATAACCACCAGGAGGGTAGTCAATTTACGCTGAATATCTTGAAGATAGGGGAGGTATTTGGAGACCGAGGTCTCAAGTGTCGTGGGACCGGTAGCGTGAGCGTTTTGAAGGGTATTATCCGAGTCCATATGACAAATATATCACGTTGCAAACGTAACACTTGATATATTAAAGAATGTTTGTAATGATTGCTACAGTATGATAAAAAATTCACTAAGAGGATTATTAAATGTCAAATATGGGATAGTTCTTCTGGTCGTTTTGGAGACGTTCGCACTGCGGTATTACTATAATAGTTATCATTCGCTGAAAACAGAAGTGGCCCAGTTGAAATTGGATCCTCAGGAAAAGGCGAAGGCGGAAACAAAGGCTTTGGTGGCACAGGTTTCCAAACTGGTTGTGTTGCCCACCGGAGAAGAGCCTGTAGTAGCGACAGTGACGGATAAAGAGAAGTTAAAAGATCAGCCCGTGTTTGAGAAGGCAGAGAATGGAGACAAAATCTTGATTTACGGAAACGCCAAGAAAGCATATATTTACAGTCCGAGTAAGAATGTAGTGGTTGATGTGATACCGGTGAACATCGGTGAAACAGCGATCACCATTCCGGGAGTAGATGAGAAGAACCCGCTGAGATTGGCACTGTACAACGGGACAAAAAGCGCCGGACTAACGGTGGAGTTGGAAAAAAGAATTGTGGAGAAGAAAGTTCTGGGTTTGTCGGTAACGGCCAAAGCGAACGCTTCAAGCACTACATATCAGAAAACGCAGATAATCGATTTGACAGGAAAGAAAGCGGAACAAGTGGCAGCCCTGGCGAAACTATTGGATGGTGAAGTGGCCACCGAGTCTTCGGAGATAAGGCCAAACGCCGATGTATTGGTGGTGATAGGGGAAAATTTCAAATAAATTATCCGTCGGTGAGGTCGGGTTGAGGTAAAATATAGCTGTTGCCACCTTAGCTCAGTTGGCTAGAGCACCTGTTTTGTAAACAGGGGGTCCTGGGTTCGAATCCCAGAGGTGGCTCAAGCGAGTAAAAAGCCCACCTATCGTAAGGTGGGCGTGTGCTTGTTACCAGCCGTTTTTGTGACGGTTTATGTCGATCGGGAGGGAAATCATATGAACAACAGCGTTGAATAGCCAAGCGTAGGCGGCAATTTGATCGAATCCTGTGCCTGACCCACTGTTGAACTGCAACAAGTTGAGCATGAACAGTGTGAGGGCGATGACAGCCATGGTTATGTCGTACCATGGACTGATTGCGACCTTGCGGTTCATAAGGGCAGTGATAAAAAGGGGAAGAAAGAGAAAAAATAAAACAAGAAGGATGGGGATTGAGTACATGGATCTCCTTTTGGATGTCTTAATGTTCTCCGGTGAAGTAATTGTCTGGAATCAGACTGTGATTTTAATGATCTTGAACTTATAGTATTATATCGGAAAAGTAGCCAATAGCAAAGTATGGTCAGCCTTGGTAAAATATAACGTGTTCCTTGTAGTTGTTTGCCGCCGTAGCTCAGCTGGCAGAGCGCGTTCTTGGTAAGAACGAGGTGTTGGGTTCGACCCCCAACGGCGGCTCCAGGATTTAAAATGAAGACACTTGCCGAGGTGGTAGAGTGGACAAATACTCGGGTCTGTAAAACCCGCGGCGCAAGCCTACACAAGTTCGAATCTTGTCCTCGGCACAAAAATAAGACTGGGTTACTCCAGTCTTTTTAATGTTTTGATGATGAGAAGCGGGAAAATATTTTCGGGTGAATGTTAGTATTAAGTGTGAACAATAATAGATCAGTCGTCACCTTCTTAGTTATAAGTTTGTTACTTGGAGGTTGTGCTGTTTCGACTCCGACCAACGTGAGTTTTGAAACATCTCCAGTACAGAGCATACAAGGGGTGGTCAGTGAGAGCGGAGAAAAGTTTCTGATCCTTTCTGGTAAAAAAAGTATTGAGATTACAAGTAGAAAATTGGATTTGAAACAATACGTGGGTCAGCAAGTGACGGTTACGGGAGAGTATTCAGGAACCACTCTGTACGTTGACGAAGTCAAGCCCTAATCCTGGATGAATTCTGAGGTACGGAAGACGATGTTTTTGGTCTGAGCGTTGATTTGCATGACCATCGGCTGAGTTTTTCCGGGGATGAAAAGGGAGATCTGCCAGATGACACCACTGGAGGTTTGAATGTACTGCGCTCTGGTATCTGCTCCCTGGCAAGCTGTCTGGTCGGAACATTTGGAGTAGACGATTCTGAGGGCTTCATCAAGATCGATGCCGAGTTTATCTTCGAGAACCAAGCTATTGAGCGAGGGAATGTTGTTGTCAGGTGTAACCTGGATGTTCCTATCGATAATTTCCGGTTGGGATGTACCACTGACCAAGACATAGAAATATTTTTTGGTGTTGAGGTCCTGACGGAAGAAGTATTTGGAGATGGCACCTTGGGCACTATTGGCATTATCGGTCTTGAGGAGGATAAATTGAGCATTTGGCTGGTAGTCAATGCCGATCTTGAGAACGATGGAGGAGACGGAAAGTGGTTTGAGTGGTGAGCCGGGTACGGGAATTACGGTGGGGCTGGGCGTGAGAGTAGCGGAGATAGTGGAGCCGGGTGTGGGTGAGCCTGTGGGAATTTCAATGATCGTTGGTGTGGGAGTGATGGGAGGTTGGGTACGCTGCTGATCTAGGGTTTGGGTGATTTCTGAGAGTTGAGTTCTGAGCTGAGTTGTCTGTTGAAAAAGGAAGGCGGCGGCTGCAAGGCCACCAAGAGCAACGAAAAATAATACGGAGAAGATGATGGTGCGAAAAGTTGACCCTCCGCTTGTAGGAGCGACGGCAGGTAAAGGTTGGGGGGCGAAGGCCGGGGATGGAGGTTCAGGTGGCATGGCTGAGGTAGGCAAAGGTTCCGGTTCAGGGGAGGCTTCGAATGGGACGGCTTCAGGAGCGGATACGGTAAAAGGAGTTTCCGGTGAGGCCGGTGGTGGTGCCTCAGTCGCTGTTTCTTGAGGTGTTGTGACAGGAGAGGGAATTACATCGGGTGTTTCCTCAAATTCGGGAGTAGGTAGATGGGTGTCGGGATCAATGGGTGCGACAGGTAAAACTGGGGCGGGCGCGGGAAACTGGCCGAGGTCGTCGTTTGGCATGTATTTAGTATGGCAAAAAATGGTTGGTATTTCAAGGGATACAAAACCTCCGGAGTTGATTCCGGAGGTAGTCTCGATTATTTTGACACTTTGATACCTAGAACTGTGTCACAGTCCGGACAGTGATATTCAAGTTGGCCAAGTTCATTAACTTTCATGTAGACGAAATGGTAACGGGACCCGCATTTCGGGCATTTCTTGCGGGCATCATCTTGATCCAGATCTCCCATGAGTAACTCCTGTCTATATTAAGGTAGCCAGATGTTATCTCATAGTAAGTTAAATGTCAATTAAATGCCCCATGGTGAGGTAGAGCTTGGTCAGTCTATTTATAGAGGAGATAGTTACCCTCGGTCTTTTTGATTTTCAGAGGGAGTTTGGCTTCCTTGAGGAGGGATTCAAGATATGGTTTAGTGTAGGCAAAGCAGAAACGCTTTTTACCCTTGAAGGGGATGTTGACCCAGTAGGGGTTTTGCCACTTAGTGGCTGGATCTACGTGGTACTTGATGTACTTTTTTTGCCAGAGATTCCAGACAGTGACGAGGAGAGATCTTTTGGGTTTAAGGTGTGCCTTGATCTGCTTGAGGACAAATAGTTGTGACTCTTTGTCTGGAAGATGATGCATGAGCGCAACACAGAAGATATGGTCGAATTCACCCAGGTGTTTCCAGATCTCCGGTTTGGTGATGTCAGTCTCGATGAAATTGTTGTTGGGATATTTCTTTTGGGCTTCTTCAAGCAGCTTTGGGCTGATGTCCAGCCCGGTGTACTTGATCGTTTTGGGTAAGCCGAGGAGTAGGCGACCATTGCCACAACCTACGTCGAGAAGGGACTCTTTTGATCCGACTTTTTTGATAAAGGGTTTGAGTTCCGGCCAGATGTATCCGCGGGTGTCGGAGAAGTCTTTGGCAATTTCTTCATAAACCATTTTGACTTCATTTATCTTTTCCCGGGCAGTGACCATGAGTTCATTATCCAACGTAAGTCCGATAGAGGCAAGCGAGTTGGTAGAAGTGTCTTAGTGGTATCTCGGTAGAAATGCGAGGATACTTTATGGTTTTTTGGGAAAGTAGGCTGTGGTTCATATACAATACAGGGAATGAAGTTGGAAGATTTAGTGCGATCGGACGAGGAAAAATTAACTCCTGAAAATTTGGAGGATTACCGTCGTTCTTGGGCTAAGGTGTTGAAAGACGTGCCCAAGAATTCTCAGATATGGCCGTTGTTGAGTGATCCGGAATTGATCGAAATGTTAAAGACCAGAGGGGTGAGAACCGAGAGTGGGGTGGCACCTTTTGCTGTCATGACAAAACCTTTTTATTGTCCCGGAAAGTGTGTTTATTGCCCGCTGGAAGAAGGGATGCCTAAAAGCTATCTTTCCGATGAACCGGCGGCACAGAGGGCAAAACTCTTGAACTTCGATCCGTTCAAGCAGGTTACAGGAAGGTTAAAACAACTAAAAGAGACCGGGCACCTGACGGACAAGATTGACCTGATCGTGATCGGTGGGACATTTTCGGCCTACCCGGATGAATACAAGCGGGAGTTTTTCAAAGGCATGTTTGATGGAGTAAATGGTTTTGTTTCAAAGACTTTGGAAGAGGCGATCAGGTTCAACGAAACGGCTAGGAGACGTATTGTAGGCATCTCGGTGGAAACCAGACCCGACTGGGTGAGTGAGCAGGAGATCAGATTATGGAGAAGCATGGGCGTTACCAAGGTGCAATTGGGAGTACAGGCGTTCGATGAAGCGATCATGAGGAAGATTGAGAGAGGTCATTCATTGGACGAGGTAGCCGAGGCCACACGGATGTGTCGCAACGCTGGACTTAAAATTTGCTATCACTTTATGCCGAACCTACCCGGGAGTTCACCCGAGAAAGATATTGAGATGGCAAAAATTATGTTCGAGGATCCACGATTCATGCCTGATTATCTTAAGGTGTACCCGGCAATGACTATTCCCGGAACCGAGATGCACAAGATGTGGGAGCGCGGAGAATATATTCCATACTCAGAGGAAAAGCTAAAAGACGTACTGAAGGAAGTTAAAGCTTTGACCCCCGAGTGGTGCAGGATTGACAGATTAGTGAGAGACATCAGTAAAAAATGGGTTGTGGCAGGTGAGGCAAAGACCAATATGAGACAGATATTGCAGGCAGAGTTACTTAAAGTGGGGAAGAAGTGCCGTTGTATCAGATGTCGGGAGGTAAGAGCCGGGGTGTATACGGATAGAGTTGAATATATTGAGAGGAAGAGAGCCACTTTGGGTGGCGATGAGTTGTTTTTATCATTTGAGGGCGAAGGTAAGCTTTATTCAATGTTGAGGTTGAGGTTGCCGAAGAAGGGAGAGAGAATGCTTTTCCCGGAATTGGAAGGATGTGCGATCGTCAGAGAAGTGCACACATACGGACAGGTACAGGGAATTGACGAAACTGAGGTCGACAAGACACAGCATAAGGGTTTGGGGAAGAAATTGATGGCTAGCGCTGAGCAGATAGCCTCTAAAAAGGGTTTTGAGAGGATTGCCGTAATCTCAGCCGTGGGAACGAGAGAATACTACAAGAAACTGGGGTACCGCTTGGAGGGTGAGTATATGGTGAAGGGGATTTAGGTCAAACTAGGTTTACCGGGGGTAAATTACGCTCGAATTTCATTATTTAGGCCTATATCTAGTATCTTATATACTTGACGCATGTCCTGTAATATGTTATTCTTCGTGCGTAATCATTCTCTTCAACCTACTTTCACCTCAAGAGGAGGACGTGATGGTTTCATTAACAACCAAAACGCAAAGGTACAAGGTAAATCGCGCCAAGCACGAATTATGTTGGGCCTTAGCTCTGTCGATTTTTGTACTTGAGCCTATCGATCCTGCTTCGATCTCAGGGCTAATTGATAGCCAGCGCACTTATGGCAGCATGAAAAAGTATGCTGAGGAGCTGGTTAAGGAAATGATGGTGGCCGGATTCAATAATCATCTGGAGATCCGTCTCAACCGTGCAGGTTTCAAGTTCTACGTTTGGTTGAACCCTGACCTGAGCATCAGTGGATATATCCACGGAGACCAGAGATGGGATCACCCAGGAGCCTATCGGGCAATCTCATTTATTTTGAAATCGTATGGGCTTCTGCCGGAGGACAGAGACTGGCAGAATTTACCTTAGTTCGTGACCGGGGGAGAAATACCCCCGGTTTTTTATGGTCAAAATCTTGAGCCTATATACTTGACAAGTTTATCCTATTGTGCTAATATTGCGCTCGTCGCTGGGAGTGTTCCCAGCAGTTCTTTAAATCCTTAATTTCCCAAGAATGCCCTAAGGGGCAGGAGGAGTTTGAAATGACTGAGAATCTCTTGGTAAAACCACGTATCACCGTTGGGGAGGTAGTTGGTTGGGCCGAAAGGGCTATTGGCTTCATCAACGATCAGGAGCTGGCTGAGCTGTTCGATTTGCAGCTTTCGCAAGCTCAAGAGACTATGGCTCTTTGGTCCGCTTTCGACCTGCTCAACCGCGTAGATGTCGCTTACCTGCGACAGCTGGCGGTGGAACTGGCGGAGAAGGCCGAAGCCTGCCAGGCAACCTGGCCCACCATGCGATATCAGCAAACCTTCATCGACCCCAAGCCGGGGCACGAAAAGGGTTGGCTGACCTACATCAGTGAGCAGGTGGCCGTGCAAGTTGCCGAGTACGAGAAGGAGCAGATTGAGGTCGGGGCAGACTCGCGAGAGAATGCCGTATCCCTCAATTCCTTCGAGCGTCAGGCTCTTGCCCGAGCAATTGAGAACGCCGAGAAGGTTCTCAGCGCTCTGGACCCGGAAATGGGTCCAGTATATGCTCAGCTTGACAAGCTCGCCGAGCTGAATGCGATGGTCACAGCCAAGGCCGAAGCTTGCAAGCAGGTCTGGCCGACCAAGCGCTATCAGCAGACCTTTATCGACCCCAGTCCGGGGCATAACCTGGGCCGCCTCGATTACGTGACCAGTTTGATGGGTCGCTTACTTTGCATGCGGTCTCCCGAGGCCAGCCGAGTTGAGGCTGCTATCGGGAATGCCGTGAGGCTACTGGAGATTTTGCGTCCGGATGCGCCTTATTGGTGCCGGAACTGCCGGGCTCCTCTCGCCAATTCCGAGTTCGCCTATTGCGAGGTGTGCTATAAGGCGTACCTCGCTTCTCAGGAGTCGGCTTCTGTTGAGAAGGAGGTTGAAGTTCCGGAAGGTCTGCACCGTCGGATTGTTAAAAAGCCAGGCTCTGCCAAGAGGCGTCACTCCCAATCCAACGGCTTTGAGCTGAAAGGTAAGGGGAAGCAACGTCGTGAAGACGAGGCTGGCTTCGAAGCCGAGACCCACAAGGGTAAAGGCGATGGCGCAAAAAAGCGCATGAAGCGCCAGCAGCACGAAAATCGCCGCGGCGAAGGAAATTAGCTCCCACCTGGGAGATCTACCCCACCAGAAATGGTGGGGTTTTTTATGGCTTGAGGGTCGGAGGGTGATAAAATAGAGCCATGAAGAAATACATTGTTGGTGGAGCTTTGGGGATTGGGGCCTTGATGGCTCTTCCCGGAGGTGTAAACGCAAGTGAGGGACTGGTCGATCTGAGAGGCGCTGGAGCCAGTGGTTCGTGTTTTGCAGCCAGCATTTATATAGACGGCGGATATAAGATCATGGCTACTTGCCGTGATCTGAAGATCGCTCTGACACCAGAGAGAAATAAATATGTTTTGTGGATGGAAGACGAGGCTATGAAGCAGAGAAGGTTGGGCGAGATCGTCAGCGGTAAATATTATGGCCAGGTGGATCAGAAATTCGTCAAGTTATTCGTGACTGCGGAGCGCGACCCTTCTGCCAACAAACCCTCGGACGAAATCTTATTGTCCGGTAATGTCAGAGAAATTGATTTCGGTGCAGGAGTAGAGCCTGTAAAAGCGATTGTGACACCCACACCAACCCCAACAAAGATTACTGCTGCCAAACCAGAAGTGACCAGAATTGAGGAAAATCAGGATATTCAGGTCAAAGAAGGTGGTCTTGGGGGTACAGTATCAACCATCTTTAAGATCGTGTTGCTGGGATTCGGAGCATTACTGGTAGTTGTAGGTGTGACCAGTTTTATGTCCAGAAGAAGAAGTCTTTAAGAGAGGAATTACCCCAACATTAGTCGGAGAACGAAGCTGATTACTGGGCCGATTAGAGCTTGGATGGGAGCAGTTGATCCCATGACGGGTAAGAGGAAGAAGATGAGGATGAGTGTGCCGTAACGGGACATGATTGCCTGGTATTCATAAGCCAAGTCTCTGGGAAGAAGAGCGAAGAGGATCTTTTGGCCATCAAGGGGGCCGATGGGAACGAGGTTAAAGACTGCAAGAATGACGTTGATATAGATAAAGGGAAGCAAGAAAGTGGAAATACCCGGATCAAGAAGAGTACGACCAATAATGGAAAGGACAGTGGCGACAAGTATGTTACTTATTGGTCCGGCGATGGATATGAGGGCAGCATCGCGACGAGGTGATTTAAGGTTGGGAGGATAAAACTCGACCGGTTTTCCCCAGCCAAAACCAATCAGGAAAAGGGATAGGGTACCGAGTGGGTCAAGATGTACTAGGGGATTGAGTGATAGACGCCCTTGTGAACGGGGTGTAGGGTCTCCAAGACGGTCTGCAACCAGGGCATGTGAGAATTCGTGGACTGTGACAGCAACAATGAGGCTAAGGGCAAAAAGCGCAAAAGTGATTGGCGATTCAAAAAGTGTCCGGAGCATATGAGTGAGTATACACGAGCATGGCCATTCTATGATAGAATAACGGTCATGAAACAGGCATCTTACACATACGGTTGCGCAATTTGCGGCAAGGGAGTACAGCACTCCAATTTAGTTAGTTTTTCAAAGAGAAGAATCAAGCATGTACGTAAGCCTAATCTTCATGTTCACCACCTAAAAGTGGAAGGATCGAAATTGAAGATCAAGGTTTGCACTACTTGCAAAAGAAGTATTCGTATAACCGAAAGAGAAGCTCAAGCTTCAGCTCAGAAATTAAATGCCTGATAGATCAGAGTGGTATTTTGGCTTGCCCGAGTCTTTTGATCCTAATGAGGGTGATACTTTATATGGTTATTCCGAAGGTTGGGATGGTGAAGTAGCCTTTACCCGTTTTGGTGAATTCGGAGTTGAGATAAGTGAGATGGGTGAGTTGATTGCAACGTTTCCTGATCAAGGTTTGATGTACATCTACGAACAAGAAGGACCAATATTAATGGCCCTAGTTGACGTGGGTAAATACTTGAGTAGCCTGCCTATTGACAAGGTGGCAACCATGCCGAACGGTGGCTTTAGCGTCATTGGCCTTCTGGAGCATTTGAGAGCGGAGAAATTGGCGATGATGCTGACAATAACTTTTGGGGAATTAAATCGTTTTAACGTTGTGGTGATGGATGAGAATGGCGAACAACAGGTGGCTAAAGACGTGGATGGAGTTGATTTTACCAAGGGAATAACCGGAGACTTAGGGATCAAGGAACATTCAATTTCCTTTGAAGTGACAAGATATGGGGACGACCTATTTATGGCTTTCGGAGAGCGTAAGGGAAAAAAGGCATCTATGGTGAGTGTTGAGTCGAGCCTATTTGTTGATTTTGAAGACGACGTATTCGGCGAAGATCACGGTAGATTGCAGAAGCTGGCCAGGAAAATAATTCTGAATTAACCGGGAATCAAACGGTCACCGTCCTGGTCGTAGTAGTGAGGAATGCCTTTTTTGTCGTAGTAAGTCCAGATATTGTAGGCAGAAAAATGGAATAAGACCCAGTGGTCTTTGATGTCCAAGCTTTCAATGTATTTTATTAGATTGAAGCCGATCATTTCATCGTCCAAAGGGATGGCCCAGTATTCTTCGGGAATCGAGACAGCGCCACCTTGTCCCTGGTCTTTTTGAGTTTGTTTTTCATGTTGATCTTTAGTTTCTTTGTGTGGCAAATGATTGATTAAATGTTCGTAAGTTTTTTTTATCCAGCCTGCAAAAGAAACCCCGGTCTTAATACTCATAGCCAAAGAGGATAACGTGGAGACAGGAGTTGCAATGCTTTCTGTTATAACTCCAGCATCATCCAAAACCTTATTTGCTTTTTCTATTGTTCTTCGGATCTCTCGAAGAATAAAAAATACCTGAACACCCAAAGCGGCAAGGAGTATAGTCAAAACAACAATTACAATTAATATTACGATCTGGACAGGTTCCATAGCACTTTCTACGATATCATCAGTGATCCTAGCATGTCAACACTGAAGAAGATA
>Ga0075645_129_pt1 | contig 11562 bp, 16 predicted proteins | sample RifGroA1_FD_68239 | JGI IMG/M metagenome (GOLD analysis project Ga0075645, IMG submission 68239) | Microgenomates (Collierbacteria) bacterium GW2011_GWA1_44_12
ATGGAATTAATTGGTGTTAGCATTTTAGGTCTACCGGGCCTTTAAATAATATGAATATATTCAACCTCCTTGTTCCAAATGCCCATGCAACTATTATGGACGACATCAGGCAAGCCCAACCGGATTCATACATCATCCAACCGGGAACTACCTTAGCCGGTCTCTTTACCGGAGGTGGGATCAATCTCATCACCCTCGCCTTTGTCATTATCGGCCTTCTCTTCATGTGGAACATCATCATGGCCGGTTGGGACTATATGATGTCCTCCGGGGATCCCAAAAGAGTTTCCTCCGCTTCAAGTCGATTTCTCAATGGATTCATGGGTATTGCCATCGCTTTCTTCGCATTTCTGATTGTCAATATCATTACCAGCATGATAGGTCTTGGAAGCTTGATTTAGTTTATATATATCTGATATGACACCTCCCTTAAATCATCTTGCCATCATTATGGATGGCAATCGCCGCTGGGCTAAGGCCCGTAACCTTGATCCCGTCAAAGGTCATGAATACGCCGCCAAAAATGTCATCGAGCCCATCATCGAAAAATGTGTTGAACTGAAGATCCCCTATGTTACTTTCTGGGCTTTCTCCACCGAAAACTGGAAGAGAGACGAAGAAGAACTCAAGGGACTTTTCAATATTTTTCGCTTCGCCCTCGGAACACTGGCGCTCAAATTCATTGCTAGAGGTGCCAAATTGAGGATCCTGGGTGACATCAATAAATTCCCCAAAGACATTGCCGGCAAGGTTCTGGAGATGATGGCTAAAAGTGCCAAGAACGACGCCATCACCGTCACCTTCGCTCTAAATTATGGTGGTAGGGACGAGATTCTTCGGGCTGTAAAAAAAATCGTCTCTGAAAAAATTCCTGCCGATCAGATCACCGAGGATGCCTTTGCTGCTCATTTAGACACGGCCGGCATTCCCGACCCGGATTTCATTATTCGAACCGGAGGCGATCAACGTCTTTCCGGGTACTTACCTTGGCAGTCTGTTTACGCTGAGCTCTACTTTACTCCTATCCTCTTCCCCGACTTCACTCCTCAGGAACTTCAGAACGCTCTCGACAGATTCTCCACCCGCGACCGTCGTTTCGGTGGGGACAGCTCCAAAAATATCAAATAACATTTCGTCGATTATCTCCTCCTTGAAACCTTTCTGTGCTAGTCTGGCGTGGACTTCCTCTAAATCTCCTGATAAAGGGATCTCTCCTCCCGGGATCCTCAGCACCTGAGGCTGATCATTCTCTCCGTAAACGGCTTGAGCTCTAAATCCTTTCATTGGAGCAGATAGTCTCCAAAAACGTGGTATATCCATGAAGTATATTGAACCCCTCAAAGACTTTCAAACCCTCTCAACTTTATCAAACCTCCCTGTCGACCATATACTCCGCCACTCCTTCAATAAAGTCCACCGAGTTGGAATTCATATCCCACTCTCTCAACTTTCTGGCCTCTATCACCGCTTCCCGGGCCAGTCTTTTGGCTACTTTCACTGAATATTCATATGAACCGCTGTCTTTGATCGCCTTTTTTGCCAACTCAATTTGAAGTGCACTGGCTACTTTATTTCCCCACACGTCGCCAATTGCACTTTTCTGTTCGCTGTTACCCATTTCCATTGCTTTAATGATCAATAAAGTACTTTTTCCTTGTAAAAGGTCGGAGTCATCGGACTTGCCTGTTTTTTCGGACTCACCATAAATACCTAATATATCGTCCTGCAACTGAAAGGCTACTCCGCCTTTCATTGAGTATTCATGCAATATCGATAGTTCTTTTTCCCCCAAACCTCCCAAAATTCCCCCGATAAACAAAGGGTTCTCGTATGTATAAATAGCAGTCTTGGCTTTATGCAAACTCATCACTTTTTCCTCAGTCATGTCTCCGCTCTTTGGCAAACTGACGTCATATGCCTGTCCATAAGTGGTATTGGTTATCCCTCTTAATAACTTCTTCATTGCCATGATCACCCTATCGCTCTCAAATCCGCAGTCCATCAACATCTCATATCCCAAACATAACACGGCGTCACCTACATTTACCGCCATCGCTTCTCCGTAATGCTTGTCCCCTTTCGCGAAATACTCGTGGGTCGTCGGCTTTCCCCGCCGGAGTTTATCCTCATCCATGAAGTCGTCATGCATCAGCAAAGCTGTGTGGACCAGCTCAACCGCCATCGCCGCTTTCCAAATTCTCTCATCCACCACTGCCTCTCCCAAACCGTAACCGTAATACACGAATGCCCCCCTGATTCTCTTTCCTCCCACTAAATTATGACTCCTGGCGTGCAACAACATTTTTTTGACCAATTGTTGCTGCGTTTCGTTAAATCCAAAAGAGTTGGAGATTTCATCATCCCAATATTTCTCGAGCATTGGATTGATTTTTTCCACGAACCCGATCAGAGTCTTTTTTGCTTTTTCTCCAAGAGCTTCGTTCAACATTACCCTGATTTTACTGTAAAATAATCTTAATGATCGGTACTGTGTACGCTCAACAGAATCTAGAAAATCTCTATACTCCAGGGGAAAAGCTTGGAGGTTCTGCTGCCCAAATAGCCACTCTCCTATCTCCCATTCTGAGCAATATCCTCATCTTTTCCGGCATCTTTGCCTTCTTCGTTATTCTTTTCGCCGGCTTCACTTATATCACTGGCGGAGGAGATAAAAATAAAGTCGCTCAGGCAAGCAATATGCTAAGCTATGGCATATTAGGGTTAGTGCTGGTAGTCGCCGCCTACCTGATTACCCGCATCATTGGAGCAGTCGTAGGCTTCGACTTCTTAAAACAAACTGTCTAAAAAATATGACTAATATACTCGATCTTATTATTAAACCGGTGTTAGCTCAAGGTTTCGTTGGTGATATAGTCCTCCCCTCTGGTATTCCCTCGGACGTTACCAATACAGTTCCTTTTCTCTCCGGCATTGTCCGCTTCATCGTCATTGTTGGTGGTTTATTCACTCTCTGGCAATTTCTTCTTGGGGGTTTCGGTATGATCTCCGGTGGTGGAGATAAAGCTAAAGTCGCCGATGCTCAACATAAGATCACCAATGCCATTACCGGACTTGTAGTCATGACGGCCTCTTTCATCATCATTGGACTGGTCAGCCGCCTCCTCTTCGGTAGCTTCACTGCAATTTTGGTTCCGGAATTACAAACTGTCGAATAAATGATTAATCTCATCAAACCAGCCTACGCCGCTCCCATTGATCTAGGTGGAGAAATTAAAGGCGTTGGACCTTTTCAAAATCTTCTTGCCGAAGGTGGAGTTGAAACCCAAACAGGCGCCTTTATTTCAGCACTCGTTGCAACCATCACCGTCGTCGGCGGTCTGGCCTTCCTTGTTTATTTCTTCCTCGGAGCGCTCAAATGGATCACTTCCGGTGGAGACAAAACTAAAGTCGCCGATGCTCAAGCCTCCATGTCTCAAGGAGCTATTGGACTGATCGCTCTTGTTGCCGCCTATTTCATTATTGGTATTGTCGGTGGAGTGCTCGGCCTCGACATTCTTAATCCGGTATCAGTATTATTTCCATAAATATGTTCAAACTCATACCTCAAGCTCTCGCTCAAGAAATCACCAATCCAGCCCTCGGTGCAGGTGTTCCTACCGAATCTGGAGCCGGTCTGGCCTTTTATATCGCCAACCTCTGGCGCACGATAGTTACTCTGGGCGGAGTTGCCTTCCTTCTTTATTTCGTCTGGGGAGGTTTCGAGTGGATGATTGCCGGAGGAGACAAAACCAAGATTGAGAGCGCCCAACACAAGATCAGTAGCGCCTTGATCGGTCTCATAGTTCTTATTGCCTCATACGCCATCACTCTCTTCATTCAAGGGGTCTTCAAAATAAATCTATTAAGGCCGGTCTTCATTAACAACATCTAATAATGAAAAACCTACTCATTTCCCAAGCGCTTGCGGCCGATACCGTTGTCGATATTGAAACTCCTGCCACCGCCGGTAATTTTTTCGGGTTTACTTGTATTGCAAATCTTGTATCCAATATTGTTTCCGTTGCCTTCATTCTCGCCAGTATTGCTTTCTTCGTCTTCCTCGTCTGGGGTGGTATTGAATGGCTTATGTCTGGCGGAGATAAAGGTAAAATTGAAATGGCTCAGAAAAGAATCACCAGCGCCCTCATAGGCTTGATTATCATTGCTGCTTCATACGCCATCTACAAACTAGTACTCACTTTCATCGGAATTGATCTAAATGCTCTTTGCACCACCAACCCCGTCGGACCATAATAGTTGACAACTAGCCATAAACTGCAATAATGAATCAGTCGTATAAATAATTATTAAAAATTTATAACCCATATGTCCTTGATTCCCCAGGCTTACGCTCAAACGATCGGTATTCCTCAGCCAACCGGTATGCAAATTACCGATATCGGTAAACTTATTTCCTCTGTGATTTCTCTCGCCTTCATCATTGCAGGTATTTTAGTCTTTGCCTTCCTCGTCTGGGGTGGTATTGAATGGATCACCTCCGGTGGAGACAAAACCAAAACAGAACAAGCTAGAAATCGTATTACCAACGCTCTCGTCGGTCTTGCTATAGTCGCAGCGTCTTACGCAGTCATGAGACTTATCTCCTACTTCTTTGGAGTTAACGTCCTCGACGCTGGTACCACCATCCCGAGACCTTTCTAATTTGGATTTTAGTTAACAAGCTCTAAGCGGCCACCCGGTCGCTTTTTGTTTCTGTATAATTGAAGTATGTTCACGCTAGTTAAACCTGTTTGCGCCCAAGACTGGACCGGTGCTTGTGTCGGTACTGGTGCCGGTACCGACGTTGCCACCATCAGAGGAATTGAGTGCGTCATCACTAATCTTTTGCGTTACATCCCTAACGCTCTCGCTCTTGTCGCCGCCTTCATGATCGTTTTGGCCGGAGTTAAAGTCATCTCTGCCGGAGCCGACCCAAAAGCCTACGCTGCCGCCTGGCAACAACTTACCTGGGCAGTTATCGGTCTCATTCTTCTGGCTGGAGTTTGGTTGATACTGGTATTCATTGAACGTTTCACCGGAGCCCCGGTCACTCAGTTTGGTATTCCTCAATAATTAATCGGGCTCCTCCAGTTATAATTATCTCGTGAGGTCACATCTCTTTCATTTCATTATTATTAGTCTTTTTTTTACAATCTCTCCCTCACTGGTATGGGCCCAGCCATCACCCACTCCTCTTCCCACTCCCACACAAACGCAAGAGACGAACAATCCCTGTGATAATATCGGCAAAGGCTCCGTCTACCCCCCGAATAGTGAGTGTTTCCCCGAGGTCGAAAAGATCGAGCGACAAATTAATCTTTATCCCCTCTCCTGTATAGGTGCCCCCGAAGTTACCTATACCGATACCTATACCGGTTTCACTCCCCCTACAGTCGTTTCTGTCCCTGTCTATCACAATCTTTCCGATGCTACTCTCGGTGGTTACGGACCGGATCTCACTACTATGATTAATTCCGCTACTCCGGATAATCTTGCCAAGGTCTATCTCTTTAGCGGTCTCTTCGATAAACCATTTTACTCACTGGAAGAAACTCCTCGCGAAGCCTGGCGCACATATTGGCGTCTCCTCACGGCCAAACAACAGGCCAATGTTAAAGCCGCCTACCTGGATGCCATCAACTCACAACAAAAAAATGTTTTCTGGCATTACTACGACGAAAATGGTAATGATCACGAAACCAATGCTCAAAGTCTTCGCGGTAGTCTTCCGGGGTGTTTGAGGTCTGTTCCGGTTTGTGATGAGTTTTCCGAAGAATACCTTGATCTTTCCGAAAGTACCCAAGACAAATATGACAGTCTTCAGCCTTATGATTTTGACAACTTGCGAGGTTATATTGTCCAGGGTAGTCAAGTAGCCAGAGAAAATCTTCCTTACCTTGAAGCTGTTCTCTCCGGTATCTCAGGTGAACGCGGTCTTTTTTCCCATCTCACTCCTTCATGGACTGTCGCCAACCCGGAAAATCTTCCCACTACAACTAATGAAGGATCTCTCATCTCCCAGGTCATCGCCAGAGCTGCGGGTGTCACCTGTGCCATCCCCCAAAAAGCATACGGACTTCCCGCTCCAAAAACATACCCCACCATCTCTACCATCACTCAAGTAGTTTCCGTTCCTGTCACCGCCACCGAGATTAGCACGGAGCCGGATGAATGTGTTGGCCTCTTCTATTTCTGCTCATACTATAGCTCTCAATTTTCTTGTGTCAGTAATGGTTGTACCTGGAATAGAGGAGAAACAACGTTTGAGCTGACGGGTACGGCCATGGGTCAACCCCTGGCGGTTTTAAATAATCCCAAGGTCGACCAGATCACCGATATGGTTCTGGGGAATCCGGATAAAAACATCCCTTCCTTCTTCAAAATGCTTTTGCCTGACTTTGCCCAAGTCCCCGACAAGAGTATGATCAACGCCCCTACTGTTCAGAACACAACTATTCCTCAAGCCACTGTTCACGGCCCAAGCAACATTTGGAGAGAAAATAATCTGGCTCAAGACTCAATGCAAATTCTTCAAAACTGCTGGGCAGTTCCTGCTTCGATCCAAAGATCCAGCAAATGCAGTTCGACCAGAGTAGAGATCGGCCCCTTCGAATGTCCCACAGATTGTAACCCGGGTATCACTGATGCCAGTACTGCCATGGGTCTAGAAACAACATTCATCGACCTCGCCACTCGTTGGTTGGGTGTCGGCCATCCAAGAGTAGAAAATTTTGCCACGGTTGTCAATTCTGCCGTTGCCGCTGGAGTTGATCCAGTGTTTGCTTTAACCATATGGCTCAATGAGTCCAATGCCAGTAACTACGAAGGTATTTGTGAAAGACTCGGAGGAGGTGACCTCTCTTCAGGTTATTGCACCCGAATTCTTGACTTCGGTATTAATCTCGATGCCATTGCTTCAAATCCCAGCACCGGAGAATATCATTTTGAAGAACAACTCAGTCACTTCCTCGGTCTTCCGGGATATTACGCTTCGGCCTGTGCTACACAAATCGAAGAGTCTCAGTGTCCGATGCGTAACTTTATGGCCATGTTCCTCACCGGAAGCTGTGAACCATCCTCTGCCTCTGACGGTTACATGAATCATATAAAAATGCTTTATGAAGAATGGCTTGCCCCGGGACTAAATTTCCCCTGTTATCCCACTGCCACAGTCCAATAAACATGTTCACTCATGTATAATCTTTTGTATATGCTACGACGCCTGCAAATAGTCTTCTCCATCGCCTTTTTTCTTTTTACATCCCTCTTCATTTTATCTAGACCGGTTCACGCTCAGTTGGGTATCGACGACTATCTACAAGCCAGAGATTACCTAGACACTCTTCAGGACACTCTCGATGCGGCTGGCACCACTGCCTACCAAGCCGAGTTTTGTGAACGCCGTCAGGGAGATCAAATGAATCTGGAAACTTGGTACTCCGGTAAATGTGTAGAAGATTCTCTAAAAGGTGAAGGAGTAGGTTTCTCTGATATTGTTCTTCTCGATCTCATGGAAAGAGTTCAGGGCAGAGTCGATCCAGAAGAAACACTCTTCGATAAATTGGAAAAAATGGTCAATTTTGTCAGGGAAGCCATCTCCCAGGGAAAATCGGAAGATGATATCAAATTAGCTCTCTTGGAAAAGAAGACAGATGTTTTTTATGTTAAAGACGGTGGCATTATCGGCTCGGCAGGAAAAGGCATGGCCTTTATGATCAACAATCCACCTGCATCCACTAAAAATTACGTAGCCTACATCACTCAAAATCTTCAAAGACACCGGGTTATTCCTCAAGCTCTGGCTCAGACTGAAACAACCGGATATGGATATTCGGGATTAGGTGCTTTCCTTCCAATCTGGAAAATGTTCAGGAATCTTGCATATATGATATTTGTCATTTTCTTCATTCTCTATGGTTTCATGATGATGTTCCGCGTCAACATCTCGGCAAAAACTGTCATCACCGTCCAATTGGCTCTACCCAAACTGATCGCCACATTACTCATGATTACTTTTTCCTATGCCATTGTTGGTTTGATGGTTGATCTTATGTATGTTATTTTCTATGCGCCCTTAGTGTTATCGGTGCCCTCTCGGGCATCGGGCTCATCATCATGCTTATCATTGTCATTGCTATCGCCATTTCATACCTCCGCCTCCTCTGGAAATTACTCACTGCATTTTTGAGTGTTATCATCGCCCTGATCACAGCACCTATTGTTCTACTTGCCAATGCCATGCCGGGGTCAAACACGTTTGGGAACTGGATGAGAGGCATCTTTGCCAATCTTTCAGTCTTCCCTATCACCATGGTTCTGCTTACCTTCTCATATATGCTCATGGTTCAACCGATTGTAAATATTGGAGGTCAATATCATGATGGTCCGATCGCTTTCGGTACCAACTTCCTTGAATGGTTCTTCGGAGTCAAAAGTCTCAACCCGGGAGGATTCCTAATGTATGTTCCTTTTGTTAGTCCACCTCTCTCAGCAGTTGCAGACTTTATGGGCAATGCTCCCGATGCCATGCTTGCCCTCTTCGGTATTGCCCTCCTCCTTATGGCCAGTAAATATGTCGATATCGTCCGTGATGCCCTCAAAGTTCCTCCATTCAAATATGGAACTGCTATTGGCGAAGCGCTTAAGACCGGTGTCGGAATAAATGAACGCGCCGCCATGCAAGGATATTCAGGCATACCCTTTGGAGGTAGAATGTCAAGATCATATAAACCAACGCTTACAAGCCCTGATAAGCCCGAATTGCAAGGAACAAGCGGAACTGTACTCAACACTTTCAGAGGATCCCAAAACATTCAAGACGCCAGCAAATAAAATCTCTTCCAAAAATAAATTAGTATCGTTTGAGCATCACCAGGCTACTTCGTACTTAACTCTTCTTGTTTTGCCGCTTCTCCACTCAGCAACATCAAATAAACTTCTCCATTTACGGTTTGCAGATTTATATTTCTGAGATAAAGCATAAGGCGTGCTCCTTTGATCCAACTGTTTCCCTATTACTCTTGTTATAAATCTTTCTAAATTAACAGATGTATCAACTCCTATCCTATACATACAATCTTTCCAGAGATTATTGAACCAACCAACGAATTCTTCATTATGATCTATTGATTCTCTTTTAGGCAACCCTGTTCCCACATATAAACCGCTATCAGATGAATTATCCCATCTTACAGAATCTAAATAAGCCCTAAACAGTTGATCCATCGGCCATGTATTTTCCTCTAATACGTATGGATTTGCAGCGCTGTTACCAAACAACATTGATTTTGTCCACTCCTCCATAGTAGAGGATACATGTCTACCAAGTTCTAACCCAGAATATCCCATATTTACACCATTAACGAACAGACTACCTTTTAGTTTTCCTAAAACACCAGCACCGATATCTCCTGGCTTACTTCTACCACCTATTGTTGCCAATGTATCTACCACGACTGATGCTGATTGAAAATTAGTTAACATCGTCTTGTTCAAGTTTGCCAATCTAGAAGCATCATTACTCAGTTCACCAGACCATTCCTGTAGATATCGGCCTCTCAACAACGCGCTTCTAAATCTACCATCAGAATAATCTAGCTCCGTCCTGGCAAACTGGACACCTTCTTCTTTAAAGACATTACTATTAGTTTCTACGAATCTACTTAACGCAGCTTTATATTCAGCTTCACTCCGATAATTTTGTATTTTAGGAACAAGACCACTTAATCCCTTTTCAACGATTAATCTGACTCCACCTGGGACGGCAGCCGCAGAGATCTTATACATTCTCTCCAATCTAAAATCAGAGAATCTAACCAGCCTTCTCATTGGATGCAATGAGTCAAACTCTGCCTGCCAACATCCAGCTTCAGCGAGCTGCCACGCCAATAAACCCGCATCAATGTTTCCACTTATGTTTCTTCTGGAAATTTCCTCTTTTCTATTTGGATTGTCACTAAAACCCCAAAGGTTCAATTTTTTATTACCCGGACCAACAAGATTCCTTGCCTCAGAATTAGTATCATATGCCATTAGAGCATATATATTTTTTGCGGCATCCTGAATCTGATCTCTCAGGTTTATTGTTATCGGCTCATTATTTTCATTTAAAGTGGCATAATTAGTCTGTTCGCCGAGCCATTTTTTGGTCAAATCGGATATTATTGGAGCCCTCTCCATTCTGTTTTTTACTAAGTCATATGGTTCCGTCCCCGATTGCATATTACCTTTTAGCTCATCCCACCATCTAACGAGTCTCGCCAGATCGGACCTGGCATATATTTCATCAATCAACCTCTCTCTAAGGTTTTCACCAATAACTATCTGATAAAGCCCTCTCGTATCCCTCATCGTAGCCTCTGCTTTTTTAAGGAGCTCAGGAGCAGAGGTGTTTGGATTTTCTAAAACAGCATCTACTAAATATTTTCTTATCCAAGCAATGTTCTCACTGTCATTTTCCTTAATTTCAAGCTTATTAAATACCCCACTCCCTCCGAATTCATTTCCTCCACCTTCGGTTCCTCTAGAAGCTTCAATTTCGTCAATTTTCTGATAAATCAGCTTCTTTTGATCTAAATCCTTATATCGTCTGAGAAGTTCTTTTAGTTCGCTGATCTGGAACTTCAAAGGAATTTCGCCCAATATTGTTTGAATATCCCTATCAAGACTAGAAAGTGACGTGGGAGATTCAATCTGCTCTGCCGCCGTAGTTACCTCGGGTTCATTCGTTTTTTCCACTTCAGCTCTCTTTTCACCAGGTTGAATAACTCGTGTATTATTTTCTTCTCCTGCAGGTGCGTCAACCCAAATCTCGTACAATAGTTTCTGCGCTTCCTCCTTGGTCATTCCACTCCTTACGGTTTTGTTCTCAAAAACGAGACGGGCTGCATCCTCGATCTTCCTGTAATAGGCAACTCTGTCTTCTCTGCTCATTCCGACAACATCGGCTGCGACTGTCTCCCAAACTTTTCCCAGTCTTTGCTGTACCGCTTCTTTTTCTCTATAATCGGCATCTATGTTCTCCTGTGAACGTTTCTTGGTCTTTTCTCTGTCTTCAAATCTATGAACTGGTCTGATAGCCCTCACCAAATCTTTCTCCAACCCCTCATACCAAACACCCTCACTCTGTGACTCTAACTCTTCTGGTTCAATTTGTTCTGCGGGTGCGGTTTGCTCTCCTTCATCCAAAACATCTAGAAATCCAGCATCGGGAGTCACTTCTGCCTGCATTAAGTCCCTTACCTCATTGTAATAATTTACTACTTCAATTGCTCTCTCGAGCTTTCCATTTGGTAAGTACTCATCAATTTCACTTTTTTCCACTATTTCATTGACTGCCAACCCGGATTCCCTACCCTCTTGAACCGTTCCTGAAACCTTAATTTTGCCTTCTTCAATGCTTAATCGAGCCATTGCCTTGTCAAAATCCTCCAACCTCTGCGGATCTTGCTCCAAAAAATTCCTTAGCTTTTTCTTAGCTTCATTTCTTTGCTCTTGTTCTTGATTAAGCGTTTCAGTCATCGTAATGAGGAAATCGAACCTATAACTACCTGCAATTATATC
>Ga0075645_134_pt1 | contig 11360 bp, 10 predicted proteins | sample RifGroA1_FD_68239 | JGI IMG/M metagenome (GOLD analysis project Ga0075645, IMG submission 68239) | Microgenomates (Collierbacteria) bacterium GW2011_GWA1_44_12
CTGTTTCAGGAAACACATTTATAGGATTTAATGCTGGATACTCAAATACAAGTTCACTAAACACCTTTATTGGTTATTTAGCCGGAAGAAAGAATACAACTGGAGTTAAAAATGAAAATGGGACTTGGATAAACATGGAAGCGCTCCCGTATCTTTCAGAAAAGTTCAGTCTTGACCTGACTCAGGAATCCCCCCTCAGACTTCCAATAAGTCGGAACACCGACATTCCGGAAATGTTCAAGGCACTCGGCTTCAAAGTCGGTGCTGAGATCGGTGTCTACCGCGGTGAGTACTCGGAAACACTACTAAAATCCATTCCTGACTTAAAACTCTTTGGTATCGATCTTTGGGAGCTCTACAAAGGCTACCGTGATTACCGAAAAGATGATATCTCTGACGCCCATCGGGAAGCTATAGAACGGACTAAGGATTTTAACTGCCAGTTGATCAAGGACTGGAGCCATGAAGCTGTCAAACAATTCGCAGACGAAAGTTTGGATTTTGTCTACATCGACATCCCTGGTTCGTCATCGCCAAAGACAAACATCCCAGCTGGATGTATATAAAATGAAAAATCAGGTTACGGTTCTCTACTACACCTCCAATCGGGAAGATGAAAAATTTGAAACTCGAATTCGTAAAAACCTGCTGAAAAACTGCGGTGACTTGCCAATTGTGTCTGTTTCACAGAAACCGATCGACCTTGGTCGAAATATCTGCGTTGGCGTTCATGAAAATTCCTACACTAGCGAATTTATGCAGATAAGGCTTGGTCTTGAGGCGATCAAAACCCCCTTCGTATTAACTGCAGAAGCCGATTTCTTGTACCCTCCGGAATATTTCCAATTCAAACCCACCGAAAAAGGAGTCTGTTATCGCTACTACGGAGTGTGGATTTTACATGCTTTTACAAATAATCCTCAGTTTTTCTTTAAGGGCTACTCCGACGGCTGTCAGCTCGTCGACCGACTCTACTGGCTTGACTTGATCAACAAAGGCTTACCCGACCGAAATGATTGGTCACAGGAATATAAGGTCAGATGCCAACCAAGTGACAAAGCCATTTTAAGGACCTGGACATCCGACAATCCGGCTATATCTTTTAAAACCAACCGCGGTGTCCGACCATTGACCCAACTCATTAAAAAAATTCCACCTGTCGACCGCCTTCCCTACTGGGGTAATTATCAATCTTTAGAGAAAAAGTATTTATCATGAGTAGATCCGGCCGCATGGCCTCTCACCTTCCGGTACTAGTCAGGGCTTTTGACCTCTCCGAGGGTGATATTCTTGAAATTGGTACCGGCTATTTCTCCACTAACGTTCTTCATTGGATGTGTGAAACCACAGGCAGAAAAATGGTCTCTTACGAAATGGATCCCAAATGGTACGAAAGAGCCAAGCGCTTCCAAACAGATTTCCATGATGTCATCTTTGTCAAGGACTGGGACTCTATCCCTCTTGACAAAAAACATTGGGGGCTGGCCTTCATCGATCACGCTCCACATACAAGGCGGGCAATAGAAATCGAAAGACTGAAAGACCTGGCAGATCTCATAGTCGCCCACGATACCGAACCTGCCCATGAGAACGAATACGACTACCCCCGCATCTATCCCCTTTTTAAGTACCGTTACGATTACAAGAAAGTGTTACCTTGGACTAGTGTTCTCAGCAATTCCAACGATCTAAAAAACTTTTACAGTAAATCCACCGCAAAAATTAGAGGGATTGAAATAAATCTTCATCCCAACGAAAGACTATCAAACTACCATCGCCAGACACATGATTTCTTCGAACCGGAGCTATTAGACTTTATTAGAAAACAGCATAATAAACAGAAAGTTATTGTCGACGTTGGTGCCAATATCGGTAATCATGCGATCTATTTTGCCAATTTCTTGAAGTATGAAGAATTAATTTGCTTTGAACCCATCCCTGACAACTTTGAACTTCTGAAACAAAATCTCAGTTACCCAAATATTAAATTGTTCCAGCTTGCCCTTAGCGATAAAGAAACAACCATTAAGATGACTCCCAATAGTCGCAATATGGGTGCTTCTAAAGTTGAGGTAGACGGCACTGTTGATATTGAAGCGATTACTCTTGATAGCCTAAACCTGAAAGATGTTACTCTGTTAAAGATCGACGTCGAAAGACACGAACCATTCGTTCTGGCAGGAGCCAAAAAAACGATCGATAGATGCCACCCACTGATCCTGATAGAAGATAGATACTTACGATACGAAAAGCTATTGCCGGGTTACGTCTTAGAAAAAGGCTGGCCACAGTACATGACCTATTTATACAAATGGGCAGGCGACACAGGCCAGAGCCGAACAATTGCTGACTAAAATAGATCATTCTCAAAATAAATACATCAAACTATGAAGCTCTCTATCATCATCGCCTTCTATAACAGTCACGAAGCCGTCAAAAGACAGGTCAAGTACTTCTCTTCCATGGATCTTCCGGATGATATTGAGTTTATTCTTGTTGATGACGGTAGTGATCGGAGTTAAACTCTCCAAAGGAGAATACTTACTTCTGACCGATATCGATCACATTCTCTCCAAAGAAGCCATCATGGATGGGTATAACTTCACCGGGGATAAAATGATCTTTCCCAGATTCTTCGGAGTTCTACTGGAAGACGGTACTCTAAGCCAAAAAGTTCCTGACCTGATCGAGTATGGACTGCATCCCGAGGCACCAAAAAGTCGTAGAGGTCTCTACGCCAGCTATCACGGCAACACATACGTCTTGAAACGCTCCACTTTTGACCTTCTCGGTGGCTACAATGAAAAAAACTGCACTTTTGGTCATCACGCTCCCTCTAGACAAGGTGAAGACAGCGCTCTGAATGCCGTTTGGAATCGCTATGCAGCTAAACTTGGCATGCTTCCCGCAGTCGGTTCGAATATTTACATGTTCCCCATCGGACGTTATCATATAAGCGGGAATCTAAATCCTAAGGGTTTATTCCATAACTTAAGTCAAGAAGAAGTCCCACAACCCAACAAACCATGACCTACGACCTATCAATTCTCATCCCCTCTAGAAATGAAATGTTCCTTGCCAGGACTATCGAAGACATCCTGTCAAACATCGAAGGTAATACCGAGATCATCGTCGGCCTCGAATCACCTCTGTCGCCTTTCCAGTGCCAAGTACATCATGAAAGTTGACGCCCACTGCGCTTTTGATAAAGGTTTCGACGTCAAAATGATGAACGACATGCAGGACGACTGGACCATGGTCCCCATCATGAGAAATCTCCACGCCTTTAACTGGGTCTGTCCTGACGGTCACATCAGATACCAAGGACCCAGCGGTCCTTGTACTGCCTGTAACAAAGAAACGGTTAGAGATGTTGTGTGGATCGCTAAAAACAATCCTCAAAGCACTTCATATTGCTTCGACTCGGAACCTCACTTCCAATACTTTAACGAATTCAAAAAGAGACCGGGGGGCAAGGGTGACCTGACCGAGTCCATGTCTCTGCAGGGTTCCTGTTTCATGCTCACCAGGGACAAATACTGGGAACTTAACATTTGTGATGAGAACTTCGGCAGCTGGGGATCGCAAGGAATCGAAGTTGCCGTCAAAACCTGGCTTTCAGGTGGCAGAGTCATGGTCAACCACAAAACCTGGTACGCCCATATGTTCAGAACTCAGGGAGGAGACTTTGGCTTTCCCTATCAACTTTCCGGCAGTGCTGTCAGTCACGCCAAAAAAACGGCCAAAGACCTCTTCTTTGCCGGCACATGGGAAAAACAGATCAGACCTCTATCTTGGTTAATTGAAAAATTCTGGCCGGTTCCCGGTTGGAAACCGGAAGACCTAGCCAAACTGAAAGGTGGTGTCTCAACCGGTTGCCTCTACTATACCGACAACAGTTTAGACGAAACGGTCGCGCGTGTTTGCCAAAGACAACTCAAGAAAGCCATCAATGGCAAAAAGCTCGTTTCGGTTTCATTAAAACCCATGGACTTTGGTCAAAACATTGTGTTGGATCTAAAAAGAGGCTACCTTACCATGTTCAAACAAATACTCGCCGGCCTAGAGGCTCTTGACACTGACGTCGTTTTCTTCTGTGAACATGATGTGCTGTATCATCCGTCTCACTTTGAATTTACTCCTCCCAAACAAGATGTCTTTTACTACAACGGCAACTACTGGTTCTTAAGGCTAACCGACGGCTTTGCCCTCCACTATGACGTCAGTCCCCTTTCGGGACTGGTCGCATATCGGGAACCCTTGATCAAGCACTTCAAAGAACGGATAGCTCTGGTGGAAAAAGAGGGTTTCTCCTACAATATTGGTTTCGAGCCGATGACCCATGGCAGGATAGATTGGAAGACAAAATATGGCTTTGAAGTCTATCATTCATCCTCCCCGAATATTGACATAAGTCATGGAAAAAATGTCACTCAAAAGAGATGGACTCAGGACAAATTCAGAAGAAAACCGACCAACTGGACGGAGGCAAATATCGACACCATCCCCGGTTGGGACAACGTCCGCAGACTCCTTAATTTCGCCGACCCTGTTTAATTGACCGCTGCATCAATCGTTGTTCAAATACGAGGTAAATATTTCTTTGTAAAATTACCTCCCGGAATCACCAAAAATCACCCCTTTTTCTCTCTTAATCTAATGCCTGTCATCACCTAGTTTAATAGGGGTCTCCCTAGTAAAATTAAGACAGTACAAGGCGAACGTTTATCGCACCAAAAACAATCGGAATGCACAACAACATTAAAGAATATATTCTCACCGATCTTAATGCTTCCCTTGCATGTGACGGTTCTGGAAATCTGACCGATGTCTCTGCTTGGGTAGATCTGTAACATGGCATTTACATACGATACCAAGATACAGTTTTCTGGTACAGCCAATCCTCTAACATCTTCTTACACTTGTGGTGCTGGAACTAAAGTTTTAGTGCTATCTATTACCGTTAATGTACGGTCTAATCTAAGAAGTGGTACTCCTACTTACAATGGAGTTAATTTCACTCAGGTAGGAACTACTCAATATCACGCTACTGGTGAAGTGAATATGGAGCTTTGGTATCTTTTAGCTCCTGATACTGGTAGTGCTTATAGTATTTCTATTCCCAACGCTTCTGGATATTCCCTTTACTGTCATGCTTATTCGTTTGTTACCGCTTCAACTGCGGTTTATGACACTACTTCCACTACGACTGGTACTGGTGGTGACCCCTCATATTCAATAACTACTGCTGTTGATAATGAGCTAATTATTTCCACTACTGCTAATGATGTTAATGCTTGGGCTCCTACTGCCCAAACTGGAACTGTACTCTACAACACCGACCATGGGACTATGGGGACTTCTCACCAATATACCCTTTCTAATTCGGCTGGAAGCAATACACTCTCTTGGACAGGATCATCATCAACCGATTACGTTATTATCATGGTGGCGTTCAAGGAAGGAGCCACGCCATCTTCTTCAGAATCACCATCTGAATCTCCCAGTCTCTCACCGTCCTCTTCAATCTCACCCTCGGAGTCTGCCTCAACTTCCCCCTCTCCCAGTGTTGGTAGCGCTAGTGAAAGTCCCTCTCAATCACCCTCACTGAGTCCATCTGCCTCTATCTCTCCCTCCGAGTCACCCAGTGTGTCGCCCTCTTCTTCTGTCTCACCCTCGGCAGCAGCGGTCATAACTTACGTCAACAACCAAGGACAATCTTATGCCCCGTTGGGTAGTACTTCCCCAATAACCATCTCTGTAGACATTGGTACTCGCACCAATGGCTTATTGGTCTTAGAGATATCCTACTATTCACCGAATGATCAATCTGCTTCTTCAGTAACATATGGAGGCACATCCCTAAGTCAAGCCGTAAGACGTTCTTATGAATTTACCACAGGAGGATTCATGGTCGCTGAAATATGGTATTTGACCAACCCCCCCAATGGTGCAAACGATTTGGTTATTGCTCATGCTCAATCTGGTACCAACACCTATGCTTATTACCTTGCCAGTTGGTATGACAACGCACACCAAACACAAGCGAGTGTTTTAGACAATGTTAACAGCGGAGAGGGAACAACCGATCCCTCCGTTAATGTTGTTCCCACTGAAGATAACGAATTGGTTGTTTCAATATATTTAAGTCAATCAAACGCTGTATTAACTGTCGGAAGTGGAGAGTCACTTATCAATGATGCAAGCTGGGGCATGGCATCCGCTGGTGGAAGCTATGATATTCAGACAACTGCAGAAACGCAGTCAATGGACTGGGCTGGAACAGATGATTATTGGTGCGAAAGTGTGGCCAGCTTCAGGCCGGCATCTAGTACAACCTCGGCTTCTGCTTCTTTCAGTCCAAGTGCTAGTTTTTCACCATCCTCTTCAGTATCACCCTCTGTCTCCCCCTCACTTAGTCCCTCGGCCTCAGAGTCACCCAGTCTCTCGCCCTCCGCCTCCCCCTCGGTCAGCCCGTCGATAAGTCCGTCTATTTCACCCTCGATCTCTCCCTCAGAGTCACCCTCACTTAGTCCCTCTGCCAGTGCCTCACCCAGCCTCTCACCTTCAGCCTCGGTCTCTCCCTCACTCTCACCTTCAGCCTCGGTCTCTCCATCTGTACCACCCACAACAGCGACCGTCCAATCCACAATTTCAACTGATGCGACAAGGGCATCAACTCAGGTTACATTAAATGGAGTTACAGCTGGAAATTTACTTGTCCTGTGTATAGTCACAGCTGGTTCGGGAACTACGGTAAGCACAGTTTCAGACGGAACAAATTCATGGAACCGAGTAGTCGACAGAAACTTTTTCTTAGGGGCTGGAGGAATTGAAGTTTGGGCTGCATATAATGTCGTAGCAGGTGATACCACGGTTACCATAAACTTTTCTGTATCCAACTATAACCAAGTTCACTTTATTGAGGTTTCAGGTTGTGCGTCCACCAACGCCTTTGACAAGTCATCAGTCAGTTCTGCAAATAGCTCGTCTCCTACATCAGGGTCTACAGCCACGACCACTGTTGCTGATGAATATTTGGTTGGTTTCATGGCCTATGGCCCTCAAATTATCGTTGAAGACACTGACTTTTCCACGCTTGAAACTGGAAGTTTTGTTAGTCGTACGGCCTATCAAACCGTATCTAGCACAGGAAACTACGATTACACTCCAACAACAACAGATTCAGCAGAATGGAACTGTTTAATAGCTACATTTAAGGGCGCTGGTCCTTCAGCAAGCGCAAGCATCAGTCCGAGTGCAAGCTCAAGCCCTAGTTTGTCACCCTCACAGTCTCCCAGTGTTTCACCCTCGGAGTCTCCTTCACTCTCACCCTCTGCCTCTGTCTCACCCTCAGCCTCCCCCTCGGTCAGCCCGTCGATAAGCCCGTCAATCTCACCCAGTGAATCACCCTCACAGTCTCCCAGTGTTTCACCCTCAGTCTCTCCCTCACTTAGTCCCTCGGCCTCCGAGTCTCCTTCACTCTCACCCTCCGCCTCTGTCTCACCCTCGGTCTCCCCCTCGGAATCACCCTCACTTTCACCATCTGCCTCGGTATCTCCATCCCCCAGTCCTGGATATCAGGGATATACAAGGGAGAATTCTGCTAGTCTGCCAACAAATAATGCTGATTTGACGACGGTTTATTCGGCACAAGACATTATCGACGTTGCCAGCAAAAATGATACCAGAGTAACTCAAACCGGCAATTCGGAATATCTGATTCACGAGTTCAAGGATTATGTAGGCACAGACAATGTTTGTACTTTGGAATGTGAACTTCAAACCACCACAGCCCCCACATCATCAACCGTCTTCCTCCAGATCTACAACTTGAATACAAGCACTTGGGACACGATCGATAGTGATAACACTTCTTCAGCAAATACTGACTTCATCCTTACTGCCACCATTTCTGATCTTACCAATTACAAGGGCGGTAACGACTACATTACTTGCCGTGTATACCAACTTGCCATCTAAATCATGAAAAACATTACCGACAAAAGAGGCAGCCTTCTCAAAGATATCGAAATGCATTACATCATATTAGTTCTCGTAAAAAACAGGATAGGGAGATTGTTGAACTGATATGGCAATTACAATCGGATCAACCATCACCAATACCGGCAACCTGCTAAACAGGTCGACCGTCACACTTGCTCATACTTGCGAAACCGATACCAAAGCCTTGGTTGTCGTTGTTACCACGGCAGATGCAAGTGCTACAGACTCAGTTATCAACTCAGTAACGTATAACAACGTTGATCTAACTAGCGCGGTAGCATATGTTACGGCGGCCAGCTTTGGCTATGCAGGTATATCCGTTTGGTATCTTCCTGCACCGACCACTGGTCTCTCATTAAACATCACCGTCACACCTGCTGGAACATGCTCTGATATTGAGTTCACAGCTATAAACCTCGTAAGCAGCACCGCCCTCGAGATCATCAGCTCACTTTCAAACTCAGGGGCTGACGCGGACACATCTCATTCAGTAATTATAAGTTCGGTCAGAACCGGCTCAGTATCGATAGGAGGCATAATCGACGACCAGGCTACTGTCGCGTCACTTGGAGTAACGGCTGGAACCGAAATACCGGGGAGTGAGGTTGACATGGGTCAAATGGTTAGTGGTTGTGCTTATGTTTTCGAATCAGGTGGTTCAACAACTAACACCTGGTCAAAGTCGGCCAATGCCGATAGTTACGCCGCAGCTGCCAACTTTTATGAGTTCACTACTTCCAGCTCCGAGTCTCCCAGTTTGAGCCCTTCAGCCTCGGCATCCCCAAGCCTGTCACCGTCCATTTCACCTTCCTCTTCGGCATCCCCAAGCCTGTCACCCTCCGAGTCACCTTCACTGTCTCCTTCGGCCAGTGAGTCACCTAGCTTAAGCCCTTCTGCTTCGATTAGCCCTTCGCAAGTAATTGGCAGCAGCTCTGAAAGCCCAAGTGAATCACCCTCCGAGTCACCTTCACTGTCTCCTTCTACCTCAGCCTCACCCAGTGTATCACCTTCACAATCACCATCGGCTAGTGAGTCCCCCAGTCTTTCACCTTCAGTTTCACCTTCAGTTTCTCCCTCAGAATCTCCCAGTCTTTCACCTTCATCTTCACTCTCACCCTCATCCCCACCAGCAGATCCTGTTTCATCCATAACCGATAATTTTAACGATAACAACCGTGACACGGCGAAGTGGAACATGATGGCCGGAGGAGATGCGGGCGTTGTTGTCAATGAAACCAATAACCGACTCGAAATAGCTACCAAGAATAATGGAACCGGATATAACGGTTATGACTCTGTAGACAGATTCAACCTCACTGACAGCGAAATCTATATTGAAATACCTCAAGCCCCCGGGTCGGGAGGACAAGGTATCGACACTCTCCTTATTCTCAATTCCAGCACCGGAAACCAAGTGGATTTCTGCAAAGAGGGCGGGGATCTGTACCTTGAAAGATACATCGGTGGCAGTACCACGGGCAGTATTAATATTACCTATAGCGCAGTCGACCATCGCTGGTGGAGATTAAGACATATATCAGGAGTCGACCTGTTATATTGGGATACTTCAGCGGACGGTTCATCTTGGACAAATCGTCTCACCCTCTCTCGCAGTACCTTGGATATTACCTCAATGTCCCTCCAGCTATCTGCTGGAACGTGGGAAAACCTGGCCACTCAAACGTCCATTTTTGATAATCTGAACCTTCAGTTAACTCCATCCTCTTCCGTCTCACCTTCCACTTCACCCTCAACTTCTCCATCAGAAAGTCCTTCTTTATCACCCTCTGAATCACCTTCACTCTCACCATCTGCTTCAGTATCTCCCAGCCAAGTCTCGTCTGAGAGTCCATCGGTAAGTCCTAGTTCTTCCCCAAGTATTTCTCCATCTGAATCACCTTCACTCTCACCCTCCGGCTCTACCTCACCCTCAGTCTCACTCAGTGAATCACCCAGTGAATCTCCCTCGGAGTCTCCCTCACTTAGTCCCTCAGAAAGTCCCTCTGCATCACCATCCGTGTCACCTTCAGTAAGCTCAAGCGTAAGTCCATCACCATCACCAGCCCCTCTTCCTTTATCTGATACATTCACAGATACTGCTGGGACACAACTTACAAACCATACCAGTGATACAGGTCATTACTGGACGCTGTTATCTGGTACGGGTGCTGTCATCACATCCACAGGAAGACTGCGTACAAGTACCAGCAATAGTTTCGCCCATTTCCACTCTTCGGCCCTACCATCTTCGGCCGACTATGATGTTGAAGCCGATCTCTATGCAGCTGCAGCCACAGGTGCTAACAAGATCATGGGGCGTTGCAGTACAACTCAGGAAACTTACTACGCGATTAACGTTAATAATGCATCAACTAGCCTCGATGAATACCTGTCAGTTTTTGTAAACGGGTCCGAGACACCACTAGACTCAATTACTGGCCAAAATGTTGGAACTGGCTGGACACGAAGATATCGCTTGCGGATGAGAGGCGACCAGATCAGCTGGTATCGAGATACGGGCTCTGGCTTTCAACTAATTAATACTTTCACCGACAGCACAATTAGCACTGCGGGTCGTCCCGGAGTGGCGACTTATTACTTCGGCACAATTGATGACAATGCAGGACGCCAATGGGACAACCTTAATGCGATTGATGCTCCACCTGAATCATCATCCGTTAGTCCATCACTCTCACCCTCTGCCTCGATCTCACCCTCAGCTTCCCCCTCTGTCTCCCCCTCTGTCTCCCCCTCACTTAGTCCCTCGGCCTCCGAGTCTCCTTCACTCTCACCCTCTGCCTCGATCTCACCCTCAGCCTCCCCCTCGGTCAGCCCGTCGATAAGTCCGTCAATCTCCCCCAGTGAATCACCCTCACAATCACCCTCTGAATCACCCTCACAGTCTCCCAGTGTTTCACCCTCGGTCTCCCCCAGTGTCAGCCCGTCGATAAGTCCGTCAATCTCACCCTCGGTCTCACCTTCAAGGAGTCCCTCTGAGTCACCCTCGGAGTCTCCCTCACTCTCTCCCTCTGCCAGTGAGTCTCCCTCACTCTCTCCCTCCGCCTCTGTCTCACCCTCACCTTCCCCCTCGGTCAGCCCGTCGATAAGTCCGTCTGTTTCACCTTCGGTCTCACCTTCAGAGTCACCCTCTGAATCACCCTCACTCTCACCATCTGCTTCAGTATCTCCCAGCGTTAGTCCTTCTGTTTCACCAAGTGGTGGAGAACAATCCTTATCAATTGATTATTGGAAGGTTTCGTTTGTAGGTTCGTCTTCTGTTTCACCCTCGGTCTCACCCTCAAGGAGTCCCTCTGAGTCACCCTCGGAGTCTCCCTCACTTAGTCCCTCGGCCT
>Ga0075645_143_pt1 | contig 9320 bp, 11 predicted proteins | sample RifGroA1_FD_68239 | JGI IMG/M metagenome (GOLD analysis project Ga0075645, IMG submission 68239) | Microgenomates (Collierbacteria) bacterium GW2011_GWA1_44_12
CATGAAGCATCGACTTTATTTGAAGACTTAAATACAGTGGTTATTTATATGAGGAAATGCGGCAAGGACCACAAAAATCATCAGTTATGGGTGGATATTCGCAATCACATTCGACACGCAGTCAGAGAAGAATTTGATAAAGAGGACGACTTGGTAAAAAATGAGAGAGCACAAAGATTGAGTCTGGACCCAAAACTTCAAATAAGCATTGGGTTTGATACAGACGCTATAAAAGTGGGAGGGACTCTTATTGAACTATCGGAGGTAAATAAGTATTTAGTTTGGGCTGAGGGCGTTATTGCTGGCATTTTAGCCAAAGCGAGCGAGGACGGCTTCATAGAAGGAATCAGAGTAGTGAAAAATCTTAATTAAGATTAAGAAACCTATTCACTTCTTTATTTGTCCACTCCGGATACTCCAGTTCACTCACCCAATCAATTCGTCCGAATTCATACCATCGTTCGAGCAAACAAATCTATAGTACTAGCCAAGGATAAGTAGAATATTCTATTTTTATTTTGTTATTATTGTTACAGCTGTAAAGATATTAGGCATTGATTTATGTATAAAAATAAGAGCAGAAACTTGGTTTTTGGGGGAATTGTGAGATGGAAGAATAGTCGAAATAGTCCGGTGGACGGTCAAGAGACGAAAACGCCATCGATTCTCGACCTACCCATATTTAAAGAGAAGGTGGTGGAGCCAGCCGTTGAGTTTAAACAACCGGGAGTTAGCGCTGTTTTACCTTCCGCAAAATGGGTGTCTCAGTCATACAATAACTGTGGACCGGCGACAACGGCAATGGCTTTACAGTACTTTGGCTATAACGTGAGCCAGGTAGAAACAAAAGACGCCTTAAGGACCAACCCCTCGGATAGTAACGTTTTTACGTATGAGATTAGAGACTATCTAAAAAATAATTACAATATCGAAGGGAAGCTGCTCTTCAACGGTAATGTTCAGATATTAAAAACTCTCCTGACAAACGGAATTTACTTGGTAATGGAAAACTGGCTACGTCCGAACGAAGACATTGGACATAACATGACTATTCGTGGCTACGACGACGAGTTGGGAGTATTTATTGCCGACGATCCATACTTTGGAGTTGGTGTTAAATACAAGTATGAGAGTTTTGAGCAAGGCCAATGGAAGCCTTTTAATAGGGAGTACATGCCGATATATCGCATTGAGCAGGAGCCGTTAGTAAAAGCAATTATTGGTCGTGATTGGGATGAAAAAACAATGTATCAGGGGGCGGTGAAGACGAGCAAGGTAGAGATAGAGAAAAACAAAGACGATATGTATGCTTGGTTCAATCTGGGGACAAGTTATTATGCTTTGGGTGACTACAAAGCCGCGAGAGAAGCATTCGAGAGGTCAAGAGCTATTGGCTGGCCGATGAGGATGTTGTGGTATCAAATCCAGCCGGTGCAAACATATAACAAGTTGGGAGAGTATCAAAAAGCTTTGGAGTTGGCAAAAATCGGTTTGGCAACATACGAACCTTTTGCGGAGTTGTATCTGGAGTCGGCTATTGCTTATAAGGGTATGGGTGACTTAGTAAAGGCTAGGGAAAAAATTGACAGGGCATTGGTTTTGGCACCAAATTATATGCCGGCATTGTTGTTCAAGGAAAGCTTAAGTGATTAGTTGATCGAGACATTATCTATTTTAGCCAAGCAGTCGTTCGTGTATCAGCCCGTCGGGGGAACAATTGAGGAGAATCATTGAAGGGTTAAGGATCTTTCAGGGTAAACAAATAGATACCTCTGTCTATTCGGTGGAGGAACTGATCGCCAAGCTCAAAGAGTTGAGTACGACAGAGATAGTAACCTAACAAAATTGAATAGGTACCCGACCAAAGAGTACTATTGGTCAGATGAAAAGGTATGTTGACGAGTCTAAGAAGTTCGGGAATAGTCCCAGCCGGTGAACTTTGATAGAATGTGGGTAAATGAATTTAGAAAAGAGAGAGTCAGATAATTCGCGACACTACTTGGTTACCGTTATCAGTGAAGAAGGAACGGTGGCTGTAGAGTCGTCGATAAAACCGCTTCTCGGTGGCTATATTTCTATGAGGAAATATGGGAACCCAGATTATTGTCCAAGTGCGACGAGACATCATAGAAAAGCGAAAGCAGAAACAGGTCAAATGAAGAATTTAATATATTTCGATTCTGTCGAAACTGCTGTCTTGTGTGGATATTCACCTTGCGGAAACTGTTGGATAAGAGGCGATATGGCTGTTACAAGATGGAAAGAATACATAGATGCATGTAATAAGTTTGGAATTGTATCCATACCTGAACCAAAAGTGATAAGTAACACGAAATAGTTTTCAGATGTCAAGAACTCAGAATAATTACTGATATCCAAGTTGAACCTACTCATTACGAGTGGGTTCTTTTTTTACTTAAAGCTGTGAAATTATCTATTTGGCGAGGCACTCAAGTAAGACATAAAAATTACGAGGCTGGATTGTGCCGTCTGATCGTCTATGATATTTAAAACAGGGGGCTGTAATAAATGTAGGAATACTTACAACATAGTGTTACTATTAAATTAATATTATAGACAACAGTATGTTTTTGAAATGAAAAAAAATAAAGAGTTGGTCGCATCTAAAATTCGATATGAGAAATTAAAAACAACGGCTAAGGATATAGGGAAGACCAAGGTTAAAGTTGAAAAGTCCTCAATAGGCTTAAAAAAAGCCTCAAAGGTTAGGGAAAAGATTATGGCAAAGGTAGTAAAGACCGCAAAGGAATTAAAAACAACGGCTAAGGATATAGGGAAGACCAAGGTTAAAGTTGCAGAGACAGCAAAGGAGTTAGAAACGATGGCTAAAAAGGATGAGTTGGTTAGAGCTGAATTCCTAAAGAAGGCAGCAAAATTAAAGACAGTTGCCAAAGAGAAAGAGAAAATTCGAATAAAAGTTTCCAAGGGGGCTGTGGAATTAAAGAAATTGGCTAAGGGTTTCCAAGGGGGCTGTGGAATTAAAGAAATTGGCTAAGGGAAAGGAAGAAGTTCGTTTCAAGTTGGTAGAAATAGCCAAGCAGCTTGCAAAAACGGCTGAGGAAAAAGAGGAAGTCAGGATTAGATTTGCAAAGACTGCGGCAATAATAAAGGATTTATCAGATAGAAACGAGGCGATTTTAAGTTCAATTGGTGATGCGGCGTTTGCTTGTGATAAAGAAGGAAAAATTATCTTGTTCAACAAAATGGCTGAGGAAATCACTGGAATAGCAAAAAAAGACGCTCTTGGAGAACCTTATGGTCAGGTCACCAGTTTTATAAACGAAAAGACAGGGGAACCGGCGGTCGACTTTATTTCGGAGGCTATTAAAAAAAGGATAAAAACCGGGATGGATGAAGACACCGTTCTTGTAAGAAAGGATGGTAAAAAAATTCCGGTGGCAGACACAGCTGCTCCAATTTTTGATTCAAAGGGTGTGGTGACAGGTTGCATAGTTGTATTCAGAGATGTAACAAAAGAAAGAAGTATTGATCAAGCCAAAACAGAGCTGGTCTCTTTGGCTTCACATCAGCTGAGGTCTCCTCTGACGGCAATAGGTTGGTATGCGGAACTCTTGGAATCAGAAACAAACGGGATTCTAACGCCCAAGCAATTAAAGCTGACAAGGGAAATTCGAGACGCATATAAAAGAATGACAACCCTCGTGAATTCACTTCTAAACGTTTCACGTATCAGCATGGGGACTTTTGCTGTTGACCCAGGATCCACCAACATCGAGAATGTAGCAAAAACTACCCTGGAACTATTTAAACACGAGATAGAGGAGAAAAAACTAACAATAAGAGAGAATTATGATAAAAGATTGGATAATTTTTGGGCGGACCCAAAAATACTAAGTGTTATATTCCAAAATCTGATTTCTAATGCCGTTAAATACACACCAAGTGGAGGAAAAATTGTAATTAATATTAAAAAACAAAAATTTCTTGAGATATCAATTTCCGATACCGGGATGGGGATACCAAAATATCAACAAGCCAAAATCTTCACAAAACTGTTTAGAGCCGACAATGCGAACGACGTTGATCCGTCCGGAACCGGTTTGGGTTTGTATATTGTTTACGAAATAGTGAAAGCTTCGGGCGGAACGGTACGGTTTGATTCTGAGGTAAAGAGGGGTTCGACATTTTATGTAAGTTATCCTCTGAAAGGGATGGTCAGGAAAATAGGTGAAAAAAGCTTATCGTAGTGAAAACTTTCGGCTTTTTCTAAAAGTAAGGATTATCTTTGAGAAATAATGTCGGCGAATACCACGAGGCGCTTACTGTAGATTTTTTTATTTCTGTCCCAAACTCCTTCACAAGTAACAAGATTTAGATAAGGACTACCATTTGGAACGAAAACTTCGTCTGCGAATCCAGGGTCATAGAGGCGGCTTTCCCTAACAGCGAAGGAATGAATTTTTTTGTTACTGTCTTCTATATACAGCTTGTCTCCTGTCTTGAGCTTGTTTAGATTAGCGAATACCCCGTCACCTCCTTTTTTTTCGTTTAAGTGTCCGGCGATAACAGCGCTGCCGTTTTCACCCGGTCGAGGTCCCAGCATGAACCATCCTACGTCTGTGGAATTGTTGGGAACATCCATTTCTCCTTCCGTTGAGCCCAGATACTGTATACCAGTGTTGATATTGAGAGCAGGAATAATTAGTCTTATGGGAAACCCGACAATGTCTTTTTGGTCTTCGATACCTAAAACTTTATTGTCAGTATTATTTAGGTGATGAAAATTGATGCTCTGGTACAAGCCAACCGACGATATTGTGAGCAGCATTCCAGAAAGCACGGCCAGAATATTTTTTTGCAGCGATAGTAGATCGATGTGTTTCGACACCTGAGGGAGCTTAAACTTTTCTTCGAATTGAAATCAGAAGTGCGGAAGATCCCAACAAAACTCCTGCCAGAATATACCAGTTCGAGTAGTTGTCTTCAGGGGCTAATCCGGTGTTTGGTAACCGGGGAACAAATGTGTCCGGATAACTGACTAGGGCAATTCTCCCGATGAGGCTCGCCGGTCCGTATTCTCCAATTTGACATTCGTTTCTTGCGGCTACCTGGACCCAAAGGGGTGTGTTCGATGGGAGGCCGTTGAGAGTTGTGGAGAAGCCTGTGACATCCGTGTTGTATAACCAGTTGCCGTCTGAAGGACCATACCGAACGTTAAATTGGTCGGTTCCAGAATAAGGACCCCACTACTCTATTTGAGTCAATTATGGCAGGAGCAACTACTCCCTCGATGATTGGGGGGCAGGGAGGGTTGGGAGCTGATGTAGAGTCGATGGGAGCGAGAGGGGCAGCTGTGGGAGCAGGAGGGTTGTTGGTGACCGGAACGGTACTGCAGCTGGATTTGTTAATTGTATTGCTGTCTAAAGTCACGGCTCCGTTGCGAGCTAATGCTCGTCCGCTTAAATCAGCTCCTGTAGCCATGGTGATGTCTGTTAGTGCGAGAATGTTTCCGGTCAGATCTGTGTTCGTTCCGAGGGTGGCAGAGCTTACTACTTTCCACCAAACACTGCACGCATCACCACCTATGACATTGGCAGTTCCAGATGTAACGAGAGTGGATGCCGATCTAAAAACCCAGACGCCCGATCCGCTAAGGGTGAGTGTTCCTGACAGCGCAAAAGCATCTGCGCAATAAACACCAGGGACAAGACTTAAACCAACCAAATCCTGTGTCCCTGCATAGGTGACAGTACAAGTAGCATTATCCCCACTACTCAAAGCATCATACGCACTTACTAAATCAGCCTTTGCCTGAGTGAGTAAGGCTGCATTGGTTATTCGGCAGGCAGTGCTTCCACCACCTCCACCTGTGTAGGCGCCATCATTATCATATATTGTCCCAGTCACTTCGGCACATGTTAAACCAATACCTGCCCCCGTGGCCGGATCCAGCCCAACATTTCCGGTTATAGCAGAAGTGCCGGTATTGGTAATGTTTGGAGTGCCCGCCAAAATAGCAAAACTATCAGCTTGTCCAAGGCTGGGTGAAGTGGCCGCATATACAGGAGTCGGTGCAGTATATAGAAAGGTAGTCAAGAGGGGAATGAAGACCAGTAATGATGATGTAATCGTAGAGAAAATCTTTCTGATCTTCATTTAATTTGTTTGTATTATTTAATACTACTTCTACTGTAAATGATATTGTTTTAAAAATCAATAATTGATGTAAAAGATATTACACTGGTGAGTGTATAGAGAGCTTAGGGTAATTAGAAGAAACTCTGAATAGGCAGGATTTTTGCTATACTTTAGATGTAATGAAGTTAACAAGAAGGGAGGTGAAATAAAATGGATTTACTGTGGACTATTGTCGTGATTTTGATAATTGGTTGGTTCCTCGGACTGAACGTATTTGCTATCGGTGGGAATCTGATTCATATTCTGTTGGTTATTGCATTGATAATTATTGTTTACAGATTGGCAACAGGACAAAGATTATAAAGAAATAATAATTTGAAAGGAGGTGAAACGAAAAGTGACAACTATTGTAAATAATCCGCCACCTTCCGATAATTCGGGTGGGTCATTGGGTTTGATTGTTGGAATCGTTATTTTGTTGGTGCTGCTTTATCTGGGATACGTATACGGACTTCCTGCTTTGCGGGGAGTGCAGTCCGAAGGTATACAGATCAACGTGCCGGAAAATATTAATGTTGATGTTAACCAGCAATAATTAGTATTATTTTTAGTTAATTTCATAGCATCCTGCGAGCGCAGGATGCTTTTGGAGGTGAAGTGTAACAATGATTGCTTTTGGTCTCTTATGCCTTATAATTTTAGACAATTACCATTTATTGAATCAATGAATAAGACTGGGTTAAGTTCGAATGCTGAAATTACTCTCTTGAAGAAAAGGATAGCTGTTTTGGAGGAGATGAACTCCCATTATAAGGAGATGGAAGGTAAGGTGAGTGAAGCGCGCTTGTACGCGGAGAATATTGTTGAAACAGTGAGAGATCCTTTATTGATCATGGATGGTGAATTAAAAGTATTTTCGGCCAATAAAGCTTTCTTTGAAACCTTCAAGGTAAAAAGTGAAGAGACTTTGGGGCAGTTCATTTATGACCTGGGTAATGGGCAATGGAATATTCCTGAATTGAAAAAACTTCTTAGAGAAATTATTACCAAGAGAAATACACTCGATGATTATGAAATGGAACATAACTTTGAGACTATCGGTCGGAAAACAATGCTTTTAAATGCCAGGCGTATACCCCCGACACCGGCTAAACCAAGGATAATATTATTGTCGATTGAGGACATCACCGAGCGCAGGAGTGTGCAGCAGCAAATAAAGATCGGTCTGCAGCAAAAAGTTGAAGAAAGAACAAAGGAGCTAGATATCGTCAATCAAAAGCTTAAAGAGAAGATCGTAGATCTTGAGATAATAAATAAGGCTGCCATAGGCAGGGAACTGAAGATGATAGAGCTAAAAAAAGAAATAGAGAGACTGAGAAACAGAGAAGTATAAAATGATGACCGACCAGGATTCAACCAATGAGGTTGAGGATATTCGAAGAGCGACTCTAAATTTGTTGGCTGATTTGGAAGAGGAAAGGACCGCGCTGGCTTTATCTATGGCAAAGAATGAGGCGCTCCTGGAGAGTTTGGGGGACGGAATATTGGCGACTGATAAAGACGGAGAAATTATTAGCGTGAACCAGGCGGCGGAAAAATTATTGAATGGCAGTCAAAAAGATTTTCTGGGCAAGAAACTTAGTGATGTTCTCCATATTTACGATGATAAAGGAGTATTGATACCGCAAGAGAAACACCCATTCCAAAAGGCGTTTGTGTCAGGTAAGAAAGTCGTGGAAACTTTTATTTACGAGAGGAAAGACGGGACGAAATTCCCTGCAGCAATTACTATGACGCCTGTAATTTTTAACGGCAAGACTGTTGGAGTGATAGAGGTTTTTAGAGATGTCACTAAAGAATTGGAGTTGGATAAGGCAAAAGATGAATTTATTTCGTTAGCATCCCATCAGCTTAAAAGTCCTATTACCGGAATATTATGGAATTTGGAGCTACTTCTTGAGAAAAAGAGTGGTCTTAAAAATGATCAAGTGGGGGTGTTAGAGTTAATTCAAAACAGCGTAAAAGGGATGTTGAATTTGGTAGCGGGTTTTTTAGATGCGACTAAAATCGAAGCTGCCGGGTTTGTAGTTGAAAGAGGGAAGGTGGACCTGGCACAGATCTGTGATTCGGTTATCGGCGAATTGGCAGGTCAAATTTCGGATAAAAAAATCGATATCATTAAAGACTATGGAAAAGACATCCCATTACTCGACATTGGTATAAAAACAGGAAGGGTAATTTTTCAAAATCTGATATCAAACGCCGTCAAATATACTCAGGAGAAAGGAACAGTCGAGGTAAAGATTGAGAAATCTAAAGAAGGAGCGAAGATTTCCGTTAAAGATAATGGTTATGGTATTCCCGAAAGTGCAAAAAAACAAATTTTTACAAAATTATATCGTGCAGATAACGTGAGGGTGAAGGAGCCGTTGGGTACCGGATTGGGATTGTATTTGGTGAAAAAACTGGTTGATAATCTTGGAGGTAAGGTTTGGTTTGAATCAAAACTGGGAGTAGGGTCCACTTTTTATGTTAGTTTGAAATAGGTTAAGTCATTATTTCTCAGTAAGATTCGCAAGAATGTTGTTTGTAAATTGATGAGTGAATTTGTGTATCTTCAAAGGTTTTAAGCATGATTAGATCATGTGGACTTGTCCCAAGTGTGAAAGGGTGTTTAAGAAGAAAAGCCAGCCTCATAGTTGCCGGAAAGTATCGATTGAGTCTCATTTTGAGAATAAGGAAATAGCTAAGGAGATATTTGACTACCTAGTTAATATGGTTGATAAAGAAATCGGGAAGTGCCAGATTGTATCTATTCCGTGTTGTATCCATTTGTTCGGGAGTTTTGATTTCTTGGCCGCTCTTCCCAAGAAGGATAGGCTAGAGATCAGATTTGGCTTAAACCGTAAGCTTGATAGTCCGAGATTGAAACAAGCTGTGCCGACATCGACAAGAGGATACAAGAACTGTATTGATGTAAGCAGAAAAGAGGAGATCGATGCAGAGCTTATCGGTTGGACAAGCGAGGCGTATCACCTGAATGATAAAAAGCTTTAATTTTTGTCCTATTCGCCGAGTATCGATTGTGTTAGATTTCTCTTAATTAACAATATTTGAGGTATACTTACGGTATTAGGTTTTAGTATAGGCTGATATGTTAGTTTTAATCTTACTTTTGGTTGTCGGGTCCGGTCTTGTAT
>Ga0075645_137_pt1 | contig 8956 bp, 12 predicted proteins | sample RifGroA1_FD_68239 | JGI IMG/M metagenome (GOLD analysis project Ga0075645, IMG submission 68239) | Microgenomates (Collierbacteria) bacterium GW2011_GWA1_44_12
CCGAAATCAAGGCGCAAAAATACCCCGCGCTTGGCGGGGTAACATCTTATACAAAAAGGGCTAGAAATATCAGGAAGCCCAGGAGACCTGAAAAAGTGCCGCCGATTATGAACAGAATGAAGTTAATCGTCGATCGGTAATTTAACTGGTCGACAATCATCAGACTCATGAAGAATCCGGAGCTCAGCGATCCGCCAGGCAAGTTGAAGGCGGCGTCACCGATAAGGGCGAAGGTGGCGAGAGCAACCAAAAAGCCCACGACCACAGCCAAAGCGACCGTCAGGAGAATGTACTTGAGTTCTTGATGCATAGAAGCACCTCGTTTAGCGGAATGAAAACCAGGAACCATCACGTTGGTCAGAATTAAAAGCAACGGACCAACCGGCGTCCGTATACCTGCGAACAATCTCTTTCTGGATCTGACTGTATCCAGGCAGATCGCTGGTTAGGCCTATTTCAGAATAATAAATGACAGTAATGCCCTCATCTATAAAATATTTGAGCTTTTTGTCGATGACTTCCTCTGCTTCATCGCAGAATGCTTTGACTTCCTGGGCAACGGAACTTAGGACATCTTCTTTCCGGATAGCCATTAGTCACCTCCTTGGTGATGTAAAAGATCTTAATCAGAATTATACCAAATAAGGGAGATTATGGGTTATTTTTCCCGCTCGACTGAAATGTTGCACTCCCCTATCAAGGCAGCGATGGCGCCGATGGCGGCAAGGACAGGGATGAGAGCCGCTGCAACTACCCCTATGGTCAGAGGGAATTGAGCAATCGTTTTCCCATTCTTGTCTTTGATGGTGATGTGGCGGACATTCCCTTGAGCGATTAGCTTCTTGACGGTTTTTACCAATGCTTCACCGGAAGTCTTTATTGTCTCTTCAGTCGTGGCCGATTTTTTTGCCTTGGGCATGTTGTTTATTTATTTCTTAAAAATGCCGGGATATCTAGATCGTCTTCAACTGCCACCTCTTCGTGCTGAATCTTATATTTTCCTCTGAGAGATGAGTTATCTGGTTGTTCTTCTTCCACCGTGGCAAGCGCGGGTGTCGGCTCATTGATCGGTTGAGGAGTATGGGTTGGAGGGTTGCTGCTGTAATAGTTGCTGGTAGGACTGATAGCCGGAGAATAATGACGACGGAGATCGTCAAAACCGGCGGCAATGACGGAAATTTGAATTTCATCGCCCATATCTTCCCTAATGGTAGCCCCGAAGATGATATTGGCGTCGGGATCGGCTTGCTGAGTGATGATTGTGGCGGCGTCATTGACTTCACTCATGGTCAAATTTGTACCACCGGTGATATTGAAGAGAATCCCACGTGCACCATCAATACTGATCTCCAGAAGTGGTGAGCTAACTGCTGCCTGGGCAGCGTTGAGGGCACGTTTTTCTCCGGAAGAGCGGCCTATACCCATGAGGGCTGAGCCGGCGTTAAGCATGACAGACTTTACATCAGCAAAATCTACATTTACAAGGCCGGGAATGGTAATCAGATCGGATATACCTTGGACTCCTTGTCCTAGAATTGAGTCAGCCATCTTGAAAGCATCTATAAGGGACTGATCTTTTTTGACCACATCCATGAGTCTTTGGTTGGGGATGACAATAAGAGTGTCTACGTTCTCTTTTAGTCTATCTATACCTTCTTCAGCTTGGACACGTCGACGGGATCCTTCAAAAAGGAATGGTTTGGTGACGACGGCTACTGTGAGTGCTCCTACTTCTTTTCTGGCGATTTCGGCAATTACCGGAGCTGCACCACTACCCGTACCTCCACCTTCTCCGGCAGTAATGAATACCATGTCTGCACCAGCGAGAACTTCTTTGATCCTTTCACGAGATTCCTCGGCCGCGGCCTGACCCATGTCAGGGTTGGCACCGGAACCAAGTCCTTTGGTGCTTTTTTCTCCAATCTGAAGTTTAATGTCGGCGTTTGAATTCAAGAGGGCCTGCATGTCGGTGTTAACGGCAATAAATTCCACTCCTTTTATCTTTCCGGATGAAATCATGGAGTTAACAGCATTGTTCCCTCCTCCTCCTACTCCCAAGACTTTAATCTTGGCGAATGTATTTGTGTCTGGTTTTATTAGCCCCACTTTTAAGGTAAAAATGATTTGATAAATTCAAGTGCCTTGCCGGCCATGTCCTTTCCAGGGACCTTCTTGAATATACCAGAGAGTTTAACACCTCCCGCGGAATTTTGGGGCTTTTGTTTGTAACCGTAAAGAATTAGACCGACTGACGCGGCATAAATTGGAGTGCTTACTTCGTCAACTATTCCTGAAAGACCGGAAGGAACACCAATTCGGGGAGGTAGTTGCATTACTCTGCGGCAGGACTCGAGAGCTCCGGCTGTCATGGCCCCGCCTCCGGTAAGGACTACACCTGCCGGTGTTTGACCCTCAAAACCTGATTTCTTTAAAACGTCTCTCAATAGCGAAAATATCTCATTAAGGCGTGGTCTGATGATGCCCTCCGTGATCGCTTTGCGGGAACCTGTCTTGAGGTGATCCTCTCTGATACCCAATTTTTCAAAATCAATTTCGTCGGCCGGTTTATCTCCGTCTCTTTCGCCTTTTCCTTTGGAGAGATAATGCTTGATTCGTTCGGCAGTGTCGATAGATGAGGTGAGACCGATGGCAATATCGTCGGTTATTTTTCTGGCACCGACAGGAATGACTGCGGAGTAACTGCAGGCACCTTCGATAAAGACACTAATACTGGTGGTGCCGGCGCCGATGTCGGCCAGAATAACACCAAGTTCTTTCTCGGTCTCGGTGAGCACCGAATGTGAGGATGCCAGACCCGTAAATACTTGTCCGGCAACATTAATTCCCAAATCACTAACACAACGAGAGACATTCTTGATAGCAGGTGAGAGACCTGTGACTAAGTGAGCCTCTGTTTCCAGACGAACTCCAGACATGCCAGTAGGATCTTTGATACCTCTTTGACTATCAACGATAAATTCTCTGGGTAAAACGTGGATTATTTCTCTGGCTGTGGGAAGAGATATGGCTCTGGCAGCTTCGATAACTCTATAAATATCGTCTTCGGCAATTTCTCCCTCGGATTCGGTGATGGCAACCAACCCTTGGCTATTCTGAGACTGGATATGATCTCCATTTATGGAAACGTAAGCCTGATCAATATTGAAACCGGCCATTCTTTCGGCGGCTTCGACGCAGTCCGAAATCGAGCCGACTGCTTCTTCGATGTTGACGATCTGGCCTTTTTTTACTCCCCTACTGGGTACGGTGGCGGCTCCGACAAGATTTATTTTTTCTTCTTCTTGAGAAGGAACAGTGATTAAACAAGTAATTTTTCCTGATCCAATGTCGATTGAATTTACTCCTGTAGGTTTGGCCATAAGTTATTTTAAGATTGGGTGCTTAAAGCTAAGGTTTAATACCCTTATATCTTTCTTGATTGTAACTAGATAATCAAGCGATTGCAAAGACGATTCGACATTTGTAAGAGGCGAATCTACATAAATAATAATATCAGGTAGGTTTTCTTGGCTCAAGAAAATGCGATCGTCAAGTATATAGATCTTGGGATTTTCCAAATATCTGTAGGAGAGTGCAATGATCTTATACATACTGGAGATGTGGTTCTCTGAAGGAATGCTGGTGAAGATGTGTTTTATAAGGCCTGATTCCGAGGAAACATCCGTAGTGAGACTGCCGTTTTCCCAGAGTTTCTGACTGATCCATTCCAAATCGGTGGCAAAACTTTCTATCTCAGGTACTGGACGGCTCCATTGGGCAGATTCAGAGGATGAGCCATACATATCAAGAGAAAGATTCGGTAGTTGAGGAACCTGATAACTGGCAATTGGATAGGCTTCTTGAACTCCGGTGATACTCACCTCCAATGTATTGGGATAGGAAAAATTATATTTGAGCTCATCGAGAGGAAATATCTGTTTGATGGCCCAATGGAGCTCTCTCCTATTGATTTTGAAATAGCTATCACCCGACAAGTGCCAAAGTATGCCTTCCACTTCCCTGGGGCAGACCCGACCGTTGACCCGACAATTAATTTTTTGAATGGTGAGAGCTTTGGCGCCAAAAAATAGAAAGATGATTAGAACTGCAAGAAACGGAATTAATTTTACAAATGATCTGGCTTGATGAAGAGCAGCCTTCACACGTCGGAATGACCGCTTAGATATATTGGTGGATGATACTGATGATCTTTTTTGTAGCATCTATGGGTAGTTTTACACTGGGTTTCACCTTGGGTGACTTACCCAATTCAATGATAGCTTTTAAGAGGGATTCCGGGGTGAGATCTTTCTCTTCGAGAATAAGACTGCCGGTGTTTTTAGCAACCAGCTGCGCGTTCAGCAGTTGTTCGTTGTGAGATACCCAGGGAATGGGAATAAGAATGGCTCTTTTTCCAAGGACTAAAAGTTCGTAACTATTATGAGCGCCAGCCCGGCTGACGATGATCTTGGCAGATCTAAGGTAGGTGGCCGCTTGTTGAGCAAAGAAATACGGGGCGTACTGATAACGATCTCTCAGATCTCCAAGCTTATCTTTTAACCGACGAGCTTTTTCCATATCTTTTGTTTCAGTGTTCGCTCCGGTCTGGTGGACGACCGTATACTTTTTGACGAGTTCGGGGATGATGGGGAATATTTCCTGATTGATTACGTGCGATCCTTGTTTTCCACAAGTAATGTAAATAAGTGGCGGGGAAAATGCCTTAGTGTATTTTCTGGAGAGGATCTCTTTGCGAACCGGCAGGCCTACAACTACCGATTTTCCCTTGGGAAAATTCTTTAACGATGACTCATGAGTAAGTAAAATTTTTCTGACAAAAGGGGAAATGGCTCTGTTCGCCCAACCGGCAACAACAGTTTGTTCATGAGTAAGAGATGGGATACTAAGCAACCAACCGGTGATAACAATGGGGACGGAAAGATAGCCGCCGGACGAAAAAATCAGTGACGGACGATATCTGATTAAGTAGAGCAAGGACTGAATGAAGCCGAAGGCGATCATCAGCCAATCACCACCGGACTTTCGATAAAATTTGCCGGTTTTTAACTCAAGAAACTTAATATTGGAAGCGGTGACTTCCTGGTACTCGGCAGAAAGACTTTTGTCCCCCCGGGAGGTGAACTTATGGCCAAACCAAATTATTTGATACCCCTCTTTCCTTAATTCTTTGGCAACAACGAGAGCGCTATTGTGATGTCCACCGGTAAAGGCGATTGTTGGTTTCATAGTTTTTTAGCCACATTGGCCAGTAACCCAAGACTCAAGAAATTAGTGACCAGAGAAGAGCCTCCGTAAGAGATGAAGGGTAGAGGGACTCCCGTGAGTGGCATTAAAGCGGTCATGGCACTAAGGTTAACGAATATTTGGGTTAAAAAGAGGAGTGAAACTCCGCTAGAGAGTAGTTTATCAAATCTGTCGGTCGTTTTTGCGGCGATGTTCAGACTTGCCAGGCACAATCCAACTAAACCAAGGATGACTGCGGCTCCTCCGATAAAGCCAAACTCCTCCGCGATGATGACAAAAATGGAGTCCTGTTGTGGCTTCCGGAAGATAGGCAAACTTTTGTCGTGACTGGCCAACACCCACACCGGTTAAGCCACCCGAGCCGAGACCATAAAGGACCTGATTGATGTGATATGAGGCTCCGAGCGGATCCGAGGTGGGATCCATAAATGTCTTAAGGCGGTTCATTCTGTAGGGGGAGGCGAAGACTAAGACTGACATAGTAATTACCAATAGCCCCATAAAGATGGAGATATCTTTGAGATTGGCTCCCGACAAGTAGTAAAGGATAAAACAGGTGCCGACAATGACAACCCCGGTACCCAGGTCCGGTTGGAGCATGACCAATCCGAGACAGAGACCGAGTAAAGCAAGGAATTGTTTTAAACTACGGGAGACTTCGCAGCGACGGGCCCCTAAAAATTTAGATCCAATCCCGGGAATCAGAACCAATACCATCAAAAACAAACATCCGAGTAGAAATACGTGGGAATATTTTTTCAGTGTAGCGAGAGGGAAACCTGCAGCAAAAAGTGAGACTACGATACCGATGACCAACCAAACTGCTTGCTGTTTAACAAAATGAAATTTGTCGGAAAAATCTTTATATCCTTCGACGACTGAGGCATCGTAAATGGCAAGTAAACCAAAAATTGCGAGTATCACTCCCCCAGCGAGGATAGTAAGTGCCAGTCCTGATCGTTTATTATTCTTGGGCTTCACCCTCTTAAATGATAGCCAGCCAGACACCGAAGACAACACACATGACCCCAATGAGCCAAGCACGTTGGACTATTTTAGGTTCGGTCCAGCCGATTTTTAATAGCCAATAGTGGAGAGGGGCGATGGGAAGAATTCTCCTCTTAAGAATCTTTACCGAGGCGATTTGAATCAGCGAGCTAAAACCGTCTACCAAGAAGGGTAGTCCAACTATGATGAGGGCGACAACCTTGCCGGTAAGTAAACCTACTGTGGCAAAAGCAGCACCGAAGGCCAGAGCGCCGACGTCCCCCATGAAGATACGAGCAGGGAAAACGTTAAAGTAGAGGAAGGCGATCAGGCCTCCAAGCCAAAGAGCAATGAAAACAGAAAGCGGTACGTCAAGTATCGAAGCGCTAAGAATAAGGAAACCGAACAGAGAAATCATCAGCAGTCCACCGGCCAGACCATCCATGCCATCGGTGATGTTGACGGAGTTGACGAAGGTAACAATGATGAGGGCGGCGATGAGGATGAACGATGGACCAAAATTAAGGACACCAAGAAAGGGAATGTGAATAATATCAATGCCAAGATTGACGTACATCATGGCACCAATGGTGAGCCCGAGGATGAATTGGATAATTAATTTATGAACGGTCCTAAGTCCGGCATAGCCTTCCTCCCGGGAAAGCTCAAAAAACTTAACCACGTCATCATAAAGACCCAGCAAACCGAATGAAAGGAATGCAAAAAAGATAATGTTGATCTCGTCATTTATCGGATATACATGAGTGATCTCAAACCCGAGCCAGTTAAGAGAGGGAAGGACAAAAGCAAAGATCAAGCTGGTAATAACCAAGACCAAAAGACCGCCACCCTCAGGAGTTCTGGCTTTTGATTTAATATGCATTGAAGCCTCATCGGTTTTGTTCTCGGAGATAGCAGTCTTGTTCTTGAAAAAACGAAGTTTGTAGAGGAAATTAACAAAAGGGATGATGGCGATCGAGTGAACTAAGAAGGAGAAAAGTAGAAGTCCGAGTAGTAAACCCATATTTTAGAGTAAAAAGAATTTTGGTAAAAATATATAGACGCCGATGGCGATTGCCGATAAGGCGCTGACCAGGACCATACCTGCTGAGACGTCTTTGGCCACTTTGGCGTCTTGTCTTCTTTCGAGAGATATCAGGTCGACCATTGCCTCGATAGAGGTGTTGACCATCTCGGCAACGAAAACCATGTTGAAAGTAAAGAGAACCACGAGCCATTCGAAATAACTGATCTCAAAATATATACCAGCCAGGATCACAGAAATTGCCGCGATGGTGTGAAAACGGAAGTTAGGCTGGGTCCTTAGTGTGTGCCAAATACCATCGACAGCGTGCTTGAAAGAGACAGTGTGTCTTCTGATACGTGTAAGCATTATGTTTATTTTAATCTTAGCTGCCTGTTAAAGCAAAAGGCTTTTAGCAATACTAAACCATAAAGGGGCAGCCGTCTCGGATCCCCAGGGGGAAGTCTGAGGCTCACTGAGCGTGACAAGCATGGTGTATTTAGGGTTGTCCGCAGGGAAAAAACCAACAAAACTGGCGATGGTTTTGTCCGGATCGTAATGGCCTTCTATGGGGATTTGGGCGGTACCGGTTTTCCCGGCGACCACTAATCCTTTAGGCTTGGCCCACTTGGCCTCACCTTTTTCAACCGCCTGAATCATAACCCGGGTCATTTGAGAGACTGCTTCTGGAGAAAAGATGTTGGTTCTGGTGGGTTCTTTGGTGTCGTCTTCAACGACGGTCGGCTTGAGATAGTCACCTTTGTTGGCAAGGGTATTGGCCGCGGCGATCATTTGTATTGGAGTGATGGCAATTCCCTGACCGAAAGACTCGGTGGCCAGATCGATATCACCAAACTGGGAAGCAGTTCTTATCTGACCCGAGACTTCTTCCTGAAGTTCAATACCGGTCTTTTTACCGAAACCAAGACGGGACATGTAATCGGCAAATTTATCTTTTCCCAGCTTAAAGGCTACAAAGGCCATGCCCGTATTATCCGAGTTAACAATAACTTCGGTCATGGTGGAGTTGGGGTGATACACCTCATCCCAGGTTTTGATGGCGAATTTGCCGATAACCAGGGGCTTGTGACAGATATCGCAAACAGTGTCCGGTGTCACCACTTTTTCATTGAATCCGGCGGCCATGACCAAAATTTTGAAGATGGAGCCCGGCTCAAAGAGAGCAGCTACATTGGGATTTTTAAAATAGCTGGGATCAAACTTGGAAAAATCCGAGGGATCATAGTTAGGGAAGGAAGCCATGGCTCTGATCTTGCCCGTTTTTGATTCCATAATGATTACATTACCTGCAGAAGCTTGATATTTAGCCAGTCCTTCTATCAAAGAACTCTCGGCGATGTATTGAGTCTTTTTATCAATGGTTGTTTGAATTGGCTTTCCTTCCACGGAGTGAAGGAATTGATAATCACCAACTAAAATCGGATTGCCTTTGGCATCTTTTTCTGTACGGATCTTTCCTGAGCGACCCCTAAGTTTTCGATCGAAATATCCTTCAAGACCAAAATATCCCTGTTCTTCACCGGCAATATCCTGTCCAACAAAACCAAGAATATGGGCTGACATACTGGCTTCGGGGTAATAACGAACATATTCATCTTCGAAACCAATACCGGCGATATCAAGAAGTTCGATGGCGTCTTTTTCTTCGGGGGAGAGATA
>Ga0075645_142_pt1 | contig 7537 bp, 7 predicted proteins | sample RifGroA1_FD_68239 | JGI IMG/M metagenome (GOLD analysis project Ga0075645, IMG submission 68239) | Microgenomates (Collierbacteria) bacterium GW2011_GWA1_44_12
TATTTTTGGAAGAAACATAAGCCACACTGGCAACTCCCACTTGTCAGATTTGCCTTCTTCTGCGGCTCATTGCTTCGCTGGTTATTATTTGGGATAATCAAAGGAGATGAAAAAAGCCGAAGGACCTATTCTGAAGCTCTTAAATTCCTTATATAAATACGCCGTTGCCGCGTTATTTATTTTCATCCCTCTTTATCCAAAGTTCCCTTTGTTTAATGTCCCTGGCACATATGTTGCCATTCGTGCGGAAGATTTTTTCATTGGAGTGGTTTTTGGACTCTTGGTTTTGAAGGTCATTGCTGAGAAAAAAGTCCGCCTTCCCTCGATCACCCCTCAAATCGCTATCTTTTTCTTTGTTGGGCTAGTCTCCACTCTCTCCGCTATTTTGATAACTAAAAATGTCCAGCCACTTCTGGTCGTCCTTCATTACCTCCGTCGTATTGAATATATTCTCGTCTTTTTCCTTGTTTATTACGCCGGCAGGAAAGAAAAAGATCGCTTCTTCTATCTCCAGCTTATTCTTCTTCCGGTCATCGGCGTGTTCGTTTACGGTATCGCCCAGCTGTATTTCAATGCACCGGTGATCTCTACTATGGATAGCGAAGCCAGTAAGGGCTTGGCTCTCACCCTTCGTCCGGGAGTTACCCTCTCCAGTACCTTTGCCGGTCACTACGATCTGGCTGTCTACCTTTCCATGATCATGATCTTTCTTGCCTCCATCTCCGCCCACTTCACTTCTTGGTTACGCCGACTTCCGTTCATCGCCTCCTTTTCCATTGTTTTATGGCTCTTTATGCAGACCGGATCCAGGATCAGTTTGGCAGGTCTAGTCGTTTCGGTCGCCCTGGTCACTCTTTTATATCGCCGATATCTTTTGGGATTTGTCTTTATGTTGATCATCGGTATCGGAGTCGCCACCTCTCCGGCGATCATGAACAGATTTATTAACATCTTCAACGTCTTTATTACTGAGACCTCCTCAGTCAGTATTGTCCATCCTGTCTATGCTCAGCCCGACGTCGTACAGGCAACCATCACTCCCGCACCCACTCCAACCCCGGAAGCTCTCAGACCTATTCAAGAGGACAGATCCACCAGTATCCGCTTTGATGTTGAATGGCCCCGCGCCCTGCGCGCTTTCTACAAAAATCCTTTCTTGGGCACCGGCTATTCCTCACTTACCATAGCTACAGACAATGACTACCTCCGCGCACTGGGCGAGACGGGTTTACTTGGCTTCCTTGCTTTCATCTCTGTCCTTATCGGCCTCTTTAAAGCCCTTAAACACAGACTGTCACACAATGGTATAGATAAAATAATTGCCGTTTCCTCTCTCGGTGTTTTTGTCTTCTTCATGGTCACCGCTCTTTTCCTTGACGTCTTTGAGGCGAGTAAGGTCGCCATTCTATTCTGGGCATTTATGGGGTTAGCAATTAGCCCTCAAAAATCATGAACAAAACAAAAATCTTCCTCGTTTCGCTGGTATTAATACTGGCTGCTGCGGTTCGCCTCTACAAAATCGACAATCCTGTCGCTGATTGGCATTCTTTCCGTCAGGCGGATACTGCCTCTGTTACCCGCAACTTTGTCGAGAAAGGTGTCAACCTTCTGGTACCCACATATCACGACTTCTCCAATATTCAGTCAGGCAAAGATAATCCCAAGGGCTACCGTATGGTTGAGTTTCCTCTTTACAACCTTTTGCATTACTTCACTTACACCGCCCTTCCACAGTTAGGTCTGGATACAGCAGGTAGACTCACGTCGGTCATTCTCTCTTTGGTTTCTATATTCTTCCTATTCCATATCGCTCAAAAATTATCCGGATTTTTCGTTGGTTGGCTTTCGGCGCTTTTCATGGCCGTTTTACCTTTTAATATTTTTTACTCGCGCGTTATTCTTCCCGAACCGCTGATGATCACTCTTCTATTGGCATCATTCTGGTGGCTCTTGGTTTCAACCGATAAAAAGAATCTTTCTAAGAGGTTTTACTTCCTTCTCAGTGCTCTGTCTCTTGCTGGAGCTGTCCTAGTTAAACCCTATGCTATCTTCTTCACCCTGCCTCACGCCGCCATTATTCTCCGCCAGCTGGTACTGCAAAGGCTCACCCTAGTTGATGCCCTGGCTTACGCAGGCGTCTCTTTCATTCCCTTCTACTTATGGCGTCGACACATTGCCCAGTTCCCTGAGGGTATTCCAGCATCAGACTGGCTGCTTAATTCCTCAGGTATTCGTTTCAGACCCGCCTGGTTCCGCTGGTTGTTCGCGGAAAGACTGGGCAAATTAATACTCGGGATTTACGGTACCTCTTTCTTCTTGTTGGGATTAATTGCTAAGCCAAAAAATGAAGGCGTTACTTATTGGTTGTGGATGCTGGGGATACTGGCATATTTCTCGATCGTCGCCGGAGGCAACGTTCGCCATGATTATTACCAGGCGATCATTATTCCTTTCATCTGTGTCATTCTAGCCAAGGGAGCCAGCCTGATGTTCGGACTCTCTCGTACCACCTATTCCCGCTGGTTGACCATCTTCACCGGAGCCGGAGTTTTCGCCATCATGATCGCACTTTCCTGGTATGACATCGAACCCTATTACCATATCAACAACCCTGCCATCATTGAAGCCGGAAAAGCAGTCGATGAACTTACTCCCAAGGACGCCAAAGTGATTGCCCCATACAACGGTGACACGGCCTTCCTTTATCAGACCGGTCGCAGTGGTTGGCCTCTGGGATACTACATCGACGATAAGATCATCAAGGGAGCAACTCACTATGTTTCGGTAGTTTACGATGATGAGGCCAGAGAGTTGGAAAAAAAGTTCACCGTCTTGGAAAAAACGGAGAAATTCATCATCATCCAACTATCCAAGTAAATTCTGAAAAAATATGAAAGTGTTAATGCTTACTCCTTACCTGCCATATCCCGATTCATCCGGGGGACAGATCCGCACCCTCAACCTTCTCAAGCATCTGTGCAAGGATAACGAGATCACTCTTTTCTCTCTTATAAAAGACAAAAAAGAGAACGAGAATATTAAGCATCTGCTTAAGTACTGCAAAAAAGTCCGTACTTTCCAGCGCAGTAAAACACCCTGGACTCTAAAAAATATTTTGAGGACCGGTTTCTCCCTTGACCCCTTTCTCATTGTCAGGAACCACGCCTCCGGAGTAAAAGAAGCCGTTACTCATGAGCTGGAGGATAACGGTTATGACTTGATCCATGCCGAAACTTTTTATGTCATGCCTCATATTCCCAAGACCAACCTTCCGGTCGTTCTGGTCGACCAGACTATCGAGTACCTCGTCTATCAACATTATGTTAACCAGACCGCTCCCAAGATCCTGAAACCGCTTCTTCAAATAGATGTAGAGAAGCTGAAGCGATCAGAAAGATACTACTGGCGTCATGCTACCCAAGTGGTAGCCGTTTCCGAAGCAGACAAAAAAGAAATGCTCAAACTCGAGCCGGGAATGGATGTAAACATCGTTCCCAACGGTGTTAACCTCGATCTTTTCCAAAAGAAAAACAACTGGAATGATAAAGTGAAGACCATTCTTTTTGTTAGTAATTTCAAATGGCTACAGAACATCGAAGCCGCCCTCGTTCTCATCAAGGATGTCTTCCCGTTAGTCAGAAAATCCATTAAAGATGCCCAGTTACTTATCGTCGGCCAACACATCACTCCGGGCATCATGGAAGCTGCCAAAGGTAAGGATGGCGTCATCATCAATTCCATAGCGGAAAACGATATTGACACCCTGGTGAACGCCTACCACGATTCGACCGTCTTCGCCTCTACCATTAAAGGACCTGGAGGTACCAGGCTAAAGAACCTGGCTGCCATGGCCAGCTGCCTGCCGATTGTCTCGACCAGGGTGGGTATGGAAGGCTTGAATACCAAGCCTGGAGAGCATGTTCTAATAGGGGATACACCCAAAGAGATTGCCGATCATGTGGTTAAACTGATAAAATCCCCCAGTCTCGCAGAAACTCTTGCTAAGGCGGCCAGAAAACTAGTCGAAGAACACTTTGACTATGCCAGTATTACCAAAAAGCTAGAAGCTGTCTACGAAGAACAAGTTTCAAAATGAAACGCCCCACAAACGAACTAGCCATCATTATTGTCAGCTATAACACCAGACAACTTCTGGATAATTGTTTGGCATCTGTTTTTAAAGCCGCCAAACCCACCGGAGGGCTTCAGGTCGTAGTGGTTGATAATGCCTCTAAGGATGGTTCGGTCAAAATGATCGAAAAACAATACCCCCAAGTTTTACTGATCAAAAAAAGAAAAAATCTCGGCTTCGCCAAAGCCAATAATCTACACTGTTGTCCGCCAGTACAGCCTCGTCAAGCCTCTGAAGTTTCTAAAAAACCATCAGGATGTCGGCGCCATCACCATCAAGCTCTTCTTACAGGACGGCTCCATTGATTACGATAACCACCGTGGCTTCCCCGATCCCTGGACCAGCTTTTGTAAACTGTTTGGGCTGTCATCTATCTTTCCCAACTCAACGCTCTTCAATAATTACCATCTGGGATATAAGAAGATCAACCGCACTCATGCAATTCCCGTTACTGCAGGATCATTCATGATGATGCCGACAAAACTTTTCTTGAAATTGGGTGGCTGGGATGAATCATATTTCTTCTATGGAGAAGACATTGATCTTTCTTACCGGATTGGTCAGGCAGGCTACAAAATAATCTATTACCCAAAGGTCAGCACTCTGCATCTTCGTGGGGCCAGTTCCGGATTAAGAAAAGAATCGGCCAAGATAGCCTCATCCGACAAAGCCAATCGACTTAAAGTGGCCAAGGCTTCCACCGATGCCTGGAAAATTTTTTACAAGAAGTTCTACTCGGATAAATACCCCAAAATCCTCACCTGGCTTGTCCTCACGGGCATCGCCCTGAAAGGTTACTTCAGAATTCTGAAGTATAAGCTAACCTAAAATATGAGAATCGGAATTGATGCCAGACTATATGGTTTAGAACACGCAGGTCTTGGCCGGTATGTGACCAGACTGATAGGGGACGTCTTATCGTCGGACAAGAAAAATCACTACGTCCTCTTTCTGAAAAAAAACCATCTGACTCAATTCAAAGACTATCCCAATGTTACGGTCAGAGAGGTGAACATCCCAATCTACGGCTTTCTTGAACAGTTGGTCTTACCCTTCATCTTTGCCAGAGAAAACCTTGACTTACTCCATGTGCCTCACTTCAATGCCCCATTTCTTTATCCTGGGAAGCTGATCATTACCATTCATGACTTGATAAAACACCATTCAAAAGGAAAGGGGACCACTACCCACCACCCGCTCTTTTATTCAATAAAAAGAGCCGGATATTTATTCTTGGTTTCCACTGTTGTTCGCAAGGCGAGATCGATCATAGTCCCTTCTGAATATGTTAAAAAAGACCTGATCAAAAACTTCAGACTTCCTGAAAATAAAATTACCGTTACTTATGAAGCGGTCGATTCGAATATTAAACAAGTGAAGCTCTCCGAGGCGGAGAAAAAGCAGGTCTTGTCCAAATTCGGTTTAGTTCAGCCATTCGTCATTTACACCGGCAGCGTTTACCCCCATAAAAATGTTGATCTCCTGATCGACGCGGTTATCAAACACAATCAGACGAAAGAAGTCGATCTGATGCTCGCCATTGTTTGCGCCAGAAATGTATTCTATGAAAGGATCAGCCGCAGAATAATCGAGAAAGGGGCAGGTAGTTATATCAATCTGCTCGGTTTCCGCTCGGACGAAGAAGTCAGCCAGCTTTACAGTCTCGCGCTTTGTCTTGTCCACCCCAGTAAGATGGAAGGTTTTGGGCTGACTGGTCTTGAGGCCATGAAAACCGGCCTCCCTGTCATCTCCTCATCCGCTTCATGCCTGCCAGAAGTCTACGGTGATGCCGCTCTTTTCTTCGACCCAGAAAGTGTTGATGATCTGGTAAATAAATTGGAGTTAGTGATCGGGGATCGGAATTTAAGAGAAAAGTTGATAAACAAAGGTCTCCTTCAGGTAAAGAAATATTCCTGGAAAAAGATGGCAGCTGTTTACAAAAAGCACACAAGTAAATGAGAGTTGCTCTTGTCTATGACCGAGTCAACAAATTCGGTGGTGCTGAGAGGGTTCTGAGTGTCCTACATGAGCTTTTTCCCAACGCTCCCTTATACACCCTGGTCTATGATCCCCAGAGAGCAAAGTGGGCCTCCAAGTTTAAAGTCATTCCTACATTCGTCAACGCTCTTCCCTTCTTGCGTTCAAAGCATGAGTTATTGGCGCCAATTGCACCAATGGCCTTTGAAACCCTCAACTTCGATGAATTTGACTTGGTGATTTCAGTCACCAGTTCGGATGCAAAATCGATCATCACCAAACCTCATACGGTTCATCTTTGTTATTGTCTGACACCAACGAGATATTTCTGGAGTGGGGAACAGGAATACCAACAAGATCTAAAAATGAGGCTATTACCTCAAATGATCAAAAAATATCTTCGAACAGTAGATTTACTCACCTCTACAAGACCGGACCATTACATCGCTATATCCGAAGCGGTAAAGGATAGGATAAGGATTTATTACCAAAGGGATTCCAGTGTGGTTTATCCACCCATAGAAGATAAATTCTTTACGCAAAAGCCGGAAGGCAGCAGATCCAGACAATATTACCTAGTCGTCTCCCGACTCGTACCCTACAAACATGTGGAACTGGTAGTTAAGGCGTTTAAAAAGATCAACCGACCCCTACTTGTCATCGGTTCCGGTAGTGAGCTGAAACATCTAAAGCAAATTTCGGGCAGAAACACAAAGTTTTTGGGTCAAGTAAGCGATGACCAGCTTATCGATTACTATCGCAAAGCCAAGGCGGTCATTTTTCCCCAGGAAGAGGACTACGGCTTGGTTCCCCTAGAATCACAAGCTTGCGGCACTCCGGTTCTGGCATATGAAAAGGGTGGTGTCCTTGAAACTGTTTTGTCAAACAAGACCGGTCTGTTCTTCGCCCAACAAACACCTGACAGTCTCGTTGACTGTATCGAAAAATTTGAAAAACTGAATGTCGACTACTCAGATTGCGTCACTCAAGCCAAGAAATTCTCAATGGATAAATTCAAAAAACAATTTATGTCCAGGATCGATCAGCTCTTGGCGGCCTCGCCAACTCTTCCGCATAAGTCTTTCCTGCAGACCAGGATTCCTCCTTCTCCTTCGACCACCACAACGTGATCCAATCCGATCACCGCGATTTTTTTCTTACTCTCGCTCCAGCCAAAATTATTCTCTCCCTCTATCTCTATCAATCCTCCGTTGGGTGGCGTCAGTCCTTCATCGGCATAATATTTATCCAGACTTTCCCAAGTTCCAAAGTCGATCCACTTAAAAGGTAGCTCGATTACCAATGATCCTCCGACTAGGTGAACTTGTTTGGTGATCTCCTCAATCGCGCCCTTCGGCATTCGGGAGAAATTTCCGTTTACCTCGGCACCCTTAACGATCTCGTCCAAAGGTCCGTACCAGTCCGGTC
>Ga0075645_140_pt1 | contig 6442 bp, 6 predicted proteins | sample RifGroA1_FD_68239 | JGI IMG/M metagenome (GOLD analysis project Ga0075645, IMG submission 68239) | Microgenomates (Collierbacteria) bacterium GW2011_GWA1_44_12
GCAAACCCAGTACTGACTTTTTCCGGATCGTCCCCAAGAGTGTAATCAGGATTGATCATCCCAATGAGGGTTAAGGACAGCGCAAGCCAAATAATGACCAGCGAGCCTGAAGCGAGCAAGTATAAATTAGGCGTACCGATAGGACTGAGCGACCACTCAATGAAACCGACCAACAGGAGAGGAAGAGAAATAAGCAGGCCCGCGAGCGTTTTGGACTCTACCAGTCGAGCTGTTTTTATGGGAAGAGAAAATAACCACCAGCGGGTACGACCCTCCCTGGCCATGAGAGGAAAAACAAGCCGGATAATATATGTACCAGAGTAGAAGATCAGCCAAAACCAGGAAAATACGACAGCAGAACTAGTAAATCTTGTAGGAATCCTGTTCACCTCGATACCTCGGGCAAAAAGACTGAGGAAAATTATCAGCATGAGGAAGAGAAAAATTCCATACCCCAGTTCTTTGGGGCTTCTGAGTATCGAGAGGATATCCTTTTTAATTAAATTAAGGGTAAGGACTTTGGTAGGGATAATTTTAAGCTTTGGTAAATTAAGGTCTAACCGTACCTGTTGCCAACTAGTGATAAAAAGCATTCTCTGAATCAATATAGACATAATCAACAAAAGGGAGGTGACCGAGGCAATAGACAAATAATGAGTACCGAATCCATTCTCAAGAATACCCGTAAGAGAGTTGGCGATGAAACAGGATCGCATTAGCGGTAAGTTATTGAAAACTCCGGCAAAGTTTTCAATCTCGATCTCAGATAGAATATCCAACCTGCCAGGGAAAATGATGAAGTAGACAAGTATTGTCCCGAGGAGGAATACCAGAGCAGCACCAAACAAGTAAAGAGGGCCCTCTTTTTTCTTAATGCTGTTGGCGATGATGTATGCAAATGCCGACCCCAGAGATTCAACTAATAAAGAAAGAATCAACAACACAGACACTGATCTAAAGATTGAGTCTGCAAGGGAGATATTTCTACCGGAGAAATATGACAGTGCCAGAGGGAAAATAGTGATCAAGAATAAGGACAGATTTAGAACAAAAGTCTTAACTATCTGCCAAGAAATGATGTTTAGCGGATCGATGGGAAGTGTGACCAAATTATCCGTCACTTTATTGGGAGAAAGAAGAAAGGTAAGAGTGCCGATAAAAGAACTAAGGATCCCAATCCAAGCAATGATCAGAATGGTGGCTCTGAGCACGTAGCCTATGGTCAGATCTCCGTAAACTTCAAATTCGGAGAGGTACTTGAAATAAAAAAGTGAGAAATAATAGATAAGCAAACCAACTCCGATCATGACGGATAAAAAGGCCAAAGCTATGAGAAATTTCCAAATAGCTTCTTTTTCGAACCACCTGCGAGTTGCCTGCAGATCAAGTTTTATTAATACGGAGAGAGTATTAAACATAAGCAGTGTGTACTTCTTTTTCGTACATTTTTTCCAAGTCAACTTTTTTGGGGTCACTAACTTCATGAATTAGTTTCCCTTCATGAATGATGCCTACTCTGTCCGCATATTTATGGGCAAATGTAAGAGTGTGGGTGGACAAGAAGACCGACCCTCCCGATTTGGAAAATTGCTGTAACTTCTCACCAAAGATTTTTATGCTTAGAGGGTCAAGACCTACTACCGGTTCGTCAATGACGAGCAGTTTGGGATCACCAAGTAGGGAAGCCAGAAAGGCTGTTTTCTGGAGGCTTCCTCTAGAGTATCCAGCCATGGGAGTATTCAAGACATCTTCAATAGGAAATATATCTTTTAACCTTCCAACCTCTTTATCAATCTCAGCTTGAGAAAGGTGCTTTAACCTTGCTGTCAGATAAAGGAATTCCATTCCGGTAAGGAATGGGTAATTGGCTGGATTGTCAGGGACGTAACCAAGCAAGGCTTTGGCAGTGATAGGTTTTTGGTTAATGTCTATACCGGCGATGGTGATTTCCCCATTGTCTGGCTTGAGGAGGCCAACAATGTTGTTTATAAGAGTGGTTTTCCCTGAACCGTTTGGACCGATCAGAGCATAGATCTCTTTGGGCCTGACATCAAACGAAACAGACCTTAGGGCGTGAAGCTTGCCAAATGACTTGGAGACGTTCTCTACATGCAAAATAGCTAGCTGGTTCATATATTCAATGTACCTCGTTTTTTAGTTCGATGCAATTTTTTTTACAATCAAAAACCCAGGCGGGAGCCTGGGCTTGGATGAGATTAAACTTTAGGGTTTTTAGGCCTAATTTTAGGGATGTTACCCTGTAACGGCTTTAACAACCAGTTGTCCGTTTTTGTACTCAAAGATAAAACTAACGTCTTTGTCGGTGTTGTTGGTGATGTACAGATTAGACCTAACACTGTGAGCCTTGTCAAAAGGATCATAGTAGATAGAGACACCCTGAGCTTTAGGCACCTCAGGAATAGCGGCAAAGTCATGGTTCGTGGGGGACTTAACCTCAAGGTTGGCATCCTTGGCAACCCAAGAGATCAAGGAGGCAAGTTGGCAGACGCCATCTCCATAGAGATAGCCATCAGTCTTGTATCCATCTTGTTTGTTGAATCTGGAGTTAGTGGTTACAACAACTTTTTCCTCGTATTCAGGGTATACCTGATCGTGGTAGGCAAAAGCTTCACCTGGTTTAAGAGTAAATTTAGAAGTGAATGGCTGGTCGATTTCTTCCCATTTAATATCCGAGGCAGATTTTACCCTACCATCAAGATAGGCAATGTTCAAAAGAATGTTGTCTTTGAAGACCTGGCTCACCGATTCGACAGGATAACGATACTCCATAGAGAATTCTCTTTGAGCCAAGACTACTTCCTCGGACTTGGTTTCGAAAACATGAGGAATGAAGACAGCCGGAGAGAGCAGAGAAGCTGGAATCTCAGGCACGTTTACCGTTAGTCCAAGAGCGAAACAACCTAAAAATGAAGCTAAGATGATTCTTTGTTTCATAAGGGGGTATATTATCACATTATAGGCTCGTTGTCAAATCAGGGAGGGGGGTATAATACGACTATATGAATAAAAATGAAGGCTCGGGGACGATGTCGAGAAGGGACTTTCTGAGACTGTCTCTCGCCGGCGGAGCGGGGCTGTTCGCGCCTGAGTTCCTGCTTAATACGGTCTCCTATATCAGCCATGGGGACAGAGACTCAAATAAGATAGCTATGACTATTGATGACGGTTGGTATCCCGAGAAGGTTGAGCGAGCGCTTGAACTATTGGACGGTACCCCGGCCTCATTCTTTATAGTGGGAGCCTGTTTGCATGACGACCCCAAGCTATATGCCAAGGCTATTGATAAGGGGTACGAAATATATAACCACACTTTGGATCACACCCACCTGAATAATCCTACCGTTGATATTTCGTACCAAATAAAGGGATGGGAGCAAGCCTATTCTGAGCTTAACAGGGGTGAGTTTGTAAACAAGCTCATGCGTGCTCCAGCGAATCAGGGTGTCGATGATACGAGTGTGTATAACACCCTTGGCGGATTAGGCTATAAAGCCATAATGGGCTGGACCTATGGTAGTCCCGGTGTGTACAGCAGATATTCGACCCAAGACGTCATTGACTTTGTCGTGCCTAAAATGGCTGGGGGGGACATTATCTTAATGCATTTTACTGACAGCGATGTAGGTGCGATACCTGCCATCAAGCAAGCTGCCAAGGATAAAGGATTGGAGCTTGTAGGGCTAACTGGTCTACCGGGAATGCCAATTTACACACCTAAACCTAAGGAGCTCGTGCCTCAACAAAAGCAACCAAGCATGAAACACACCTCCAAATAAGTATTACAATGGACTTATTACCAGTAATAAGCTCCATATGTCAGGATTTCATACAAATATCGAGAAGGATACTCTAGAGAATAATTATTTTAGGAAAGTGCTCTTCACCGGGGTTCACACCCAGTTGGTCTTAATGAGCCTGAAACCCAAGGAGGAAATAGGCATGGAGACGCACGAGGATGTGGATCAGTTTTTTAGATTTGAAAGCGGGGTAGGGAAGTCAATTTTAAATGGAGAGGAAGCTGATCTAAAAGCCGATGATGTCTTGATCGTGCCTGCAGGAACCGAGCACAATATTATCAATACTTCCGAAACCGAGCCACTCAAGATTTATACCCTCTATTCCCCACCAAACCATCCGGTAGGCACAATTCACGTCACTAAGGAGGACGCCGATGCTGCAGAGGCTGCAGGGCATGCGACGGCACCCAAAGAAGTTGATTTAGCGCAAAATGAATGAAGGGCAAGATCGATTGGTCAAAGCTCCTCATATCCGTTGTTTCTGCGATAGCGATAGGTTCAAGCGGAGCATTTTTTACGGCCGGAGCTGTGAGCACATGGTATAGAGATATCAATAAGCCCTTTTTCACTCCCCCATCGTGGCTATTCGGGCCAGCATGGACGATCTTGTTCATTTTAATGGGGGTGGCTTTTTATCTATTCATCTTCAATGTTGCCTGGTCAGGAATTTTTTTCGGAATGGGAGCCTTCTGGCTGGCTTATGCAGAGATACTGATCCTCTGGTGGCTGATTTACAGGACGATCAAGAGTTTCTCGGTGGTTGACATGTTGGCCGGGAGACTGCTTTTACCCTACCTTGCCTGGGTAACTTTTGCCTCTTTCTTAAACCTAGGGGTCGCCTGGCTTAATTAATTAGACCACGTACTTGTCCGAAGCTGATACGATCATGGACGTGATTTTGGGTGTTGGCCATTAGAGCCGGAGTGATTACAAAGTTGCCCCAGCGATCGTTGATGTCATCCAAGGTATTGGTGAGCCTATCTTTCCTAAGCGTGTCACTGAAAAGCTCAAGTTGGATCGTGGATCGGGATGAAAGATTGAAGCAAGAAACAGCCAGATTACGCACCCCCAGGTGATACGATGATCGCTTAAGAAGCTTGTAAGCCACCCGGTAGATATCCTGACTGGAGAACACAGGCTGAGGAAGGGATACTCCCTGATGAAAGTATTCGTAATTTTCATAAAGCACGGCTAGGTGGATACCCTTGGTCTGGAAATCCGAGCGGCGCATCCTGAATCCGGTTTTTTCAACAAGCTTGGACAGAATGGGGGCGAGCTCTTCCGGATTTTTTATAAATTTAGGCAGGGAATATGAATGACCAAAACTCTTTGTGCCCCAGTCCACATCATCTATCTCCCAGCCGCGCAGGCGCAAAAACCAGTAATAACCAAGGATGGACTTAAAGGCTGAACGGAGAAGTGGAATATCAGCCTGGAAAAAGTCATGAACGGAGTAAATCCCCGCACTGTTGAGCCTAATGGCATTTTGTCTATCGATGCCATTAAGATCGGTGAGGGTGAGACCCTCGTAGACTTGCCAAAAGTTGGCTTTGTTGATTTCATCAAGACCGTCCGGCTTGTGCAGATTAGAAGCTGTTTTAGCCAAGAAACGGTTCGGGCCCAGGCCAATGGAAACCGTCAGATTGTCCCCCACCTCCTCCTTGATGCGGTCTTTTATTTCCCGAGAGACGCCAATCAAGCCTCGAGAGAATGCCGGGGTGCCTGAAAAGTCCAAAACGAATTCATCGATCGATTTAGGAGTGATCTCCGGCGTGTAATTTGAAAGCAAGTTCCTAAGTTTAATATGGACATTTCTGTATTTGTCCGCATCAGGTTTGAGAACTATCAGGTTTGGGTATATGAGCCTACCCTCCTTGACCCTCATGCCCACTTTAATCCCGAGGCGCTTGGCTTCGATGGAAGGGGCTAGGATACAGCCATTGGGTGTGTCGTAGGCAGCGACAGCGATGGGCTTACCTCGAAGAAGAGGGTTGGCCTGCTGTTCCACACTGGCGAAACAAGAGTTGAGATCGAGGTGCATCACCGCGCTTGGCCTAGAATTGAAATCGAGATTAATTTGGTAGTCCATCTGAGATCTCTTCTAATGTCCAAAAAAGAGTGCTGGTGTCCAGTCTGAGACGGAAGGAGAGCTCTTGCGCAGCAACAGAGAATACATGATGAAGATCCCTGCCTTCCCGGAAGGTGTGATGAAGTCCTAGTTTGAGAATGGGAAAGACGCGACCATCCCAAAGGATTTTCCTAGGTAAAGAGGTGTGCTTCCTGTGATCGTAAACTAATTCGACGGAAACAGGGGCGGATATTTTTTGGATCATAGCTCTATTTAATACCGAATATTACCCGAAATCAAGGCGCAAAAATACCCCGCGCTTGGCGGGGTAACATCTTATACAAAAAGGACTAGGAATATCAGGAAGCCGATTAGCCCAGATGCCCCTCCGGCTATGAGATAGATGTAGTTATACTTGTGTGGCTCGAGGACCTTGAGAGAATAGAACATGCCGATGGAGAGTCCTGAGGCGATTGAGCCTCCGGGAAGGTTAAAGGCAGTCTCGCCAATGAAGGCGAATGTGCTTAAGCCGACTAAAAACCCCATCAGAATCGCC
>Ga0075645_137_pt2 | contig 3931 bp, 5 predicted proteins | sample RifGroA1_FD_68239 | JGI IMG/M metagenome (GOLD analysis project Ga0075645, IMG submission 68239) | Microgenomates (Collierbacteria) bacterium GW2011_GWA1_44_12
TCTTGTTTAATATTGACCGCCAGTTTTTCTATCAGCTCAGTCTCAGGAATTTCCAGTTGGGGTTTATAGACGAAGAGATGAAAAAGATTCTTCGTACCCGCCAGGACGTTGCCTTCAATATCAGTGATGTCTCCCCTCTTTGCCTTAAGCAGTGAAGTCGTCTGATGTTGTCTGGCTGCTTTTGTTTGAAGTTCAGGTCCGCGGATAATTTGCCAGTAAAACAGTCTGACCAGTAATCCTAAAGTCAGAAGAGGGATAAGAACGATAATCGTTTTGAGACGTTTTTGAGTAAGATTTAAAGCAACAGAGGCCATTTATAAGTCTTTTTAGCGCAACGCCGTGGTGGGCGGAGTGGGCATAAAGACTATATCACGAGCTTTGAAGAAACCCTTTTCCTGAGCGAGCTGAGACATATCTTTGAGGTTGGCGACTTCTTCGATCTTGACTTTTAGTTGTTTGTTTTCATCCTCGAGTTCAAGAGTTTTCATTTCCAGATCATTGACAGCAAATCCTTGGGTTGCCAACGCATTTGTACCGATGAGATTGAGAGCAACGAAAACTCCCAGAACGGCGAGAGAAATACCGTAGGTGAGACGGTGGTTAAATAATTTTTCTAGCGAGTCTAAGTTTGGCACTTCGAGTACGGGTACTAATTTTTAATTCTTCTTGCGAAGGTGTTAATGGTTTTTTGTTAATAGCGCTTAATAGGTTGTTTTTGACAGAGTCTTTCATGAAATCCTTGACCAGTTTGTCTTCTCCGGAGTGGAAACTGATAACTCCTGCAATGCCTTCCGGATTCAGGAGAGATGGAAGTTGAGGAAGAAGTTCCTGAATGACCTCTCTTTCCAAATTGACTGCCATTCTAAGGGCCATAAAGGTTTTAGTGGCCGGGTGAACTTTCCCTTGTCGTGAACCCTTAACTCTAAGAATGAGATCGGATAACTGCTTGGTAGTAGTAATCCTGCTCTGTTGTCTGACTTTGACAATGGCTCTGGCAATCGGTCTGGCGAAAGGTTCATCTCCAAGCTGGAGAAGCGAGGCCAGTTCACCTTCATTGAGAGCATTGATCAGGTCAGCAGCCGTCACCCCGAGGTCTTTGGTGAGTCTCATATCAAGGGGCTCTTCAGAAAGAAAACTAAAGCCTCTTTCCGGAGAGAGAACTTGAAACTGACTGGGTCCGAGGTCGACCATGATGCCGTCGGCTAAGGGAAGTTTGAGTTTGTTGACGTATTCGGTGATTTTGACAAAGTTATCGTTGATGATCAGCCATTTGAAATCCGGGTCAATCTCGTTTGTTTGTGAGGTGACTATTTCCGGGGTGAGGTTGGTGATGAACGAAGTGGCTCTGACAACTGCCTCCGGGTCAACATCGAAACTAATAACCCGACAACCTGCTTCGAGAGCTTCCTGAGTGTGTCCCCCATCACCTAAAGTCAGGTCATAGAAAACTTTTCCGGGGGTAAGTTCAAAAAGCTTGGCTATCTCTCCTCTAAAGGCTGAGAAATGTCTTTGTGTGTTTGTCATATTCCAAGATCAGCAATTACTGAATCTGTGTTATTTGCCTGTTGCGCTATTAAGTCAAGGTGCTGGTGGTATGCTTCGCGATCCCAGATTTCAATTCTGGTTAGGGCTCCAGCTATCACCACCTGTTTTTTTAACTGAGCTTGTTGTCTTAAGTGATCCGGAAGAAGAGTTCTTCCTTGATTGTCTAGATTTAGCTCTTGGGCCGATTGAACCAAGAGACGGGTGAAATTCCTGGCTTGGGGATTGGTCATCGGTAATGAGGCCAGCTTCTCGGAGAGCTTCTGCCAATATGATTCCGGGAAAAGAAATAGACAACCATCTAGCCCCCAGGTGATGACGCCACCTGATACCAGTCCCTCCCTGTAGGATGCGGGAATGGCTAATCTTCCCTTGGCTTCGATTGTGTGGTAGTAGCGTCCAATAAACATAGTTCATAGGGCAGGTTTATTAAGTGATGTGTATATTTTTTAATATACAGGATAATTCACCACTTGTCACCACTTTCCAGTATGATATAGAAAATAACATGTGTCAAGAGGGATGTTTGTGAAAAGAATAAATAAAAAGACCCCACTATGGGGTCTTAAAAGTTTCGGGTTTTATTCTATTATTTTCTAAAGTTTCGGCTTCAGATGATAATGCGTCACAAAATTTATCACGGATTAAGCAAGAGGAAAATGTTTATTTATACAGTACGATCGGGCCGATCAGGTAGAGTGACAAAGTCTCTTGTGCCCCCTTTTGGTCGTCTCTTGTGATTGTCACTTGTTTGGTCCAAGGGAGTGTATTTTCCTTGGCAGTGAACTTGAGGGGCTTAAAGCTTGTCCCATCATAAATGGCCGCTTCGGTAACTCCAGACTGGTTTATGGTAAGAGTACCGAGGACAGTCTTGTTTCCAACTGCGGAGATCACGATTGGATAAAGAACAACTTCTTTTTCGACTTGTGTCGGAACTCCAAGGGAGTTAACCAAAATGAGATTGTCTTTTAGGTTCGTCCTTGACGGTTCAAAAATTACTTTCCCGTCCGGAAGGTTCTGCTGACCAAGGATAAAGGTGAAGTCTCCCTTAAGGACATGAACTTCGGTTTTGCCTTCGAAATCAAGTCTGAACTTCATGGTCCCCGATTTAAGATCGGAGTCAAAGGTACATTTGCCTCCAGTTGAACAACTACCCAACACGATGGCTTTTACAAAAGGATTAGGGATGGGGGTGTCAAGTGAGGCTCTGGCACCTTTGAGAAGATCACCCGACTGGTACTCAAGATCCAAAGAGGCAGTCTTGGCTTTATCCGCGTTTTGAGTATAGAAAGTGAAGACGCGATTGCTTGTATGGGGAACCAAAACAGTGAAAGGGCGCTCCCCGAAAGGAAGTTCATTGACCAAGATCTTTGTGGCAGCGGGAGGTGTCGTTTTGGTGGTGGTGGCTTTTTTAGAGCAACCACTTAAGATCAGGGCAAAAATTAATAGAGGAATGAGGGATTTTATCTTCATATGGACAAAATTAATATTGAAGGTATTCAAAAAGCTTGTCAAGTGAAACCCTTTTCTGTACGGCTGTATCGCGATCGCGGACGGTGACGGTGTTATCTTCAAGGGTCTGGAAATCGACGGTGATGCAGTAGGGAGTACCGATCTCATCCTGAGCAAAATATCGTTTACCGATATTCCCTCGATCATCCCATTCGACTTCGATCTTACCGGCGAGAAGGGCGAGAACTTCTTTCGCCTTCCCAGTCAATTCTTCTTTGTTCCCCAACAGTGGGAAAACCGCGGCTTTAACCGGAGCCAGCGCCTTGGGGAATTTCATAACTACCCTACCCTTTTCCTTATCCTCAGAATATGAGTTCATCAAGATGATGGTCAGTAAACGGGATAGCCCGAAGGTGGGTTCGATGACATGAGGTATGAACTTCTCCTGAGTGTAGGGGTCGGTGTAGCGCAGGTCGACACCACTTTTCTCCATGTGGTTTTTAAGATCAAAGTCTGTTCTGTAAGCAAGTCCCCACATTTCTTTGTGTCCCCAGGGGAATTCATATTCAAGATCTTCGGTTCTAGATGAGTAGTGAGAAAGTTCCTCTTTTTTGTGAGATCTCCATCTGAGTTTGTCTTCAGACAAACCGACGAGGAGAGCAAACTTGTGCATCTCTTCTTTCCAGTAGTCAAACCATTTCTCCCATTCCTCGGGTTTGACAAAATATTCAAACTCGGCCAGATCAAACTCCAGGGTGCGGAAAGTAAATTTACCCATGGTGATCTCATTTCTGAAAGCTTTGCCGCTTTGGGCAATTCCAAAAGGAAGGCGAGGATGAATGCTGTCGAGGACCTGTTTGAAATCTACGAACATTCCCTGAGCAAGTTCTCCTCTGAGATAAACGGTGTTCTTTTCCGAGGTGATGATACCGACCTG
>Ga0075645_127_pt1 | contig 2484 bp, 4 predicted proteins | sample RifGroA1_FD_68239 | JGI IMG/M metagenome (GOLD analysis project Ga0075645, IMG submission 68239) | Microgenomates (Collierbacteria) bacterium GW2011_GWA1_44_12
AACAAACACGACGTCACTGATTGCTTGACCAGCACCGGATTCCTCTATTTTATGAATTAGCTGAAGACCACAATTTTCACAAAAACTGCTTCCTTTAGGTGACTGGTGTCCACATCTATTGCATTTCATGTTTGTTTTGTCCACTTATAAAATTATTATTCCAAAAATTTGCCAATGATTTAACTCTGTTAGTTGTAAGGGGATGACTTGATAATATTTCACCCATTCTTATTCCCATGCCTTGGGCTATTTTTAATTGATTCATATATCCTTCCAATTTCATTTTCTTGAAAAGACTACCACCTATGGCTATTTTTATCATAGATGATATAGCCGAGTCGATGTTACTGGTCAGTGCTAGTCCACATCTGTCGGAAGTATATTCTGATTGCCTAGTATAAAAGCCAAAAATTAGGTTGGCGAACGGGTTGTTTGTTCCAAGCGGGCTAATAAGAGAAGTCACTTTTGTGTGGCCTGCTTTAAAGTGTCCTAACTCATGCGCGATAACAAATTTTATTTCTTCATCAGTGAGCTGTTCTACTAATGCAGATGTCAGGACAACGGTACAAGTAAAAAAACCCAGTGTCCATGCGTTAAGATATGGATCCTGCTTGATGTAGATATTCCCTCTTGCAATTTTTAGTTTTCTTGCGTATTCAGTGAATGTTTCATAGATTTCAGGAAATTGATTTTCGTGAACCCTGATTGAATCACCAAGATAAGAATATTGTTGAAGACGAATAAATATAAGGCCAGAAACTACTACCAGAAGAAAAATCCAAAAATCTAATAATGAAAAAATAGCTCCAATAACTAACGATAAAAACAGGCTAATAAAGAGTGAGGGATACTCATTATTACTCCTAAACATCCAGGGTTCAATGACGCTTTCTCTGCGATGTTGATCCACACTGACATTATAAACCAATCATTGAAAGATATTTTCTATCTAGAAGTAGTTTACGTGGAGATAATAAGTATCTATTCCCCCATCGCTATGATGAACTCGGACATATCTTAGTGCGCAGCCACTTCTACCTGAGTAACTGCCTCGATACAGTTTCCCGGCCTGGACAGCTTTAACTTCAAGACTGCCTCCAAGAATATCAATGCCGTTATGGAAATTGTAAATTGATCTGACCCAGGTATTTCTGACAGCCCAGGTGACACCGAAGCCCTGCATCATCTTTATCCTGGAGGATAGTGGCCATTCCCACGATCCGGACGGATTGAAAGAGTCGCCGTCGTCGGAACCGCAGGACGATCCGGAACAGTTTTCATACTCGATCCCCTTGAGATATGTAAAGGGACTGTAGATGTCTTTGTCTTTGGCGACGATAAAGTGAAGATGCGAACCGGAGGAATTACATGACGGACCGTCGATGACTTTGGCGATCGCCTGACCTGCAGAAATATCACCGACTTCTGTTTCGGTTCCCTTGCCGGCGATGATGTTCTGGATAGCTTCCAGTTCGGCCCGGGCTTTGGAGAGCATTTCCTGGAATTTTTTCTCGTTGTTCTGAGTTTCACTGAGAACTCTTTTTTTCTCCAGCTGCTGTCGATCCAGATCCACTTTTTGAGCCACCAGTCTTGTTTTAAGTTTTTCGACTTCCTGTTGCTTGATGATCTTGGCATCTTTCTTTTCTCCGTAGTCGACGCGTGAGCGTTCAAGTTCGGTAAGGATGAGTTGGTCTTTGGCTTTAATAGTACTGAGATATTTCATTTTTCCCATAAAGTCACCAAGACTTTTTGATGAAAAGACGAGGTTCATCCTATCTGTCCGGTATCTTCTATATGACTCTTTGACCCTGGCAATGTAGATCTCAGCCAATTGATCCATGGAGATATTGACGGTATCGATCACTCCGGAGAGGACCTCGATATCCTTTTCCAGTTCGTCAATCTGGGCTTGGGTCTGGTTGATCTGAGCAAGTGCCAGACTGATCTTTGAGTTGAGAACACTGATTATCTGTTTGAGTGAGAGTGCTTCACCCTGAAGAGCGACTATTTTTTCCCGACATTTATCCATGTACTCGTTGATCTGATTGGCATTATCTGCCCCAGAGGGAGGCTCCCCTTCACATTCAACGGCGTGTGAGGGTACAGGAAGAGAGAGGGAGAGAGTTAGGAATAGCAGTAGGGCTGCAACATACCTCATTTTGATCGCTTAACGAACCTCGTGGAGGCGAAGAACCCTGAAACCAGGGCGAGTGCGGCACTAAATGTGAGCATGCCTCCCAAGAGGATAAGCATGATAATAAATGGTACAGGGAAGGTGATGATGGTTCCGATCCTCGGTGAGAGGAAAGGAGTGGAGTACAAAAGAGCGATGTAAGCGGTAAGCCAACCGATGAGAGCACCGGAAACTCCGTAGAGGAAGGATTCCTGAATATAGGGCTTGATGATATAGAAGTTCCTGGCACCAAGAAGTTTGAGGGTGGTAATTTCCAGTTTTCTGCCGGAGATCTTCATGGAGATGATAAT